>Ga0335080_10002007_pt1 | contig 20303 bp, 18 predicted proteins | sample Lox_Sample_34_FD_206720 | JGI IMG/M metagenome (GOLD analysis project Ga0335080, IMG submission 206720) | Soil microbial communities from Loxahatchee National Wildlife Refuge, Florida, United States - Lox_Sample_3.4 | ecosystem: Environmental > Terrestrial > Soil > Wetlands | place: USA...
AGGCTCGCCTCGCCCTGGCGGTAGTCAGGCCGAACAAAGAGCACCAAGAGGCCTGCAATAAAGGCCAGAGCCAGGCCGGTCTTGAGTTTCCGTTTTAATCCGTTGTCCAAGGGAACTATAATAGGGTATTCCTGAGCTTCAGAGAGCAGTTTAGCAGCCCCGCAGATCGGATCGCAAAAGCCTTGGTTTCCGTCATTATTCCCGCCCGCAACGAAGAAGCATCGATCGCCCGAGCGGTCGAATCGGTGGCATGGCAGCTGGAGGTCGAGGAAGTGGTGGTCGTGAACGATCAATCGACTGACCGGACAGCGGAAATCCTGGCGGAACTCTGCCAGCGACATCCGAAGCTAAGAGTGCTGGAAACCGACGAGCTGCCGAGGGATTGGATCGGAAAGAACTACGCGGCATCGATGGGGGCCGGCGTGGCGAGCGGCGACTGGCTGCTGTTTACAGACGCGGATACGTACCATTTGCCGGGATCGGTGCGGCGGGCGCTGACAGACGCCGTGGATCACGACGCGGTCCTGGTTTCGTACTCGCCTGAACAAGAAATGGAGACTTTTTGGGAGCGGGCGCTCATCCCGCTTGTGTATTGCCGGCTCGCGGCGCGGTATTCGTTCGCGCGCGTGAACGACCCCGGCCACGCGGACGCCGCAGCTAACGGGCAGTTCATTTTGGTGCTGCGGGATGCGTACGAGGCGGCGGGCGGGCACGCTGCGGTCGCGGGCGAGATCCTGGAGGATGTGGCGCTGGCGCGGCGGATGAAGCAGGAAGGGCACGGAATCTACTTCACGGCACCGATCGGAATCGTGCGGACGCGGATGTACCGATCGCTGGCGGCGATGTGGCAGGGCTGGACGAAAAACCTGTATCCGCTGGTGGGCGGGAACGCCAAGTCGGTGTGGATCGAACTGGTGGAGGCGTGCCCGATCGCGGAGATCGCACTCCTGCTGGTGATTCTGGCGGGGTACCTGTTGGGCGCGAAATCATACGTGCTCACGCCGTGGGCAGGCCTCGTGATCGGGATGATACTGAGCCGGCTGATTCACCATGCCAGCGCTCTCTATCGGAATCTCTATCCGGTCTCATACGTCCAATACTACTGGGTCGGAGCTTTGCTGTATGGAGCGGCGCTTTTGGAGTCCTGGCGGCGGAATACGCGCGGAGCGGTGATCTGGAAGGGAAGAGCGTACCCGGCGAAAATGCGATGATCCGAGTCACACGCAAACTCGAATTCTCAGCGGCGCACTTCTATCACAATCCGAATTTCTCAGCGGAAGAGAACCGCCGCATCTTCGGAAAGTGCAACAACCCGCACGGGCATGGACACAACTACGTGCTGGAAGTGACCGTGGCGGGCGAACCCGATCCGGCGACGGGAATGGTGCTCGATCTGAAAGAACTGAAGGACATTTTGCAGCGGGAAGTAGCGGACCGGATGGACCATCGGCACTTGAACTACGAAGTGCCGGAGCTTGCGGGCAAGATTCCGACGTGCGAGAACATCGCGGCGGCGATCTGGCAACTGCTTGAGCCGAAGATCACGAAGGGCCATCTGGATCGCGTGCGAGTGCACGAGTCGGAGGACCTATTCGCGGATTGCACGGGGGAGCCGAATGGCGCGGGAGGGCGGCGGTGAGCGCAGCTCTCAAGATTTCGCTGACACGGCGCTACCGTTTCGCGGCCTCGCACCGGCTCTACAGCGCGGCTTTCAGCGCGGAAGAGAACAAACGGCTCTACGGAAAGTGCGGGAATCCCTACGGGCACGGGCATAACTACTTCGTGGAAGTGACGGTCACGGGCACCGTGGATCCGGAAACGGGAATGATTGCGAACCTGGGCGAGCTCGACCCGTTCGTGCAGAGCGCGGTGATCGAGCCGTTCGATCAGCGATATCTGAACGAAGAGGTGGCGGAGTTTCGGCAGAGCGTGCCGACGACGGAAAACGTGTGCCGGGAGATCTACCGGAGGCTGGAGTCGTTTCCGGCGGCGCGGCTGGAGAAGGTGCGAATCGAAGAAACGAGCAACAACAGCTTCGAGTTTTCCGGAGAGCCCGGCCGGGTGCGGCCGGAGACCCGGTGAGGAGTGAAACGAAAATGCGTAACCCAACCACGGACGAAGCAGCCGTGACCACATCCGTCGAATTGGCCGAGAGCGGCAACATCGCCGAGCTTGTCCGGAAGATGATCGAGCAAGTGGGTGAGGATCCGAACCGCGAAGGCCTGCGGCGGACGCCGGAGCGATTCGAGAAGGCGCTGCGGTTTCTGACCAGCGGCTACCGCCAGGACCCCGAGAAGCTGCTGAACGGCGCGATGTTCAGCGTGTCCTACGACGAGATGGTGGTGGTGAAGGATATTGAGCTCTACAGCCTGTGCGAGCACCATCTGCTGCCGTTCTTCGGGAAGTGCCACGTGGCGTATTTGCCGAACAAGAAGGTCGTGGGGTTGAGCAAGGTGGCGCGGCTGGTGAACATGTACGCGCGGCGGCTGCAGATTCAGGAGCGGCTGACGAGCCAGATCGCACAGACGCTCAACGAGCAGCTGAAACCGCAGGGAGTGGGCGTGATCATTGAGGCGCGGCACCTGTGCATGGTGATGCGCGGAGTGGAAAAGCAGCATTCAGCGGCGGTGACGAGCGCGATGCTGGGGGCGTTTCGCACGAGCAAGCAGACGCGCGACGAGTTCCTGTCGCTGGTCCACGCGAATGGGGCGAGATCGTAGGACGGGATGAGCGCCTAAGGCGCAGGAAGCGGCGGCGGAGCAACGAGGAATTCGTCGCCAGTGCGAGTGAGAATCAGCTCCCGCTGGTGCTTGAGGGACTGAAGCTCGTTTGAAACCTGCACAAATTCCTGCTTCTGATCTTCCGTTAGCTGCAAATTCGGCTGACTGAGCTGGTCGATCCGCGCCTGAAGTCGCGGAATCTCGCGGTCCATGAAGACCGGATGGATGAATGGCGCGCTGGCCCGGCCGCTGCGAAGAAGCCGCCGGTTGTTCTCGTTCCAGACGGGCATGATCCCCACGTCCGCAAGCTCCACGTGAATCCCCGCCGGGCCATAGTCCTTCTTCACAACGGCGAACCTGGCCACGATCTCGTCGCGCGGTTCGGCGGTCTTGTCCGGCGCGAGTCCGTCCGCGTAGGTCGCGGACTGGTTGGACAGGAAATTGCCGAGGGAGAAAAAGATGACGGTGTTGCGATTGTCCTGCGTCAGATAGGTTTCGACGGGTTGCAAGACGTGCGGGTGATGGCCGATGACTGCGCTCGCGCCTGCTTCGAGCATCTTGTGAGCGATATCGACATCGGCGTCGCGAGGCGCCGGCGCGTATTCCGTGCCCCAGTGGATGGAGACCAGGAGGAGATCGCACTGAGCGCGGGACGCGCGGACGGCGTCGAGAACGCCGGCCTCGTCCATGCCGGGAGCGCCGCCGGACTCGCCGGGATAGGGGAAGAACGCGACGTGCGGATCGGAATCCTTTTCGGGGTTGCGGCGGCCGTTGAGCCAGCGCGTCATGCCGAGCCAGCCGATCTTGATGCCGTTCTTCTCGAGGATGACGGGTTTCCAGGCGTCCGCGGCAGTGTCGCCGGAACCGACGAAGAGAAGCTGCTGCTCGCGCAGATGATCGAGAGTCTCGTTGAAGCCGGCGTAGCCCTGGTCGAGGACGTGGTTATTGGCGAAGGAGACGATCTTCACTCCGCTTGCTTTCAGAGATTCAAGGAGCGCGATGGGCGCGTCGAACTGAAAGGGCTTCGAACCAACGGAGTGCTTGGGCGCGAGCGGCGTTTCCAGATTGACGAAGCCAAAATCAGCGCTGCGAAAGACATCGGCCACGTCGGCGAAAAGCGCATCCCAACCGGCGTGATCACTGGGCGCGGGCTGGCCGGGATTTTGGCCGGCTGCGCGACTCTCCGCTGCGGCTGCGGCGCGAACGACCGGCTCGTGCGGAATCACGTCACCGGCGATAGCGAACGTGACGCGGCTGATTTCCTGCGGATAGGCAACCGGTTTCTGCGGTGGTCCGGCGCTAACCTGCCAGATGAACAGGCAAATGGGGCCGAGCCCGCCCACGACGACCGCGACGATACGCAGCGCGACCGTGCGGATGGCAGGTCCGAGACCAGCGCGCCGATTCGGTGAAGTGGAAGCCACGGGTTGCGTTCCCAATGCGATCCAGCCGACAGTATAGCCTTCCAGCGGCAGAGCGGGCGCAGCTGTTCGGGCGGCGTGTTTCCAGACGGCGACGCGCCCCGCGGGCGGCCCGGAGAAGAAAATGCTTGTAGCTTGCCCTGAAAGTGTGTGCTAGCATTTTGAGGTCGAAGAAAAGGGCAAAACGCAGAGCAGGGCACGACGATTCAGAGGGAGGTACGGGTTGATGGATGCCAAAGCCGGCGTAATCGAGCAGTATCGGATCCATAAGTCGGATACAGGTTCGCCGGAAGTGCAGATCGCGCTATTGAGCGAGCGCATCAACTACGTTACGACCCATCTCCAGTCTCACGCGAAGGATCATGCTTCGCGGCGCGGGTTGATCATGATGGTCAACAAGCGCCGGCGGCTGCTGGACTATCTGAACCGGCGCGACCCGGATCGGTATCGCGAGATTGTGGCAAGACTCAGCTTGCGCAAGTAGCGCGGAGTTCCTGAGCGGCCGTTCCGGCCGCGAATTTCTCCAACGCAAAAACTTGAGCTCTGGTCCTCCGTGCGAGCGGTTGCAGTTGAGGTGCGCGCGGCGATTCGCCTGTTGACCGATCGCACCGAATTTCGCGCCTCTTGTTCCCTCCAATCGACGTATCCATCGAGAGAATCGTCTCGTATCTGAACAGAGTTCCCGGTGAGCCGGGACAGAAGGATGTGCTGGATGTTTGAACAAGTAAGTTTGGATCTGGGTGGAAGGAAGCTGACGCTGGAAACGGGAAAGATCGCGCGGCAGGCGCACGGGGCGGTGACGGCGCGCTACGGCGAGTCCATAGTGCTTGCAACGGCCTGCATGGACAACAAAGCGACCGAGAAGGACTTTCTTCCGCTGACGGTGGATTACCGCGAGTACACCTATTCTGCCGGGAAGATTCCGGGAGGGTTTTTCAAACGCGAAGGGCGCCCGTCGGAGCGCGAAATCCTGACATCGCGGCTGATCGACCGGCCGCTGCGGCCCTTGTTCGACGAGGGCTGGTCGACGGAAACGCAGGTGGTGGCGGCGGTGCTTTCCGCGGACAGCGAGAACGATCCGGATGTGATCGCGGTAACGGCGTCGTCGGCCGCGCTCTACATTTCGAAGATTCCTTTCAACAACCCCATCGCCTGCGTGCGCGTGGGCCTGATCGACGGCAAGCTGACCATCAATCCAACGGTCGCGGAGCAGAAGACGAGCCTGCTGAACATCATCATCGCGGGCTCGGCGGACGCCATCGTGATGGTGGAATCGGGCGCGCTGGAAGTTTCCGAAGATGCGGTGGTGGACGCGCTGGAGTTCGGGCACAACGCGATCAAGCAGATCGTCGCCGCGATCAAGGACCTGGGCGGCCGCGTGAACGCGGCCAAGGTCAAGGTGGCTCCGCCTGCGTTCGACGAGGCGCTCTACAAGCAAATCACCGCGAAATACGGCGAGCGGCTGCGCGATGCGCTGGACACGGCGAAGCACCCGAAGCTGGAGAGCTACGGGCTTGTGGATTCGATTCACGCCGAAATCCTGGCGGAGATTCCCGAAGAGGACGAAGAGAAGCACAAGCTGGCGGACCGGGCGTTTGAGCGGCTGCGCGAGCGTATTTTCCGCGACGACATGCTGGTCCGGCGGCGGCGTCCGGACGCGCGCGCGTTCGACCAGATCCGGCAGATCACATGCGAGGTGGGAGTGCTGCCGCGGGTGCACGGCTCGGCGCTGTTCACCCGAGGGGAAACGCAGGCGCTGGCCACGACGACGCTGGGCACCAAGGAAGACAAGCAGCGGCTCGACCTATTGTTCGAGGACGAGGCGTTCAAGCGCTTCATGCTGCACTACAACTTCCCGCCGTTTTCGGTCGGCGAAGTGAAATTCCTCCGCGGACCGGGCCGGCGAGAAATCGGGCACGGGGCTCTGGCCGAGCGCGCGCTGGCGAATCTGCTTCCGTCGGAAGCGGACTTTCCGTACGCAATGCGCGTGGTTTCGGACATTCTGGAGTCGAACGGATCGTCGTCGATGGCGACGGTTTGCGGCGGATCGCTTTCGCTGATGGATGCGGGCGTGCCGCTGAAGTCTCCGTGCGCGGGAATCGCGATGGGGCTAGTCGTCGAGGCTGATAAGTACGCGATCCTGACCGACATCGCGGGCGCGGAGGACCACTACGGCGATATGGATTTCAAGGTGGCCGGCACGCGGCAGGGAATCACCGCGCTGCAGATGGACATCAAGGTCTCCGGCGTGAGCATTCCGATGATGCGCGAGGCGCTGGCGCAGGCACGCAAGGCGCGCCTGGAAATCCTGGACATCATGGACCGGACGATTTCGACGGCGCGGTCCGAGATTTCAACCTACGCTCCGCACCTGCACATGCTGACGATTCCGACCGACAAAATCCGCGACCTGATTGGGCCTGGCGGAAAGAAAATCCGCTCGATCGTCGAGGCCACGGGCGTGAAGATCGACGTGATGGACGACGGCAAGGTCCACGTCTTCGCCAACAACGGCAAGGCGGCGGAGGATGCGCTGAAGATGATTCGCGACGTGACCGCGACGGCCGAAATCGGGAAGACGTATCTCGGAACCGTGGTGCGCATCGCGGAGTTTGGCGCGTTCGTGGAGATTTTCCCGGGCACGGACGGCCTGTTGCACATCAGCGAGATCGCCGAGCAACGGATTCGCGCGGTTCGCGACGCGCTGAAGGAAGGCGATCAGGTGCTCGTGAAAGTGCTCGCGATCGAGGGCAACAAAATACGGCTGAGCCGCAAGGCTCTGCTGCGCGAACAGCGCGACAAGCAGCAGAAGGGCGAGGCTGCCGGCCAGGCCTAGACGCTGCGAAGTGCCGCGGCAGTATTCAAGGGAGGCGAGAAATCGCCTCCCTTTTTCTTTGCATGCTGATTCGCAGAGCGGACGAAGGGGCTACTCGTCGCGGGTGGAGACGCGCTCGATGCGCGCGCCGAGGTCGCGGAGCTTCAGCTCGATCTGCTCGTAGCCGCGATCGATGTGGTACACGCGGTCGATCCAGGTGGTGTTGTCAGCGACGAGAGCAGCCAGGACGAGGCCGGCGCTGGCGCGCAGGTCCGAAGCGGTAACGGGCGCTCCGCTGAGCGGCGTTGGCCCGGTAACGACGGCGAGATTGCCGTCGATCGAGATATTTGCGCCCATGCGCATCATTTCGCTGGCGTGCAGGTAGCGATTCTCGAAAATCGTCTCGCGAATGTGCGAGACGCCGTGCGCCTGCGTGGCCAGGGCCATGAACTGCGCCTGCATATCGGTGGCGAATCCCGGATATTCCTCCGTGGTTACGTCGGCGGCCTTCAATTCCCTGGGGGCGCGCACGCGCAGGCCGCTGCCGCCTTCGCATTTGATCTCGACGCCGCACCCGCGGAGCTTGTCGATGACGGCCCCGAGGTGCTTCGGCTCGCAGTGCGTGAGCAGCAGCTCGCCGCCGGTGAGCGCGCCGGCGACGAGGAACGTGCCCGCTTCAATCCGGTCGGCAATGACGGCATGTGTGGCGCCGTGAAGTGTGGCAACGCCTTCGACGCGGATCGTCGGTGTGCCAGCGCCTTCGATCCTCGCGCCCATCTTGACGAGCAAATCGGCGAGATCGCCTACCTCAGGCTCGAGCGCGCAGTTCTCGAGGACGGTTTCGCCTTCGGCAAGCACGGCAGCGGTGAGAATGTTTTCCGTGCCTGTGACCGTGATCTTCGGGAAGCGGAACGTGGCGCCGCGCAGGCGCTTCGCGCGCGCTTCGACGTAGCCATGGTCGACCGAAATCGTCGCGCCGAGTTTTTCGAGCGCCTGAATGTGCAGGTCGACGGGGCGGGCGCCGATGGCGCATCCGCCGGGAAGGGAAACACGCGCGTAGCCGAACCGGGCGACAAGCGGCCCGAGCGTGAGAATCGAGGCACGCATGGTCTTGACCAGTTCGTACGGGGCCTCGGCGTGGGAGACGTTTTCGGCCTGAATGATGAACTCGCTGGGCGGAATGTCCGGGCTTTCGACGCGGCAGCGCATGTGCGCGAGAAGCTTCGCCATCGTGATGATGTCGCGGACGTGCGGAATGTTTTGCAGGTGCACGGTGTCCGCCGTCAGAAGGGCGGCGGCCATCGCGGGCAGAGCGGCATTCTTCGCGCCGCTGATCTGCACGGTGCCTTCAAGTCTGCGTCCGCCTTCGATCTTGAACTTGTCCATTTCCTGCTCCTCACGCTCCCCTTATCGGGGACGTGGGCGGCCCCTGCGGCGCGGCACGGCCGAAATCGGGCCCGTGCGCGCGGTCTTTCTTCGTTGCATGGCCGCACTTCTTGCCGCCTCAAGCGCCTTGCGCACGTTGCCGCCAGCCTTCGCCAGCGCTCGCTTCGCTTCGGCGGCGCTGCGTCCGCCTTTAAGCATCACCAGCGCCGCGGGCAGGTTGTGGCCCGACTGACGCAGAGCGTGTTCGGCTGCGCGCGAACCGACTCCTGCGGCCTGCTGCAAGATTCGCGCGCCCCGCCGCCGTAACTTCCGATTCGTCAGCGCCACGCAAACCATCCAGTTCTCGTAAACCCGGCCGAGGCGCACCATCGCAGCAGTGGAAAGCAAATTCAGGACCAGCTTTTGCGCCGTGCCGGCCTTCAGACGCGTCGAGCCAGCGATGGCTTCGGGGCCTGTGTTTGGCGCAATGGCGATTCGCGCCCGCTTCGCCAGCGGCGATCCCGGATTCGACGTCACGCCCACGGCCACAGCACCAATTCTGCGCGCATACTCGAGCGCGCCGAGCACGTACGGCGTGGCACCGCTGGCCGCGATTCCAACGACGACGTCGCCGCGCGAAACGCCCGCGCGCCGAAGATCGCGCTTGCCATTTGCGGCGGAGTCCTCCGCTCCTTCGACCGCGTGCTGCAAAGCCCTGGCGCCGCCGGCAATCAACGCGCGAACCATTGTCGGAGGCGTTCCAAAGGTTGGCGGACATTCCGCGGCGTCGAGAACCGCGAGCCGGCCGCTGGTTCCGGCGCCGACGTAGTAGAGAGTTCCGCCATGCTGCCAAGACTCCACGATCGCGTCCACAGCGCGCCCGATCTGGGGCAACTGCCGGCGGACGGCCGACGCCACAAGCGCGTCCTCGCGATTCAGGGCGCGCAGGACGCCGAGCGTGGATTTGCGGTCAAGCCCGCGCGAACGCGGACTGCGTTGCTCCGTCCTGGCTGGTTTCAAGGGACGCCCCACGCCTCGATCAATTATAGCGGCTGGTCATCGCAGGATAGCGCGGGGGATCGGGTTTCCGGATTGCGGTGTGCCGAGGGCGTTACCGGGCGGCGGCCTGGCTGCCCGTGAGGCCCAGGGCCTCAAAGATGGCGTCATGCAGAGCCGGGCGAACCTGCCGAATCCTTTCGTTGGCGCGCGTGGGGTGGACGCGGTTGGTCAGCAGGACGACGAAGAGCTTGCGCTCCGGGTCAATCCAGAGCGAGGTGCCGGTGAAGCCGGTATGGCCGAAGCTTTTCGGCGAGAAGTAGCGGCCGGAGGAGGAAGGCTCGGTCGGAACGTCCCAGCCGAGGGTGCGGGCGGAATCGCCGATCGTCACGCGCGTGGTGAATTGGCGGACCACGGCGCGAGAGAGTATCCGCTCGTGCCCATAGACGCCGCCATTAAGAATCATTTGCGCAAACGTTGCAACGTCGTCGGCCGTGGAGAAAAGGCCTGCATGGCCGGCGATGCCGCCCATGGCCCATGCGTTTTCGTCGTGCACTTCGCCCCAGACGAGGCGCTTGCGGTAGTCCGAGTCGATTTCGGTCGGCGCGATATCCTCGCGAAGGCGGCGCGGCGGGTTGAACATGGAGCGGTCCATGCCGAGCGTGGAGAGGATCGACTCTTTGGCGTAGGCGTCGAGAGATTGGCCGGTGAGGCGCTCGATGACCTCGCCGAGGAGAATGAAGCCGAGATCGGAATACTGAATCTGCGTACCCGGCTCGCGCACCAGCGGCTCCGCGAAAACGCGCGCGAGAATCGCGTCGTGTCCTTTCACTTGCTTGTAGAACTCGCGATGGTCGGGAAGGCCCGCATCGTGGAGCAGCAGCATGCGGACTGTCACGCGCGCGCGCCAGGAAGGATTCGGATCGGATTTCGCGGCGACGGCGAACTCGGGCAGGTAGCGGTCCACCGGCAAATCGAGATCGAGCTTGCCCTGCTGCACGAGCAGCATTGCCGCGGTTGTTGTGACGATCGGCTTCGTGAGCGAGGCGACGTCATACATCGAGTCTTCGTCCACGTCGTACGCTTCGCCTTCCTGCTCGAGCTGGCCGAAGGGATGCACCGCCAGCTGCCCATTCAGCCCCACGGCGAGAACACCGCCCGGGAAAGCGCCGTCGGCGACCGCGCGATCGAGCAGAGCGTAGACGGGCTTGAGGCGATCCGCGCTGGATGGCGGCATCGGTTGCAGCGTCATCGGATTCGCCGGAACACGGAGACCGTCGCCCCGCTGCGCTATGCCCGGAACCGTCACCGGAATCCTTCCCGCAATCGGCACTTGGCCGAAGAGTGCGCGCGCGACGGCGCGCTGCGAGACGTCATTGGTCGAGAATTCCGCAAGCCAGGTTTTCGCGTTGGGGAAGCGCTCGATCAGATAGGGGCTGCCAAAAGCCGCAACCACGGCGGGCTTTCCGGCCGCGAGCAACTGGTCGACAAGCGCGCGTTGATCTTCCGGAAAACCGATGTCGCCCTTGCGGTCGGCGACGCGAACAAAGAGCGCCGCGAGGGCGACATCGTACGTGTCCGGGGAAGGCAGCCTCAGTGAGCCGACGGGCACATACTGGGTGTCGGCGCGCAGAACCGTAAGTGAGTCGACGCGCGGGCGAATCTCCGGCTCGATGGTTTCGCCCGGGTTCGGATCGGCGTCGGCGGAGAGAGCCAGCAGCAGGACTCGAAGCGGGCGCGTAGGGTCGAGGGGCAGAAGGCGCTGCGTATCGCGGAGAAGTGTGACGCCGCGGTCGGCAATCGCCTGGGACTGATCTTCGTATTCCGACCGCGCAAATCTCTCGTGGAGCTTGGCGATATCGACGTAGCGACTTCGGTCGAGTCCCAGGCGAGCTTTGGCCGCGAGAATCCGCCGAACGGAGGCGTCGATGCGTTTCTCGGAGAGACGGCCCGAGCGAACGGCGTCTTCGAGTCCTGTGAGCGCAGCATCGGGCGCGGGCGACATCAGCAGCACGTCGGCGCCGGCGTCGATGGCGCGCACGGCGGCTTCGCCGGGCGAGTAGAGGGACGTGACGCCGCCCATGTCGAGCGCGTCGGTGATGATCAGGCCGCGATACCTCATCTCGTCGCGGAGCACACCTGTAAGAATCCTTTGCGACACGGTCGCCGGCAGACGGGGGTCCGGCTCCAGCGCAGGCACGGCGAGATGGCCGGGCATGATCGAGCTGACGCCCGCGCCGATAGCGGCGCGGAACGGAACGAGTTCCGTCGACTCGAGTTCCCGGCGGTCACCGGGGACCGTGGCGAGCGAGATATGCGAATCGGTGCCAACGTCGCCGTGGCCGGGGAAATGCTTGGCGGTGGCGAGCGCGCCGTTGTCTTCGACGCCACGAACGAATTCGCGGACATATGTCGCGACTTCGTTAGGATCTTCGCCGAACGAGCGAATGTTGATGATCGGGTTGTCGGGATTGTTGTTGACGTCCGCATCGGGAGCGAAGACCCATTGCACGCCCGCAGCGCGCGCTTCGAGCGCCGTGTATTTGCCTGCGACGTAGGCGAGCTTCGGATCGCCCGTGGCGGCAATCGCCATCGCGGAAGGAAATGAAGTGCCTTCGTCGAGGCGCATGCCCGTACCAGACTCAAAGTCGGCGCCGACGAGAAGAGGAATCTTGGAGCGGCGCTGCAGCTCGTTGGTGCCTGCGACGGTCGGATAGACCTGGCTGCGCTCAATGCCGAGAGGCCCGCGGTCGGTGACGATAATCAGCCCGCCGACGTGATTGTCCTCGACTTGGTGAAGAATTTCCTTGTATTCGGGGCTGTCGGCCGAATGAAAGACGCCGAAGTACGTCACCATCAGCAACTGGCCGAGCTTCTCGCGCAGCGTCATCTTCTTGAGAGTCTGTTCGACCCACCGCGATGAGGCCGCGGACGAGGCCCTGGCGCGGGAATTCTTTTGTGCGCGAACCGGAGGCATCATGAGAGAGAATGTTGCGGGAAGGACGAGCGCCAGCGCGAAGAGCCCGTACCTACGCACAACGATCGCCTCGGGCCTTCTGAATTGACGCCTGCATCCCGTAGCTGTATATAGCACGCGCCTTCATGCGGCACAATCGAGCGTCATCAAGGATGTTTCGTTTCTGTTCTCACGCCGGATGGCGTGGCTTCGTTCTTGCGACTCTCTGGGCCGCGTGCGTGTGGAACAATTCCGTTGGGGAGGCGCAATCGTCGAAGACTTGGCCGGTCGGGACGGGCGTGGCCCCAGGAATCTACGTCTTCGAGTCGATGAACTCGGTTCCCTTCGCTGGAAAGCGAATCGGGCTCGTCACCAATCAGACGGGCGTCGATCCGCAGGGAATACCTTCCAGCAGGCTGTTTCCATCGAACGGCGGAACGGTGGTGGCGCTCTTCAGTCCCGAGCACGGCATTGACGGCCAATCAGACTCCGCCGTGGCCAGCCGGACGGATTCCGAGCTGCACATACCGATCTACAGCCTCTACGGCGAGACTCGCAGGCCCACCGACGAGATGCTGAAGAATGTGGATGTGCTGGCCTTCGACATCCAGGATGCTGGCGTGCGTTTCTACACATATGTCACGACGATGGCGTATTGCATGGAGGCCGCGGCGAAGCATCACATTCCCTTCGTGGTGTTCGACCGGCCGGATCCGCTCGGTGGCGAAGTGATCGAAGGGCCCGTGCTGGACGTGGATCGCACGTCGTTCACGGGATATTTTTCCATGCCCGTGCGCTACGGGATGACACTCGGCGAACTGGCGCGGATGTTCAACGCGGAGAATCGCATCGGCGCCGAGCTGCGCGTCTTCTCGATGGGCGGCTGGCGGCGCGGCGAAGCGTACGACGAGACGGGCCTGAAGTGGATTCCGCCATCGCCGAATCTGCGCACTGTCGACGAGGCGTTTCTGTACCCAGGCGTCGAAATCCTGCAAGCGGGCGGCGTCTCCGTGGGGCGCGGCACGGACACTCCGTTCGAGATTGTGGGTGCGCCGTGGATTCATGCGGATGAACTCGCCGCGGAATTGGAGCGGCGCGCGATTCCGGGCGTGAGATTCGCTACCGCGCAGTTCACTCCCTCAAGCGGCGTCTACAGCGGACAATTGTGCAGCGGCGTGAAGATGAAAGTCACTGACCGCAGCATTTTTGGTTCGATCCGGATGGGGATTGAGATCGCGGACGCTCTGCACCGGCTGTATCCGGATCGTTTCGAAATCGACAAGATCGATACGTTGCTCGGATCGCGATCGACAATCGAACGCCTGAGGCGCGGCGACGCGCCAGCGGACATCGTCGCGGGGTGGGCGGGCGATCTCGAGAAGTTCCGCAAGGTGCGCGAGAAATATCTGCTCTACCACTGACCGACCGATGCGCATTTGCTCGCTACTGCCGTCCGCCACGGAGATCGCCTACGCGATTGGCCTCGGCGACTCGATACTCGGCGTGAGCCACGAGTGCGACTTTCCGGCTGATGCCGCCACCAAGCCGTCATTGCTGCGGCCACGCGTCAATCCGCAGGCGCCGCCAGCGGAGATCGACCGGCAGGTGAGCGAGATCATTGCGCGGGGCGAAAGCATTTACGCTGTGGATGCTGAGTTGCTGCGTTCTCTCGCGCCTGACCTGATCCTGACGCAGGATTTGTGCCACGTCTGCGCCGCGTCGCCGGACGATCTGGCGACGGCGCTGACGCGCTTTCAGTCACCGCCACAGGTTCTTTCGTTGACGCCGCGCTCGCTGACGGAGGTGTGGGACGACGTTCGTCGCGTGGGCTGGGCGACGGGCCGAGTGCGCGAGGCGGAAAATGTCGCGTCGGAGCTTGAAAAGCGCGTTGCCGCCGTGGCGGCAGTAGTAGCGCGAGCAAAGACGGGGCCGCGCGTGCTGTGCCTGGAATGGCTCGATCCATATTACGTGGGCGGGCACTGGGTGCCGGAGATGGTTTGCCTGGCGGGCGGTGAAGATGTGCTCGGGCGGCTGCGAGAGCCGTCATTTCGCGTGACGGCGGAGCAGATTGTGGAATCTCGCGCCGATGTGATCGTCGTGATGCCGTGCGGATACAATCTCGAGCGAACTGCGTCCGAATTTCACCTCGGCTTGTTGCCGCCGGGGGCGGAAGAGCTTCCGGCCGTCCGAAATCGCCGGGTTTTCGCGGTCAACGCGAACGCCTATTTCTCGCGACCCGGCCCGCGGCTCGCGGACGGCGTTGCCTTGCTCGCGCACCTGTTTCATCCAGATCTGTTCGGGCCTGACTCTCCAGCAGCTTCCTCTCGGCTTGCATAACGATATACTTCGCCACATCCCAGGTGCTTACCCATGGGCATACAAGCCAACAATCCTATTGACATTTCGCCACAATATAGGAATCCTATGTATGAACATAGGATTCCATCAATGAAACCAGGTAATCGCGTCGAGTCAAAGATCGCACGTGGCAGCGCTGCGGTCGCTATTCTTGCTCTCCTGGCGGAACGGCCACTGTACGGCTTTGAAATCGCCAGGTCCATCGAAGAAAAGACAGACGGGGCGCTGCGTTTTCAGCTCGCGTCTCTTTACCCGATGCTCTACGAGTTGGAGAAGCGGGGATACGTCAAGGGACAATGGCAGCCAAATCGCGCGGGGAGAGACCGGCGTTACTACAGCCTGACGGCAGCGGGCAGGAAGAAACTGGCGCCTCTGCGGCGCGAATGGCGCGCGTTTTTCGAGGCGCTCGACCGTCTTGCGGGGCTGGCGAATGCCTGACTGGAAGACAATCGTGCGAGACGGCATCGGGGGCTTGCGCGGGGTTAGTTGCGCAGAGCGAGAAGAAATTGTCTCGGAGATAGCCGGGCATCTGGAAGAGGCTTTTGAATACTATCGGGCTGAGGGAATGTCGGAGCAGGCGGCCATGGAGCGAGTGCTGCCGCGCCCACGTGAATGGAACGCCGCGGCACGCAGGATTCGACGCACCAAGCGCTCACCTGAGCGCATGAATGATCGGACAAAGCAACTGTGGATACCGAGTCTGCTCACCCTGGCGTTGGCGAACATGTTGCTCATGGCATTGGGGGAAGCAAGCCTTCAGCCGCGGGCGATAACGTCGGACCCGATCTCCTGGTATCCAGGCATAACGCTCGCTCTGGCGTACTTCAGATGGATCGTCGCGCAACCCCTGACGGGAGCGATTGGAGCCTACCTGTCGTACAGAGCGGGCGGAAATCGCCGAGCAAGACTGGTCGCCTGCTTGTTTCCCTCCATCGTGATGTTCGGATTGTGGTGCGGGCTCGTACCAGCGAGTGACGTTGTGGCCGCGAACTCCTTCGTAATGCGGCATCCGACCTCCTTCGCACTGGGGGCGCTAGGCTGGGTCGTGGTCCCGGGAGCTGCGCTAATGTTTGGCGCACTTCCGTTTCTGGTGCTCCCATGCGCCAAGCCCTTTGGCGAGGCGGCGAACTCAGCCTCATGACCGCAAATCCCGTTATCGAGGTGCGCGATCTGCACAAGACATATGGCGCGCCGCGCGGGAGGACGATCACAGCCCTTCGAGGCGTTTCCTTGCGTGTAGAATCCGGCACCATCTTCGGACTGATCGGCCAAAACGGAGCGGGTAAGACAACTCTCATCAAGATTCTCCTGGGCCTTTCCTTTCCGACGACCGGTTCCGCAAGCCTCCTTGGGGGATCGCCGAGTGACGCCGGCCGCCGGCGGCGCGTGGGCTATCTCCCGGAACAGATGCGTTTGCCGGACTATTTCAAGGCGACCGCCTTTCTCCGCTACATGGGTCGGCTCAACGGCCTTGATTCGAGTGCTCTGAACGACCGAATCCCGGCGTTACTGGAGCGAGTCGGTCTGGCGGGCGTTGGGAAGCAGGTGAAGGCTTACTCGAAAGGCATGCAGCAGAGACTCGGGCTCGCACAAGCGCTGCTGAATAATCCGGACCTACTGATTCTCGATGAGCCAACCGACGGACTCGATCCGCTCGGCCGCAAGGAAGTGCGCGACTTGCTGATGGAGCTGAAGGCCGAAGGGAAAGCGATCTTCCTGAACTCGCATCTGCTCTCCGAAGTCGAAATGGTGTGCGATCAGATCGCGATACTCGATCATGGCCGAGTTGCGCGCGTAGCGAAGCCGGACGATTTTGCGCGAGGCACGGGCGAGTACGTGGTGAGGATGGCCGGCGCGGGCGACATGGCGAGGGCCGCCGTCGAAGAGGTGCTCCGACGGGAGGCCAGCCACGGCCTTGACTGGCAAGGAACCATGTTTCGATTCGTGCCGCGCGATTTGGCACAGCTGAATGCGGTGGTTGACCAGTTGCGGAGAGTCCCGGTCGAAATCGAAGCGGTGGAACCTGTGCGACTGTCGCTTGAAGACTTCTTCGTGCAGGTCGTCGCCGGAAGGGAGTCGTAGTGTTCGCGACATATCTCAGCGCGATGCACGAAAGCATCAGCCGCCGCGTCGCGCTGGTGCTGCTGGGAGTGGCTTTGCTGGTATCGATCGCGTTCAATGCGTTTGTGCACGTCCGAAAACTGGGTGGCGGAGAGATGATAGTGGCGATCGGGACGCAGCCCCCCATGCCAGCCGCGTTTGCGGTGCCCATCGTACTCGAGGCGGAGTTTCAGGGGACGGACCAGCTCTGGCTGCTGTTGGCGATCTTTGCGGCGTCGCCGCTGCTGACTGCCACGCTCGACAAGGGCTGGCTGGAGCTGACGTTTTCGAAGGGGACCGCTCGGTGGAGAATTTTCACCGGTCGCGTTCTTGCGGGTCTCACGATGTATTTGCTCCTATTCGCCGTGGCGGCGTTGCCCGTGGCGCTGCGCCTATGGTGGGAAACGGGCGTGGGAACATGGCGAGCGTGCGTTGCAATCGCGATTGAGACGCTGGGGTTCTCGGCACTACTGTCGGTGGCCTCGCTGCTGACTTTGCCTCAGAGGGGTGTTGCACTACCCATGATCGCATCCGTGGCGGTTTGGTTGCTGTCGCCGTTTCTTGCGAATCGGCGAGAGACCTTTTATCGACTGTTTTCGTGGCATGTGGGGCACGAGGTCGTCGACTGGGCTTATCGAATCTTGCCGAAGTCATTCGAGCTAGAAGCTTCGTGCGTCGCTTTTATCCAGGGCGGGAAAGTCGTTTCGTGGTGGCCGTTTTGGTCGACCGCAGTATTCGCCATTTGCGTCTTCGGACTTACACTCCGGCAGCTCAGCCGCAAGTCATTCTAGAGGCGCAATTCGTGGCCGGCAGCTACTCGACCAGGCTCGCGAGGGAGCCGATAGCGAACGTGGCGACGGTGCCGATCAGCACATACCACGTGTAGGCGATGTGCGTGCCGAATCGGACGGCGAGCATCGCAGCGATTCCGGCGAATAGGCCCGCGAGCGCACCTGTCTGATTCGCGCGTCGATTCCAGGTGCCGAGCAGGAAGACCCCCAGCAATCCACCGTAGGTAATCGAGGCGATGGTGAGGCCGGCTTCGAGGACGTGACCCCACGGGGCGAGGCCGAGCGCGCCGAGAACGAGTCCCCAAGCCAGCGTGGCGTAGCGCGACCGCTGGACCTCATCGGGAGCCGTCGCCGCCTGATTCCCGCCGAAGTCGATCATGCTGGAGGAGGCCAGGGAATTGAGCGAGCCGCTGGCGTTGGACATGGCGACCGCAAAAATCGACGCGAGGACGAGTCCGGCCAGCCCAATCGGCATCTCGCGCACGACGAATTCGGGAAAGATGCGGTCCGTGTCGGCAGCGGGAACCGGAAGGTACGCGTGCTGGGCGTATGCGAAGAGCATCACGCCGAGCACGAGGAACAGCGCGAACTGAGCAAAGACGATCACGCCGCTCGAAAGCAAGGCAGTCTTCGCATCCCGCTCGCTTCGGGCCGCGAGCAGGCGCTGAACCATCGTCTGGTCAGTGCCGTGACTGGCCATCGTGAGGAAGGTCCCTCCAAGCAGGCCGGCCCAGAATGTGTAGCTGCGAGTGAGGCTGAAGCCGAAATCGAAGACAGTGAGTTTGCCGCCGCTCGCGGCCGCGATTTGCGCGACGGCAGGCCAGCCGCCGGGAATCTTGTGCAGCAGCAGAACGAATGCGGCGACGGAGCCGGCGAGATACAGCGCGAGTTGCACCACGTCCGTCCAGATGACGGCACGCATGCCGCCTTCGAACGTGTACAGAAGGGTGAGCGCGGCGACGATGACTATGGACCAGCGGTCGCCTGTGCCGAACGCGACGCTGACCACCTTCCCGATCGCCGAAATCCGCACGCCTTCCGCGAGCGCCCGCGTGACCATGAACACCAGCGCGGCGGCGCGCTTCATCGACGCGCCAAATCGCTTTTCGAGTAACTGGTAAGCCGTGTAAAATTCGCCATGGAAATACTGGGGGATCAGAACCACGCACAGAACCACCCGCGCGACCAAATAGCCCAGAACGAGCTGTAGGAAGCCGAGATTCCCGTCGAAGGCGATGGCGGGCGTGCCGATGATTGTGAGCGTGGAGGTTTCGGTGGCGACGATGGAGCACGCAATCGCCCACCACGGCGCCGAACGGCCGCCCAAGAAATAGTCCCGGAGGCTCTGCTGCTTGCGACGGAAGCGGATGCCGAACAGCGTGATGCCCGCGAGGTAGAGCAAGATAATCGCGAGGTCGAATGGGCTGATTCGCATGGCGAGGCGGCGGGACGCGCGATGCTAACCGCCAGGTTTCGAGGGTGTCAAGCGCGCTGAAGGAGATCGATGTCGCGAAAAATTGCCGCCTCTGAGGCCTCCCACTATGTCGGATTTGATGGGGGCGGGTCCAAGACGGAATGCCTCCTCGCTGACGCGGAGGGCCGCATCGTGGCACGCGCCACGGCGGGACCCTCCAATCCGATGCGCACAGGCTATGCACGCGCATGGTTCGCGCTGAGCGAGGCGGGCGACAAAGTGCTGGCGGCCGCAAAGATTCATGCGGAGCATGTGCGGGCGATCTGCGCAGGGTTGGGAGGCGCGGGGCGGTCCGGCGTGGTGCGGCGCGTGACGACTTTCCTCGAAGGCAGCTTCCCGAACGCCACGATTCGCGTGACCACCGATCTCGAGATCGCGCTCGAAGCGGCGTTTGGCGCGGGCGAGGGGATGATTTTGCTCGCGGGCACCGGATCGGCCGCGTTTGGCCGGGATGCCATGGGCAAGACGGCGCGCGCCGGGGGGCGCGGTCCCTGGGTGAGCGACGAAGGCAGCGCGTTCGACATCGGCAGGAGCGCAGTGCGCGCGGTGACGCTGGCGGAGGAGCACCGCGGCCAGGCGACCGAGCTCTCACAGAAACTCTTCGAGCTACACCAGTGCAGCGGCTGGGAAGCGCTCTCGGAGCAGATCACGAAGAATGCGGACGACGTATTTCCGCGGACGTTTCCGCTGGTCGCGCAATTGGCTGACCGGGGCGACACGGTGAGCAGGGAGATCATGACAGGCGCGGCGGCATCGCTGGTCGAACTCGCCGTGGCGGTGGCGGACGATCTGGGCTGGCGCGACCGAGAGTTCTCGTTGGCCAAGGTCGGGGGCGTGCATGGCCGCTCGAAGTTTCTGGACGCCGCCATCGATGCGGATTTGAAACGGCGCCTGCCGCGGGCGCGAACGGTCCCGGTCGAGATATCTCCCGCGGAGGCCGCGGTTCGGCTGGCGATGCGGCTGGTCAGTGCTAAGGGAAATGCCGCCTGAATCGGAAACGCGGGTTGAATTCGCTCGATCGGCCTCCGGCGAGGATTTGAAGCCGCTGGTGCACGAAGCGAGCGAGGAAGTGCTTCTCGCGCTGCTGGAGAATCCCAATCTCGAAGAACCGCACGTGACTCTGCTCTTAGAGCGGCTCGATTTGCCCGCGAACGTGCTGGCAGCAGTTGCGGCAGAAGGGAAGTGGGCGTCCAGCGAGGCGGTGCGGCTGCGGCTGGCGCGGCATCCGCGGACCCCGAAGCGGTTTGCGCTGGCGGCGGTGCGCCAGCTTTTTCTGTTCGACCTGGTGCGCTTGAGCTTGCTGCCAT
>Ga0335080_10002008_pt1 | contig 20294 bp, 18 predicted proteins | sample Lox_Sample_34_FD_206720 | JGI IMG/M metagenome (GOLD analysis project Ga0335080, IMG submission 206720) | Soil microbial communities from Loxahatchee National Wildlife Refuge, Florida, United States - Lox_Sample_3.4 | ecosystem: Environmental > Terrestrial > Soil > Wetlands | place: USA...
CCGCTAGTCGGCACCTCACCACCGCCGAGAGGGGCTGGTCCACGATAGGCCCTCCACAACGGGGGGCAGGCAAAGCGAAGCCCTCTCTCGGCGGCGGTCGAGGCAACAACCAGGATGACCTATAGGCCAAGGCGAGGATCACGCAGGCGGTCAGTGCGCCAAGCGCGTAGAGCGCGAACATGCCGGCGCCGCCAAACATGCCGGCGCCAACACCCGCCTGCTTGCCCTTCTCGCCAAGCTCGGCCTTCGCCAGGTCAATCTCCTGTCGCACGAGCATCGTGGTCTGATCGGACAGCTGCTTGACGAGATCCGCGATCGAGCGATCGGTCAAGGTCGACTCTGCACTGCCGGGGTGGACTTCGGCCATCGGGCAACTCCCTTCGATTACGCGCCGTTCGAGCTCTGAGAGCTCGCATGGTTGACCAGGTTCTGGAGGGCCTTGCGCCCATCGGCATTGGAGACGAGGTATGCGCCGTACCCGCCGGCGAGGACAGCCAGCACGAGCATCGTTCGCCGTCCTCGACGCGGTTTGCGGGGTGCCTGCGCCGCGTCAATCGCTGTCACGAGCTGCCAGCTCGCAACGGCCGCCTGCTCCGCCCGTCGCCGTAGCCGCTTGTCCTTGACTGCCTTGCCGGGACTCTTGCCGCGAGCCCGGCGGTAGGTATCGCGTCCGGCGCTTGCTGCCCGCCGAAACGCATCCTGGACCTCGCGGTCATCCACCACTGCCTGCAGATACGGCGCGGCTATCGCCACCCCATCGCTCACGGCCATCTCGCCTCCAAGGTTCCCTGTTACGGTCCCATCTAACTGGGACACATGAGCCTCAGATACCCGCTCGAGCGGGACTGAACCAGGCCGATCCGCATGAATTTGTACGAGACGAGAGGTGTTCTGGGACAGTAAACCGGTGAGTTGACGCGGCGCGGGTCCCGAGGTGGTACAAGTGGGTGGTGGCAGACCCCGCCGAAGCTCGGCCTCCGGCCACCGCCCCCAGGCCGACACGCGCCGATGCGCTCGCCAGCCGCCAGCGGATCCTCGCCGCCGCCGGCGCCCTTGTCGGTGACCGGCACGTGACCATGGCCGAGCTGGCCGCGGCGGCTAAGGTCGGCCGCTCGACGCTGTACCGCCACTTCCCCACTCGCGAGGCGGTCGAGCAGGCGCTCCAGGAAAGCGAGCTCGACGTCGACGCTGCACCCACGGTGTCGCCGCCGACCGGCCGGGTGACGACGATGCCGTTCCGGGCGCCCGGACAGCTCGGCCGCGATAGGCCGCTCGCGCTCGAGGTGACGCGGATCCTCGACGAGGTGCCGCCGCACCTGGTGCCGGACCAGCTGGTGGCCGAAGCGCGCCGCGCAGCCGGCGTCGCCGCCGCGCTGTATGTGGTCGACATCGACGGTTCGCACCTGCTCCGCCTCGCCGGCTCGGAGGAATTTCCCGACCGTCTCGAAGACCCGCCCGCGCTCGGACCCGAGATCGTCCCCGAGGGTCTGCCGGCGTTCTACGAGCGACTCGAGCACCAGCTGCCCGGCTGTGTCCCCGAGCCGCTGTGGCTGAGAGGAAGGGTGACCGGACTGCTGCTGTTCGTAGGAACGCCGCTCGCTGCGCTGGCGGACATCGCCAAGCAGGGCGCCGCCGCGCTCGAGCTCGCGGGCGACTACACCGACTACATCGAAGCCGCCCGCCGGCGCAAACCCACAACGCCGGGCGCCGAGGTCCAGCAGCACCTGCTCCCGCCACGCATCGCTCGGATCGCCGGCGCCCAGCTCGCCGGTACGCTGCTTCCCACCTACGAAGTCGGAGGCGACTGGTTCGACTTCGTGGAGAACCGGGACGGCGCCTGGCTAGCGATCGCGGACGCCCCCGGCAACGGGCCCACCGCCGCCGGACTGGGGGCCGCCGGGCTCGGCGCGCTGCGCGCCGCGCGGCGCAGCGGCCAGGATCTCGAGCACGCGCTCGCGAGCGTACACGAGACCGTCAGCCATCTCGGCAACCGCGAGTTCCACATCACCGCGGTGATCGCGCGGTGGCGGGCCACGACCGCGACGCTCACGTGGGTCAACTGCGCCCATCCTCCCGCCTACCTGGTCGACACCGAGGGCAACCTGCGCCAGCTCGAAGGCCCCGAGCATCCGCCGCTCGGCGCCGAGGACTCGAGCCCCCGCTACACCCCGACCCGCCGACAGATGCACTCGGGAGAGCGCCTGATCCTCGTGACCAACGGAATCATCAGGCGGCGCACCACGGACGGCGGGCTGTTCGGCGTCGACGGCCTGCGGCGTGCGCTTGAACGCACCGAGAACCCAACGGCCGCCGCGACCGCGATGGCGATCCAGCAGGCCGTCACCGACTGCTGGCGCGAGCCCCTCGACGACGACGCAACCGTCGTGGTCATGGCCGTCGAGTAGGCGAGAGATCAGCGCGATCACAAGCGCAAAGGACTCCACGAACGAGTTCGACGCGTTATAGACGGCCTGGTAGCTGCCCGGCATCGCCGATTCGATCGACGAGGTGAACCACGCCGACCCGCGTGCGATCGGAACACCATCTGGTCGACTTCTCGCCTCCCTTGCGTCCGGCCGCTGCCTTCTGCGCCCTGTTGCCACCGCTCACCGCTACCCGAGCCACTGCTCTTACGGCTCTGGCTGCTCCCGCCGCGATTACGGTGTCGCCAGCTCTTGCATCTCCGTGCGGAGCGGGAGCCGGAGTTTCTCTGCCAAATCTCCGCAGAGCAGAACCCCCGGCCGGGAGCGCTCGGTCACGAGAAGTCCGTTGTCGTCGTCCATCTCAGCACTCTGGTCCAGCGACAGGCGCGTGCCCGCTGAATCGAGAAGGCAGAAGCGAGCCCGTCTCGCACGACGCTGCTCGTCGGACGGGTCGTGCTTGGACGTGGTGGTGCTGATCTTGCAGTCGGCGAGGCTGATCGCGGCGCCCTATGGTTCGGACTCCGCGTCCCGATCGGCGGGGTTGGCTCGCAGTGGTCCTAGCGGCGGCGGTCGATGCCGCGTTCGCATTGGGCGTTCTTAGCGGTCGCGCCGCTGGCCGGCGTTGTGTTTGCGATGGCCTCGACCACCGACTGGCTGGCGGTCCCGCTCCTGCCCTTCGGGGATGCTGCTGGCGCTGACCTTGACGCCGGGATGGCCGAGGGGATCTCGGGGATCGATCGGTCGGGCACATCGTCGACGCGCTACGCGGGCTGTTCTGCGGCCACGTCGTGAACGGCACCGTGGGACCGGGCTCGCGGTCGGTTCGGGCTTGATCCTCGGGATGACATTCGGCACCAGGACGTTCGACCGCGACCCAGCCCGATTGTCAGTCTCGTGACCTTGCGTCACGCGGCGGTTTGGCATAAGAATCCGAGAGTTTCGCAACCGCAGTCTGCGACTGCCGACCCGAGGGGGTACGTGTGCAACGCTTCTTCTTGCTCGCCGGGGTGGCGGGCGCTATCGGGGTCATGCTCTGGGGTGCGGCCTCGGCCAGCGCGGCGGCGACCGCACCCACCCAGGTGCCGGTACCGCCGCCGATCAACTGGGGGCCGTGCTCTGACCCGGTCCTCCAGTCGTTCGATGCTCAGTGCGGATACGTGTCGGTGCCGCTCAACTACAGCGACCCGAGCGGGCCCAAGATCCAGCTGGCCGTCTCGCGCATCGAGCACACCTCGAGCGCGACCGACTATCAGGGTGTGCTCCTGATGAACCCCGGCGGGCCCGGCGGCTCTGGCCTGGCGCTCCCTCCCGAGGTGGTCCCCGTCCTCGACCAGGACGGCTACAGCAGCACTACGGCCGACTACGACTGGATCGGATTCGACCCGCGCGGGGTTGGCTCGAGCATCCCGTCCATCAGCTGTGACCCCAACTACCTGGGACCCGACCGGCCCAACTACATTCCGTTTACCCGGCAACTTCTGAACACCTGGTTGTCGCGCTCGCAGGGCTATGCCAGCGACTGCGCCTCCCAGAGCGCGGAGCAGACCGCGCTGCTGCAAAACCTGACCACCGTGGACTCGGCGCTGGACATGGACAGCATCCGCGAGGCGCTGGGACAGTCGCAGATCACTTACTACGGCTACTCGTACGGGACGTACCTGGGCCAGGTCTACGCGACTCTGTTCCCGTCGCACCTGCGCCGCCTGATCCTGGACAGCAACGTCGACCCCCGCACGGTGTGGTATCAGGCAAACCTCAACCAGGACCCGGCGTTCAACCGGAACGAGGAGATCTGGTGGGGCTGGCTGGCCAGGTACAACAGCGTCTACCACCTCGGCGCCACCGAGCAGGCCGTGGCGCGGACGTTCTACAGGAATGAGGCTGAGCTCGCGTTGCATCCCGCGGGCGGCGTGGTGGGCCCCGACGAATGGGTCGACATATTCCTCATTCCGGCGTACTACCAGCCGACCTGGCTTCAGTGGGCGCAGGTCCTCTCCGACTGGGTCAACCACCACGACACCGCGGCCGCGAACGAGCTGATCGGCCTGTACGACGCCGTGGACGCCCCCGGCGACGACAACGAGTTCGCCGTCTACCTCGGCGTCGAGTGCACGGATGCCCCCTGGCCGACCAACTGGAGCATCTGGAGCCGCGACAACTGGCGGATCTTTAGCTTTGCGCCATTCATGACCTGGGACAATGCCTGGTTCAACGCGCCCTGCATCTACTGGCCGGCGTCACCGTCCCACCCCGTGAACATCAACGGACGCCCCGTCAGCAGCGGACTACTGATCGACGAGACACTCGACGCGGCGACGCCGTTCGAGGGCAGTCTCGAGGTGCGCAAGCTGTTCCCGCGCGCGGTGCTGGTGGCCGAGCCCGGCGGAACGACGCACGCCGAGACGCCCACCGGGGAAGACCCGTGCGTGGACGACACAATAGGCGACTACCTGGCGACCGGCGCCTTGCCGCCGCGCAACAACAGAGCACGGTGGGACAAGACCTGCCCACCGCCGCCCACGCCGGTGCCGAGCACCGCCACCGCGAACGCGGCGCGAGGCTCGGCCAGGGCGTCCCGCCTGCGGTCCCACAGCATCGGGCAGCCCACACCGCAACCGCTCCGCCTAGGCCTACCGGCCATCGAGATGCGCTAACCCGCAGGCAATTCGTGTGCCCCGGATGGACCCGGGGCACACGGTCATGCCCACGGGACCCCAAGCTCCGCGACCGCCGGATAACGGCCCGACGCGCACGGCGCCGTCTCAGCGGCGTCGACGGCGCGCCGTCCTCACCAGCCTCCACGATCGCCAGGAACAGTTCGACGGCGGCCCGGGTCGAAATCGGCGCCTGCGCTCCGGCGCAGTTCCTCACGCGTCGCGGCTGACCGCGGCGCGATACCACGCCATCACTTCTGGTCGCGTCCGGCAAAGAGCGGGTCTGGACCGACACTGTCGGTGAGGACGACGAGGAGCGGTCTCGCGACGGCGCCGCTTCGATTCGAAGCAGCAGCGGCGATCGAGCACGGCCGTCGGAGGCGGCTGCTAACCGCCGACGGATCGGTCAGCAAGTACCGCCGGCTGCCGCTCTCTCGGCAAAGCGACAACGTGAGGCGGGCGGTTCTGACTGCCGCTATGAGCCGATCCACCGCAGGCGGGCGTCACCGCCGGCGCTTGCTGGGACCCGCGGCTGCGAGTCTGAGCAAGGACGGCGCCGTCAGGGTTCGCTGTTGCTTCGCCTCGCGAAAGAACTGGACGCCGGTCACGAGGTGCGAACGGACTGCTTCTTTGACCAGCCGGATCCTGAGCACGAGAGCCCTCGGGGAGATCCTCAAGGGGCGTCTTGCGCACCGCATCCGATGCGTGGGAGCAGCGCAAAGTGCCTTACATCGGTCGCATCTTCGCGATGCTCAGCTTTGATGCATCGGTCAGCCCGTCCGACGCCACCTATCTCCTGAAGCTGGCCGATCGACTCACGTACCGGCAGGTGGTGTTGCTGGCGTTTTGGGAGGCAGCCCAAGACGAGGCGCGGGCCATACCGGCAGAAGGTCGTGGAGTTGGGCATCCGAGGAGCCCAGCGCGGCGACGGCCCAACCGACACGATTCTCGCGGAGTTGAATGATCTCGCCGGAGCGGGGCTCCTGGGGACCATTAACTCCGATGGTGAGCTGGTTCGCGTGGGCGAGACGATCGGCGGACTCGGCGGCTTCCAGACCTATGGTCGCGGCGTTGACCTCACGACTGTGCGGCTGACCAACATGGGGGGGGAACGCTCTAGCGTCTCATGAGCCTCGCCGTGGTGCCGGACCGTGACCTCGATGAGGTTCTGACGGGTCTGTACGGCCCCGATCGATGAGGGCCCCCGAAACCGCACGGAGCGTCAGGGCACCAGAGCCGATCGTTCTTCGTGTTGTCCGAGACTGAAAACGCCGCACGCCAAAAGTTGAGCCGTGCTCTGGGAAGCGACGCGGCGATCACCGAGGCGACGCGTTGCCGTTCCTGGTGGTGATCGGGGTTCACGAGGACGAAGCCGACGCGATCGATGCGGCGCTCGGAGATCCTTGGTCCGCCATCTCACCGCGCTGATCGAGCGGGAACCGGCCGACGGGCTTGCGGAGTTCCTGCTCGAGGCGGTTGCGGATTCCGAAGCGGATGCGGTCACGCGGGTCGGCGAGCAGTATCGAGCGCTGAGAGAGAAGGCCGGGGTGCCTTCGGCCGATGTCGAGGTGCGGTACGTCAATTCACCGTGGGTTGGCAAGGAACTGGCGCATCGACGGCAGTTGGGTCGTGCGAGATTCTTGCTCCACGCGGACCAGCCGGACTTCGCTGTCGTGATGGCCCAGGTCGCCTTCGAGACGCTCATCCGACAGGCGGTTCTCGACGAGCTGGCTGCCCGTGCCCAAGACCTGGGACGGCTCCGGTCCCAGGTCAAGTTCTCGTCTTACTCCCTGGCTGAGGACCGTCAGCGGCGGCTTTGGAACGCCCTGATGGACGACGACATTGGGCAAGCAGAAGCATTGGGGCAGATACGCGAGCCACGTCACCCGTCGAAATGTTGTCGTTCACGAGGGTGGCCCCGTCGAGCCCGCACAGGCGGCGGAGTCCACCGAGGCCGTTGAAGCGATGATCGAATACGTCGAACAGCGTCGACGCGGCCGAGCGACGAGTCAGTCAGAGCCCGCCGAGTAGCCGGCGCAAAGACCCCCTCATCGCCTCGAGGCCTGGGCAGCGGAAGGCGTAACCCGACTACGCGCGGTGCCGGGGACCCGCTTGGCCTGTTTCTTGCGTACCGGGAGCCTACCTGCGCGGAATCGACAACAGGGAAAGCATTCACACCGTCCACCAACGTCCCGCACCGATGATCCCGGCCACCAGCAGTATCAGAACCGTCCCCTGGCCGGACCGCAGCCACGCGAATACAACCTCTACCGCTCGATCGCGGGCGCTGGCATGCCGCCGTTGCAATCGCCCGGGGTGACCACCACCCGCGTCCGCCGTCATTGGCAAAGCAGACGTCCTGTGCCAGCCATGCGGGGACGGGTGTTGTCAAGTCGCGGGGTACCGCGGCGTGAACGCCGTCGGTCCGGCGACGGCGGATCGCTCCTTTGTCACCGCCGAAACACTCGTCCGCGACGTCGCTATCGCAGAGGCAACGAACCGCTAAAGGAAATCCGGGGATTCGATCCTCGATCGATCGTTGCCCGTGACCATTGTCCGACTCTAAGGCGCAGTTAGCGTTGGCCGTTTCGCGCCGAACAGTCAAAAGCCTCGGATCTACAGGCACTCAGTGAGTACCCCCAACCGGATTCGAACCGGTGATCTCCTGCGTGAAAGTAGCGACACCCGCCATGCGGCAATCTCGCTACGTGCAGGGCTTTTGGGCCCCGCGGCCCTCTATCGGAGAGCCGACCGCTTTACCGGAATTTCCGGTCCTTTTCTGACCGTTTTGGCCGCGACCGGGGGGGTCCGCGGCCATTTCCCGCTCGGGCCGCTATGGGCCTCCGCAGGTCGCTTTCCAACCCTCCAGAAGCGGGACCCACCACGTGCATCGGGGATGCCTGGAAGCGGACGAACCGCCGTGCTGACGATCGGAAAGCTGGCGGGCGCGAGCCAGGCTGAGAGCCTTGACACCCACTGCCCTCGGTGAGGAAGCATGTCTGCGGCGATCGCGGTGGTAGCGACGAGCAGGGTGCCACCGTACGTTGGAACGGGTCTTCCTTTCGCTTCTCCGCGGTGGTCTGGCCGCTGTTGTTGTTGGACCGCCTCGGGCGCGCCATTGTTTGTCCGCGCGGCGCCCGCCACCGTATGAAATCGCCCGTCGCAGGAACCCGCTCGTACCGCACCGCTGAGCCGTGCGGGTAAGACCCCGATCCAAAGCGCCACGAACCCTGGTGTGGTCTCCGAATCAGATAGACGGGAGCAGAGCTTGGGGGTCTCGGTGCAGCAAGGGCCACGTGGCGTCACGGCATCGGCCAGTTCCTCGCGTGTGACCGACCCCGCGACGCGGGTCGTAGGGCGGGCGCTGCAGTGGTGCCCGGCTGTGCAACGAACCGCAACGACGAGGAGAAACGAGATGGCACATTCGGTGGCTTGGGACCAGGTGACGCACAGTGAGGTCGTGCGCGCGTTGAAGGAGTACGACCAGCTGGGGCCGGAGCGGTTCTTCGCTGAGCACGGGTTCGGTCCCACGACGACGTACGACCTGGTCTGGAATGAACGGCTTTACCCGCCGAAAGCGATCCTCGGCACGGCTTATGAATTCGCCACGGGCCAGCGCCTTGCGTCGGGTGATTTCGAGGGTGGTAAGAGCGGCGCCGTAAAGGTGCTCGGAAAGCTTGGCTTCACCGTCCAGGGGCGCCGCTGAAGTCAGGCTGCCGGGTCCGCCTCGAGGGCTGCCACGGCACCGGCGGGACCGACGGGAGCGGAGTGGAGCGGGCGCCGCCGGCGCGGATCGGAGCCGGGGCCAGCGCCCATCGGGGCCCCGCTCCCACGCCGTCGTCCGTCGCTTGCGTGATCGCGAGCTTGGTGCCTTCGCCGAACGCCGCCACACCGGTCAGGAGGGGGAAGTGGCTGTAGACATAGACCAGCCCGAGCGCTCCACGGAGTCGGACGGATCGAGCGCCGGTGCTCCGCCGAGCTGGGTTATGGCCGCGACGAACACGAGGTCGAAAGAGCTCGAACCATGTCGCGTGCCGCCCCTCGCGTGGATCGGCGGTTGTGCGTAAAGGGGGTGGCTCGAGCCTGAATGTCCCGCCACCGCCTAGATATCGAGCCGGTCTTGGCGCTCGGTTTCCGGCCCTGGTGGACGTGTCGTGCGTGGAGCGCGGCCTTGAATGGTCCGCCGTTACCTGCTGAGAGCGCCCTCACGCACACTGGGCTTGTAGAACTGCGTCTCGCCGTTGCCGAATGACCAGTTCTCAGCGGCTGTCTCCGTCACGGAGATCAGGGCGTCCTCGGGCCGGATGCCGGGATTGATTCCCAAGCGTTCGACGATTCTCTTGTACATCGCGGGCTTGGCATCGACCGTTTTGCCGGGAGCCCACAAAACCTGAATCTGAACGAGATCATCGCTTCGGTCGATTCCGAGAAACCGTCCGTAGGCGAACGCGTCCTCGCCGTGCTCGGTAATCGCGATGAAGCGGTCTCCCTCCTTGATCGGGACTGTCTCACGCATCGCTTCGTAGATCTCGTCCATCAATGCCCGCTTGTACTCGGGGGTCTTCCCCTCGCGAATCGCCATCCGGGTGACTGGCCTTTTTCGCCCTCCTATCAGGCGGATGAGGTGCGCATCCTTAGTGGGCGGCCGAATCTGCCATGGCCGCCGAAGCGTCGTAGCGCGCGATGAGTTGGTCGGCGATCGCGTCGAGGTCGTCGCCGATGTAGTTCGGCTGTGGGCCGACGTCCAGTGGGGCATTGCCTTGGCGGAGAATGAGACCAGCCTGCCAGCCCGCCGCAGCGGCCCCGAGCGTGTCCCAGACGTGGGAAGCAACCAGGCAGATGTCGGCGGGATCGAGCTCGAGCGCGCTTGCAACCGACTCGTTTGCCTCCGGCGCCGGTTTATGGCGGTGCACGGTCTCATCGACGCTGAAGCGGCGCTCGAACAGATTGATGATGCCTCCCTGCTCGAGCTGTCGGCCGGAAACCTCGAGCGTGTTGTCGGTCAGCGTGAACAGGCGAAAGCCGGCTGCGCGCAGGCGCTGCAGGGCCGCGGGAACCTCGGGATGCGGCGGCATCGACGCGAACCGGTCGGTGAGCTCAGCGCCGTCGGCGTCACTGATCAAGATTCCCCGTGTGGCGGCGAACATCCGGAGCACCGCGCCGCCGATGCCGGTGAACGGCACATACACGCCGGCGAGCGTCAGCGCCTCGGAATAGGTGATCAGGTTCGCAAACCACAGCCGCAGCGCGGCCGGGTCGTTGAAGATCCGGTCGAAGGTGGGACGCAGGCTGTCCAGGTCGAGCAGGGTCTCGTTGACGTCGAAGACGATGACTGGTCGGTCGGGCATCGGAGGCCTTTCGGTCGTGGCCGAAACAAGCTGCAGCAGCCCGTGCTCCCGGGGTCGGCGTGCACGGTCACGTGAGGTCAGTGTTAGAGCCGCGGTCTTTCTTACTGCGAGACGCGGTAAGAAGCCGCAACGGTCGTCGCGCTCATGTCCTGACGAGGCCGGCGAACAACGGCCGTGAGCACAAACGGAGGGGACATGACTTCATATCGAACGATTAAGGCAGACGGCAGCGAGGTCTTCTACCGAGAGGCCGGCAACCCCTCAGGAGCGACCCTGCTGCTGTTGCACGGGTTCCCGAGCTCGTCGGCTCAATACGACGAGCTCATTCAGCGGCTCGCCGACAGCTTCCATGTGATCGCGCCCGACTACCCCGGCTTCGGTCAAAGCCCAGCGCTCACCGGGCCGACCACCTTTGATCGAGTCGCAGATGTCGTCGATGCCTTTACGGAGGCCAAGGGTCTGGACCGCTTCGGCTTGTACATGTTCGACTTTGGCTCGCCTGTTGGGTTCCGGATCGCCACTCGTCATCCTGAGCGCATCCAGGGGCTGGTCCTGCAGAATGGCAACGCGTACGAGGTGGGCCTCGGGCCGGGGATGCAAGCGCTCGAGCCCTACTGGAAGGACCGGGCGGCAAACGAAGCCGCGATCCGTGGCTTCCTTACCCTCGAGGCAACGCGCGCGCAGTACGTGGATGGGGTCGCGGATCCGACGAGCGTCAACCCCGACCTGTGGGAGCTCGACCAGCGTTACCTGGAACTGCCCGGCCGCGACCAGGTGATGCTGGACCTGCTGTATGACTACCAGAACAATGTCTCGTCGTATCCGTCCTGGCAGGAGTACCTGCGTTCCTACAGACCGCCGGCGCTGCCTGCATGGGGGAGCAACGACGCGTTCTTCCCGCCCGAGGGGGCGCGGGCCTATTTCGAGGATCTGCCGGACGCCGAGCTGCATCTGCTCGACACCGGCCACTCCGCGACCGCGACACACAACGTCGAGATCGCCGAGCTGATCACGGCTTTCCTCGAGAGCCACATCGGCGCGCCAGCGATTATGTGAGGAGCCGGGACAGCCGGCCCGTGGACCGATGACCAGCAACGGTGCAGGCGCCTTCGTCGACGTGCCCAGAATCGAGACGTTCGCGGCCGCGGTCGGGAGCCTGCACGGCCCGGTGATCCGCGCGGTGCAAGGTGTGATCGAGACCCGAATCGATGCCTTGGGCTCGACCGGCGAAGCGCAGCCGTGAAAACTCTGCCCGAGGTTCGGCCGCCAGCGACCCGCGACCCGCTCGACGAGACGCCCTTCGTTATCAGGCGTAAGCTGCGGACGAAGATGGCGCCGTGGCACATCGATTGCTCAGGGAAGATGGGGCCTGATGACCGATCTGCATAAGCTCGATGAGCTTCTGCGCGCCACCGATGGAGACGCCGGGTGCGCCGCCGGCGCCGCGATCCTCGGCGCCTACGTGGACTTGGAGCTCGCCGGCGAGGACCCAGCTCGCGCTTACCTCGGCACAGCGATCCACCTCATGAGCTGCTCCGCCTGCCGGGCCGAGCATGACGGGCTGCTCGAAGCCGCGCGCCGGTACGGTGACGTAAGGCCCCAGTAACTGCGGCGATCAGCGCCGCGCGAGGCGAGGCAGATACACCGGTCTGCTGGGGCGCATACCAGCTAGGGGGTATGCGCAAATGGGGCCTAGGGGTGCAGACGAAACGGTCCCGGCGAGCGACCATTCCATCGATGCCTGCGATCTTGGCCGTGTCGTGACTGTGGCACCAAGCTCCACCGAGGCCTCGTGCGTCGACGCGACGCCGAGGGGTCTGGATGCGGACTCGCGACGGTGGGTGGAGCAACTTCGGGCGGGGCACCCGCGGCAGCACCAGACGGTCGCTCGCCTCTATGACGTGCTGCGCCGGGTCGCGTGGTTCGAGCTCTCGCGCCGGCGACAGCAACTGCAGTCGGTCACCGGTCCCGAATTTGAAGACCTGGCGCAGCAGGCCGCGGACGACGCGCTCGTGAACGTCTTGGACAGGCTCGATGAGTTCCGTGGGCTCAGTCGCTTCACGACCTGGGCCTACACGTTTGTCATGTTCGAGGTCTCGGCCAAGGTAGCGCGGCACGCGTGGCGCCGACAGCCGCCCGGCCTCGAGGGGATCGAGTGGGAGGCGTTGCCGGATCCAGTGGCACTCCAGCCCGAGGAGCTGCTCGAGCAGCGGGCGCAACTTGACGCGCTGCGGCAGGCGATCGGCAAGCTGACGGACCGCCAGCGTGAGGTGTTCGTCGCGGTCGCGTTGAACGACGTACCGATCGACGTCGTGGCGTTGAAGCTCGGGACCAACCGAAACGCCGTCTACAAGAACCTGTTCGACGCCAGGCGTGCCCTGAGGGCAAGAATGGCCGCCGCCGGTCAGCCGGTAAGCAACGGCAACGGTGGCGATATCGGACCCGCGGGTGATGCGGGGCTTGATCGTTCCGGGGCAGCGTGGTCGCGGTGAGGCTGCGATGCGTGATCGTGGACGACAACCCAGACGTGCTCCGTGCGGCAAGCGAGCTTCTCGAGGGTCAGGACATGTCGGTGGTGGGCGTGGCAACGACCGGTGACGAGGCCGCATCACTGATGGAGGAACTCGAGCCGGACGTGATGCTCGTCGACATCGTGCTGGGCCCCGAGAGCGGCCTTGACCTCACGCGCCGCCTCGAGCGGCTCATCGACGGGGCGGGTTCCCGAACCATCCTGATATCGACCCACGACGAGGTGGACTTCGCCCAGCTGATCGAGGCCAGTCCCGCAATCGGCTTTCTGCCCAAGTCAGAGCTGTCCGCGGCGGCGATCCAGCGGCTCCTTGTCCAAAGTCGCGACGAGGGACGCTAGTGAGCGGCGAGGCACGTTGGCCACGTTGAACCAGGGGAGCCGACCGCCCGCGGTGGACACGAGCTCGCCGGGTCTGCTGGACCGGGTGCTTCTGCGGAGCTGGGAGACGTACCTCGGGGACGGCCGGCTCGAGCATGTCCGCGTGCCGATCGCCGACTCCTGGCGGAGATCGTTGGCCGCTGGTGTCGACCCGCTCGCGTCCCGCCCCCCGACGCTACTCGGCGATCGCCGTGACGTTAGGGACCGCTGGGAGGCCCATCCGCTAGGGACGAGCGCGCCATTGATCCGTCGCTGGCTCAGCCACTTTGCCAACGACTGCGACTACGTGATTCTGATCAGCGACAGTCGCGGGATGCTGCTGTGGGTGCACGGCGATGTGACGGTTCGGTCCGAGGTAGCGGACGCGTGGAACACCGTGGAAGGGGCGCTCTGGAGCGAGGCTGGTGCGCGCACCAACGCGGTCGGAACCGCACTCGCGGCCGCTGGTCCGGTGCACGTTCGCGCGGCCGAGCACTTGGTTGAATCCGTACACCGGGCGGCTTGCTCCGCCGCGCCCGTCCGCGATCCGGAGGACGGTCGGCTGCTCGGAGTCATCGATGTCACTGGGACCACGTCGAAGCTGTATCCCGACAGCCTCGCCGCGGTGCTCGCGGCCTCGCGCGCCGTCGAGGCGGACTTACGCAGCCGGATGCAGAGGCGCGACGCGCGGCTCCGTGCTCGTTACCTGGAACGGATGGCCTCCGCGCCGCGAAGGCTCGCGCTGGCTACTCACAGCGGCCGCGTGATCGCGGATCACCCAGACGGACTGGTTGGCGGCGGGTGGGTACGGGTTCCTCCCGGCGGTGGTGCGGTGTTGCTTCCCGGCGGACGCCGCGGAATCGCCGAGCCGCTCGACGGCGAAGATGGGTACGTCATCCGCGGCCTTAGCGATTCGGGCGGGTCGCGCAGGCGCCCGGCGCGGATCCAGACTGCCGCCGTGGACAGCTCGGCGACGGGAAGGTCCGGTGGGTTGGCCGAGTGGCGTCGGACGCAGCTGGCACTCATCCGGCTCGCGGAAGAACAGGCCGCGTTGCGCCGCGTCGCGACCCTGATCGCCCGACACGCGAGCGCGGAAGAGATCTTCGGCAGCGTCGCCGAGGAGGTCGCCCAGCTTCTCGGCGCCGAGCACGCCATCGTATGGCGCTACGAGCCCGACGGAAATATGACCGTGGCGGCATTCTGGACGACGGGGGCCCGCACCCTTCCGATCGGCACTGAGGTCGAGCTTGACGGCGACAGCGTGGCAGTCCTTGTGCAGCAATCCGGGAGACCCCGGCGACTCGACAGCTACGACGGCCTTTCCGGGCCGGTCATCGAGCTCGCCAACACGCTCGGCGCCGGTCCCCATTCAAGCGTTGGCGTTCCGATCCTCGCCGAGGGGCGCGTTTGGGGCGTGATCGTCGCGACAAGGACCCGGGGCGCGCAGTTCGCCGAGGACACCGAGTCACGACTCGTGGGTTTCGCAGAGCTCGTCGCGACGGCCATCTCGAACGCCGTCACGCGAGAGGAGCTGTGTGCCTCCCGGGCTCGCATCGTCGCTGCCGCAGATGCCGAGCGGCGCCGGATCGAGCGCAACCTTCACGACGGAGCGCAACAACAGTTGATGTGGATCGGCTACCGCTTGCACACCGCCCGGGATGCCCTGGGTGGCGTGCCCGCGGCGGCCGCCACAGCGCTCGAGGAGGCAATTCAAGGGCTCGCGGATGCCGCCGAAGATCTGCGTGAGCTCGCCCGCGGCATCCACCCGGCGTCGCTAACCGAAGGGGGACTCGAGCCGGCCTTGACGGTGCTCGCGAAGCGATCCGCGACGCCCGTGGCCCTGAACGTTGCCGGCTGTGAGCGCTACCCGGAGGCGGTCGAGCTCGCGGCCTACTTCCTAGTGTCAGAGGCGCTGACGAATGTTGGCACGTCACGCTCGCGCGACTCAAGCCAAGCTAGCGGTCCGGCGCACAGACGGTGCGCTCGTCGTCGAAGTCCGCGACGACGGACAGGGGGGTGCGAACCGCGGCTCAGGGTCCGGCTTGTCTGGCCTCCAGGACCGGATCAGTGCGCTGGGCGGCACCCTGATGGTCGAGAGCCCACCTGGACGCGGCACGGTGATTCGCGCAGAGATCCCATGCGCGTCGTCGTCGCCGCACAGCACGCGATGACGGGACGGCTCGCGCGCCTCGATCCGGGCCCACCGCGCCCATGCCTGGCTCTGATTTGGCGGGCGGCGATCCGCCAGCTGCTGGTCGGAGCTCACGACGAGCGAACGGATTGAGCCTCGAGGAACGCGATGACGGCGAGCACGCGGCGATGATCGTCCGCAGTCTCCGAGAGTGGCAGCTTGCTGAGGATGCTCCTCACGTGCTTATGGACAGTCCCCTCGGAGACCCACAGCTGGCGGGCGATACCAGCGTTCGACCGGCCCTCGGCCATGAGCTGGAGAACCTCCCGCTCCCGGGGCGTCAGGTCACCAAGGGGGTCTTGGACTCGGCGCGCGGCGACGAGCTCCGTGACCAGCCCGGGGTCGATGACCGAACCGCCGTCGGCGATCCGCTGGACCGTTTCAAGGAATTCGCCGACGTCGGTGACCCGGCTCTTGAGCAGGTAGCCGACCCCGCGCCCTTCGGAGAGCAGGTCCACCGCGCGGTGGACCTCGACATGCGCCGAGACCACGAGGACGCCGATCCAGGGGAATTCTGCGCGAATCGCCTTGGCGGCCTACAGACCCTCGGTCGTATGGGAGGGGGGCATGCGAATGTCCAGCACCACCAGCTCTGGACGGTGCTCACGAACCAGCGCCATCAGCTCGGTCGCATCGGCTGCCAAACCGACGACCTCAAAGCGCGACGACTCGAGCAGGCGGGCGATGCCCTCGCGCAGAAGGAGGTCGTCGTCTGCGATCACCACACGGAGGTTTCCCACGGCCGGCGGCGTCATTTTGCCACCCGAGTGCAGCAGCTCGGGACCTCCGACGGTGGCCGAGCGCGCGTAGGGTCATGCGAATCGTGATGACGGCCCTTCGACGCCGAGAACGATGACGTGGTGCCGCGGCGCTAGGCTCCGGATAGGGAGAGAGTCATGCCGGCGAACACCTACGACGTCCGCACTGCCGTCCAGCGGCTCGCCGGGGCACTGCTCGATGACGTCGAGCGGATCGCCGAGCGCAGCGTGGCGCGCATGCAGGAGCTACTGCCCTCGTATGCCAAGCTACCCGCCGATGCGCTGATCCCGGTCACGTTGACCAATACGCGCAATCTGCTCCAAGCGGTCTGTGATCCGAACGCGGATAGCAGCCGTGCCGACGATCATTTCGGGGTGTCAGGCGAAACCCGGCGCGGTCAGGGAATCACGGCGGACGAGATGCTTCAGGCGTGGCGGATCGGTCTCGAGGTGGTGCGCGAAGAGGCGCACCCGGTCGCCAAGCAGCTCGAGGTGACCGACGCCGCGCTGCTCGAATTTGTCGAGGCCACCTTGCACTGGGGCGACGTCGGGATGCGCCGGTCGGCCGCGGCACATCGCAAGGTGGAGACCGGCGAGCTCGAGCGGCTCGCCGCCGAGCAGGCAGCGCTGCGACGGGTGGCGGTGGGGGTCGCGCGCGAGGGGTCGCCGAACGAGGTGTTCGCCACAGTCGCGGAGGAGCTAAGCCGCCTTCTGGCAATCGACATGGTGCGCATGGTCCGGTTTGAGCCAGACCGCACCGCGACGCTCGTGGCGGCCCGGGGAACGATCGAGGCGCTGCTACCCGTCGGTGTCAACGTGCCGCTTCCGCAGGGAAGTGTGATGGAGCGGATACTCCAGACCGGCAAGCCGGCCCGGGTAGAGGACTATTCCCAGGTGGGGGGCCCGATTGGCGATGTCCTGCGCGAGGAGGGCGTACGCTGGGCGGTCGGCGGCCCAATCGTCGTCGACGGGCGCCTCTGGGGAGCGATGGTCGTCGGGTCGTCGTTGCCCGAGAGCTCGTCCGACACCGAAGAGCGTGCCGCACGGTTCGCAGCGCTCGTGTCCACGGCGATCTCGAACATCGAATCGCGAGCCAACGTCGAGCAGCTTGCTGCGGAGCAGTCCGCGCTACGTCGGGTCGCCGAGCTGGTCGCTCGGCAGGCACCGCCGGAGGAGGTGTTCGGCCAGGTTACGGATGAGTTGAGGCGCCTTCTGGAGGTCAACATGGTTCGCACGATCAGGTTTGAATCAGACGGCACCGCCACGATCTTGGCTGCGCATGGTACCGCCGACGACCGACTGATTGAGGGCGCCAACTTTGAGATTCCCGAGGGAAGCGGCATCGGCAAGGTGCTCCGGACCGGCCGCCCTGCACGCGTGGACGACTTCGCTGGGGTCGAGGGTCCGATCGGCGCCGCGCTGCGCGAGCACGGCGCGAGCGCTGGGGTGGCGGGTCCGATTGTCGTCGACGGGCGTCTCTGGGGGGCCATGGCCGTCGGGGCGCGGAGCGCTGCGGCATTGCCGCCCGAAAGCGAAGACCGAGTCGCGCGTTTCGCCGAGCTTGTCTCCACGGCGATCTCGAACCTCGAATCGCGGGCGCGGGTGGAGCAGCTGGCGGCCGAGCAGGCAGCGCTGCGCCGCGTGGCCGAGCTTGTCGCTCGCCAAGCGCCGCCGGAGCAGGTATTCGGGCTCGTCACGGAGGAGCTCAATCGCCTGCTGGACGTCACCACTGTCGGGACGGGCCGGTTCGAGCCGGACGGGACCGTGACGATCATGGCGGTACGCGGCACGGCACAGGACGCGTTTCCCCCGGGTACAACCGTCGCGCTCGAAGGGGGAAGCGCGATCGAGCAGGTGTTTCGCACCGGCCGCCCCGCGCACGTCGAGAACTACGACAATGTCGGCGGCCAGCTCGGCACTGTCATGCGGAAGTTGGGTGCAGGTTGGGCGGCGGCAGGGCCCATCGTGGTTGACGGGCGCCTGTGGGGCGCCATGACAGTCAACTCCGGTTCGGCCGGTGCATATCCTCCTGGGGCGGAACAGCGCGTCGCGCAGTTCACCGAGCTTGTCTCGACCGCGATCTCGAACATCGAATCGCGAGCCAAGGTGGAGCAGCTTGCTGCGGAGCAGTCCGCGCTACGTCGGGTCGCCGAGCTCGTCGCTCGGCAAGCCCCGGCGGAGCAGGTATTCGTGGTTGTGACGGAGGAGCTCAGCCACGTCCTGGGAGCTGACCTGATGGTACGGACGGCCAGATTTGAGCCCGACGGCACCGCCACGATCCTGGCTGCCCGGGGCACGCCCACGGACTTGCTACCCGCGGGCACCAACACGCCTCGTCCTCCCGAAGGCATCCTCGACCAAGTCCTTCGCACGGGCCACCCGGGCCGCGTCGACGACTACACGAAGGTGACTGGTCCGGTGGCCACCGCCGTACGCGACCACGGGATCCGGGCCGCCGCCGCAGGCCCGATCGTGGTCGACGGTCGGACTTGGGGCGCCATGGCGGTGGGATCCCAGAATAGCCTGCCGCCCGGGATCGAACACCGTGTGACGCAGTTCGCGGAGCATGTGTCAACGGCGATCTCGAACATCGAGTCGCGAGCGAAAGTGGAGCGGCTCGCGGCCGAACAGTCGGCACTGCGACGTGTGGCCACGTTGGTCGCGCGCGAGCACTCTCCCGACGAGCTATTCGCGACCCTGATCGAGGAGCTTGGGGAGCTGCTGGAAGTCGACGCCACCGCGATCCTCCGCTATGACGGCGACTCGAGCGCGACGGTGGTCGCCGGCTGGAACGGTGGGGCGATCACTCTCCCGATCGGCGCGCGGCTACCCCTCGAAGGGGAGAATCTGGCCGCGGAGGTGCAGCGGACCGGATTGCCCCGGCGCAAGGAAGATTACGGCGACGCGCCGGGGGTGATCGCAGACACCGTGCGTGAGCTCGGCATCCGTTCGGCCGTCGCCAGCCCGATCGTGGTCGAGGGGACGGCGTGGGGCGTGATCGCGGTACTGTCGCGCCAGCCCGGGGCGCTCCCGTCGGACACAGAGGCGCGGATTGCAGAGTTCACCCGTCAGGCCGGCCTCGCCGTGGCCAACGCCAGGAGCCGCTCAGATCTCGCGGAGTCGCGAGCACGGATCGTCCGGGCCGGGGATGAGGCGCGCCGGCGCTTCGAACGCGACCTGCACGATGGCGCCCAGCAGCGGCTCGTGTCCTTGGGGCTCGAACTGCGGGTGGCGGAGGCGAGCCTGCCGCCCGAGATGAGTGATCTCCGGGGTCGCCTCTCCCGCCTGGGAACCGGGCTGAACGACGTGCTCGACGACCTCCGCGAGCTGTCGCGAGGCCTTCATCCCGCGGTGCTATCGGAGGACGGACTCAGCCCGGCGCTGAATTCGCTGGCGCTACGCTCAGCGGTTCCCGTGGACCTGCGCCTCGACCTTGGCACCGAACGTTTTGAGGAGCCCGTCGAGGTCGCCGCGTACTACGTCGCTTCGGAGGCACTTACCAACACAGCGAAGCACGCCCACGCATCGCGGGTGGAGGTCACCGCCAGTCGACGTGAGGGCTGGCTCGAACTGACTGTCAGAGACGACGGACGGGGTGGCGCAGACGCCTCGAGCGGCTCGGGGCTGACAGGACTGGTCGATCGAGTCGAGGCCATCGGCGGGACCATGCACATCGACAGCGCCGCGAGCCTCGGGACAGTGGTCCACGTGAAGCTGCCGATCAAGACGACGCAAAGCTAACGCGAAGTTCCACTCTCTCTGCGGGCGCTCACGCGGTCGTCGTCGAGCAGTAACCGCTTCCAGTAAGACGAAGTACTCGTCTGCCACTTAACCCCCGTACACCATCTGTACGGCAGCGCCCGGTGGTCGAAGGGGCACATGAGCGCGATGGGCCGCCCCGGCAAAGACCAGGCGCTGAGTAACCCAACAACAGAAGGAGAAGTAAATGCGCTTGCTTTCATGCGTGTCATTGCCGTTCGCGGTGCTAGCCGTAGCTTTGGCGGCTCCCGCAGCCGCGTCCGCGCATTCCGGG
>Ga0335080_10002010_pt1 | contig 20265 bp, 24 predicted proteins | sample Lox_Sample_34_FD_206720 | JGI IMG/M metagenome (GOLD analysis project Ga0335080, IMG submission 206720) | Soil microbial communities from Loxahatchee National Wildlife Refuge, Florida, United States - Lox_Sample_3.4 | ecosystem: Environmental > Terrestrial > Soil > Wetlands | place: USA...
TCTCCACCACCGGTTTCGGCGTAAAGCGCCCGAGCCGGTCGACGAAGTAACTGCGCCCGGTGGACACCACGCGGATCTTGTCGCCGCTGCGGAACGCGCCGTTCATGACGCGCACCAGCGACACGACGCCGACGTAGTTGTCGAACCAGGAGTCGATGATCAGCGCCTGCAGCGGCGCCTCGCTCGAGCCGCGCGGCGCCGGAATCCGCCGGATGATCGTCTCGAGGAGCTCCGGCACCCCGGCGCCGGTCTTGGCGCTGACGCAGGCCGCATCGCTGGCCTCGATGCCGATGATCTCCTCGATTTCGCGGCTCACCCGCTCGACGTCGGCCGAGGGCAGGTCGATCTTGTTGATGACCGGCAGCACCTCCAGGCCCTGCTCGATGGCGGTATAGCAGTTGGCGACGCTCTGCGCCTCGACGCCCTGCGAGGCGTCCACCACCAGCAGCGCCCCATCGCAGGCGGCGAGCGAACGCGACACCTCGTAGGAGAAGTCGACGTGACCGGGCGTGTCGATCATGTTGAGCTGGTAGCGCTCACCGTCGCGCGCGCTGTAGTGGAGCGTGACGCTCTGCGCCTTGATGGTGATCCCGCGCTCGCGCTCGAGCTCCATCGAGTCGAGCACCTGCTCGTGCATCTCGCGGTCCGCCAGGCCCCCGCACAGCTGGATGAAGCGGTCCGCGAGGGTCGATTTACCGTGGTCGACGTGCGCGATGATGGAGAAGTTACGTATGTGCCGCATGAATCCGCTGACTGCTGCCGCGTGTTGCCGCGCCTTCGAGTCAGGCGGCGGGGCGGATTATAGGGAAGTTCGCTACTTCCCGCGCCGGAAGTCCGCCGGCGGCGAGCGCGCAGGCGTCTCCCGCAGCAGCCGCTCGAGTTCCGGCCCGTCAAGGCGATGGCGGCAGACCACCGTGCCGTCGAGCAGCAGCACCGGGACGTCGAGCCCGTGGCGACGCTGCAGCAGCGGATCGGCGTCCACGTCGACAACCTCGAGCGGCGGCAGCGACACGCGCGCACCGAGCGCAGCGAGCGCGGCGAGCATCTCCTCGCACAGTTCGCAGTCGCGACGCTGCACGACCGTGAGACGCGGCGTAGCCAACGTGTTCAGCGCGGGGCCGAAGAATCGGGGGCTACCGGCTGCTGCGACGCCTTGACCTGCGTGGCGATGAACTGCACGGTGGCCGGCGGGACCTCACCGACCGCCGTGATCTTGTGACCGTCGACGACGGTCGAGAACGCGGACGAGGAGCCAACGGTGGCCGACTGGGGCACGGATGAGCTCGCAGAAGGCGCCGGCTGCGTTTCGACGAACACCGACACGGAGGCAAAGCCGTCGGTGAAGACGATGTGGTCGACCGGGTTGGTCGAGCCGGGCAGTGTCTGCGCCGAGCGCACCGTCAGGCGGAAGCCGGGGGGCAGCCGCATGGCATTCCAGGCGAGCCGTGCGGCGGCGGTGGGCATCACCGGATCATTGCGCAGCCACCGAAAGCCCTCGGTGGACACCTCCGGCCGGAAGGCGCTGTCCGGAATGTGTGACGGCAGCGCGAGGCTCGCAAATACAATCTGCTCGATCACCTGTCCGCGGGGGTCGCACAGCTGCGTCTTCAGCGGCATGGCGGTGGCATCGTCGATCCACAGCCGGTAGCCGTAGCGGTACTCATCGCGCGGGGAGACGCTGATCACGTGCGTGTCGCGGCGGTTGAGGCGCGTGTGGCCGATCTCGCGGATGTCGTAGAAGGTCTCGGTCTGGTCATTTACGGTGGGGAAGCCGACCAGGGACTGCTGCGCAGGGCGCTGCTCCACCAGCACCGTGCGCTTATCCGGCAGGTAGCAACTGAGCGCGGCCCCGGTGCGGATGAATTCGCGGCCCGAGCCATCGAGCGACACCAGCCGCTCGGAGACCATGCCGTCCTGGACGCGGTGGATGATGCGCAGCATCTCGACGCGCCCGCCCTGCCAATGCGAGAAGGTGCCGTCGTAGTTGCGCGTGGTGAGCGCCCCGTTCATCCGCTCGAGCCACTGCGTGGGTACCGTTTCGTGCTTGCTCTTCGCCGCCGCCGCCGGCTCCTCTGCCAGCGCGGGGCTGGCGGCCGCCGCACAGGCGAGCGCAACGCTCAGCAGCGAGCGGCTACTGCGCAGCGCGCTTGACATCGTCGAGGACTTCCTCCGGGCCGGTGCCGCCTGGCTCGCTTGTCATGAAGGCCGACAGCAGGTTGCGCCGTGCCACGGGCGTGGAAAACATGCTGTGCGCGACGACGTAATTGGCGAGCTCGGTGCTCGGTACGACCACCGGCGCCAGAGCCTGGGGGCGCGGTAGCACGTAACTCTCCCCCGGGCGGCCGGCCGAGCCGGTGCTCGCCTTGACAAGCGCGGCACCGGGCAGCGCCGGCGACACCGCGGCGAGTGCGGCGGGGGGCTTTCCAGGCAGCGGTACCTGCGCGCGCAGCCAGAGAATCGAGACAGCGGCAACGCCCGCGGCAAGCCCCGTGGCAGCCACGGGTTGCCACCAGCGCAGCCCACCCCGGCGCACCACGTGCCCCGTGCCGCCGCTGCCAAGGGAGGGCTCGGCCACCAGCACCGCGCTCACGCGTCCGGCGAGCGGCGCGTTGAGCCGCACGCCGCGCTCGGCGCGGATGACAGCCCCCATCACCGCGTAGCGGCCCCAGCGGGCCTTCAGCTGCTCGTCACGCGACAGCCGTCGCGCCAGGAGCTCGCATTCCGCGGTCGGCAGCTCGTCGTCGAACATTGCCGACAACTGACTATCGAGTTCTTCGTTCATCCGAGCTCCTCCGCGCGTCCGAGGCCGCCTTCGAACACCTCCCGCAAGCGGCGGTCGATGGCCTCGCGCGCCCTGAAGATACGCGACCGCACGGTGCCCACCGGGCAGTCCATGGCGGCGGCGATCTCCTCGTAAGAAAGCCCCTCGAGCTCCCGCAGCACGATCGCGGTGCGCAGATCCTCTGGCAGGGCATCGATGGCGGCATTGACCGTCGAGCGGATCTCGTCCGTCAGCACCAGTCCCTCGGGGGTCTCGGAGTCCTTCATGCGGCCCTGCATGTCGTAGGACTCATCACTGGTATTGCGGTCGAGGTCATAATCGATGGGACTGCGGTCACGCGAAACCACGGCGTTCTTGGCTGTGTTGATCGCTATGCGGTACAGCCAGGTGTAGAAGGCGCTGTCACCGCGAAACTGCGGCAGAGCCCGGTACGCCTTGATGAAGGCTTCCTGTGCAATGTCCTCGGCCTCCGCCGGGTTGCGCACGTAACGCATGACCAGCTTGACGAGTTTGTGCTGGTACTTGAGCACCAGCGCATCGAATGCCCCCTTGTCGCCGCGCTGTACGCGGCGAACCAGACTCAGATCACTTGCATCGGCGCCCATGCGCGCCCCCTACTCCCGGACAGAGGGCCGCCGCGCTATGCCGTCGATAGACTGTGACCTCTTGTGAAAGTTCAGCATTTTGGGATGGCCAGGATCCTACCGGCAGAATAACGCCGCCTGAGCCCCCCGACGACATAATGCCTTAATACCGTCGACATGTTGCAGCAGGTGGGGGGCGAGCGGCCTGGCCTCCCCCAGGAGGTACTCGGCGAGCAGCGGGTCGGGCAGGGCGAGCAGCTCCGCAAGCCCCGAACGCTGCGCGGCGGAGCCGCTGCGCAGCACCTCGCGCGCATAGGGCTCGAGCAGCAGATCGAGCTCCTTCATGCCCCGGCGGCAACGCCACAGGAGCTGCCGGTCGCAGGCTTCGAGCGCGGACCCTGAACCGGGGCTCGGCAACGCGGCCACCCCGCAGGCGATCTGCGCGGTCAGCTCTGCCGTTGGACCAGCATCTTCTTGATTTCGGCGATCGCGCGCGCCGGGTTCAGATCCTTCGGGCATACGTCGGTGCAGTTCATGATGGTGTGGCAGCGGTACAGACGGAAGGGGTCTTCGAGCTCATCGAGGCGCTCCCCGGTAGCCTCGTCGCGGCTGTCGATGATCCAACGGTAGGCGGCCAGCAGCGCCGCTGGACCGAGGAATCGCTCGCTGTTCCACCAGTAGCTCGGGCAGGCCGTCGAGCAGCAGGCGCACAGGATGCAGGCCGCGGGGCGATCGATCCTCTCCTGGTCCTCCTTGCTCTGCAGCCGCTCGGCATCCGGCGGCGGCGGGGTGAGTGCCTGCAGCCAGGGCTTCACCGACGCGTACTGGGCATAGAAGTTGGTGAGGTCGGGTACCAGATCCTTCACGACCGGCAGGTGTGGCAGGGGGTAGATGCGGATGTCCCCGGTCAGATCCTGCATGTGCGTGGTGCAGGCGAGGCGGTTCAGGCCGTTGATGTTCATCGCGCACGAGCCGCAGATCCCCTCGCGACACGAGCGGCGGAAGGTGAGCGAGGAGTCGCTCACGGCCTTCAGCTGGATCAGGGCATCGAGCACCATCGGCCCGCAGCTGCCCACCTCGAGCTCGAAGGTGTCGAGGCGCGGGTTCTGGCCGGAGTCCGGATCGAAACGGTAGATGCGGACGCGCCGCAGCTCGCGCGCCCCCGGCGGCGGCGGATGGGCGAGGCCCTTCACGATGCGCGAGTTGGCTGGCAGGCGGAATTCGGTCATCGCAGTCTTTCAGTAGGTCCGTGCCTTGGGGGGGAAGGAGTGGACCTGGTCCGTCAGGGTGTTGAGGTGTACCGGACGATAATCGAAGCGCGCGCGCTTCGGGCCGTCCACCCACACCAGCGTGTGTTTCAGCCAGTTGGTGTCGTCGCGCTGCGGGAAGTCCTCGCGTGCATGCGCGCCGCGGCTCTCGGTGCGGTTGGCCGCCGAGTGGATCGTGGCGGTCGCCTGCAGCAGCAGGTTCTCGAGCTCGAGAGTCTCGATCAGGTCGCTGTTCCAGATCAGCGAGCGGTCGGTGATGCGCACGTCGGCGAACGAGGCGAAGGTCGTGCCGATGCGCTCGATGCCCTGCGCCAGGCTCTCCCCGGTGCGAAACACCGCGGCGTCGAGCTGCATCACCTTCTGCATCTCGACACGGATCGCGGCCGTGCCACGCGAGCCGTTGGCGTGGCGCAGCCGGTCGAGGCGTGCGACGGCGCTCTCAGCCGCATCCCGCGCCAGCGGCTTCTGCGAGCTGCCCGGGCGGATGATCTCGGCGCAGCGACGCGCCGCCTCCCGGCCGAAGATCACCAGATCGAGCAGCGAATTGGAACCGAGCCGGTTGGCGCCATGCACCGACACGCAGGCCGCCTCACCGACCGCCATCAGGCCCGGCACCACGCTGTCGGGATCGCCACCGCGCACCTCGACGACTTCGCCGAAGTAGTTGCAGGGGATTCCGCCCATGTTGTAGTGCACGGTGGGCTGCACCGGGATGGGCTCGCGGGTGACGTCGACACCGGCGAAGATGCGTGCCGTCTCGGCGATCCCCGGCAGCCGCTCGTGGATGACCTCGCTCCCGAGGTGCTCGAGGTGCAGGTCGATGTGATCGTGCTCGGGGCCGACACCGCGACCCTCGCGGATCTCCAGCGTCATCGCCCGACTCACCACATCGCGCGAGGCGAGATCCTTGGCGTTGGGCGCATAGCGCTCCATGAAGCGCTCGCCCTTCGAGTTGGTGAGGTAGCCACCCTCGCCGCGAGCGCCCTCGGTGATGAGGCAGCCGGCGCCGTAGATCCCGGTCGGGTGGAACTGCACGAATTCCATGTCCTGCAGCGGCAGCCCCGCGCGCAGCACCATGGCGTTGCCGTCGCCGGTGCAGGAGTGCGCCGAGGTACAGGAGAAATACGTGCGGCCATAGCCGCCGGTCGCGAGGATCGTCATGTGCGCGCGAAAGCGGTGCAGCGTGCCCTCGGCGAGATCGAGCGCCACGACGCCCCGGCACACGCCCGCCTCCATGATGAGGTCGATGGCGAAGTACTCGATGAAGAAGGTCGCCGCGTGACGGATCGATTGCTGATAGAGCGTGTGGAGCATCGCGTGCCCGGTACGGTCGGCGGCGGCGCAGGTGCGCTGAGCGATGCCCTTGCCGTAGTGGGTCGTCATGCCGCCGAAGGGCCGCTGGTAGATGCGGCCGCTTTCGGTGCGCGAGAACGGCACGCCGTAGTGCTCGAGCTCGATCACCGCGGCCGGCGCCTCCTTGCACATGAGCTCGATCGCATCCTGGTCGCCGAGCCAGTCCGAGCCCTTGACGGTGTCGTACATGTGCCAGCGCCAGTCATCCTCGCCCATGTTGCCGAGCGCCGCGCTGATGCCGCCCTGCGCGGCCACCGTGTGGCTGCGGGTGGGAAAGAGCTTGCTGATGCACGCCGTCGACAGCCCGCTCTGCGCAAGCCCAAGCGTGGCGCGCAGTCCCGCGCCGCCCGCGCCGACCACGATGACGTCGTAGGTATGGTCGATGGGGCCGTAGCTCACGGCGCGGCCCCGAAGGCAACGCGCAGCACGGCGAACACGCCCGCAGCCGCGAGCAGCGCGTGGACGAACGTCACGAGCACCAGCGTCAGCGTGCGGGCTGCGGCCGCGTGCACGTAGTCTTCGATCACGACGCGCACGCCGAGCTGCGAGTGCCAGGTCGCGACCACGACGAAGATGATGAGCAGCAGCGCGGTCCAGCTCTGGCGCATCCAGGCGCAGACCGTGACGTGATCGAGCGCGGGCAGCGCGAGGAGCGACACGACGAACCAGATCGTGAGCGGCACGAGCGCCACGGAGGTGAGTCGCTGCGTCCACCAGTGATGCACGCCCTCCTTCGCCGCGCCCAGGCCCAGAACCCGGCCCAAGGGACTCCTCAGGCTCACGGCGCGTGGGTCCCGGCGAGCCAGGCGCCGCAGGCAATGCCGACGCTGAGGAGCAGGCTGAGCACGACCACGAGCCACGCGCTGCGACGCGACTGCGCACGCTCGAGCGCGCGCCCGCTGTCCCACACCAGGTGGCGGATGCCGGCCACCAGGTGGTACGAGAACGCGACGATCAGCGCGAGGTAGACGAGCTTCATGAGCGGTAGCGAGAGCAGCCGCGCGGCGCGTGCGTGGGTGCGTGCGCCGGCTGCGACCGCGAGCAGCCAGTACACCAGCAGCAGCAGCCCTGCCGACAGGGCTAGACCGGTGAGACGATTGAAGATGGACGTCGCCAGCGTGTAGCGGGACATCTGGTAGACCGACAGGTGCGGCGACAGAGGGCGCGTCGGCATACACTAAAAATCGATGCAGCGGCCGTTCTTTTCCCAGTCGCCGAAGCGCGTGGGCTCTGGGCCGGTGGGGCCGCCCACCTCGCGGCAGGGCCTCGTGCGCGGCGCGCGAACCGCCGGGGGCTGCGTCGAATCAGCCGTCGGGGGCGCGACGGGCTCGGCCCGCGCTCGCTCGGGCGGGCTCTTGGGATCGGACGGCGGCATACCTATTAAGTCTGCCAGATTTCACACTTAGCGGCCATGAAAAGTTTAGGAAAAACAACGGTCAACTGACATGCTCAGCGACTGCAAGCTCCTCCCGCTCGACTCCCTGGGGGTGCTGCGCGCGCGTGGCGCCGACGTCGTGTCCTTCCTTCAGGGTCAGCTCTCGAATGACCTCACGCGGCTCTCTCTCGCGTGCTCGCTTCTGGCCGGCTACCACAACCCGCAGGGACGGGTGATCGCAGTGCCGCGGCTCGTGCACGTGGCCGGCGATGACCTTCTCGCCATCCTGCCGCGCGAGCTCGTGGCGCCGGTAATGCAGCGGCTCAGCAAATTCATCCTGCGTGCCAAGGTGAAGCTCGCCGACGAGTCGGGCCTGTGGGCGATCGCGGGTTTGACGGACGCGGTCGCCGCAGATTTTCCCGCGTTGCCGCAGCAGGTGGACCGCGCGGCGCAGGTCGACGGAGCGATCGTGGTACGCCTCGCCGGCGAATCGCCCCGCTTTCTGGTGGTGAGTCCCGCGGGGCAGCAGCCCGCGACTGACGGCTCCCCGGCGCTCGCCGCGCAGTGGCAGCAAGTCGCGATCGCCGCCGGGGAACCGCAGGTGTATGGGGCCACCTCCGAGGAATTCGTCGCGCAGATGCTGAACCTCGATGTGCTCGGGGCGATCGCCTTCGACAAGGGCTGCTACACGGGACAGGAGGTCATCGCGCGTGCCCACTACCGCGGCCGCATCAAGCGCCGCATGCAGCGCTTCCTCACCACGCAACCCTCGCAGCTCAAGCCCGCCGACTCCGGCATCCTCCCCGACGGCCGCAGCTTCCGCGTGGTGCGCGTCGCCGCTCATGCGGACGGGCGGACCGAGTTTCTCGCCGTGACGACGGTGGCGAGCGCTGAGAGCGCGACGCCGGGGGAGCGGGCTGCCGACGCCGCCCGAACCGCACCGGCGCTCAACGCGCAACAGCTCGAGCTGCCCTATTCGCTCCCGGACTGAATCGATCCGGCTTCCGGCCGCATGTGGGGAAACAGAATGACGTCACGGATCGAGGGGGAGTCGGTGAAGAACATCACCAGACGGTCGATGCCGACGCCGAGGCCTGCGGCGGGCGGCATGCCGTACTCGAGCGCGCGTACGTAGTCGGCGTCGTAGAACATCGCCTCCTCATCGCCCCCCTCCTTGCGCGCCGCCTGGGCGCGAAAGCGCGTCGCCTGCTCCTCCGGGTCGTTGAGCTCGGAGAAACCGTTGGCGATCTCGCGGCCGGCGAGGAAGAACTCGAAGCGGTCGGCGATAAACGGATCAGCATCGTTCGGCCGCGACAGCGGTGAGACCTCTGCCGGATAGCCATATACGAAGGTGGGGTCGAGAAGCGCGATCTCCGCCGTCTTCTCGAAGATGCCGATCTGCAGCTTCCCCGGGCCGTCGTGCGGCTCGACCTTGAGGCCGAGCTGCTCGCAGCGCTTGCGCAGGTAGGTGAGGTCACGCAGCGACAGCGGATCGATCCCGAGGTTGTATTCGATGATCGCCTGCTCGACGGTGAGGCGGCGGAAAGGCCGGGAGAGGTCGTAGACGCGCCCCTGGTAAGTCAGCTGCTGCGTGCCGTTCAGCGTGTCGGCGAGACCGCGGATCGCCTTCTCGACCCATTCCATCAGATCGCGATAGTCGGCGTACGCCAGGTACAGCTCGAGCATCGTGAACTCGGGGTTGTGCTGCGTCGACAGCCCTTCATTACGGAAGTTGCGGTTGATCTCGTAGACGCGCTCGAGGCCGCCGACGATCAGGCGCTTGAGGTAGAGCTCGGGCGCGATGCGCAGGTACATGTCGAGACCGAGCGCGTTGTGGTGCGTGCGGAAAGGCCGTGCCACCGCCCCGCCGGGGATCGGCTGCATCATCGGCGTCTCCACCTCGAGAAAGTCGAGCGCATCGAGGAAGTCGCGCAGGTAGCGCACGATGCGCGTGCGGGTGCGAAACACCTGACGGGTCTGCTCGCTCACGATCAGATCGACGTAGCGCTGGCGGTAGCGCGTCTCGGTATCGGCCAGGCCGTGCCACTTGTCGGGCAATGGTCGCAGCGACTTGACGAGCAGCGTGAGCGCCTCGACGCGCACCGACAGCTCCCCGGTGCGGGTACGAAACAGGACGCCGCTCGCGCCGATGACATCGCCGATGTCCCAGCCCTTGAAGGTCTCGTAGGCCGAGCCGAGAGTCTCCTGCTGCAGATAGAGTTGGATCTGCCCGGTGCGGTCGCCGATCTTGGCGAAGCTCGCCTTGCCCATCAGGCGGCGAAACAGCAGTCGGCCACCGACCTTCACCCGCGTTGGATTGGCGCCGAGCCACTCCGCACTGCGCTCGCCGAAGGAGGCATGCAGCTGCCCGGCGAGCGCGTCACGGCGGAAGTCGTTGGGAAACGCGGGGCCCGCCTGGCGCAGCGCGGTGAGCTTCGCGCGCCGCTCGGCGATCAGCCTGTTCTCGTCGCCGCCGTTGCCGCCACCCTGATCGCCGCCCCCGCCCGGCGGATTGTCTTTGCCCTTCCTCATGTCGGCGCGCGCTTCATCTAGACGCCCGACTTCAACGAGGCCTCGAGGAACTGGTCGAGGTCGCCGTCGAGCACCGCCGTGGTGTTGCCTACCTCGACCCCGGTGCGCAGGTCCTTGATGCGCGACTGGTCGAGCACGTAGGAGCGGATCTGGTTGCCCCAGCTCACGTCGGACTTCGACTCCTCGAGCACTCGCGCGGCGGCGTTGCGCTTGTTGACCTCGAGCTCGTAGAGCTTGGCCTTCAGCATCTTCATGGCGGTCGAGCGATTCTTGTGCTGGCTGCGCTCGTTCTGGCAGGCGACCACGATGCCGGTGGGCTGGTGCGTGATGCGCACGGCGGACTCGGTCTTGTTGACGTGCTGGCCGCCGGCACCCGAGGAGCGGTACACGTCCACCTTGAGATCCGCCGGGTTGATCTCGATCTCGATGTCGTCGTCGACCTCGGGCGAGACGAACACCGAGGCGAAAGAGGTGTGGCGGCGGTTGCCCGAGTCGAAGGGGGACTTGCGCACCAGGCGGTGCACGCCGGTCTCGGTGCGCAGCCAGCCGTAGGCGTATTCGCCTTGTATTTCCACGGTCGCACTCTTGATGCCGGCGACCTCGCCGGGGTTGGAGTCGATCACCTCGCAGCGGAAGCCGCGCGTGGCGCCCCAACGCAGGTACATGCGCAGCAGCATCTGCGCCCAGTCCTGCGCCTCGGTACCGCCGGCACCTGCCTGGATATCGAGAAAAGCGTTGTGCGCGTCCATCTCACCGCGGAACATGCGCTTGAGCTCGAGGTGGCGCACATCGGCCTCGAGGCGCTGCGCATCGAGCTCGATCTCGCGCGCCGCCGGCTCATCGCCCTCGGACGCCACCAGCTCGAGCAGCTCGCTGGCGTCGCCGATGCTCCGGGTGGTGCGGTCGATCTCACCGACATCGGCGCTCAGTCGGGCGCGTTCGCGGCCGAGCTCCTGGGCGCGCGAGGGGTTCGACCAGACCTGCGGATCCTCCAGCTCGCGGGCCACTTCCTCGAGGCGTTCCTGTTTGCGGTCGTACTCAAAGAAACCCCCGTAGGGAGGCGACGCGTTCACTGAGGTCTTTGAGCTGACGCCTGAGCTGATTGACTTCCATAGCGCTCCCCGCACGCGGGTGCAACGAAGCGGCGGATGCTAGCACCGCCGCGCCGACTTTAGCGAGCGGCGGCGGGCAACAGGTGATCGACGAGCAGCTGCAGCCGCCGCTCGCCCTGATACTCGTTCACCTCCAGCCGGTAGACGAGCTGCGCGAGTCCTTCGGGCGGCGTGAACACGACGCCCTCCTCGAGGTGGTTGAAGGCAATCGCATCGAACGAGCGGCCGCTGCGCGGCACTTCGACCCACATCTTCAGATGCCGCTCGCCGATCACGCGTGCGTCCCGGACGCTGAACAGCCCGTCGAAGCTCGGCTCGGGGAAGGCCTGCCCCCAGGGGCCCCCGGCACGCAGCGCCTGCGCCGTGTCGAGCGCAATCTCGCTCACAGCAAGCTCGCCGTCGGTCTCGACCGCGTCCGCATCCGCCGCGCCGCCCGCCCAGCGCGCCACCTCCTCGTCGAAGGCGCGCGCGAACTCATCGAGCTTCGCGCGCTCGAGCGTCAGCCCCGCCGCCATGGCGTGGCCGCCGAAGCGGCTGATGAGGTCGGGCCGGCGCGCGGCGATCGCATCGAGGACGTCGCGGATGTGAATGCCCGCGACCGAGCGCGCCGAGCCGCGCAGCAGCGCCTGATCGGCGCTCGCGAAGGCGATCACCGGACGGCGCACCCGGTCCTTGACGCGGCTCGCGACCAGTCCCACCACACCCTGGTGCCAGCTCTCGTCGAAGAGGCACAGGCCGCAGTGCCGCACGCCGCCCGCGCCTTCCAGGTCCACGTGACGCAGCGCGCCGAGCGCCTCCTGCTGCATGCGCGCCTCGATCGTGCGGCGCTCCTGGTTGAGCGCATCGAGCCGCTGTGCCAGGCGCTGTGCCGTGGCGTCGTCGTCGGCGAGCAGGCACTGAATGCCGATGCTCATGTCGTCGATGCGTCCGGCCGCGTTCAGCCGCGGCGCCACCGCGAAGGCGAGGTCAGCAGCGGTCAGATCCGCCGCCCCGCGCCCGGCAAGGCCGAGGAGTGCGCGGATGCCGGCTACGCAGCGACCGGCGCGGATGCGCTTGAGGCCCTGCGCGATCAGCACGCGGTTGTTGGCATCGAGCGGCACGACGTCGGCGACGGTGCCGAGCGCCACCAGGTCGAGCAGCTGCGCTACGCCGGGACGGGCGGCGCTGCCGGGCTCTCGCGCCTCGAGCGCGCGGCGCACCGCGGCCATGACGTAGAACGCCACGCCCACTCCGGCGAGCGCGCGGCTGCCGAAGCGGCTTTCCCTGAGGTTGGGGTTGACGATCACGTTCGCCTCGGGAAGCGCGGCCCCCGGCAGGTGGTGATCGGTGATCAGCACGTCGATGCCGTGGGCACGCGCCGCGGCAACGCCGGCGTTGCTCGAGATACCGTTGTCGACCGTCACGATGAGCGTCGGCGCGCGCGTGGCGGCGAGCGAGACGATCTCGGGGGTGAGCCCGTAACCGAAATGAAAGCGGTTCGGTACCAGGAAATCGACGCTGGCGAAGCCACAGGCCGAGAGCGCGCGCACCATGAGGGCGCTCGCGGTCGCCCCGTCGGCGTCGAAATCCCCGACGATCAGCACACGCCCCGAGCGGTGCGCGAGCAGCAGCTCCACCGCGTCCGCGACGCCATCGAGCGTCCCGACCGGCAGCAGCCGCTCGAGGGAGGTGTCGAGCTCCGCCGCCGAGCGCACGCCGCGTGCGAAGTACACTCGGTCGAGCACCGGGTGCAACGCGCCGCCGAGGGGTGGTGTGCGGGCCGCCGGCAGCCGGCGCACGATCCGCAGCTTCACGCGAAGCTCGCGAGGCCGGCGCGCTGGCGCCGCCAGAGCTTGAACCGGCTCGTGCGGCCGAGCGTCACGCGCACATCGTTGAGGATGAGCGTCGCACGCGCCAGGCGGCCGTGGCGCAGCGCCCCGACCGCCGGGGCGATGAGACGCGCGTCGAGCTGCGCGAGGGCGTGGGCGGCGCTTGAGTGCGGGGAGCCCTGCAACTGAGTGGCCACCTGCGCGACCAGCACCGCACGGGGCGCCTGCGCTTCGGCGAGCACCTCATCGAGCTGCGCAGGCAGTGCGCGGCAGGCCTCGCCCTCGAATTGCCACAACCCCCCGAGCCACGCATCCCGTCCATAGGCCAGCGGCAGTTTGCCCCGCGGGGTGGCCACCACAGGCGGCAGCGGCCGCCCTTCGGCACCCCAGGGCCACAACGTCGTCACCGGCGGCTCGCGGCGCTGCTGGCGCGCCTCGTTAAACGGTTGCGCGTGCAGCCACATCTCGATCTCCGCTACCAGCCGTCGCAGCGGCGCGGCCGCGGCGCCCTGCGGCAGCGCCTGCGCGAGATCGCTGCCAATGCAGCGCGCGGGCTCGACCGTACGCAGCGGCGCGACGCCCGGTGTCTGCAGCAGAAGCTCCCCCGAGGGCAGCGGCGTCAGCGCATGACCCGATGCGCCGAACGTCGCGGCGAAGGCGGCCGCAAGCGTCGCAAGCTCGGCGCCGCTCAAGGCAAGGACGCCGCGATGATCGAGATGCACCCGCGCCAGTCCCGCGGTGAGATGCAGCGGCGTTGCGATCCAGCACGTGACATCGCGCTCCGAGCGAGCCTGCGGCTCGGCGAGCGCAACCGCCGCGATGCGCGCCGGTGCGACCTCGGCGAGCTCCTCGCGCCCGAGCAGCCGCGCGAGCCACGCGCGCCACCCTTCGCCAAGTGCGCGGCGCTCACCGAAGCGACCGGCCTGCTCGAGCCCGGCAAAGCGGCCGGCCGCCAGCGCGGACGCGGGCACTGCACCGCTGCCCTGCGGCTTGAGGTACAGGTCGGGGATCACGATGACGAGCTCGCGCACGAGGCGCTATCGTACCGAAGGTGAAGTTCACCCTCGAACCGCCTTTGCAGGCGAATCTGATCCGCAGCTACTCCGCGACCGAGTTGCGCATCGCCGAGCAGTGCATCGCCCGCAGCTGTATCGTCACAGCGGAGCGACTGATCACGGAGTGGGAGCCGGGCACGTTCGCCGCGCTGACGACCGCTCACCTCGAGACGATCTTCGCGCTCGCGCCGGAAGTGGTGCTGATCGGCACCGGTCCGACGCAGCGCTTTGCCAGTGCTGCAGTGCGCGGTGCGTTCGCGCAACGGCGCATCGGGCTCGAAGTGATGCAGCTCGGTGCGGCGTGCCGCACGTTCAATGTGCTGGTGCAGGAGGAGCGACGGGTGGCCGCGGCGTTGTTTCTGCGCTAGCGCCGCCGGCGGCGAAGACGATCGGCAGAAGACACAAGGGGAGGGTCAACCAACCAAACAATCATTCGAAGCTGACAGACTCGAACAATTGCACTGTTTTTGCTGTTGTCTCGAGGTTATTGCTCTTGTTTGCGACTCCCTCCTCCCTGTGTCTTCTGCGAATGCGCCCTCCCGTTCTCGGCTGTCGTCGTTAGGAGACAGGGGGTGCATGTTAAACGTCCGGCAGAAGCCCGCGCAACTGATTTGCGGATGAGGGTCAGCCCGGAGTGCCTGCCGAGCCCACGATGCCGTGGACACGCACAAAATTGGGATGAAATATCGCGTTAATTCGCAGGGTTATCGATCTTTAATCAAGTAAAACTTTAGGCTGGTCAGGTCGTCCCCGCCAGCAGCGGCACAAAGGCAACGGGACCGAGCAGCTCGCGCTCCACACGCTGCTCACGGCGCGTGAGCCTGACCAGCTGCTGCTCCCCCTCCGGTCCGAGCGGCACGATGAGCCGCCCGCCGACTTTCAGCTGGCGCAGCAGCGGCTCCGGCACCGTCAGGGGCGCGGCAGCCACCAGGATCCCATCGAACGGCGCGTGCGCCTTCCAGCCGAGGGTACCGTCGCCATGGCGGAAGCGGACGTTGCGGATACCGAGCTCCTTGAGGCGCTCGCGCGCACGCGCGAGCAGCGGCTCGATGCGCTCGATGGTGTAGAGCTGCGTCACGAGCGGCGCGAGCACTGCGCTCTGGTAGCCACACCCGGTTCCCACCTCGAGCACCTTGTCCGCCGGCCCGCCATCAAGGAGCGCCTCGGTCATGCGGGCGACGATGTAGGGCTGCGAGATGGTCTGGCCGAAACCGATCGGCAGCGCGGTGTCTTCGTACGCGCGGCTGCCGAGGGCCTCGTCGACGAAGATGTGCCGGGGGACGTTGCGGATGCGATCGAGCACCGCGAGGTTGGCGATACCCTGCTCGCGCAGACGCTGCACCAGGCGGTCGCGCGTACGCGCCGACGTCATGCCGATGCCCGAGAGTCGCAGGTCAGCCATCGAGTTCGTCCAGCCAGCTCCCGAGCGCTGGCAGCGCCGCGTGGCGCGTGAGATCGACTTGCAGCGGCGTCACCGAGACATACCCCTGGGCCACCGCTTCGAAGTCCGTGCCGGGGCCGGCATCGGCCTCGGCACCCGCCGGCCCGACCCAGTACACGGTGCGCCCGCGCGGGTCGCGGGCGCGCATCACCGGCGCGGAGCGATGACGAAAACCCAGGCGGCTCGCGCGAAAGCCGCGTAGCTGCGCGAAGGGCACGTCCGGCACATTGACGTTGAGAATGAGCGCTCGCTCGAGCGGCTTGCGCAGCAGCTGCGCCACGAGGAGCCGCGCCACCTCAGCGCCGGTGGCGAAGTGTCCGCCGCCCGCGCCGCCGGTGCACAGCGACACCGCCACGGTCGGCAGGCCGAGGAAACGCCCCTCCACGGCCGCCGCCACCGTACCCGAATACAACACATCGTCGCCGAGATTGGGGCCGTCATTCACGCCCGAGACGACCATGTCGTGTTCGAAGTCGAACAGGCCCGAGATCGCCAGGTGCACGCAGTCGGTCGGGGTGCCGGGGACAAAGTACACGCCCTCCTCGGACTCAAACACGCGCAGCGGCACATCGAGCGTGAGGGAGTTGCTCGCGCCGCTCTTGTTGCGATCGGGGGCGACCACGGTCACCTCGGCGAGCGTTGCGAGCGCCTCGCGTAAGCGGCGGATGCCTTCGGCGCGAAAGCCGTCGTCGTTACTGACCAGGATCTTCACTTGTCATTGCGGGGGGAAGCGCCGAAAGTGCGCGAGACTATACTTCAACGGCGAGTGTCGGCGGAGGTGAGCGTGAGCAGCTTACCGGGCGATCGTGATCGAGAGGAGGAGCAGACCGACGAGGCGGATCTGTTCCGCGAAGCCATGCGCGGCGTCAGGCCCTTGCGGCAACGCAGCCCGGTGCCGCGTCCGCCCCGGGCACGCCCGCACGCGCGCTTCACCCGCGCCGACCGCGCCGCGGTGCTCGCCGAGAGCCTCGGCCTCGAGGGCGCCGATCCGCACCTCGCCGGGGGCGAGGAGCTGGTATTCCATCGCCCGCAGGTGCAGCCGGCGCTGCTCAAGCGGCTGCGCCGCGGCGAGTACCGCGTGCAGCGCGAGATCGACCTGCACGGTCTGACCGTTGCCGAGGCCAAGCACGCCCTGCGCGGCTTTCTCATCCGCTGCCTCGAGCATCAGGTGCGCTGCGTGCGCGTGATTCACGGCAAGGGACTGCGCTCGGGCAACCGCGGCCCGGTGCTGAAGTCCACCGTCAGCGCGGTCCTGCGCCGCACCGGAGCGGTGCTCGCCTTCGTCTCGGCGCGGCCGGTGGACGGCGGCACCGGCGCGCTCTACGTGCTGCTCGACCGCGACTGAGCGGGCAGCGCGGCCGCTATTCCTCGGGCGCCTCGTCGGCGCTCACCACCAGCTCGCGCAGCACCGCGGTGGCAAAGCCGCCGCGGCCGAGGCGGAACGTGAGCCGCACGCTCTGTGCCTCGCTTGCGCAGGCGAGGCCCTGAACCGCGAGACGCAGACTCCGTCGCTCCTGGCGCATGCCGGCCGCCACGCACAGCTCGCACTGCTCGGGAAAGCGTGTCGCAACGCGCGACTCGAGCTCGAGCACCCGCGCGCGCGTCGCCGGCTCCCCTTGCCCCCAGAGCGGTCCGCTCGGGTGGATCTCGAGCCGCTCACAGCGGCTCGCGAGCACGGCGTCCGGGTGCTCCACGGCAAAGACACTGCCGCTGCCGGCGAGGTTGGCCAGGTCGCCGGTCAGTAACCGATTCCAGCTGCCATCGAGGACACGCGCAGCGAGCACGGCGTTGAAGACGACGCTGCGGGCGGCGGAGAGCACGAAGCCGCGCTCTGCGGCGCGCAAAGTGCCGAGGCCGGCGGCGGCGCTGCGCGTGAGGTTAGCGCCATCGCGGCCGAAGCGCTGTGGGCCGAAGTAGTTCGGCACGCCGGCGCGTGCGATCTGCTCGAGCCGCGGCGCGAGCAGCGCGGCAAGCCGCGCGCCATCCGCGGCGCGGGCTCGCACGCGCACCGCAAAGTGATTGCCCGCGAGCGCCCCGCGCGGGAGCTTGCGCGTGTGGGGGTGGGCCTCGAGCACCTCGAAGTCTTCGCGCTGGACGCGCGGCCAGTCGACGGCGCCGCGCGGACGCGGCACCGAGAACCACTGCACGGCAAGCGCCCGGCGGTCCTTGAGACCGGCATAGCCGACCTGGGGCGCCGCGCAGCCCGCGACGCGCGCGAGCTCGCGCGCCACCCACGCCGTGTTGGCGTTGCGCTTGCGCACCTTGAGCAGCAGATGCTCGCCGCTGCCGGCGGGCGCAAAGCCGAGATCCTCCTCGACCTCGAAGTCCTCGGGCTCGGCGCGCAGCACCCCCGCCGCTGGCGGCGTCCCGTGAGCACGCGGCGGTGCAAGCGCCGCCGCGCGCGCGGTCAGTTCTGCGCCCGCCATGCTCAACGCTCGGTGAGCAGCACGACCGCCTGCGCGGCGATGCCCTCCGCGCGGCCGATGAACCCGAGGCCCTCGGTGGTGGTCGCCTTGACGTTGACGCGGGTCTCGGCGATGCCGAGCAGCTGCGCGACCTCGGCGCGCATGGCGAGGCGGTGGGGTGCGATTCGCGGCACCTGCGCCAGCACCGTGATATCGGCATTCGCCACCGCAAGCCCCGCGGCATGCACCATCGCCAGCACGCTCGTGACGAAGCCCCGGCTGTCGGCGCCGCGCCACCTCGGGTCGCTGTCGCTGAAGTGCTGGCCGATGTCGCCGAGTCCCGCGGCGCCGAGCAGCGCGTCGCACAGCGCGTGCAGCACCACGTCTCCGTCGGAGTGCGCCACGACGCCATGCGAGTGCGCGATACGCACGCCGCCGAGCACGATACTGTCTCCCGGGCCGAAGGTGTGAACGTCGATGCCACAGCCGACCCTCATGGCGCCACCCCCGCCTTGCCGTTGTGCCGCGAGCGCAGCACCGCCGCCGCGAGCGACAGATCGTCGGCGGTGGTGACCTTGAGGTTGCTCGCGGCGCCCTCGATGAGCAGCGGATGCTCGCCGAGCCACTCGAGCGCCTGTGCCTCGTCGCTCGGAAAGCGTCCGGCCGCGTGCGCCACGTCGAGCGCCGTGCACAGTCGCCCGTAGCGGAACATCTGCGGCGTGAGCGCCCGCCACAGCCCCGAGCGATCGAGCGTCTGCGCGACCTCGAGCAGCCCCGGAGCATTGCCGCAATCCTGCGCGCGCTTGAGCGTGTCGGCCGCCGGCACCGCGAGCAATCCCCCGAGTGCGTGCGCGCCCGCCCTCTCGAGCAGCCGCTCGAGGTCGTGCGCGTCGAGACAGGGCCGCGCCGCATCGTGCACCAGCACCCAGTCGGCCTCGGCAGCGCGCCCGGCAAGCCAGGCGAGCGCGCTGCGCACCGAGAGGCTGCGCTGCGTCCCGCCGGTGACCACGCTCACCTGCGGCGCTGGCGTCGCCTCATCGCCCGCGGCACGCGTCGCCCGGCATCGTGGCGCGACCTCGGCCCAGCCGCGGTCCTCGCGGGCGAGCGCCACCACCACCTGCGCGCAGCACGGATCGGCGAGAAAGGGGGCGAGCGCCCACTCGATCACGGTGCGTCCCTCGAGCGCGGCATATTGCTTCGGTTGCGCGGCGCGAAAGCGCTGACCCGAGCCCGCGGCCGGCATGACGAGCCAGTAACGCATCGGAGCGGTGTTCAGCGGCCGGCAGTCCGCGTCGGCGGATGGTGCCCGGCCGCGGCGGGGCGGGGCGGCACCACCTGATAGAAGGTCTCGTTAGGGGCGATCATGCCGAGGTCGCTGCGCGCGCGCTCTTCGAGCGCATCCATCCCGGTCTTCAGATCACGCACCTCGGCGGCGAGCTGGCGGTTGCGCTCGGCGAGTTGATCGTTCTCGGTCCGCTGCGCCACTACGGCCTGACGCAGCCGCGCGACTTCGCGCACGCCGTCTGCGGAGAGCCATACGCGGTACTGCAGCAGGATAAGGGCGACCGTGAGGCCGGCGGCGAGCCATTTCATGGGGCGAGCAGCGTAGCAGAGGCCGCTGCGATGCGCGAAGTGTCGGTGGGCGCGAGCCGCTTCAGCGGCGGGGCGCGGCAGTCGGCTGCAGCGCGGCAGCCGCGCGCTGTGCCGCGGCGAGCCGCTCGGGCCAGACGCGCTCGAACGTCGCGCGCACCGCCGCAACGACCGCTTGCGGCGCGTGCTCCAGGCGCCCACTGTCGAAGGGCGGCTGCGGCGCATACTCCATCGCCAGCTGTACCCGCTGCGCGAGCTCCGCGCCGCCGATCTGCGCCATGACCGCGAGCGCCATGTCGATGCCGGCCGTCACGCCGCCACCGGTGAACAGGTGGCCGTCACGCACCACGCGGCCGGGATCGGCGATCGCGCCGAACAGTGGCAGCAGCTCACGAAACGCCCAGTGGCACGCCGCACGGCGCCCGCGGAGCAGCCCCGCCGCGCCGCAGGGAGCCGGGCGAATACCTCGAGCACCACGGGAAGCTCGGCGGCCATCAGCGGCTCCTGGCGGGCCCGGAGAATGCGGGGCTTCTGCGTGCATCATCGCTCGGCTATGCGCACCGCGCAGCAGCTGCTCGTCTACCACCGCCGCCCGGGCGGACAATCGCAGTTCTCGGCGCTCCTAGGGATGGAGGACCCGCAGGGGCGTTCCGCCGAGTTCCTCGAGTTCATGCGCGCACATCTCACCGGCGAGCTCACCGTCGAGCGCCTGGCGGCGCGCCTGTGGATGAGCGTGCGCAACTTCGCGCGTGCCTTCCACGCCGAGACGGGGATCACGCCCGCCAAGGCGGTCGAGCGGGTGCGGCGCGCCGCCGGTGCGGTACGCGGCGGCGGGCCCGCTCAGATCTTCAGCGGAAACGCCTCGCGGCCGGCGTAACGCACGGTGCCGAGCTCGGCCTCGATGCGCAGCAGCTGGTTGTACTTAGCGGTGCGATCGGAGCGCGACAGCGAGCCGGTCTT
>Ga0335080_10002011_pt1 | contig 20258 bp, 17 predicted proteins | sample Lox_Sample_34_FD_206720 | JGI IMG/M metagenome (GOLD analysis project Ga0335080, IMG submission 206720) | Soil microbial communities from Loxahatchee National Wildlife Refuge, Florida, United States - Lox_Sample_3.4 | ecosystem: Environmental > Terrestrial > Soil > Wetlands | place: USA...
CTTGAACGCGATCACCGAGTCGAACTTGCCCGTGCCCTTGGTGTCCTGCTCCTGGCGCACGGGCTTGCCGTTCTCGAACGTGGTGGCGACGTCGAACTTGCCCGTGCCCTTGCTGTCGCGCTCCTCGCGCACCTTCTGGCCGTTCTGGTACTCGACCCGCACGTCGAACTTGCCGTCGCCGTTGGTGTCTTCCTCCTCGCGAGTCACCTGGCCGTCGGGGCCGAGCTCGCCGCGGCGCTCGGGCTTGCCGTCGCCGTTCTTGTCCTCGGTGAAGCGCACCGGCTTGCCGTCGGCGAAATCGACCACGCGATCGGGCTCGCCGTTGAAATCGGTGTCCTCTTCCAGCTTGACCGTGACTCCGTTGGGGTCGTTGGTGCGCCAGCTGTCGGGCTTGCCGTCGCCGTTGGTGTCCTTCAGCACGCGCTGCTCTTTGCCGGTCTTGGGATCGAGCACGACCCAGGTGTCGACCTTGCCGTCGTGGTCGGCGTCCTGCTCCTGCTTCTCGAGCTTCTCGTTGGGGTCGAAGAAGTTCCACAGGTCGACCTTGCCGTCGCCGTTCTCGTCGAGCTCGACGCGCGCCAGCTTGCCGTCGTTGTAGATCTCGGTGCGCTCGGGCTTGCCGTCGCCATTCTGGTCGACCGTGCGCCGGTCGATCTTGCCGTCCTTGTAAGTCGTGACTCGCTCGAAGCGCCCGTCGTAGTCGGCGTCGAGACTCTCGGACAGCACCTTCCCGTCGACGTCGAACTCGTAGATCGCGTCGGTCTTGCCGTCGCCGTTCCGGTCCTCTTCCTGGCGTGACTTCTTGCCGTTCTTGTAGAGGACGGTCGTGTCCGGCTTCCCGTCGCCGTTGGTGTCGGCCACGCTCTTGGTCGGCTGCTCGTTCACGTAGTCGGTGGTCAGGTCGATCTTGCCGTCGCCGTTGCTGTCCTGCTCCTCGCGCACGCGCTGGCCGTTGGCGAAGGTGAGGATCAGGTAGGGCGTGGTCGCGCCGGGCTTGTAGTTCTCTTCGCGCAGCTTCTGGCCATTCGCGTCGAAGGTCGCGATCAGGTCCGGCTTCCCGTCGCCGTCCAGGTCGCGGGTCTGCTTCGCTTCCTTGCCGTTCACGTAGGTAGACACGGTGTCGAGCGTGCCGTTGTGGTCGGTGTCGGCCTCGCGCCGGAGGATCACGTCGCCGTTGTAAGTCGTGACGATGTCCGGCTGGCCGTCGCCGTTGGTGTCTTCCTCGACCCGGACCTTCACGCCCTTCTCGTAGCGGATGGTCACGTCGAACTTGCCGTCGCGGTTGGTGTCCTGCAGCTCGAGCGACTTGTTGCCGTCGGCGTCGAACTCGGCGCGGATGTCGGGCTTGCCGTCGCCGTCCTTGTCGTCCTCGACGCGCGACGGCTTGCCGTTCACGTAGCTGATCCAGCGGTCGACCCGGCCGTCGCCGTTGGTGTCCTCCTCGGAACGCGTGCGCTCGCCGTTCTCGAAGTAAGTCACCGACTCGGGCTTGCCGTCGTGATTCTTGTCGTCGCGCTGCACCTTGGGCTTGCCGTTCTCGAGCGCGACCCAGCGGTCGACCTTGCCGTCGAAGTCGGTGTCGCGCTCCTGCGCGATCTCGTTGCCCGAGACGTCGTAGCGGATCCAGAGGTCGATCTTGCCGTCGTAGTTGGTGTCGGCCTCGGCGCGCTCGGGCACGTCGTTCTTGTAGTAGATGGTCTCGTCGAAGATGCCGTCGCCGTTGGTGTCGGTCTTGCGGCGCGCCAGGTGCTCCTGGTCGTCGTACTCGAGCACGACCTTGTTCTTCTTGTTCGGGCTCGGCGTCTGCGGCTGCGTCTGCTGCGCGCGCGCCGACTCACTCGCGAGCCACAGCACCGGGAGGGCGACCAGGACCCAGCCGAGTCTCCGCATCTAGTTCACTGCAGAGGCTGAGGGGACCGTGAAGGTTCCCTTGAGACTCTGGCGCGCGAGACAGCGCACGCGGTCCGACATCGCGGCGAACGGCGCCGCGGAGCGCAGCGCGTCGAGCGCGGTCGCGCCGATCGTGGCGTTGCTCGACATCTCGAGCTCCGAAGTCATGACCGAGCCGCTCGAGTCGAGCTTGAAGCGCAGCAGCACCTTCTGGCCGGTGGGCGCGTCGGAGGGCAGGTTCCAGCGCGTGTACATGCGCTCGCGCACCTGCTCGAGATAGCTCGTGACCTCGGGGCGCTTGAGACAGTCGTCGAGCGGCACGCCGCCTTCGCCGCCCGTGCCGTTGCCGCCCTCGCCGCGCAGGAAGCCCTGGCCCACGCGCGTGTTCACGTTCGCGAGCGGCGCGCCGTCGGGCGAGCCCAGCACGTCGCGGCCGCTGGTGATGCCCTCGCGCACCGACGAGCCGTTGCCCAGGTTCACCGCCGAGCCGGTGCCCGTGGTGTTGCCCTGCGCCACGACCTGCTTCGGGCCCGCCGAAGCGCCCGTGGGCAGCGCCGCGTTGGTCTGCCCCCGCAGCGCGGGAGCGGCGGCGGCGCCCATGTCGATCTTGGCCACCTGCGCGGTCGCGACCGAGTCGATCGCGGTCGCGCGCTCGGCCACCACGGTGGCGTGCGCGATGTCCTTCGGCGCGACCACCGCGGCCACCTCGTTCATCTGGATCTTCTGCGCGGCGACCGAGGGCGCGGCCTGCTGGATCACGGTGGGATTGATGATCGAGGGCGCGACGGCCTGCGCCTGCGGCTTGAAGTCGAGCGACTTGCGCTCCGCGAGCGCCTTGGGTGCGGGTGCGGGCGCCGGCTCGTCGGGCTTCTTGGCCTCGGGCGCCGGCTCCTCCTTGGGCGGAGGCGGAGGCGGCGGCGCCTGCTCCTTGATGATCTGCACCGGCAGGATCTCTTCCCGGATCGTCGGGAACAGCAAAGGCGTTAGGAACAGGAACAGCAGGATCAAGCCGTGCAGCCCGATCGAGATCCCGCCCGACCGCACCGCCTCGGCGCGATCGCGCTCGATCTCGAAGTTCATGCCCGGGAACGGCTCGCGCTTTCCCGCAGGCGTGCCCGCGCGGAAGGCGGCGCCGATGCGGCGTGTGCGCAGCGGATGGCCGCGTCCCCGGCGGCGGTGGATTTTGAGAGGCTGAGTCATCTTTCGAGCGCGCTCCTGGGTTTCGTGGTCCTGTCACCTTCCCCGGTGTCGGTGCCACTACGTCCGTGTCCCGATGACGGCTCGCGGTGCATGCTCATGAGGCGGCAAGAGTCTGCCGATCCCCTCTCATCGGAAAGCGCACGCGGTCGCATAAGGACAGCAGCGCGTTGGACGCGGCCCCGAAAGGGCTGATTCGGCGCGGTGTTGGACCAAGGAAGGCGACCGGATGCTAGGCGAGCCCAGGGGCGGGCGTCAACGCGCGAATATGCAACTCAACCCTGCGCCAATGCGAGCGATCGGATAGCCTCCCGCTCCTCTTGCGAATGATGAAGGAACGATTGTGGATCCAGCGACACAAGCAGCCATGAACGCGGCCGCAGGCACCCCGGTGTCGACGTTCGACACCGAGGCCGTGCTCCACATGCTCTGGCAGGGGCGGCTGACCGTCATCCCGCTGGTGGCATGCTCGATCCTCGCGATCAGCGTGGTGATCATGCAGCTGCTGCGGCTGCGCGGCATCGACCGGCGCAGCCGCGAGCTCACGCGCGGCGTGGTCGACGCGATCGTGAAGCACGACGTCGTGACTGCGCGCTCGATGTGTGAGTCGGCGAAGACGCCGCTCGCCGGGGTGTTTCTCGAGGGCCTGCGCTGGCGGAACATCGCGCTCGAGGACCTGAACGCCGTGCTCGCGACCTCGCGCGCCGAGGCCATCACCGAGATCAAGCGCGGGCTCTGGGTGCTGGGCACGATCGGGTCACTCGCCCCGTTCATCGGCCTGTTCGGCACCGTCTGGGGCATCCTGCGCTCGTTCCACGACATGGCCACGCAGGGCTCGGGCGGCTTCGCGGTCGTCGCGTCGGGCATCTCGGAAGCGCTGGTCGCCACCGCGGCCGGTCTCCTGGTCGCGATCATCGCGCTGGCGTTCTTCAACTGGCTGCAGGTGCGCAACAACCACGTCTCGGGCCTGTTCGCGCGCTCCTGCGAGAGACTCGTGCAGGCGCTCTTGTACGTGGAGTCGGCGAGCCCAGCGTTCGAGGAAGAGACGCCCGCGGAGGTGCGGCATGGCCGCCCGCTCCCTGCCTAGCGCAGACGACGAGGGCGGCGACGGCATCGTCGCCGAGATCAACATCACGCCGCTCACCGACATCTTCCTCGTCCTGCTGATCATCTTCATGGTCACGACCAGCGTGATCTCGAATCAGGGCAAGGACGTGGACCTGCCCAACTCCGCGGTCGCCTCGACCACGCCCACGGGCGTGTCGGTCACGGTGACTGCGTCGGGCGAGATCGAGGTCGACGGCAAGGCCGTGAGCGAGCAGGAGCTGCCTGCGCGGCTGAAGGCCGCGCTCGACGCCGCGCGCGACAAGATCGTGATCCTGCGCGGCGACAAGAAAGTGCTGCTGGGTCAGGCGGTCAACATCCTCGACCTGGCGCAGGAGGCCGGCGCCAAGGGCATCGCGCTCGCCACCAAGCCCCCTGCGCCCGGACAGTCGTCGTAAGTCGTACAATCCGCCCGGGAGGGCGGCCTTGTCGATCACGAAGCGTGTCCTGCTGTATCTCCAGGCGATCTTCTACGTGTTCGCCGGGATCCAGCACTTCCGGGTGGCGGACTACTACCTGCCGATGATGCCCGCCTATCTGCCGTGGCACTCCGAGCTGGTGCTCCTGTCGGGCGTCGGGGAGGTGCTGTGCGGCCTCGGGCTGTTGTTGCCGCAGACCCGAGTGATTGCGGCCTGGGGCACGATCGCGCTGCTGGTCGCGGTCTTTCCAGCGAACATCCACGTCGCCCTGCACAACGTGCCGCTGTTCGGCGCCAAGGAAGGCGCCGGCGCGCTGAACTGGGTGAGACTGCCGTTCCAGCTCGTGCTGATGGCCTGGGCCTGGTGGTACACCCGACCCTCGGAAGTCACCGCTCCGCGACCAGCGACCGCACCGCAGCATTGACGGCGGTGAGTCCGGCAAGCCGCCAGGCGCGCAGCGAGGCGGAGCCGAGCGCAGGCGCTGCCGAGCGCAGGCGCTAGCGCGCGGCCGCCCGCGCGCGTACAGCGCTGTCCGGCAAGCCGCCAGGCGCGCAGCGAGGCGGAGCCGAGCGCAGGCGCTAGCGCGCGGCCGCCCGCGCGCGTACAGCGCTGTCCGGCAAGCCGCCAGGCGCGCAGCGAGGCGAAGCCGAGCGTAAGCGCTAGCGCGCGGCCGCCCGCGCGCGTACAGCGCTGTCCGGCAAGCCGCCAGGCGCGCAGCGAGGCGGAGCCGAGCGTAGGCGCTAGCGCGCGGCCGCCCGCGCGCGTACAGCGCTAAGACTCAGCCCTCGGCCAAGACGAGCGGCCCGGTCGGCTGCGGCACGCCGCCCGCGGGCTCGAGAGTCACGGCCACCTTCACCGGCCCGCCCAGGTTGGCGAGCGGACCCGTGTCGTACTTCGCCTCGCCCTGGGAGTCGGCCTGCAACAGGCCCGCGCTCACCGGGCGCTTGTCGATGATGACCCAGAGCTGGTAGGTGCGGCCGTCGGGGACCGGCGGCAGGTTGTGCGCGTACACGATCAGGCGGCCGCTCTCGGGCTCGACGTAGGCCTTGGCGGTCGCGGTGCGGAAGTCGCCCTGCCCCGCCAGCGCCACGGTGCGCACGAGCGGCGCCTCGATCGCGGCCACGATCCGCGCCATGTGAGTCATGCGTTCTTCGAGCGCCGTGCGCTCGCTGCGCTCGCGCTCGGCGTCGCGCAGCAGCGACCAGGAGATCGTCTCCTCGTAGTCGAGCGCGTCCTCGAGGTCGGAGCGCGCCGCCGACTCACGCGCCAGGCGCGAGCCCAGCACGCCGGAGAGCGCGGCGAGACCCACCGTGAGCAGCACGCCGGCCGCGGCCGCGAACGAGGGCCGGAAGGCGCTGCGCCGGTGCAGCCCGGCGCGCCGCTGCGCGATCTGCGAGAGCGGCGCCGCGACGTCGCTCGACTCACTGCGCACCCGATCCATCAGCTGCGCGCGCACGCCCGGCGCGGGCTGCACCGGAGTCACTGCCAGCAGCAGCTCGTCGGCCAGGCGCGAGGCACTGCCCAGCGCCGCCTCGCACGCGGCGCAGCCGTCGGCCACGTGCCCGGCCAGGCGCGCGCGATCTTCGGCCGAGAGCCCGCCCAGCGCGTACAGCTCGGCCAGCTCGAGAAGCTCCTCGTGCTCGGTCATGGCGTGACCTCCCGCGGGCGCTCGAGCCCCTCGCGCAGGCGCAACAGACCCCGCCGGATCCGGCTCTTCACGGTGCCCAGCGCCTCGCCGGTGGTGGAGGCGATCTCGACGTGCGAGAGACCGCGGAAGAAGGCGAGCTCGATTGCCTGGCGCTGCTCGTCGCTCAACAGCTCGAGCTGGGCGCGCACCTCCTTCTGGCGCTCGACCTGATAGGCCTCGACCTCCTGGTCGTCGTCCGTCGCCAGCAGCCCGAGCTCCGAACCGTCGGCGCGCGCTGGCGCGCGCGCGCTCGCGCGCAGCCGGTCGATGCAGCGATTGCGAGTGACTGAGAAGAGCCAGGTCGAGAAACGCCCGCGCGCCGGGTCGTAGCGCAGGGTGGCCTTCCAGAGCTGCCAGAACACGTCTTGCACCACCTCCTCCGCTTCTTCGCGCGAGCCGAGGATGCGGAGCGAGATTCCCATCACGTAGGCCGAGTAGCGCCCGTAGATCACCTCGAGCGCGGCGGGCTCCCGGGCCTCGAGTCGCCGGAGCAGGTCGCCGTCGCCGGCCATACCCGCAGATTGGACGGGTGTCCGCAAGAACCTGCCTCCAACCCATGGTACGAGCGCGGCGCCGGGTCGGATGCGCCTTTGAAAAGACCGGGCCGGGTGTGAGACAAACGGGCCGCAGGGAGGATCCGATGAACCTGGGAAAGCTGGGCGTTTGGTACTTCACGGAGTCGCTGTCCGCCAGTCAGGCGGCGGAAGCGGCGCAGCGGATCGAGTCGCTGGGCTACGGCGCGCTGTGGATCCCCGAGGCGGTCGGGCGGCATCCCTTCGCGCACGCCTCGTGGCTCCTGGCGAACACCTCGAAGCTCGTGCTCGCGACCGGCATCGCCAACATCTACGCGCGCGACCCGGCGGCCACCGCCGCGGCGCAGAAGACACTCGCCGAGCAGTCGAACGGCCGTTTCCTGCTGGGTCTGGGCGTGTCTCATCGGCCGATGGTCGAAGGTGTTCGCGGACACGTGTACACGAGTCCGGTGAAGACGATGCGCGACTATCTCGACGGCATGGCCAAGGCCCCGTACATGGCGCCGCAGCCGGCCGAGCCGCCGCCGACGGTGCTGGCGGCACTGGGGCCGCAGATGCTGCGCCTGGCCGCGAAGCGCACGCAGGGCGCCCACCCCTACTTCACCACGCCCGAGCACACCGCCTTCGCGCGCAAGGAGATAGGCCCTTCCGCCTGGCTGTGCGTCGAGCAGAAGGTGCTGCTCGAGACCGATCCCGCGAAGGCGCGCGGGCTGGGCCGCGCCGCCGCCAGCATCTATCTCGGGCTCGAGAACTACCGCAACAACTGGAAGCGGTTGGGCTTCAGCGACGCCGACCTTTCCAACGGCGGCAGTGACCGCTTCATCGACGCGACCGTGGCCTGGGGCGACGTCTCGGCGATCGCGAAGCGCGTCCGCGCGCACCAGGACGCCGGCGCATCGCACGTGTGCATCCAGCCGATCAACCCGAACGGCGTGCCGCTGCCCGACTGGAAGGCGCTCGAAGCGCTGGCGCCCGGCGCCTCGAACTAGCGACGTGGGCCGGGAGACGGTTCTCGAGTCACTCGCGGGCGGCGTCCTGCGACTCACGCTGAACCGCCCGGCGCAGAAGAACGCCTTCAACAGCCAGCAGTGGCGCGAGCTGCGCGAGGCGCTGGCCGAGGCGCGCGCGAGTGACTCCGTGCGGGTGGTGCTGCTCACCGGCGCGGGCGGCGCGTTCTCGGCGGGTCAGGACCTGTCCGAGATGGCGCAATCGACGACGGCACCGGCAGGCGGCGGCTCGCACCCGTTCGGTGCGTTCATGGACGAGCTGTGCCGCTTCGACAAGCCGCTCGTGGCCGCCGTGAACGGCGTGGCGGTCGGGATCGGGCTCACGATCCTGTTGCACTGTGACTTCGTGTACGTCGCCGAGGGCGCGCGGCTGCGCGCGCCGTTCGTCACGCTGGGCGTGGTACCCGAAGCGGGCTCGAGCTTCCTGTTGCCGCTCTTGATCGGCTGGCGCGGCGCGCAGGAGCTCTTGTTCGGCGACGGCTGGCTCACGGCCCAGCGCGCGACCGAGCTCGGGCTCGCGACGCGCCTGTGTTCACCCGCCGAGCTGCTGGCGGTGGCCGAGGAGAAGGCGGCCGCGCTGGCGGCGCTGCCGCCGGCAGCCCTGCGCCACACCAAGCAGCTCCTGCTCGCGACGCGCGAGTCACAGCTGGCCGCGGCGCGCGCGCGCGAGGACGACGCCTTCCGCGTGCGCGTGGGCTCGCCCGAGAACCTGGAAGCCGTGCGCGCCTTCTTCGAGAAGCGCGCCCCCGACTTCCGGAAGCTCTAAGGCGGATCGAGCCGGAACTGAGTCGGATTTCCGAAGCCGCCCGGCTTGCGCTCGTAGTCGTACTTCTCCTCGTAGAGCGAGAGCACGAGCTCGACCTCCCTCGGGTCGGTGACTCGCACCGCGCGCCGCTCGAAGATGCGCTCGCCCACGCGCACCCGCACGTGCGGGTCGGCGACCAGGTTCTGCGCCCAGGTGTTCTCCTCGCGCCCCGCGGTCACCCACAGGCTCGGGCCCTTCGCGACGCAGTACACGTTCACCGAGTACGGGTCCGCGGGCCGGGTCTCGAGCTGGATCTTCTTCACGTCGTGAGTGAACGACCAGTCGTCGACCGGCGCGGTCTCGACCGTGCCGTCGAGCTGGCCACCATGGATCATGCCGAGCGGTCCGCCACAGCCCGCCAACGCGAGCAGCGCCGCCGCGACGAGCGCGCGACTCACGCGAGCTTGCGCGCCAGCGGCAGATACTGCTCGGCGAGCTTCGTGAGCGTGCTGCGCGCCGCGGCGGCGTCGCGCGCCATCGCGAACAGGATCACCTGGTCGGCGCCGGCGCGCTTGTAGGCCTCGAGCTTCGCGGGAGTCATCTCGAGCAGATACGGCGAGATCGTGACCTGCACGTCGCTGCGCTTCCGGCCTTGCTTGGCGAGGAAGCCGTCGAGCGCGGCGAGGCGCTCCTTCAAGAGCTCGGGCTCGACGTTGAAGCCGTACCAGCCCTGCCCGATCCGAGCCACGCGCCGCAGCGCGGCGTCGCTCTCGCCGCCGAAGTGGATGGGCGGGTGCGGCTTCTGCACCGGCTTCGGGTACTGGCGGCAGGGCGGCAGCTCGTAGAAGTCGTCCTTGTACTGAGACACGTCGTCGCACCACAGCCGCTTCATCACCTCGAGATACGACACGGTGCGCTCGCCGCGGCGCTCGAAGGGCGCGTCCACGGCGCGGAACTCCTCGGCCAGCCAGCCCACGCCGACGCCCAGGTCGAGCCGCCCGTTCGACAGCCAGTCGACGCTCGCGGCCTCCTTCGCTGTGTACACCGGATTGCGTTGCGGCACGAGGCAGATGCCGGTGCCCAGCCGGATCCGGCTCGTGCACGCCGCCAGGTAGGTCAGCGCGCCGAACGGCTCGAGGATTCCGGCCGTGCCGCCCGCCGGGATCTTGCCGTTGGCGGAGTACGGATACTTCGACTCGTACTCGTCGAACAGCACCACGTGCTCGGCCACCCACAGCGAGTCGAAGCCCGCGGCCTCGGCGGATTCGCCCACGGCGCGCAGGAACGGGCCGTCGGCCAGCGGCGTCGCGAACGGCAGAAACACTCCGAGTCTCATGGAAAGAGCGTCCTTTCGAGCGCGTGGGCACCCTACCCACGCGCTGAGGCTATCATGCAGGCGATGACGGGAAAAACGGTGCTGATCACGGGTGCGTCGGCGGGAATCGGAAAGGCCACGGCGAGTGAGCTGGCGGCGCGCGGCGCGCGCGTGGCCATGCTGTGTCGCGATCCGAAGAAGGCCGAAGCCGCGCGTGCCGAGCTGCTCGCGCGCACGCCGAAGGCGCAGCTGGACCTCTTCGAGCTCGACCTTTGCAGCCTGGCGTCGGTGCGGCGCTGCGCGCAACAGCTGCTGTCGGCGTATCCACGGATCGACGTCTTGTTGAACAACGCGGGTGTGTTCCCGCCGACGCTGCGCCACACCGCCGACGGCTTCGAGGAGCAGATCGGCGTGAACCACCTGGGTCACTTCCTGCTCACCAACCTGTTGCTCGAGCGCCTGACCGCGAGCGCGCCCGCGCGCGTGGTGACCGTGAGCTCGATGATGCACGCGGGCGGCAAGATCGACTTCGAGAGCTTCCGCACGCAGCGCGAGTACAGCTCCTGGGCGGCCTACCGGCAGTCGAAGCTCGCCAACATTCTGTTCTCGAACGAGCTGGCGCGGCGCGTGCCCGCGCAGCGAGTCACTTCGAACTCGCTCCACCCCGGCGGCGTGGCCACCGAGATCGCGCGCGACGCGAACCTGTTCATGCGCCTGGGCATGCGGCTGGTCGGGGCGAGTCCCGAGAAGGGCGCGCGCACCTCGGTGCAGCTCGCCAGCGACCCGGCGCTGGCGACCACTACGGGAAAATATTTCGTGTCGGGCCGCCAGAAGGCCACCGACCCGGCGGCGGACGACGCCGCGCTGGCGCGCCGGCTCTGGGACGAGAGCGCGAAGCTCGTGGGCCTGGCCTGATGGACGCGGAGCGCGCGCGCCGCTTCGCGTTCGCAGCGCGGCCGGGCGCGACGCCGCTCTCGATCGCGCGCGCCGAGGGCGCGTGGCTCTACACCGAGGACGGGCGCGCGATCCTCGACGCCGCCGGCGGCGCGATCGTGGCCAACGTCGGTCACGGCCGGCGCGAAGTCGCCGAGGCCTACGCGCGCGAGGTCGAGCGCGTCAGCTACGCGGTGCCGCCGTTCGCGACCGAGAGCCGCGTGCGGCTGGTCGAGAGACTGGTCTCGCGCTGGCTGCCCGCGGGACTCACTCGCGCGGCGTTCACGAGCGGCGGCTCGGAAGCGGTGGATACGGCGATCCGGATCGCGCGCCAGCACCATCTGGCCGCGGGCCGCCCCGGCCGCTGGAAAGTGATCGGGCGCGAGCTCTCGTATCACGGCACCACGCTGGCCACGCTCTCGGTCGGCGGACACACGCCGCGGCGCGCGGGCTTCGAGCCGTGGCTCACTCCCCTGCCCAAGGCGGTCGCTTGTTACTGCTGGCGCTGCCCGTTGGGCAAGACCTACCCGAGCTGCCGCACCGCCTGCGTCGACGAGGTCGAGCGGGCGATCGTGGCGGCCGGCCCGGACACCGTGGCCGCGGTGATCGCGGAGCCGATCGGCGGCGCGACCGCCGGCGCGCTCGTGCCGCCCGACGACTACTGGCCGCGGCTGGCCGAGCTCTGCCGCAAGCACGGCGTCTTGCTGATCGCCGACGAGGTGATGACCGGCTTCGGCCGCACGGGCAAGAAGTTCGCGGTCGATCACTGGGGAGTCACTCCCGACATCCTGGTCTCGGGCAAGGGACTCACCGGCGGCTACGCGCCGATGGCCGGGATCTTCGCCAGCGAAGCCGTCGTGGCGCCGATCGCGGCGCGCGAGCAGCTGTTGATGTTCTTCACCTACTCCGCGCACCCCGCGGCCTGTGCCGCTGCGGATCGCGTGCTGCAGATCCTGGAGCGCGAGGCGCTGGTCGCGCGCGCCGCGGCGATGGGCGAGAAGCTGGGCAAGCGGCTGTCGCGGCTGCTCTCGCATGCGAACGTGGGCGACGTGCGCGGGCGCGGCCTGCTGTGGGCGATCGAGCTGGTGGCCGACAAGGCCACCCGCGAGCCGTTCCCCGCGCGCGTCGGCTTCACCAACCGCGTGGTCGCCGCCGGGCTCGAGCACGGCCTCTTCGCCTACGGCGGCGGCGTCGATCCCGCGCGCGACGTGATCACGTTCGGGCCGCCGTTCACGATCAGCGAGCACGAGATCGAGCTGATCGGCGAGCGGATCGAGCTGGCGCTGGAAGGCGCGCTGTCTCGGCTTCACTGAGCCGCAGGCGGCTCACCCAGCAACAGCGCGCGCGCCGCTTCCACCGCGTCGTGCGCGCCCGCCAGGGCCAGCACGTCGCCCGCGCGCAGGCGTTCGTGCGGCGGCGGAGTCACGAGGGACTCGGAGCCGCGCGCGATCGCGAGCACGGTCGCGCCGGTGCGGCCGCGCAGGTCGAGCTCGGCCAGGCTCTTGCCCGCGGCCGGCGAGCCGGCCTCGATCGAGAGCGCCAGCGGCGCCCCCAGCCCGTGCAGCAGGCGCTCGATCTCGGGCATCGAGCGCGACTCAGCGGTGGGTCGGCCGGCGTGCGCGTAGCTCGCCAGTGTCTCCAGGACCGCCTGCGAGCCGGCGCGCACGTGACTCTCGAGGTCGGCCGCGCCGCGCCAGACCGCGACCGCCAGCGCCCCGAACAGGGCCACCAGCACGATCGGGGTCGAGATCGAGGGCAGGAACGGCTGCGTCAGCACCATCACCCCGACGCCCGCGCCCGCCGCGACCGCGAACTGCAGCGTGAGCTCGAGCGCGCGCCGCGGCGCGGCGTCCAGGTCGGTGCGCTCGGCGCTGCCGCGGGGCAGCGCGGAGAGCGCGAGCAGCGCGCCGAGATTGCGCGCGCTGCGGCCGAGGCCGACGACCAGCGGCACCGCCAGCGCGCAGGCCCCGCCGATCAACAGCGCGCGCGCCACGCTCGGCGCTGCGACCAGGGGCTCGAGCAGCGCGACGCCGCGCGCGAGCCCGGCGGAGCTGCCCGCGACCAGGCCCGCCAGCGCGAGTGAGTCGAGCGCCAGGAAGCGCACGAAGCGCCGGCGCTGCGGCACGCTCACGGGCGCGGCGGGCTGAGCCAGGCGCTCTACCCAGGCGCCGTAGAGCGTGGCGAAGGTCTGCAGCGGACGCGGCAGCGAGCGGTCGACCGCGCGCGCGACCGGATCGGCTGCGCGGATCAGCCAGGGCGTGGTCAACGTGGTGACCGCGGAGACCGCTACCGTGACGGGATACAGGAACTCGCGCGTCGCCCCGAGTGACTGGCCGAGCACGGCGATGATGAACGAGAACTCGCCGATCTGCGCCAGGCTCATGCCCGCGCGCACCGCGTCGCGCACGCCGCTGCCGGTGAGAAACGCGCCCAGCGACACGCCCACGAGCTTGCCCAGGATCACCACGGCAGTGAGCGCCGCGATCGCGACGGCGTGCTGCGCCACCAGCGCCGGATCGAACGACATGCCGACCGAGACGAAGAAGATCGCCGCGAACATGTCGCGCACCGGCAGCACCAGGTGCTCGATCTCGGGCGCGTGACCCGACTCCGCGACCAGCGAGCCGGCCAGGAACGCGCCCAGGGCGACCGAGTATCCGAAGTGCTGGGCCAGCCAGGCGGTGGCGAAGCAGATGCCGATCGCGGCGATCAGCGTCGTCTCGGCGCGCTGCAGCCGCAGCACCCCGCGCACGGAGCGGGGCACGATCAGGATCCCGACACCGAGCAGTGTCACCAGGAAGAGCGCCAGCTCGAACAGCGTGTAGCCGAGCGCGCTCGCCGACACGCCCGCCCCGGTGCCGACCGCGGTCAGCGCGGTCATGAACGCGATCGCGATCAGGTCCTCGACCAGGAGGATCCCGACCACGCGCTCGCGCAGCCGGCCGCCGATCCGCTCCTCGTCGAACACCTTGGCGATGATGGTCGTGCTCGAGATCGCGACGATCGCGCCGCTGAACAGCGCCTCGAGCGCGCTCCAGCCCAGCGCGCGCGCCGCCACGTAGCCGAGCAGCGCCGCGATCGCCGACTGGATCGCGGCCGTGACTCCCGCGGTCGGCCCGACGCGCGCGAGCTTGCCCAGGCTGAACTCGAGCCCAAGCGAGAACATCAAGAGCACCACGCCCAGCTCGGACAGCGTGCGCACCATGGCTTCGTCGGCCACGAGCGAGGTCCATACGTGCGGACCCACGACGATCCCGGCCAGGAGATACCCGAGCACCACCGGCTGGCGCAGGCGCTGGAACAGCACGGTCGTGACTGCCGCCACGCCGAGCACGATCGTCAGTGAGCGGAAGAACTCGTGAGTGTCGTGGATGGCCGCGGACCCCCGCCTGGGATGTAGCGTATGCTGGGGGCATGATCCTCGATCGGTTCAGGCTGGAAGGGAAGGTCGCGATCGTGACCGGCGCGGGCCGCGGCATCGGCGCCGGGATCGCGCTCGCGTTCGCCGAGGCGGGTGCCGACGTCGCACTGGGCGCGCGCACCTTGCCGGAAGTGGAAGCGGTGGCCGCGCAGGTGCGCGCGCTCGGGCGCCGCGCGATCGCCCTGCCCTGCGACGTGATGCAGCGCCCGCAGCTCGAGGCGTTGGTCGAGCAGACCGGCAAGGAGCTGGGCCGGATCGACCTGCTCGTGAACAACGCCGGCGGCGCGCCCTGGAAGCCGTTCCTGCGCACCAGCGAGCGCGAGTTCGAAGAGGCCTACCGCTTCAACGTGACTTCCGCGTTCCTGCTCGCGCGGCTGGCCGTGCCGCGCATGCTCGAGCACGGCGCGGGAGCGATCCTGAACGTGTCTTCCGCGATGGGCCGAGTCACCGATCGCGGCTTCTCCGCCTACGGCGCGGCCAAGGCCGCGCTCTCGCACCTGACGCGCCTGCTCGCGAACGAGCTCGCACCCAAGGTGCGCGTGAACGCGCTGGCGGTGGGAGCGGTCGAGACTTCGGCGCTCGCGCCCTTCCTCAAGGCCGAGGGCATGCGCGAGAAGATGGAGTCACTCACGCCGCTGGGCCGGATCGGCCAGGTCGAGGACATCGCGGCGGCGGCGCTGTGGCTGTGCTCCGACGCCGGCAGCTGGGTCACCGGCAAGGTGGTCGAGGTCGACGGCGGTCAGGAGACCTCGAACTTCCCGATGCGGCTACCCGACCTGTGAGCGCTCGCGCGGGCTGTAGAACTGAGCGCCCCAGCGCCGGAACTCGGCGATCGGTCCGTCGCCGTCGCACAGGATGGGCCGCCCGAGATACTTCTTGGCCTCCCAGATCGGGATGTCCTCGTTCATCTGCTTCACGATGTCGCGGATGATCGCGGCGGCCACGCCGCCCTTGGGCTTCTGACCGTTCTCGAGCGGCTGCACGAAGTCGAAGCGCACGTCGCAGTATTCCTCGTCGATCGGCGAGGTCGACGCCATCAGCACCGTCTCGCAGATACCCGTGAAGCGGGTGAAGCCGCAGCCGAAGCCGAAGGTGTTGGCGTCGATGCAGCCGTCGACGGCGCCGCGCGGGGTGAGCATCTTCGAGCGCTGCAGCGAGCGGCGCCACACGCCGTCGACAGTGACTTCCGACTCCGGCACCTCGAGCGTGCCGTGCACGTAGCGGAAGTGCGCGCGGTCGACTGCGTTCTCGCCCATCTCCTGGTTGCGCGAGCGGATCTTCCAGCGATAGCGCTCGGGCGCGCTCCAGCGCGAGTCATTCAGCTCGGGAATCAGCGGCACGTCCCAGTCGGGTGGCTTGCCCTCGGCGTGGTGCCAGACCCAGACGATCCCGTTGCGCTCGAGCGCCGGCCAGGCGCGCAGCCGCGCGCGCGGCGGGATGCGCTGCGCGTACGGAATCTCGACGCACGTGCCCTCGCCCGCGAAGCGCCAGCCGTGGAAGGGACACCGAATGGTGTCACCCTCGACCGTGCCGCCGCGGCCGATGTGCGCGCCCAGGTGCGGACAGTAGGCGTCGAGCACGCGCACCTCGCCGCTCTCGCCGCGGTACGCGACCAGGTCCGCGCCGAAGTAGCGCAGCGGCACGACCTGACCCCGTGCCACGTCGCCGCCGTAGGCGACCGCGAACCAGCCGTTGGGAATCGGGAACGGGAACTCGCGCTTTTCGAGCTGCATGGCCCGATCATGCCACGCTTCCCGCGAAAATGAAACCTGTTCTATTCCCTAGGACAGCGTCCCGCCATCTACCCGGATTTGTTCACCGTTGATGTGTGCGGCGTCATCCGAAGCAAGGAATGCCACCGCCGCCGCCGCGGCCTCGGGTCCTCGAAACACCTTGTCCGGCGGCATGATCCGGTAGAGCAGATTGCGGTCGGCGCCCTCGGGCAGCTTGAACACCGAGTGGATCGGCGTCGTGACCGAGCCCGGACACACCGCGTTCGCGCGCAAGCCCTTGCCGCAGTACTCGATCGCGAGCGTGTAGGTGAGCGCCAGGATCCCGCCCTTCGACGCGGAGTAGGCCGCCGTCCAGGGGTGACCCGCGAGCGCCGCCGTCGACGACATGTTCACGATGTTGCCGCGCACGGCCAGCAGATGCGGCAGCGCGGCCTGGCACATGAAGAACGTGCCGTCGAGGTTCACCGCCAGGATGCGCCGCCAGGTGTCGTGCGACAGCTCGTGGGTGTGGTCGAAGTGCAGGATGCCGGCGATGTTGCAGAGTGAGTCGATGCGGCCGAAGCGCTGCACCGCCGCCGCGATCGCGGCGCGCGCCGCCTCGGCGTCGGAGACGTCGCAGACCCGCGTCTCGACCTGCGCGCCGAGCTCGGCGCAGCGCTTGCGAGTCTCTTCCAGGCCCTGCGCCTGCACGTCGAGCAGGAAGAGCGAGCCGCCCTCGCTGGCGATGCGCTCGGCACAGGCGCGCCCGATGCCCGACGCCGCCCCGGTGATGACCACGACTTTCCCGCTGAAGCGCTCCATGGCGCCATCATACGGGAAAGTCGGGTCAGGTCTTCGGACGGTACGGCTTCTCCAAGAGACCCGCGAGCATGGAGAGCAGCGCCACGCGGTCGATCGGCTTCTTCGCGAACGCGTCGCAGCCTGCCGCCAGCGAGGCGTCGCGCGCGCTCTCGCCGTCGTGCGCGGTGAGTGCCACGATCGGCTGGTCGTAGCCGTCGGCGCGCAGCGCGCTGGCCGCCTCGTTGCCCGACATCTCCGGCATCTCGACGTCGAGCAGGAGCACGTCGAAGGGCGCCCCCGACAGCATGGCGCTCATCGCCTTGGCGTGCGCTTCGCGGCCGTTCTCGGCCAGCTCGACGGTGAGTCCCGCGCGGCTCAGGATGCGCTCGATCAGCGCCCGTGAGTCGCGCGCGTCCTCGGCCAAGAGCACTCTCCCCTGCAGGCTCGATCCGACCGGCTCGGGCGCCACGTCGGCGGTGCCGGGCGGCCCTTTCGGCGCGCTGCCGAACACCGCGCGGAACGTGCTGCCCCGGCCCGGCATGCTCTCGACGGTCACGTTCCCACCGAGTAGGCGCGCGAGCTTGCGCGAGATCGAGAGACCCAGGCCGGTGCCACCCGAGCGCCGGCCCGACCCGCTCTCGGCCTGCGTGAACGGCTCGAACAGCTTCGCCTGGTGCTCGGGAGTGATTCCGATGCCGGAGTCGATCACCTCGAACAGCGCGCGCTCACCTTCGCCCGACACGCGCACGCGCACCTCTCCCTGCTCGGTGAACTTGATCGCGTTCCCGACCAGATTCACGAGGATCTGGCGCGCGCGCGTCGGATCGGTCGAGATCGTGCGCGGCGCGCTGTCCGCGACCTCGACCTCGAGCCGCAGCTTCTTGGCCTCGGCCGTCGGGCGCAAGAGCTCGATCACGTCGTCGGCGAGCTCGACCGGCGCGCAGCTCCGCTGCTCGAGCCGGAGCTTGCCCGAGTCGATCTTGGCCGCGTCGAGCACGTCGTCCAGGATGCGCAGCAGGTGCTGACCGTTGCGCTGGATCGTGCGGAGCGGCGCGCTGCTCGTCTGCGGCGGGTCGCTGGCTTCGGCGTCGCGGAGCAGCTCTTCGGCAAAGCCCAGGATCGCGGTCATCGGCGTTCGGATCTCGTGACTCATCATCGCGAGAAACTCCGACTTCGCCTGAGTCGCCGCCTGCGCCTCGCGCCGCGCCAGCTCGGCCGCCTGCCGCGCCCTGAACAGTTTGGCCAGGATCAGGCGCTGCACCTGCCCGGTCGCCGCGCCCAGGATCGAGAGCGCGCCGGTGAGCGCGAGCACCATCGGCGCCGCCAAGGTCGAGCCCGGCGGCAGCAGACTGCGCCCGGCGAGACACAAGCCCGCGCTGGCCGTCCCGATCGCGAACGACAGCGACGGCCGCCAGGGCGCGAACGCCGCCAGCGTGAGCGGCGAGACGAGGGCCAGCACCGCGTACGGGTTCTGACCGCTGGGGGACTGCAGGCCGGCGAGGCCGACGTAGCCGTTCACGAGCAGCGCCAGCACGAACAGCGCCGTCTCGGGGTGGCGCTTGCCCCAGCGGGTGAAGGTGAGCGCGAAGCAGCTCCACAACAGCGGCTCGACGGCGAGCGTCATGTAGAGCACGCGGTCGAGCTCCCAGTCGTCGACGCGGACGTGCAGCAGACACACCAGCGGCCCCACGATCGCGAGCGTGACGGCGAGCACGCGCGTGCCGACCTGGAGCGCGCGCGGCAGCTCGGGGAGCTCCGCCGCGGGCACCGGCCGGAGCCAGCGCCGGAGGCGCTCGTTCATGCCGCGGGCTCGCCGGCGCTCTTCTCCAGGAGCTCGCGCACGAGCTGCAGCAGGCGATCGCGGTCGATCGGCTTGGAGAGATACTCGTCGCAGCCCGCCGCGAGACACTTGTCGCGGTCACCGGTCATCGCCTGAGCGGTGAGCGCCAGGATCGGCGTGGTGACTCCGTCCCTGCGCAGCGCCGCCGTCGCTTCGTAGCCGGTCATCAGCGGCATCTGCATGTCCATCAGGATCAGCTCGTAGGGCGCGCCCGCGTCGCGCGCCGCGTGAGTCTTCTCGCACGCGATCTGGCCGTCGTTGGCCAGGTCGACGTCGAGGCCCGCGCGCCGCAGCAGGTTCGAGATCAGCGCCTGGTTGTCGGGCCCGTCCTCGGCCAGGAGCACCCGGCCACGCAGCGGCTCGCGTTCGCGCAGCGCCGGGCGCGAGCGGGCGGGCGTGGTGGGCCGCAGCGAGTCGCTGGCCAGCGTGTCGAGCATGCGCACGGCAGACAGGTCACCGGTCGCGATCGTGGTGCGGAACACGCTGCCGGCGGTCGCGCTCTCGACGGTGATGTCGCCGCCGAGCAGGCGCGCCAGCGCGCGCGAGATGGTGAGTCCCAGGCCCGCGCCGCCGTGGCGGCGGGTCAGCGACGCGTCGCCCTGGGCGAAGGCCTCGAAGATGCGTCCGTGATCGGCGCTGCCCAGGCCGATGCCGGTGTCGATCACGTCGATCGCGATGAGCGACGGGCGCGCGCCGCTCGCCGGCAGGTGCTCGAGCCTCAGGGTGACTCCGCCGTGCTCGGTGAACTTGATCGCGTTCCCGACCAGGTTCACCAGGATCTGGTGCAGGCGCGTGGCATCGGTGGTGATGGTCTCGGGCACGGGCCCGCGCAGCCGCACGTCGAGGCGGAGCTGGCGCTCGACCGCGCGCGGCCGCAACAGCGCCACGACGTCGCCCACCACGCGCAAGAGCGGCGATGCCTGCAGGTCGACGGTGAGCTTGCCGGCCTCGATCCGCGCCAGGTCGAGCACGTCGTTCACGATCGCCAGCAGATGGTGGCCGTTCCGCTTCACCGTCAAGAGCGCCGGGTCGGGCCCCAGTGACTGGCCGTTGCGCTCGGCCTCGTCGATCAGCTCCTCGGTGAAGCCCAGGATCGCGGTCAGCGGCGTGCGGATCTCGTGACTCATGTTGGCCAGGAACTCGGACTTGGCCTGGTCGGCGGCGAGCGCGGCGTTGCGCGCAGCGTCGGCCGCCGCCCGGGCGTTGGCGAACGAGGTCCAGGCGCGGCGCTGCAGCACGCTCGCCAGCGCGCCGGCAGCGCCGGCGCCGACGGCCGTCAGCACGCCCGTCGGATCGAAGCCGCTGGCCAGCGCCTCGAGCGCCGCCGTGACTCCCGCGAGCGCCAGCGCGTAACGCGGCCGCCAGGGCGCGAAGCAGGCCGCGATCAGCGGCGCGAACAGCGCCCACCAGTGCAGCGGCCCGCTCACGTCGAGGAACAGCATCGCGGCGTTGCCGACCGCCACCTGGGCGCACAAGAGTGTCTCCGCGTGACTCCGGCCACGGTCGCCCAAGGCGAGCACGAGACACGTGGCGGTCGCGACCTCGCCCGCCAGCCACAGCGCGAACGCGTAGCCGACGGGCTCGCCCGCCTGCAGCGCGCAGGCAAAGGACAGCGGGAGGAGCACGGCCGCGTACACGAGCGCGGCGATGTTCG
>Ga0335080_10002012_pt1 | contig 20257 bp, 15 predicted proteins | sample Lox_Sample_34_FD_206720 | JGI IMG/M metagenome (GOLD analysis project Ga0335080, IMG submission 206720) | Soil microbial communities from Loxahatchee National Wildlife Refuge, Florida, United States - Lox_Sample_3.4 | ecosystem: Environmental > Terrestrial > Soil > Wetlands | place: USA...
GGAGATTTGCGACCTCGCGCTCGGAGCGTGCGGGGTCCTCCTCGGCCGGGGCGCGCCGCGGGGCCGCCGGGGAAGGCGCCGCAGCCGGCGCCGCTTCGGGCGATTCGCTCCAGAGATCTCCCGGCGAGGCGGGGCGGTCGAGCGGTCCCTTCCGTGTCGCCGACATGTTCGGCGGCGGCGCCACCGCGGTCGGCGCGTCGAGCGAAAGCGAATCGAGCGAGAGCGAATCGAGGCTGCCCCCGCCTCCGGCGGGCGCCGGGGGAGTGTCGAAAGAGATGTGCGGCTCGTCCGACGGCCCGAACCCGGCGGGCTCGCCGAGGTCCATCATGCCGCCGAGCTCGGGCTCCGCGGCGGCCGGCGGGGCGGGCGTCCCGGCGTCCTTGAGACGGCGCTCGAGCAGCGAGACGGCGGGATGGTCCGGGTCGAGCGCGCGCATGCGGCCGAGCTCGCGGGACGCGTCCGGGTAGCGCCGCGCCTCGAGCAGGGCCAGCGCTCGAGTCCGCGCGCCCTCGAAGTCGGCCGCGGCTTCCTTGCGCTTCTTCGACTTCTCGATGAGCTCGGCCGCGTGGACGTTGCCGGGAAGCGCCGTCAGGACCTGCTCGGCGGCGTTGATGCACGCGTCGAAGTCGCGCGCGTTGTAGCTCTCGACCGCCCTCACGAGGAGCTTCTCGGCGTCCGCGGGGGTCGGCTTGCCCGCGCGCGCCTGGGCGCCGGCCACGATGGCTTCGAGCTCGATGAGATCCACTTCCGCTGCGGGGTTCTTCGCCTTCTCGAGAAGACGCCGGGCCGGAGAGAACCGCGGATCCATCTTGAGGATGAAGTCGCACCCGATGAGGCAGTCGTCCGTCTTTCCTTCCTGGAAGAGGGACAGCGTGTGTTTGAACGTGGACAGAATCTTGTCGCGCACCTCCCGCGGCAGCGACGGGTTGCCGGGGTAGATGCCGGGATTGGTGGAATTGCCGCTCACCGGGACGCTCCGCGGACCGGCGCCCGGTACGGCCGAGACGATTCGCAACTCACGGTTGTGCCAATTATAAACTCTCGGCGCCATGAAGACGGTCATCGAAAGTGTCCCGAACATCTCCGAAGGTCGCGACCGCGTCCGCGTCGAGGAAATCGCCGCCGCCGTGCGCGCCGTCCCGGGGGCGCGGCTGCTCGACGTATCCTCCGACGCGTCGCACAATCGGAGCGTCCTGACGCTCGTGGGCGACGCGGCCGGCGTCGCGGCGGCGATCCGGGCCCTCTTCGAGGCGGCGCTGCCGCGCATCGATCTGACGAAGCACGCCGGCGAGCATCCGCGCATGGGCGCCGTCGACGTCGTGCCCTTCATCCCGATCCGTGGCGCAACGGTCGAGCAGTGCGTCGCGCTCTCGCGCCAGGTCGGCGCGGACATCGCCGAGCGCTTTGGCGTGCCGGTGTATCTGTACGAGGACTCGGCGTCCTCGGACCGCCGGCGCAACCTGGCCGACATCCGGAAGGGCGAGTTCGAGGGCTTCGCCGAGAAGATGAAGGACGCGGCGTGGAAGCCCGACTTCGGGCCGGAGCGCCCGCATGCGACGGCCGGCGTCGTCGCCCTGGGCGCGCGCGCGCCGCTCATCGCCTACAACATCAACCTGGGCACGCGCGATCTCGCCGTGGCCGACCGCATCGCGAAGGCGATCCGCCACGTCGGGGGCGGGTTTCGCTACGTCAAAGCGATGGGCGTCGAGCTCGCGGACCGCGGACAGGTGCAAGTTTCGATCAACATGACGAATTACCGCAAAACGCCGCTCCACCGGGTCTTCGAGTGCGTGCGGTCCGAGGCCGAGCGCCACGGCGTGCCGGTCGTGGGCTCCGAGATCGTGGGCCTGACGCCGGCCGACGCGCTCTTCATGGCCGCCGAGCACTACCTGCGCATCGAGAAGTTCTCGAGCGAGCAGGTGCTCGAGACGAAACTGCTCGAGGCGGAAGAGTAGGAGCGAGGGTCATTCCGGCACGGAGTCCGTTGTCGACAGCACCGTGATCCTCGTGACGGGATGGAGTTCCATGTGCCAGTGACGCGTGTCCTGGACGTAAATGCCGTCCGCTTCAATATGGTCGCCGACACGCGGTACCCGCATCCTGCTGCCGCACGTCCAGCAACGAAACACGAAGAATCGAAGAACCGGGTGCCGGCAGACGATCTCGAGCTCCAGCATGTCTTTGCCCAACCGCTCGTAGTCCCTCTGATTTGAAAAGTGGGCGTACTCCGGGTCGAGTCTCACGTACACGATCGCGTCCCCGTCGAGGGCGTAGCGCGCATCGGTGACGACGCCGCGCACGGTGACGCAAGGCTCCCGAATGACGAGCCGCTGCGGCGAATAGACGCATTGCCACCAGTTGCCTGGGCACTCTCCCGGTAGGGTCTGGGCGCGGGACGAAACGCATGCGGCGGAGCAGACCGCGACAACCGCCAGCAGGAGTCGAGTCAGTCTGGGAGGCACACGGCTTCCGTTGAGCCCTGGGGATTCGAAGAAGTCAACGAGCCAGTTTCCGTTCGCGCAGAGCCGCCGCTGCCGAGGCCATGAAGACGACGACGATGGGGTCGATCGGATGGCGGTAGCGGACTTCGGAATGGGTCAGGTAGTAAGCGATCGGAAGGAAGACCAACGGGATCACCAGAGGAATGACGCCGTCCCGGCGGTCCCGGATCGCCCGATAGAGTCCCGCAAAGGCGAGCGCCGAGACGAGACTGTAGGCGAAGGCGTTGGGAAGGCCTTCTTCGTCCAGGCTCCAGCGGGGAGGGAAGTCCCACAGGTTTGTCCAGGTGTAGAGAACGCGCCGGAGCGTGAGGCCCGCAAACCGCAGCGGCCGGCGCGAGATCACCTCCCAGGCCTCGCGCTGCTTTTCCGCCATGTAGGCCGGCTCGCCGAGCCGCTTCACCTTCTCCATCTCCATAGGATTGTTTCCGGGGATCACGTGGAAATTGGACGCATGACTCGTGTCGTCGCTGTTGCCAACCAGGAACTCCTGGCCGATGCTGCCGCGGAAGGCGACGAAGCGCCCGTAGACCTGGCTGCAGCGCCAGATCCAGGGCCCCGTCACACAGAAGAAGACCAGAGAGGCGGCCGCCGCGAGGGCCGTGCAGTTTTCTCCGCGCCGCCAATGCCGCAGCCACACCCACGCGCCGAGGAAAGGCAATGTGGAGAGGACGGCCGGGTTCGTGAGCGCGGCCAGTCCCCACAACGCGCCGTAACCGAGCCAGGCGCCCCGGCTCGTCGTCCGTTCCAGGCGCAGCGTCGCCAGGACCACGAGGCTGAACAGGAGCGTCGTCAGGGTCGTTTCCCAGACGGTGGCGTTCGCCAGGGCGATCGCCCAGGGGAAGAAGGCCCAGATCCACCCGGCCCAATGCGCGGTGCGGAGCCCGAAGACCCGGCGGGCGATGAGGAACACCGGCAGACACGTCAAGGCCGAGAACAGGTCGTTGAAGGTCAGCATGACCAGGGCCGATGAGGCCGTGTAGGTTCCGAACAGCCGGAAAACGCCGGCGACCAGGTACGTGTACGCGGGAGGAACGACGGCCGTGGGGCCCGTCGGCTCGGGAAAGGGAGAGCTGAATCCATTGCCGGAGGCGATGGATCGCGCGACCCTCGCCGTTTCCCAGCCGAACGTCCAATGATCGCGCGCCGGATCCAGTCGATCGGTGTAAAAGAAACCCGTGACCGTCAAGCGAAGCAGGAACGCGACGGCGGCCATCGTCCACGGAGAGCGGAGCCACGGCCCGCTCACTCGCAGACGCGCTGCGGCATCCGTCACGCGCGGATCTTAGACCGATACCGAAGAGGAAGCGGGACGCGAAGAAGTCACGGCGCAAGCGACGAAGACGACGACGACGGGGTCGATCGGATGCCGATAGCGAGAGTCCGAATGGGTCAGGTAGTAGGCGATGGGAAACAGGATCAGCGGGATCACCAGAGGAATCACGCCGTCCCGACGGTCTCGGATCGCCCGAGAGAGTCCCACGATGGCCAGCAGCGAGACGAAACTGTAGGTGAGGAGGTTCGGCAGGCCGGTCCCGTCCAGCTTCCAGCGAAGAGGGAAATTCCAGAACCCGGTCCAGGTGTACAGAACGCGCCGGAGAGCGAGGCCCGCGAAGCGAAACGGCCGGCGTGAGATCAGCTGCCAGGCCTCGCCCTGCCTCTTGGCCATGTACGACGGCTCGCCGAGCCTCTTGATGTTTTCCATTTCCACCGGGTCGTCTCCGGGCAGCACCTTGAAGTTGGATGGAACGCGCGGGTCCGTGTTCCCGACCAGAAACTCCAGTCCGACACCGCCGCGGAAGGCGACGAAGCGCCCGTAGACCTGGCTGCAGCGCCAGATCCAGGGTCCCGTCGCACAGAAGAAAACCAGAGACGCGGCGGCCGCGAGGGCCGTGCAATTCTCTCCGCGCCGCCAGTGCCGCAGCCACACCCACGCGCCGAGGAAAGGCAATGTGGAAAGGACGGCCGGGTCCGTGAGCGCGGCCAGTCCCCACAACGCGCCGTAACCCAGCCAGGCGCCCAAGCTCGTCGAGCGTTCCAGACGCAGCGTCGCCAGGATCGCGAGACTGAGCATCAGCGTCGTCAGGGGCGTATCCCAGACGGTCGTATTCGCCAGGGCGATCGCCCAGGGGAAGAAGGCCCAGATCCACCCGGCCCAATGCGCGGTGCGGAGTCCGAAGACCCGGCGGGCGATGAAGAAGACCGGCACACACGTCAAGGCCGAAAACAAGTCGTTCAGGGTCAGCATGACGACGGCCGACGAGGCCGTATAAGTTCCGAAGAGCCGGAAGACGCCGGCGACCAGGTACGTGTACACCGGAGGCACGAGAGCCGTGGGCCCCGTCGGGTCGGGATACGGAGAGCTGAATCCGTGGCCGGAGGCGATGGATCGCGCGACCCTTGCCGTCTCCCATCCGAACGTCCAGTGGTCCCGCGCCGGATTCAGACGATCGGTATAGGTGAAACTCATGACGACCAAACGAAGCAGGAAGGCCGCTGCGGCCATCGTCCACGGAGAGCCGAGCCAGTGGCTGGCCTCGGCTCGCGGGCGCGCCGTCGCGTCCGTCATGCCTCCCCTCGCGTGCAAGCGTCCATCTCCCGTCATCCGAATGGCGTCCCCCGGGCAGCCGCCGTCTTGCGAGATTGTGTGAGGCGCATCTAAAAAGATCCTAAACTTTCGCCGAGCGCGTTCGAGTTCCACCCGCTCGCGCGACTTTCCGCTATGTTAGAGGTGCGATGGCAGCGATGGCGGCGTTCGTTTCCGCGGCGCGGCACGGCGTTTCTCTCGTCCTTCTCGTCATGCTCTCGATTTCGATCGTCTACTCCATCCTCGCGCTGCTGCGGGTCGCGTTCTTCCGCCTTCCCGAAAAGCCCGACGGCACGTTCACGCCCCCGGTGACGCTCTTGAAGCCGGTCTGCGGCCTCGAGCCCGAGCCGGTTCTCTACGACTGCCTCCGCTCGTTCTGCGAGCAGGATTACCCGAGCTACCAGATCATCTTCGGCGTCCGGCGGCCCGACGATCCTGCCGTTGCCGTCATCGAGCGGCTTCTCCGCGACACGGCCCACCCCGACGCCTCCCTGATCGTCGACGGCCGTGTTTACGGCGCCAATCGCAAGCTCTCCAACCTCACGAACATGTACGAGGCCGCCCGCCACGACATCCTGGTCTCTGCGGACGCGGACGGATGGGTCGGGCCCGAGTACCTGCGCTCCGTCGTCGCGCCGTTCGCAAACAGCGAGGTCGGCGCGCTGACCTGCCTCTACGTCGGCAAGCCGCAGAGGGGCGTGTGGTCGGCGCTCGGCGCCGATTTCATGAGCGATGTGATCCTTCCTTCGGCTTTGATGGCTCTGGCGCTGGGCAAACTGCGCTTTCTCTTCGGCAACACGATGGCGGTCCGCCGGGAGGTGCTCGAAGAGATTGGAGGATTCCGGGGGTTGACGACGTACCTCGCCGACGACTATCTGATCGGCCGACGGGTCAGCGACCGGGGCCTGGATGTGCGGCTCGCTTCGTACGTGGTCCGGACCGTCATCTCGGAGCCCGGCCTGTCGTCGCTCTTCGCCCACGAGCTGCGCTGGGGCCGCACCTTTCGAACGGTGCGGCCTGTCGGGTGGACTCTCTCGGTGCTGACCGACACGACGGTGCTGGCGCTTCTTTTCCTCCTGGTGTCCGGCGGGCAATCACTGGCGGTCGGCCTTTTCGCGGCGGCCGCCGCCCTTCGCCTCGGCCTCCACAAGATGGTGCGTCGCCGATTCGGCATCGAGGGGCCGGATCCGCTCTGGCTGGTTCCGGTGCGGGATGTGCTGACCTTCGCCGTCCGAATCGCGAGCCTCTTCGGCCGCAGCCTCGTGTGGAAGAAAGAGCGTTTCTTCGTCGTCTCCTCGGGGCATATCGAAACGGAGGGTAGCCCTCCGAGTTGAGTCGCGATGCGGGAGGGACTCCGGGTCAGCGCAGCAGCACCGACGCAAACACTCGCCACTCTGCGCCCGCAACCGCGGCGGTCCGATCGGGGTAGGCGGTCACCCGGTCGTTCCAGGTCCAGCCTCCTCCGACCGCCAGAGCGCCGTAGACCGGCAGGCGCCCTTCCACTCGAACGGACTGGAGACGGCTCGAGAGCGATGCCTCGGCCGGGAGCGATGCGCCGCTGGTCGTATGAGTCCACAGAGCCTCGTAGTCGATCCTGAGGAGGTCCAGGCCGGCCCGGTCGAGTCTCGCCAGTGAGCGCACGCCGCCGCCAATGCCGTAGTCGTAGGGCCGGCCGGCGGAGGAGAACGTATACAGCATGTCGTTGGCCTGCAGGGCGACGACGGGGAAGCCGACGCCGGCGATCTCGGTGCGCAGCTCCAATCCGCGAGGCAGCGGGAAGCGCGAAAGCAGGTCGACCGAAAACGTCTGCGCTGAGAAGATCTCGGACTGGTTGTTCGTGTACTCGTACCCCATGAACAGACCCAGGCGATGCTCGGCGGCCGGGGACGACGAGATTCCCCAGGACGCGAGCAATCCACGCTCCATCCACCGGCTGCCGACGTCGCTCGTCGAAGGGTAGATTTCGAGCAAAGCCTCGAAGGAGTCGAATGGCTTTGCGTTGTCGCCGGAAAAGGGATCGCCGTAGCGGATCCATACGCCGAGGAGACCCTGGTTCGGGAAGAGCACGACGGAGGGAGGGCCGTCGTTCAGCCGCTGGTATCCCGCATAGACCTCGGCCGAGAAGGACGCGGGGATTCGGTCGTCGGGGTTCGGGAAGTCTTTCGACGTCTCTCCGCGTACGAGCCGGTTGAAGCCGCCGGGGGGGTTGAGCACGGCCGCGCCGATCTCGCGCAAGAGGCGGCTGGCCCCGCTGGCCGTGTTGTCCAGGAGCATGGTCGAAAGGCGGTAGAAAACCTCGCCCGACACGGCGCCGCCGAGCGAGGTGGTCAGGACGTCGTTGGTCGATGCGGCCTCGGTCTCCCCGAAGTACTCCCACATCAGGCTGCCGGCCGCCGTGAAGAGGGTCGATTCCCAGAAGTCGAACCCGTTCGTGCGCGCGGCGTTGTAGTAGACGGTTCCGTTGAAGGGATGCAGGGTCTGGTTGGTCGGAAAGTTGTCGTGGTGGTCGTAGACGAGGCCGGTCTTGAGATTGGCTTTCCAGGTTTCCAGCGAGATGAAGGACCAGGGTTCTACGAGGATGTACCGCTCGATCAGCCACATGCCGACGTTCACTCCGAAGACTTCCCCGGCGGCCATCCAGAAGTGCTTCTTCGGAGCCGCGGCCGGTGCGGCGGAACTTTCCGGATCGAACGAGGGGGGCGGTTCGAGGGAACGCCCCGGAGGCGTGGTCGGCGGTTCCGCGGACAGCGAGAATGGATCGAATTCGGAGCCCTCGGGTCCTTCCGGAAAAAGGCGGAACCCGGGCTGCTCGATGCCGGGGCCGCCCGGCCTCTCCAGTCTCAGCGGTGCCTCGCGGCACAACTCGAGGGCTCGCGCCGGAGCCGCGGCCGCGGCTCCTCCGCAGAGCAACATCACCGTCGCCCCGAGCGATACGAGGCTGTTTCGCGAGCACACCCGGTTCAGATCGCCGTTCCGGATACGCACGTAAGATCTTCCTCATTACTGCGCCCGGAGGCCGGGCGGGAGCGGCGGATGATAGCGCACGCTCCCTGTGCGCTGTTTTTCTCGAGACCTGATACTCTCAGGGGTTAACGATCATGAAGAAGACGCTCTTCTTGAATCCTCCCTCCTTCGAGGGGTTCGACGGGGGAGCCGGATCGAGGTACCAGGCCCGGCGGGAGATCCGGTCGTTCTGGTATCCGACCTGGCTGGCCCAACCCGCGGCTCTGGTGCCGGATAGCCGGCTCGTGGACGCGCCCGCCCGTGGGCTCTCGATGGCCGACGTCCTGCCTCTAGCCGGGCAATACGAGCTGGCCGTCTTTCACACGAGCACGCCGTCCTTCGCGGAGGACGTGCGCGTGGCGGAGGAGTTCAAGCGGGCCAACCCGAACCTTCAGATCGGGTTCGTGGGCGCGCACGTGGCCGTTTCCCCGGAGGCCTCGCTTCGGGCCTCGGAGGCGGTGGACTTCGTCGCGCGCGCCGAATTCGACTACACGATCCTCGAGCTGGCCGAGGGACGGCCCTTCGAGACCGTGGATGGAATCTCCTTCAAGGTCGACGGCCGGGTCGTGCACAACAAGGAGCGCGCGACGCTGGAGAACATGGACGCGCTGCCGTTCGTCACCGACGTCTACAAGCGAGATCTCCAGATCGAGGACTACTTCATCGGGTACCTGTTGCACCCCTACGTCTCGCTCTACACGGGCCGCGGCTGCCGGTCGCGGTGCACGTTCTGTCTCTGGCCGCAGACGATCGGCGGCCACCGCTACCGCACGCGCAGTCCCGAGAACGTGATCGAGGAGATCCGGCGGGCCAGAGAGTTCTTCCCGCAGGCGCGGGAGTTCTTCTTCGACGACGACACGTTCACCGACGATCTCCCGCGCGCGGAGGCGATTGCGCGGGGGCTCGGCCAGCTCGGAGTGACTTGGTCCTGCAACGCGAAGGCGATCGTTCCGTACGAGACGCTGAAGATTCTCAAGGACAACGGTCTGCGATTGCTGCTGGTGGGCTACGAGACGGGCAGCCAGCAGATCCTGAACAACATCCGCAAGGGGACACGCGTGGACGTCGCGCGGCGCTTCACCGCGGACTGCCACAAGCTCGGCGTCGTCATCCATGGCACGTTCATCGTGGGGCTGCCGGGCGAGACGCCGGAGACGATCGAGAGCACGATCCGCTTCGCAAACGAGATCAACCCGCACACGATTCAGGTATCGCTGGCCGCTCCTTATCCCGGAACCGAGCTGTACCAGCAGGCGTCGGCCAACGGCTGGCTCGACCTGGACAGCCAGAGCCTCGTCGGCTCGAACGGCGTGCAGCTCTCCTCGATCTCCTATCCGCACCTGTCCAAGAAGGAGATCTTTCAGGCGGTCGCCAGGATGTACAAGCGCTTCTACTTCCGACCCAAGAAGATCGTCGAGATGACCTCCGAGATGATCCGGAGCCCTGAGATGATGCGGCGCAGGCTGCGCGAGGGCGTCGAGTTCATGCACTTCCTGACCGGGCGCGAAGATCGCGTCTGAGAATTTCGAAGCGGCGTTCGCGGCCGGGAGTCGAGGAATCCAACCGGATCCGCGCGGCTACTCCCGCTCGACCTCGATGCCGTAGCTCTTCAACTTCCGATACAGGTTTGACCGCTCGATTTCGAGCGTCTCCGCGGCGCGCGTGACGTTGCCGCGGGACCGGCGCAGCGCCGCGAGGATGTAACGCCGCTCGAAATCGTCGCGGGCCTCGCGCAGGGGAGCGTCGGGCGCGACCGCGCCGTCCTCGGGTCGGAACTCGGCCGGCAGGTCCTCGACGCCGATCTCGGGGTGCGGCGACAGGATCATGAGGCGCTCGATGAGGTTCTTGAGCTCGCGGACGTTTCCGGGCCACCGGTAGGCGCGCAGCGCGTCGAGAGCCGCCGAGGACAGCGGTTTGGGGCGGCGTCCGAGGCGCTGCGAGGCGACATCGAGGAAGTGCCGGCAGAGCGTGGGAAGGTCGTCGAAGCGGTCCCGCAGCGGCGGCACGTCGAGGGGCACGACGGCGAGGCGGAAGTAGAGGTCCTCGCGAAACCGCCCGGCGCGGATCTCCGACGGGAGGTTCTTGTTCGTCGCGGAGAGGATCCGGGCATCGGACTCGATCGGCCGCGTGCCGCCCACGCGCGTGAACCTCCCCTCCTGCAGCGCGCGAAGGACTTTCGCCTGCGTGCGCGCGGACATGTCGCCGACCTCGTCGAGGAAGAGCGTCGCGCCGTCGGCCTCCTCGAATTTTCCCCGCCGGTCCTCCGAGGCGCCCGTGAACGAGCCGCGCACGTGCCCGAAGAGCTCCGACTCGATCAGCTCCTCGGGAATCGCCGCGCAATTGACCTCGATCAGGCGCGAGTCCGCTCGCGCGGACCGGCGATGGATCGCGCGGGCGATGAGCTCCTTGCCCGTGCCGCTCTCGCCGGTGATGAGAACGCGGGCGTCGGTCGGCGCCACGCGGGCGATCTCCTCCTTCAGCCGCCGCAGCGGCGCCGACTCGCCGATCAGCTCCTCGCGCTCGCTTTGGCCTCGGAAGGACGCGAGCTCGGCCAGAAGACTTCGCCGCTCGATCGCTTTCTGCGCGGTCAGGAGCACCCGGTCGAGCGAGAGCGGCTTCTCGAGGAAGTCCTCGGCGCCGAGGCGCACGGCGCGGACGGCCGTCTCGACGTTGGCGTGCCCGGAGATCATGACGACCGGAAGCTCGGCCAGCCGGCCCCGCGCCGCCTCGAGGATCGAGAGGCCGTCGCGGTCGCGGAGCCAGACGTCGAGGAAGACGAGATCGAGCGAGTCTTCCGAGATCCGCCGCAGCCCCTCTTCACCGGAGTCGACCGCGGTGACTTGGTAGCCCTCGTCCGTCAGGATCTGCGAGAGCGTCTCTCGCACCGCGCGTTCGTCGTCGATGACGAGGATGCGCTTCTTCTTCACGCGGCCGGCAGCTCGATGATGAAGCGGGCTCCCCGGGGCCGATTGTCCTCGACCCGGATCGTGCCGCGGTGGTCCGCGACGATGCGGTACACGATCGCGAGGCCGAGACCCGTGCCGCGGCCCTTCGTCGTGAAGTCGGGCAGGAAGAGCTTTTCCCGGTCTCGGGCGGCGACACCGCGCCCCGTGTCGGCCACTTCGATCGTGCAGCCTCCCTCGCGGTCCGAGAGGGTGACGACGATCTCGCCCTTCTCGCCGCACGCCTCGAGCGCGTTGTCGATCAGGTTCACGAGCGCGCGCTTGATCTGGTCCGGATCGAGGACGACGGTGTCGCGCGCCAGACGCGACTCGACGCGCACGGCGATGCCCTCGCGCTCGCCCTCGAAGAGACGGACGGCGGATCGCGCCAGCTCGGTCAGGTCCGTCGGCTGCGGGCGCATCTGGGGCAGGCGCGCGAAGCGCGAGAACTCGTTGACGAGGGACTTCAGGAACCCGACTTCTTCGACGATGATCCGTGTGCCGCGCTCGATCGTCTCCGGGAGGTCCGGCTCCCCGGCGCGGAAGCGCCTCAGGATGCGCTCGGCGGACAGGCGGATGGGCGTCAGCGGGTTCTTGATCTCGTGCGCGACGCGCCGCGCGACCTCGCTCCAGGCGGCGAGCCTCTGCTCCCGCGCGACGTGCGTCGTGTCCTCGAGAGCCAGCACCCAGCCGCGCCCGCCGCCGCCGGCCGAGGGCAGGGGGCGCACGGAAACCTCGATGTGCCGCTCGCCCGACTCGTCCGAGAGCACGAGCTCCCGCGGCGCGGCCGGCGGGGCGCCCGACCGCGCCTCCTCGAGGAGACCCACGAGCGGCTCGAGGTCCGGGCGTCCGGCGAGCGAGACGGCCGTGACCTCGTCCGTCAGGCCGAGCAGCGCGCGGGCGGCGGGGTTGCAGACCGTGATTTGCCCGCCGGCGTCCATCGCAATGACCCCGGTCGTCACGGACTCGAGCACGGTCGAGAAGAGGCGGCGCTCGAGCTCGAGCCGCCGGTTGGAGTCCTGAAGCTCGGTGTTCGTGTGGAGGAGCGCGCCGCGCGCGTCCTCGAGCCCCGCGGCCATCCGGTTGAAGGACTCGACGAGGACCGCGAGCTCGTCGGTGGCCGGCACGTCCACGCGTGCGGAGAAGTCGCCCGAGCGCAGCCGACCCGTCGAGGCGGCCAGCGCCCCGATCGGCTCGGTGATGCGTTTTGCGAGCGTCAGCCCGGTCCAGATCGACGCGAAGAGGATCGCGAGCGTTAGGAGGAGGAACGTCGAGATGTTCGCCGCCTTGATCGCGGGCTTCTGCACCTCGAGCTTCTGGTACTCGCTCCACGCGGCGGCGATTCCGTCGAGGGACCGGGCCTCGGCGGCCGGCAGCCGGATACCGGCCACGTACACCCGGTCGCCGCTTCGGAAGGCCGCGCGATACCGATGGCTGCCGTCTTTGAGCACCTCGATCTTGAAAGGCTCGCCCTCGGCGCCGTCGCCTCCGAGCGTCCCGGCCGCGAGCGGCGGCGGCTGCGGGTCGGCCGCGGCGACGGCCATGCGGCTTCCGCCGCGGTAGATCTCCAGGGAGTCGAGGCCCCGCTCGCGCCGGCGGGCCTCGAGCGGCGGCACCGCGTCTCCGGAAACCTCCGGCGCGGCGGCGGACAGGGACTTCGCCTCGCCGAGCGCCTGGTCGAGGACCCGCCGCTCGGCACGATCCTGGACGGCGCGGGCCTGCACGACGACCTGTCGCACGGGCGTCGAGAACCAACGATCGATCGTGCTCTGGAGGAGACCGGTCGCCGAGAAGAAGACGAGCGCCACGGGGATCGCGGTCAGGCCGATGTAGGTCACGAGGAGCTTCGTCTGGAACCGCGAGCCGAGGGCCGGGCGCCGCCGGTCGAGCCAGGCCTTGAGGAGGGTGCGGCCGAGGACGAAGAGCACCGCAGCCATGAGGGTGACGTTCAGGTACGAGAGGACGAAGAGGAGGAGGCCGCGCGTGATCGTCGCGGGATCGAGCTCGGCGGCGCGCTGCTCCAGGACGGACACGGCGGCCCACACGACGAGCACCGTCAGGACGAGACCGACGATGAGCCGGTTGTCCTTCCGCCGGCGGAGGATCTCGTTCGCGATTTTCACGACCCGCGCCTCACGGGGCACCCGCCGGAGCCGGCACGACGAATTTTTGAGACTTCTTCCACGAGGTGCGGGAGTCGACGGGGATGAAGGCGAAGAGATACTTCGAGTCGAAGGCGGCGCGCATGTGCACGACGAGATTGCGGCGCGGCCATTCGGGCCGGACGTGAAAGGCGAGCAGGTTTTCTCCGGAGACGAGCCGGCGCTTCACATCTTCGAAATCCGCGGTCGTCGCGCGCGCGAGCGGCTTGTCATCCAGAGTCTCGACCACGACGTACTCGCGCGTGACCGGATCGAAGGTGACGGACACGTCGTACCGCCGCGAGTCGAGGAAGGTGTCGAACCAGTACCGGTACTGACGGTAGAGGCGGATCTCGTAGCGGATCGTGGTCTCGAGGCCGGCCTCGATCCTGCGGGCGAGCTCCGGGTTCAGGACCCCGGCCAGCTCGAACTTCAAGAAGACGTCCGCGCCCCGGTTGGTGACGCGCAGGAGCGTGACCATGGGCCGCGCCGGCTCCCCGGCGTCGGCCGCCCGGGCCGGCGCCGCCCCGCACAGAAAAAGAGGCAGAAGGGCCGCCAGGGCCCGCCGTTTCCGTCCCACGAACGGATTCTAGGCGAGGCGGCCCCGGGCCGGGGCGCGGCGGAGCTAGGTCCGGACGGCGCGGCGCGGCGCGGCCGCCGGCTCCGCTCGCGGCAACCGCAGCGCGGCCTCGAGGGCGCGCGCGAACTCCACGTGGAGGGCATGTCCGGCCTTGTTCGCGTGGATGCGGCCGGTCAGCGGCCGCCCGAGCAGGGAGAGATCCCCGAGCAGGTCCAGGATCTTGTGCCGCACGAACTCGTCGCGGAAGCGCAGCGGCCCCGAGAGGATGCCGGCGTCGTCGAGCACGACGGCGTTCTGGAGCGAGCCGCCGCGCGCCAGGCCGCGCGCCCGCAGCTGCTCGATCTCCTTCACGAAGCCGAAGGTGCGCGCCGGTGCGATGCGCGCCGCGTACTCCTCCGGTCGCACGACCCAGGTCAGAGTCTGCTTCCCGACGTACGGGTGCGGGAAGTCGATGTCGTACGTGATCGTGAGGCCGTCGCCGTCGGGGACGTAGCGGATCGACTTGTCGCCGCGCTCGACGGCGAGCTCCTGATCGAGCGCCGCCGGGCGCACCGGCGCGTCCTGGCGCTCGAAGCCGGCGGCGTGGAACAGCCGAACGAACGGCAAGGCCGACCCGTCGAGGATCGGCACCTCGGGCCCCGCGATCTCGATCCGGCAGTTGTCGAGCCCCTCGCCAACGGCGGCCGAGAGCAGGTGCTCGACGGTGCCGATCGAGATCCCGTCGGAGGAAAGCGTCGTGGCGTAGTCGAAGGTGGAGGCGGATCCGACGCGCGCCGAAATCGGTTTCTGGGGCCGGTCCATGCGAACGAAGACGAGACCGGTGTCGGGCGGCGCCGGCAGGAAGTGCGCCGCCACCGGGTGGCCGGAATGGAGGCCGACGCCTTCGATCGAAACCCCTGTTTTCAGTGTGGTTTGAGACCGAATCATGCTTTGCTCGTCGCTCTACTCCGCATCTTCAATGCCAGGGATGGACGTGTGAGAAACGAATCTCAGAAGTCTTTCATTTCAAGCGACTTCATTCCCTTCTGCTGGATTCTCCGGAACGCCTTCGGGTGCCATTTTTGTAGCACTTTTGGGACACCTGCGTGGCATCCACGCCACGTCCTCCGGGCGCCCGATAGACTCGCGCCATGACACGCAGCGGGCCCGAGAAGGCCGGGACGAAGGCTGCGCCGGTCAAGCCGGTGGCGACCAACCGGAAGGCCCACCATGACTACTTCATCGAAGACCGGGCGGAGGCCGGACTGGTCCTGACCGGCACGGAGGTCAAGTCGCTGCGCGAGGGACGCGCCCAGCTGAAGGACGCCTACGTCCAGTTCCGCGACGGCGAAGCGTTTCTCGTCTCCGCGCACATCTCGCCGTACGGCGCCGGATCGTGGACCAACCATCTGCCGGAGCGTGACCGCAAGCTGCTGATGCATCGGCGCGAACTCGACCGCTGGGCGGGCGCCGTCGCGATGCGCGGCGTGACCTGCATCCCGCTCTCGCTCTATTTCAAGGGCTCGCGCGCGAAGGCCGAAATCGCGCTCGTGAAGGGCAAGAAGCTGCACGACAAGCGGCACGCGATCCGCGACCGCGAGCTTCGCCGCGAGGCCGACCGCGCGATGCGGCGGCGATAGGTTGACGCCCGTCCTCCGGGAGATTCGAAAGTCCGACCGGGAGGCGATGTATCGCCTCGACCACCGCTGCTTCGAGCCAGGCATCGCCTTCACGCGCGCGCAGATCCAGGCGTTCCTCGGGCTCGAGAGCCTCGAGGCCGTGGCGGCAGAGACCGAAGGGCAGCTCATCGGTTTCGCGATCGGATACCTGCGGCGGCCCGGCCTCGGCGGCGTCCTGACCCTCGATGTCGATCCGGAGCGCCGCCGGGGAGGCATCGGGCGCGCGCTCTTCCGCGAGCTCCTCGCGCGGCTCGAGGCCGCGGGCGCGCGGACCGTGCAGCTCGAGGTGGACGTGCGAAATTCCGGGGCCATCGCGTTCTATCGGTCCTTCGGCTTTCGCCGCGTGGGCCGGATTCCCGACTACTACGGCGGCGGCAAGGACGCCTATGAGATGGAGCGGCGCGCGAAGGCTCGCTCCGGCGCGCGGCCGATCAGCTCCGGCTCAGGGTCCGTATCGCGGCCGCGGCGATGACGATCGCGAAGAGCGCGAGCGCGGCGGGAGAAGCCGCCGGGATCGTGGCGGCCGGGCCGGCGCCGACCGGTGGCGTGGGAGACGGGCCGGGCCCCGGCGTACCGGCCGGAGTCGGCGTCGGAGAGGGGAGACCCGCGGCATCCGTCGGGACGCGGCCGATTCGGTCCAGCTCGGGCTCGGTGACCCACAGCGCTCCGTCCGGGCCGGCGGCGATGCCTTCGAGGTTGGGAAGCGTGAGGTTCCCCGGCATCGCGAACTCCGTCACCGCGCCGGAGACGGTGATCCGGCCGATCCGGTTGACCTGACTCTCGGTAAACCACAGAGCGCCGTCCGGACCCGCGGCAATGCGCCGGGGATTGCCCGCCGCGGTCGGGACCGGAAACTCGGTGACGACGCCGGCCGGCGTGACGCGCGCGATCTTTCCCGCTTCCTCCGCCACCCAGAGGTTGCCGTCGGGACCGGCGGCGATCCCCCACGGAACCGAAGAAGACGTCGGCAGAAAGAACTCCTTCACGACCCCGGCGGTCGTGATCCGCCCGACCTTTCCGACTCCGTTGCTCAAGTCGGTGAACCAGAGATTCCCGTCGGGGCCCGCCGCGATCAGGACCGGGATGGCGGGAAGGGTGAGCGGGAACGTCGTGAAGGTTCCGGCCGTCGTCAGACGTCCGATCGCCGCCTGGCCGGAGTTGCCGAATTCGGTGAACCAGAGCGCTCCGTCGGAACCCGCCGCGATCCCCTGCGCGCCGGCATAAGGGCCCGGCAATGAGAATTCGGTAACGGCGCCCGACGTCGAGACTCTGCCGACCGCGGCGTCCAGCTCCGTGAACCAGAGCGCTCCGTCCGGGCCGGGCGCGATGTCCGACGGCCGGCCTCCGCTCGGAACCGCGAAGCGCGAGAACGCGCCGGACGTCGTCACCCGCCCGATCGCGTGGGTCAGCTCTTCGTCGAACCAGAGCGCGCCGTCGGGGCCGGGGACGATTCCCCGGGGGGAGACGAACTGGGTCGACGGCAGCGGGAACCGCGTCAGCCCGGCGGCGGTCGTCAGACGGCCGATCTCGCGGGAAAACAGCATCGTGAACCAGAGATTTCCGTCCGGGCCCGACGTGATTCCGACCGGGGCGGCCTCGCCCAGGAACAGGAACTCGGTGACGGTTCCGGCCGGCGTGATCCGGCCGACCTGGCCGGCGTTGCCCTCCACGAACCAGAGATTGCCGTCGGATCCGGCCGCGATGCCGACCGGTTCGGCGTCGGCGGTCGGCAGGCCGAACTCGGTGACGGCGCCGGATGTCGTGATCTTCCCGATCCTGTTTCCGCCGATTTCGGTGAACCACAGATTTCCGTCGGGCCCGGCCGCGATCCTCGACAACACGACATTCGCCGTCGGAATCGGGAACTCGGTCACCGCCCCGGCGACGGTGATGCGGCCGATCTGCGTCGATTCCGTGAACCAGAGGTTGCCGTCGGGCCCGGCGGCGAGGGCGCCGATGCTGGTGGCACTCGGAAGAGGAAACTCCGTGAATGCTCCCGCCGGCGTGAGGCGTCCGATCTTCTGGCCGAGCGTCTCGCCGAACCAGAGGTTGCCGTCGGGTCCCGCGGCGATGCCGCTCGGGAGGCTTCCCGCCGTTGGAACGGGGAACTCGGTCACCGCTCCGGCGGTGTCGATCCGGCCGATCCGGTTCGTCTGGGGCTCGGTGAACCAGAGCGCGCCATCGGGGCCGGCCGCGATGTCGCGCGCCTCGCCTCCGCTCGGGATCGGAAATTCGGAGAGGTCACCGGCGACCGTGATGCGTCCGATGTTGTTCGCTCCCTGCTCGGAGAACCAGAGGGCGCCGTCGGAGCCGGCCACGATCTCCTGAGGATCGCCGCTGTGGGGAATCGGGAACTCGGTGATGGCCTGCGCCCGGGCGAGGGACGCGAGGCTCGACAGCAGGATGCATACGCCTGCGCGAGGCGCGGACGAGGTCACCGCGTGCACCTTCGCCATCGGATTGCCGAGACAGTTGCTCTTGGCGGGTTATATCACCGTCGAGGCGGGCGGGCCGGCTCCGGTGTCCGGCAGAGCCTAGGGCAGGAAACCGAGATTCGGCGTCGTGAAGCGCCCGATGAGCGGGAAGATCGTCGGGATGTCGGACGCGCCGACGCCGAACCAGCTCGCGAGCGTCGCGGCGTACTGCTCGACGGCGCACGTCGGGATCCAGCGGCCGCGGTCGTCGGTATCGTCGGGGCCGCCGAGAGTGAGCGTCGGGAAGACCGAGTCGGTCGAGCGAGGCACTCCATAGAAATCGCCGCCGGCGACCGCTCCTCCCATCACGAGCTGATGGTTGCCCCAGCCATGGTCGGTGCCGACGCTGCCGCCGTCGCCCGAGGGTTGGAGCGTGCGCCCGAAGTCGGACAGGGTGAACGTCGTGACCTGGGAATCGACCCCGAGCTCGACTGTCGCATCGGAAAAGGCCTTCAGCGCGTCGGACAGCTCGCCGAGCAGGTCGGCCTGGTCGGTGATCTGGTCCGTGTGCGTGTCGAACCCGCCCATCTCGCAGTAGAAGATCTGGCGCTTCAGCGGCGTCGGCGCCGTCTGGTTGAGCTTGATGAGCTTCGCGACCTGCAGGAGCTGATCGCCGAGGTCCGAGCCCGGGAACGACGTCGCGATCGAGGGATCCGTCGAAAGGGCCTGGCTGATGTCGTAAGCCTGCTGGGTCGCGTCGCTCGTGGCAGCGACGAGCGTGGCCGACCGGTCGATCGTGCGCAGATGGTTCATCGAGGTCAGCCGCGCGTTCTCCCCCTTCGAGCCGTAGAAGCCGTAGAGCACGAGCACCTCGTCGAGCGGCGTGGGCGCCGGGGCGATGCCGAGCGGCCGCGTCGTCATCCCGAGGCCGAAGAGCGACGTGCCCCAAGTCACCGACGTCACGATGGGGAAGATCGCGCCGGTGTTCAGCGCCGCCGTGAAGTCACCGGTCCGTCCGCCCCAGCCGAGCCGCGTGTCGACGTCGGCGCGCGCGGTCTGCCACTGTGTGACCTGGTCGGAGTGGGAAAAGAGGGCGTACGGCTGCGGATCTCCGTTCTGGAATTGGGCGCGGGTGAGCGGCTGCACGAGCGGTCCGACGTTGGCGACGACGGCGAGCTTTCCGGAGGAGAAGAGCGCCGGAAGCTGCGTCATGCTCGGATGGAAGCCGAACGGCGTGCCGAGGGTCGCGGGCGTGACCGAAAGGTACTGTCCCTGGTCGAAAACCAGCCCGGAGCCGGTGCGCGCGTCGCTGTACGCCTGGAAGCCCGCCGTGTCGAGCGGCACGATCATGGAGTTGGCGTCATTGCCGCCGGAGAGGAAGACGCAGACGAGCGCGCGGTAGTCGGCCGCCGCGGGCCGCGCGTACGCGCTGATCAGGCCCAGTTTGTCCAGCCCGGCCTGGAAGGCCGCCATGCCGAGGGCGGCGCAGCCGGTCCGGACGAAGAATTCCCTGCGGGTGCGGTCCATGCTCACCTCTCGACCTGGAATTGCGAGGACGTCGTGACGAGATAGAGGGCCTGCGGCACGACGAGGTCCGGATCGTCGGACGCCATCGCGACGACCGCGGCGCGGATGCTCGATCGCATGTCGTCCGACATCGTGCCGTGGAGCAGCAGCCGGTCGAGCTCCGAGAGGAGCGCGTCGGGGCTCGCCGCCGCGAGCGTCTGGAGCCGCGCCAGATCGAGGGCCGTGCCCTTCGGACCGTTGTCGGATTCGTCGATTCCCCAGAAGAGAAGGAACTGGAGGAAGTTCGCCCGCGCGAGCGCGGTCGTGGCGGAGAGAATGCCGAACTCGGGGCCGGCGAGGGTCGTGCCGGGCACGGTGAAATCCGCCGGGTAGTAGCTGAAGACGCTGTCCGGCCGGAAGACGTCCTGGCTCATGTCCCACGTGTACGGATCGAGATAGCCGTCGCTCGGCGACGCGTCGGAGTACGCGTGGGCGTTGAACGCGCGCAGGATGCTCGTGACGAAAAGAACGGGCTCGCGGAGATGGCCGTAGTCGGCGTCCGTCTTGGCGTCGCCGCGCGCCTCGGGATCGAGAAGGATCGCGCGCACGACCGCCTTCAGATCGCCGCGCACGCCGATCCCGTCGTCGTCGAAGACCGCGGAGACGCGCGCGACGTAGCCGGGGCTCGGGTTGCTCGTCACGAGGCTGCGGATCAGGTGGCGCGAAATGAACGGGCCGACGTTCGGGTGCTGAAAGATCATGTCGAGTGCGTCGGACAGGTCCTTGGCGCCTCCCTGGTTCTTGGGGAGCTTCTGGCCGTTCAGCAGCGTCTTCGAGCCGTTGTCGTGATCGCTCGCGACGAGCACCATCGGGTCGCGGTAGTTCGAGTAGCCGTCCTGCGGCGGATCCGCCGCGGTCCAGCCGGTGA
>Ga0335080_10002013_pt1 | contig 20233 bp, 18 predicted proteins | sample Lox_Sample_34_FD_206720 | JGI IMG/M metagenome (GOLD analysis project Ga0335080, IMG submission 206720) | Soil microbial communities from Loxahatchee National Wildlife Refuge, Florida, United States - Lox_Sample_3.4 | ecosystem: Environmental > Terrestrial > Soil > Wetlands | place: USA...
GCTGGACCCGCTCGGAGCTGCTTCGACAGTCGTGGAGGACGAGGGTCCGGTCGTCCGGGGCGAGCAGGAACGCGGCGCAGGTGTGGGTCCGGAGGGCGAGCTCGCCGATCTCGAGCACCGAGCCCACCGCTCCCTCGACCTGCTTCACCGCGGCCAGCATCCACTGGCTTCCGGCGTCGGGCGCTGGCGAGGAGCTGCCGGCGCTGGCGAGGCGGTAGGTGCGCGCACGCTCCTCGACCTCGCGGATGCGCGCCTTGACCGCCTCCTGCTCGGCGTGGCGGGCCAGAGCGAGCCGGGCGTTGAGGACCAGGCGGTAGATGGCGGCGAACAGCGCGAGGAACGCGGCGTGGGCGGCGAAGGCGATCCAGCCCGAGCGCAGCGTGAGCAGCGCCTCGAACGTGAGCGTGAGGCCGAGGAGGAGCGCGGCCGGGAGGGCGTCGAAGAAGCCGACCAGGCCGGCCATGACGACGTAGACCAGCGGATGCACGCCCGGGCCCGCGAGGGCGACCACGAGGTAGGCGGCCGCGACGAGCGGCGCGCCGAGCTCGAGGTCGTCGCGCACGCGCGGGCGAGCGCTCGCGGGGATGCGCAGGGCGCGGCGCACGCCGGCGACGCAGAGACCGGCGACCAGCCCGGCGGCCGCAGCCACCTCGTCCCAGCGCGGGTCGGCGACGCCGCGAAGGCGGCCCTGTCCGAGGAGCCAGGCGACGGCGAGGACCGAGGCGGGGCCGAGGGAGCGGAGGAGCCAGCGCGCGGCGCGTGGCATCCGTGCGGGGCGCGGGCTCATTCGAGGTGGATGACGATCTCGCCCGGCTTCACGAAGCCCAGCTCCTCGCGGGCGGCGCGCTCGAGGGCGGCCGGGTCGGTGCGGAGGCCCTCGATCTCGCGGGTGAGGCGGAGGTTCTCCTCGCGGAGCTGGGCGTTCCGCTGGGCGAGGGCCTCGGCCTGCGCGCGGAGGCGGGCGTGGCGGCGGAATCCACGGGGCTCGAGGGCGCTGACCAGGGCGAGGACGAGCGACACCGCCGCTGCCAGCCGCCAGCCGTACCGTCGCATCCAGTCCATCGCCACACAGGACGGTAGCAGTGGGTCGAGGCCCCGCAAGAAAGCCGCAGCGGGCTCAGCAGCTCGATGCGCGGGCGAGTGCTGCTCGCCGGATCGTCCGCTCCGTCGGAGCGTGTGGTGGTGGAGCAGCCGGGCCCGCCGGATCCGGGCGGGAACCGTCGCCGTCGCGGGGCCCCTCGACGCCTCTCTGTTCTCACCGCGGGGCGGGCTTCTTCAGCGCCTCGTCGATCAGCGGCTCCAGGGTCCCCTGCTCCGCCACCCCGGCGTAGACCGTCAGCACCTTCCCGTCCCGGCCGATGATCAGCGTGGTGGGCAGCAGACCGACCCTCCCGAACGCGGTCTGCCCCGCCCGGAGGGCATCGTCGGCGACGAGCACCGGGTACCGGAGCCCCAGCTGGTCGGCGAACGGCCTCAGGACCTGGGGGCCCTCGAGGTCCATCCCCACGGCGATCGCCACCAGCCCGCGCCCCTGCTCGTGGTCGTAGATCTCCTGAAGCCGTGGCGCCGTGGCGATGCAGGGGAAGCACCAGGTGGCGACGAACTGCACCACGACGACCTTCCCGCCGAGCTGGCTCCCGTCGAGCCAGCCGCCCCCGAGCACCGGCAGCCTCTGCAGCTCGGCCAGGAAGGGCGAGGCGTCGACGTGCGGCGGAGGATTGGCGGAGGGGCCAGCGCATCCTCCGGCCGCGAGGCACAGCCCCAGCGCGACCACCGCGCCGGCCATGCGGCGTCCGCTCCGCCTCCTCACGCCCGTGGCGAGTCTCCCCCGGCGATCGCGCGCTGGCAGGACTCGCAGAAGCCGTAGAGCTCCATCTTGTGCGAGGTGACCTGGAAGCCGTGGTGGCGGGCGACCTTTTCCTGGAGCGCCTCGATGCGGTCGTTCTCGAACTCGACGATGGTTCCGCACCGGGTGCAGATGAGGTGGTCGTGGTGGTGCCGTCCCACCGCCGCCTCGTAGCGGGTCTGCCCGTCGCCGAAGTTCCGGGCGTGGGCCAGGCCGCACTCGTGGAGCAGCTTCATCGTCCGGTAGACCGTGGCCACCGACACCTTGGCGTCCTGCTCGCGCACCTTGCTCCAGAGCTCCTCGACCGAGAGGTGGCCGCCGAGCGAGAAGAAGGTGTCGATGATGAGGCTGCGCTGGCGCGTGCTCTTCAGACCGTGCTCGGCCATGTAGCGGCTCAGGAGCTCGGTCTTGTCGGGGTGGCTCACGGGTAGCGCCGCCTCCAGGCGTCCACGGCCCCGGGGACGTCCGGCGACCCGAGATCCACTCCCGTCAGCCGGACGAGCGAGGCGTGCGCCTGGGCACGCACGGTGGGGTCTGGGTCGGAGAGGGCCTGGACCAGGGCCGGAACATAGTCCCGCCCCTCGGGGCGGTAGCGCGCCACCTCGGCGGCGAGGGCGCGGATCCTGGGGTTCGGGTCGGCGAGGGCCTGGCCGAGGGCCGTTCCAGCGGGAACGTACGGGGCCCGCGACGAAGGCAGGAGGAGAAGGAACACCACCACCGCCAGCCCGACCTGGAAAAAGGCCTTTCCGGCCGGGTACTTGCGCACGCTCGCCAGCCCGAACCGGTACACGGCGAAGCAGCCGACGAAGACGAGAAAGACGAAGGGAGTGACCCGCTCGACGGCGACCGGCAGCCGGCCCGGAAAGCTGCGCCCGAAGAACGCGAGCCCGGCAGAGGCGACCAGGAGGACGTACAGCGCCACCCCCAGGCCGGGCCCGAGGGGAAGCCCTCCCACCGAGGGTGCCGGGACTTGCGAACCTGCACCTCTGCTTAGATTGTGTTCCGGAGTCATCGAAACCGACCGTGGCGCCCCGTCTCCGGGATGCTACTGGTCCCATCCGACCCCTTCATGGCGTCCTGGGAACGCAAACGCCAGCCTGACGACGTGCCGACGCCCGTGGCCGTTGCCGTGTCCGACTTCTGCCGGCGCGCGGGAGCTCCGGCGTCGCCGCACGCGGTGCGACAGGCGCTCTCCGTGGTCGCCGAGCCGGACGACTTCCGCGTCCGCGCCGTGACCGACGGAGAGCCGCCTGCCCGCCCACTCGGCCCGTTCGCGGTGGTGGACGTCGCGCGCGGGACGCCGGTGGAGACCGCGAGTCTCCGCGAGCGGTCCGGCTACTACGCGCTGGTCGAGGAGATGCTCAGGCTCCAGGACGCGCAGCCCCGCGCGGACACCGAGGCGCGCGCCGCGCCGCCGCGCGCGGTGGCAGCTCCCGCCGAGCCGCCGGCCCAGCGGGTCGAGGAGGCGCCCCCCGCCTCCCGCGCACGGGAGTCAGGCCACGACGCCACCCGCCCCGCGTCGGTCGCCGAGCGGATCGCCCCGCGCCGCCGGTCTGCACAGCCTCCGGCTCCGCCCCGGGGGCGCTTCACGCAGGTCGAGACTCAGCGTGTGCCGCTCGACTCCCTGGAAGGGCCCGAGGGCCGGACCATCCTGGAAGCTCTCCTCGGCCAGCACGACCACCGGCCGGCGCTGCTCCGCGCGCTCGCGCAGGGGTACGCCGGCCACCGGGGGGCCGAGCCGACCGCTCCCGAGCTGGACGCGCTCCTCGAGGGCCACGGGCTCCTGGGGGCGGCCGAGACCCGCGAGCGCGAGCTCATCCTCGCGGCGCTCTCCGAGCACCGGGGTGCGCTCGGCCGGGTGGCCTGGGTGCTCGGGCTGAGGGGGGCCGAGCTCGGGACGCTCGTCACCCGGCTCGGGCTCGGTGCCGAGGTGGATCGCATCCGGGAGCGCTTCCGCCGGGAGACGCTCGCCCCGACCAGCTGGACGGCCAGGCTCGACCTGCTCGGGCGGCGCAAGTACCTCGAGGACCTCGGGGTGGCGCGTGAGTTCGAGGAGCGGCTGCGCGCCGACCTGGTGCGCGAGCTCCAGGGGCCAGCGCCCGACGGCGGCGAGGGGCCGGAGGCGCTCGCCCGCCGCCTCTCGGTCTCGCCCACGCTCGTCCACCGCGCGCTCGAGCGGCTCGGTCTTCTCTCCGAGGCGAACGCCTCGACCCCCCTCCCCTGATCTCCATGCCCATCTACGAATACGAATGCAGTCAGTGCCACGCGACCTCGGATGCGCTCCAGAAGGTGAACGACCCCGCTCCGGAGACCTGCCCGCGCTGCGGCGCTCGGAACACCCTGTCCCGGCTCCTGAGCCGCACGAGCTTCGTCCTCAAGGGCGGCGGCTGGTACGCCGACCTCTACTCGTCCAGCAAGGGGAAGCCCGACGCCGGCGAGGCGAAGCCCGCGGCCAAGGCGGACGGCGCACCGGCGGCGACGCCCGCCAGCAGCGGCTCGAGCTCCGGCAGCTCGGAGTCCGGCTCCAGCTCGAGCTCCGGCTCGAGCTCGTCCGGAAGCGGGCCGGTGAACTCGGCTCCGAAGGTCGCCGCCGCCAAGGCGTGAGCATGGGGGAGCGCCGGAGAGCGGGACTGCTGCTCGCCGCGCTCCTCGCCGGCTGCAGCGGGCACAGCGCGATGGGGATCGACGGGCGGGAGGCCGTGCTCCGCGAGATTCGCTCCTCCCCGGCACGCTGGCTCGCGGTCTCCTGCGTCCGGGTGCACCTGGACGCGAGCCCGGGGCGCACGTTCGTGCTCGGAGGCCCGCTGGAGGAGCAGGACCCGGGCTGGCCCGGGCGGAGCGAGGGTGTCCTTCCCGCCGGCACGCCCGTGCAGCTGCTCGACGTCTCGTTCCCCGGCGCCGAGGCTCGCGCCGCACGACCGGAGGGGACGCCCCGGGACCAGATCTGGGTGCGCCTCGGGCTGCCTGGGGGATCCACCGCGATCCTCCCCCTTCCCGACCGGCCTCGCTCCGAGCAGGAGTTCTGGGCCACCCTCGGGCAGTGGGTGAGCGGGCTCGACCCCGCGCTGCAGACCACCGGCTGGAACGACGCGGTCGTGGAGGCGGTGCGCACCCGCCACACCGTCATCGAGATGCCGGAGGCGGCGGTCGTCGCTGCCTGGGGCCCCCCGGAGCGCAGGGAGCAGCGCTTCGAGGCCGGCGCACGGCACGAGACCTGGACCTGGCCGGGGGGCGCGCGGCGGGCCGAGCTGCGCGACGGGCAGCTGGTCGAGTCGCGGGCGCCGGACGCTACCGGAACCGTCCCCTGAATCCCTTCTTCTTCCGGGGGCGCTCCTGCTCGCGGGCCTCCCCGGGACGTCCGAGCCTGGGCAGCTCGCCCACCATCACCGGCCAGTAGGCCTTGCCGCGGAGGGCGCCGAGGAGCTCGGCCTGGTTCGCCGGCCGGTCCCGGAAGAAGGTCGCGCCCCGGCCCACCTCGTCGAGCGTCAGCTTGGCGTCGCTCCCGCCCACGCAGGGGAGGCCGAGCTTCTCGGAGGCCTCCACGGCCAGGTCGTTCGCCGGCTGGCGGACACGGGCGTTGTACCCCTCGATGGCCGAGAGCCCCTCCATGCCCAGCACCTGGTCGAGCGCGGGTGTGGGGAAGTCTCGGTCGTAGGGCCGCGCGGCCACCACCACCGCTCCGAGCGAGAGCACCTTGGGGATGCACTCGACGGCACTCCAGGGCTTCTCCCGGTTGCTGCCCCAGAGCTGGACCGGCTCCGGCGCCTGCTCCGGCCGGGGGAAGAAGCAGAGGAACTGGCCGCGGTCGGTCGCCAGCTCCAGGCCCACGAAGATGCGCAGCGGCGTCTTGGGCTGGAGGTCGAAGAGCTCCTCGCAGCCGTCCTGGGTGTTGGTCTCGGTGAAGGCGACTCCCTCGAGGCCGAGGGAAGCGGCCCGCTCGAGGACGGCGCGGGGCTCGAGGTTGCAGCCCCGCGAGAGGTGGCTGTGGACGTGGAGGTCGATGAGCATGGGGTGCAGGAGGGCCCGCGGCTAGCACGGACCTGCGCCCCGGGTCGAGCCGTTCAGGCGAGGGCCGTGGGGTACAAGGGGATCGGCGCCCGGAGCTCCTCCTTCGTCCGGATGAGGTAGCCCATCAGCATGAGCGAGGAGCCGTTCTGGAGGGCGCGCTCGGGGTCCCGGGCGATGAGCGTCGCGCTGTAGGACATGAAGAACTGCGCCAGCTCCTCTCCGGCCTCCCGGGCGATGAGCGCGTGGAGCTGTCTGGGGTCCATGCGCTGGATCTCCTGGATGAAACGAACCGCCGCGTCTTTCTTGGAGTTCAAGACTCGCCCTCGCCCCGCCGCCCTCCATCGAGGGTGGTCATGCCCCCCGGTGCGCGCCACCGTCTTTGACACCCCTTCCGCCTGCATGCCATACAACCAGGCGGGCGGCGGTCCTCCGGGGAGGGGGCGGCGCATGTTCACGGGCGTGAAGGTGTTCTCGGCCACCAAGGCTCGGGAGCGGGAGGAGCTCGGCGAGAACGTCACCCGCTGGCTCAAGAGCAACGCCGACCTGGAAGTCGTGGACCGGGTCGTCTGCCAGTCGAGCGACAACGAGTTCCACTGCTACTCGCTGGTCCTCTTCTACCGGGACCGGCCCAAGAGCGAGCCCCGCGGCTGAGGCGTCCGGGGGAGGCGGCTGGAGTCGAGGACCTGGTGCGTCCGGTGGATGGTCCGCAACGAGCGGTCGTCCGGAAGCAAGGACGGGCGCGCACGGGGCGTCCTAGGCTCGCCCACTCCATGCGCCATGCGCCCCGGTTCCTGTCACTCCTCGCCGTCGCCGCCTGCGCCTCGACCGGTGGCGCGCCCCCTCCCCCGGCACCGGAGCGCCACGCTCCCCCGGCCGAGGCGAGCGCCCGGGTGCCGCCCCCGCCCGAGGTGCCGATGAGACCGCTGCCGGGAGGTGGGGCCGCACCTGCTGCCGCGGAGGATGCGGCGGCGCCGGTCGAGGTGCTGGTCCGCCAGCACGGCGAGGCCGCACGGGCCCGGGCCGAGCGCGGGGTGGCGCAGGTGGCAGCCCTCTGGCGCCCCGAGGACGGCGACGGCCTGGCCCGCGACCGCTTCGTCACCTCCGCCTTCGTCGCCGACCCGGCGCTGCTGGCCCGGACGCGGGACCGGCTCGCCGAGGCCTTCGAGGCGGCCGACGGACATCTGCTCGAGATTGGCCGGACCTGGCGCGCCGGGGCCGAGCTCGAGCGGGGCCCGGAGCTGCCGGTGGACGCGCTGCTCGCGGCGCTGGACCCGGGGGCGCACCTACAGGACGACCTCTTCGCCTCGAAGGTGGCCTTCACGGCGCTCCTCAACTGGCCCCTGGACTCGCTCGACGAGATGGTGTCGCAGGGGCCCGGCTGGTCCCGGACCCGCTGGGCCGAGGCCCGGCTCACCGGCCGGTTCTCCATCCGGCCCTCCGCTGTGGCCCTCGCGCAGCGCGCGGAGGCCTCCTCCGCCGCCGAGGCCTACGTCGCGGGCTACAACCTGTGGGTCCACCACCTGGTCGGCGAGGGCGGACAGCGGCCGTTCCCGAAGGGGAAGCGGCTGCTCAGCCACTGGAACCTGCGCGATCAGATCAAGGCCGACTACGCCGAGGGCCGGCTGGGACTCGTGCGCCAGCGCCTGCTCCGCTCCGCCATCGAGCGCATCGTCACCCAGGAGATTCCGCGGGCGGTCATCGACGACCCCCGTCTGGACTGGGACCCGGTGAAGAACGTCGTGGCAGCGGCGCCGGCCGGCGAGGTCGAGCCCCGGCCGTCGGCCCAGACCGGCAAGGGCGTCACGCCGCTCGCGGTGAGCAGCGAGCGCGAGCCGGACACCCGGTACGCGATGCTCCTCCGCAACTTCCAGGCCGCGCGGCGTACGGACCAGGACTCGCCCTTCGCGCCCACGGAGATGGATCGGCGGTTCCGGCTGGACTACGAGATTCCCGAGGCGCGTTTCCGGGCGCTGCTCGAATCCATCGTCACCTCGCCGCTGGCCCCGAAGGTGGCCGCGCTCGTCCAGCGGCGCCTCGGCCGGCCGCTCGAGCCGCACGACCTCTGGTACGCAGGCTTCAGCGCCCGCTCCCGCTTCCCCGAGGCGAAGCTCGATGCGCTGACCCGCAAGCGCTATCCCACTCCGGAGGCGTACGCGAAGGACATGCCGCGCCTGCTGCGGCAGCTTGGCTTCACCCCGGCGAAGGCGAAGTGGCTCGCCGAGCACATCGTGGTGGACCCGGCCCGGGGCTCGGGGCACGCGCTGCAATCGGCACGGCGGGGGGACCTGCCTCACCTGCGCACCCGGGTCGCTCCGGGGGGCATGGACTACAAGGGCTACAACATCGCGGTCCACGAGATGGGCCACAACGTCGAGCAGCTCTTCTCGCTCTACGAGGTGGACAGCACGCTGCTCGCCGGCGTTCCGGGCAACGCTTTCACCGAGGCGCTGGCCTTCACCTTCCAGGCGCGGGACCTCGAGCTGCTCGGGCTCGGGAAGCCCACTGCGCGCGACGAGCGGCTCCGGACGCTGAACGACTTCTGGCAGACCTGGGAGATCGCCGGGGTCGCGCTGGTGGACATCGCGGTGTGGCACTGGATGTACGAGCACCCCGACGCCACGCCCGCGCAGCTCCGCGAAGCGACGGTGCGGATCGCCCGGGACCTCTGGAATCGCTCCTACGCGCCGGTCCTGGGCGAGAAGGACTCCGCGCTGCTCGGCATCTACTCGCACATGGTCGCGCCGTCGTTCCTGTACCTGCCGGCGTATCCGCTGGGGCACCTCATCGCCTTCCAGCTCGAGGAGAAGCTGAAGGGGGCGCGCTCCGGCGCCGAGTTCGAGCGGATCGCCTCGTTCGGGAGGGTGACGCCGGACTTCTGGATGGTGCACGCCACCGGCGCGCCGATCTCGGCCGAGCCGCTGCTCCGGGCGACCGAGGCGGCGGTCACCGCCGAGGAGCACGCGGCCCCCGCGCGCTGAAGGGCGCAGGAGACCACGGCAGCGCCGCGGACGGACAGGGATGCCTCCGCCTCCGCGCTACCGCCCCGGCCGCCCCGGCCGCCCCGGCCGCCCCGAGGTAGGTCCTCCCGGGCCGGTGTACGAGCGACCGGCGGTGAACACTGACCAGGCGCCGGGTGCGCTCGGGATCACGGTGCGGCGCGCCCCATCGTGTACAGCTTCCCCGGAATGGCCGAGCACGCCCCGCACGACGAGACCGCCTCTCCCGACGTGCCGAGTCCCCTCGCCCGCGGCACCGGCCGCGCCGGGGGACCCACGCGCGGTCCGGCGTCGATCCGAGCCGCGGAGGTGCATCCGGCCGAGGGCACCGGCCGCGCCGCGAGCATGGTCATCGAGGCGGTCTCGCCCGAGCTCGACGGCGGCCGTTCCGCGGTGAAGCGCATCGCCGGTGAGCCGCTGCGGGTGGAGGCGGACATCTTCAAGGAAGGGCACGACCTCCTCGCCGCGGTCGTGTGGTGGCGCCAGGTCGCCCCATCGGCCGACGCGGGGCCGTGGCGCGCCGTCCCGATGCGCCCGCTGGGGAACGACCGGTGGACCGCCGAGGTGACGCTCGGGCCACCCGGGCGGGTGGTCTTCACGGTCGAGGCCTGGCCGGATCCCTACCGGAGCTGGGTGTCGGAGCTGGAGCGCAAGGTGGCCGTGGGCCGCGACGTCCGGAGCGAGCTCCTGGAGGGCGCCGCCCTGCTCCGGGCCTGCGCCGCGCGCGCCGACGCGGCACGAGCGAGCCACGACGCGCAGCTGCTCGACGAGACGGCCGCCGCGCTGGCGGGGCCACCGGTGGACGCCATCGCCCGCGCGACCGAGACCCGGGTGGTCGATGCCGCCGCTCGCCACCCCGACCGGACGCTCGGCCGGCGGGATCCGCTGGAGCGGCCGGTCCTGGTGGAGCGCGAGCGGGCGCGGTGCGGGGCTTGGTACGAGCTCTTCCCCCGGAGCGCCGCGCACGCCGAGCGTCACGGAACCTTCGAGGACACGGCGGCGCTCCTTCCCGAGATCGAGCGGCTCGGATTCGACGTCGTCTACCTGCCGCCCATCCATCCCATCGGCCGCACCGCGCGGAAGGGCAGGAACAACGCCCCGCGGGCAGGGCCCTCCGACGTGGGCAGCCCGTGGGCCGTCGGGGCGCGCGAGGGCGGCCACACCGCCGTCCACCCCGAGCTGGGCACGGTGGAGGACTTCCGCCGCTTCGTGGGGCGCGCCGCCGAGCACGGCCTGGAGGTGGCGCTGGACCTCGCTTTCCAGTGCTCGCCCGACCATCCGTGGATCCACGAGCATCCGGAGTGGTTCCAGCACCGGCCCGACGGCACCATCAAGACCGCCGAGAACCCACCCAAGCGCTACGACGACATCGTCAACTTCGACTTCCTCGGGCCCGGGCGGACGACGCTCTGGCCCGCGCTCCTCGACGTGGTCCTCTTCTGGGTCGGCCAGGGGGTCCGCATCTTCCGGGTGGACAACCCCCACACCAAGCCCCTGCCCTTCTGGGAGTGGCTGCTCGCCGAGGCGCGGGAGCACGACCCGGGCCTGGTCTTCCTCTCCGAGGCCTTCACCCGTCCGAAGCTGATGCGCGCCCTGGCGAAGGCGGGCTTCAGCCAGAGCTACACCTACTTCACCTGGCGGAACCACCGGCGCGCGCTGACCGAGTACCTCGAGGAGCTGCGCCGGCCAGAGTGGGCGGACGCGCTCCGGCCCAGCCTGTGGCCCAGCACGCCGGACATCCTCCCCGAGGTCCTCCAGCGGGGCGGCCCACCGGCGTTCCGGATCCGCGTGGCGCTGGCCGCGACCCTCGGCGCCTCCTACGGCATCTATTCGGGCTACGAGTTCTGCGACGCGGGCGTGCTCCAGGGCGAGGAGTCCCGCGACAGCGAGAAGTACCAGCTGGTCGACTGGCGTGTCCGGCGCTCGGGCGACATCCGCGACTGGATCGCCCGCCTGAACGCGGTCCGGCACGCCGAGCCGGCGCTCCAGCGGGACGACGGCCTGGAGTTCCTCGCGTGCGACGACGCCCAGGTCCTCTTCTACGGCAAGCGCACCGAGGACGGCTCGAGCCAGGTCCTGGTGGCGGTGAGCCTCGACCCGTACCGGAGCCACACCGCGGAGCTGCGGCTGCCGCTCCGGCGCTACGGGCTGGCCGGCCGCGAGGTGGTTGAGGTCGAGGAGCAGCTCGGGGGAGAGCGGCAGCTCTGGCGCGGGGAGACGGCGTCGGTGACGCTCACCCCCGAGCGACCGGCGGCGGTGTGGACCGTGCGCGCGCCGGCGCGGACCGAGCAGGCCTTCGACTACTTCGACTGAGCGGACGGGAGCCCGATGACCTCCGACGACCCGCTGTGGTTCAAGTCGGCCATCATCTACGAGCTGCACGTCCGCGCGTTCTTCGACTCCAACGGCGACGGCAAGGGCGACATCCAGGGGCTGATCGCCAAGCTCCCCTACCTCCAGGACCTGGGCATCACCTGCCTCTGGCTCCTTCCGATGTACCCCAGCCCGCTCCGCGACGACGGCTATGACATCGCCGACTTCTACGCCATCCACCCCGACTACGGGACGCTGGAGGACTTCCAGCGGCTGGTGGACGCGGCCCACGCCCGCGGCATCCGCGTCCTCACCGAGCTGGTGGTGAACCACACCAGCGACCAGCACCCCTGGTTCCAGGAGGCGCGCACCAGCCCGGAGAGCCCGAAGCGGCAGTGGTACGTGTGGAGCGATACCGACCAGAAGTACCAGGGCGCGCGGATCATCTTCACCGACACCGAGCGGTCCAACTGGACGTGGGATCCGGTGGCAAAGCAGTACTACTGGCACCGCTTCTTCAGCCACCAGCCGGACCTCAACTACGACAATCCCGAGGTGCAGGAGGAGATGCTGAACGTCATGCGCTTCTGGCTGCGCATGGGCGTGGACGGCTTCCGCTGCGACGCCGTGCCCTACCTCTTCGAGCGCGAGGGCACCAACTGCGAGAACCTCCCCGAGACCCACGCCTTCCTGAAGCGGCTGCGGGCCACCATCGACCGCGAGTTCCAGGGACGCGCGTTGCTCGCCGAGGCGAACCAGTGGCCGTCCGACGTGCGCGTCTACTTCGGCGACGGCGACGAGTTCCACATGGGGTTCCACTTCCCGGTCATGCCCCGCATCTTCATGTCGGTGCGCCGGGAGGAGCGGACGCCGATCGTCGAGATCATGCAGCAGACGCCGGAGATCCCCGAGACCTGCCAGTGGGCCATCTTCCTCCGCAACCACGACGAGCTCACGCTGGAGATGGTGACCGACGAGGACCGCGACTACATGTACCGGGAGTACGCCAAGGACCCGCGGATGAAGCTGAACCTCGGAATCCGCCGGCGCCTCGCCCCGCTGATGGACAATGGGCGGCGGCGGCTGGAGCTCCTGCACTCGCTCCTCTTCAGCCTGCCCGGCACGCCGGTCATGTACTACGGGGACGAGATCGGCATGGGGGACAACATCTTCCTCGGCGACCGGAACGGCGTCCGCACGCCGATGCAGTGGACCCCGGACCGCAACGCCGGGTTCAGCCGTGCCGACTACGCCCGCCTCTACGGTCCGGTGATCGCCGACACGGTGTACGGCTACCAGGCGCTGAACGTGGAGGCGCAGGAAGCCTCCCCTAGCTCGCTGCTCAACTGGGTCCGGGAGGTCATCCGGGTCCGCAAGCAGCACCCGGCGCTGTGGATGGGCAAGCTCCGCTTCGTGAACCCCAGCAACCGGAAGGTGATGGCCTTCGTCCGCGCCGCTCCGGAGGAGACGCTGCTCTGCGTCTGCAACCTCGCCCGGGGCGCCCAGCCGGCCGAGCTGGACCTCTCCGACTGGCGAGGCTGGACGCCGGTCGAGCTCTTTGCCGAGACGGTCTTCCCCGCCATCACCGACCGGCCGTACCAGCTCTCGCTCGGTGCCTACGGCTTCTACTGGTTCCGGCTGGATCCGCCGGGGGGGGGCTCCCAATGACCGTCACCGTCGAGGAGCTCACCGGCTGGCTCGGGCAGCAGCGCTGGTTCGGGGGCAAGGGAGTTCCCATCTCCAGGGTTGAGGTGCTGGAGCGGGTTCCCCTCCAGTCGGCCGCGGACGCCGAGGCGCTCATCGTTCGCGTCAGCTACGTCCTCGGCTCGCCGGAGACGTACCTGGTGCTTCTCCAGCGAACCTCCGACGGCGGGCTCCGCGACCCCCTCGAGGACCCGGGGGTGGCACGGGCCATCCTGGCCTTCGCCCGCGACGCCCGGGAAGTCCCGGTGGGGACCACCCTGGTCCGGAGCGAGACCATCGGCCGCGGCGGCGAGCTCCTGGCCGCCCTTCCCCCGGCGCCGCCGGTCCGGGCGCTGGGCGTCGAGCAGAGCAACACCAGCGTGGTGCTCGACGAGCGGGTCCTGCTCAAGGTCCTGCGGAAGCTCGAGGTGGGGCTCTCTCCCGAGGTGGAGATGGGCCGGTTCCTCGCCACCCACGGCTACGCGGCCACCCCGCGGCTCCTGGCCTCGCTCACCCTCGAGGGGCCGAGCGCGAGCGAGCTGGCGCTGCTCTACGCCTTCGTTCCCAACCACGGGGACGGCTGGGCCTGGCTCACCGGCGCGCTCCGCCAGGCCCCCGAGCCCGGCGCGGCGGTTCTGGAGCGGCTGGCGCGGCTGGGGAGCCGGGTGGGCGAGCTGCACCGGGTCCTCGCCTCGGATCCGGCCGATCCGGCGTTCGCCCCGGAGGCGATCCACCTGGAGGACCTCCAGCGCTGGAGCAGCTCCATCGTCGGCGAGCTGGGCGTCACCGTCGCCATGGCTGCCGAGCGCTTCCCGTGGCTGGCGGAGCGGCAGGATGCGCTCACCGAGCGCGCGAAAGCGCTGGCCTCCCTCGCCCCGTCGGGTCAGAAGATCCGCCAGCACGGAGACCTCCACCTCGGGCAGGCTCTCTGGACGGGGGAGGACTGGATGGTGATCGACTTCGAGGGCGAGCCGGCTCGGCCCTACGCCGCACGGCGGGAGAAGCACACCCCCCTGCGCGACGTGGCCGGGATGCTCCGCTCCCTCTCCTACGCCGCATCCGTGGCCGGGCTGCCCCCGCCGGCGCGCAGGAAGGCGGTGTCCGCGCTCCGCAGGGCGTTCCTCCAGGGGTGGCGTGCGGCCGTCGAGGCGAGCGGGCTCCTCCCCGCGGGGGAGGAGGACACCCGGGTGATGCTCGACGTGCTCGAGCTGGAGAAGACGCTCTACGAGCTGCGCTACGAGCTGCAGATGCGGCCCGACTGGGCCCACATCCCGGCCGAGGCGCTGGCGTGACCGCGGCCGCACCGTCCGACCGCGCGCTCACCGCCGCCCTCGACGCGGTCCGCGCGCTCCGCCACCCCGAGCCGCACCAGGTCCTGGGCGCCCATCCCGCGCCGGGCGGGGGCGCGGTGGTGCGCGCCTACCGTCCGGACGCGGAGGGCATCACCGTCATCGCCGACGACGGCGCCGAGTGGCCGATGCGCCCGCTCGGCCACGGGCTGTTCGAGGCCCACCTGCCGCGCACGCCCGGCCCGTACCACCTCGCGGTTCGCTACCCTGGCGGACGAAGCTTCACCCTCGGAGACCCGTACCGCTTCTGGCCGACGGTGGGAGAGTTGGACCTCTACCTCCTGAACGAGGGACGGCACGACCGCCCCTGGGAGCGGCTCGGGGCCCACCCCATGCTCCACGGAGGCGCTGCCGGGACGGCCTTCGCGGTGTGGGCGCCGACCGCCGCGGGGGTGTCGGTGGTGGGCGACTTCAACGGCTGGGACGGCCGGCTCCACCCGATGCGGCGGATGGGCAGCTCGGGCATCTGGGAGCTCTTCATCCCCGAGGTGGGGGACGGCGCCCGGTACAAGTACGAGATCCGCCCGCCCGGGGGCGGCCCCCCCTTCCTCAAGGTGGACCCCTACGCCTTCCGGACCGAGGTGCCTCCCGCCAACGCCTCGGTGGTCCATGCGCTCGACCACTACGCCTGGAAGGACACCGGCTGGATGGAGCAGCGCGCCCGGGGCGACCTGTGGGCGCGCCCGATGAGCGTCTACGAGGTGCACCTCGGGAGCTGGCGCCGCGTGCCCGAGGAAGGAAACCGCCCCCTCACCTACCGGGAGCTGGCGGTGCAGCTCGCGGAGTACTGCCGCGACATGGGCTTCACCCACGTCGAGCTGCTCCCGGTGGCCGAGCACCCCTTCGGAGGCTCCTGGGGCTACCAGGTCGGCAACTACTACGCGCCCACCGCCCGCTACGGCCACCCCGACGACTTCCGCTTCCTCGTCGACCACCTCCACCAGGAGGGCATCGGCCTCCTGGTGGACTGGGTGCCGGGCCACTTCCCCCGGGACGTCTGGGGCCTCGGGCGCTTCGACGGGAGCGCGCTCTTCGAGCACGCCGACCCTCGCCAGGGCGAGCAACCCGACTGGGGGACCTACGTCTTCAACTTCGGCCGGAACGAGGTGCGCAACTTCCTCGTCGGAAACGCGCACTTCTGGATCGAGCAGTACCACGTCGACGGGCTGCGAGTGGACGCGGTCGCCTCGATGCTCTACCTCGACTACTCGCGCCAGCCGGGCCAGTGGGTGCCCAACCGCTGGGGCGGGCGGGAGAACGAGGAGGCCATCTCCTTCCTCCGGGAGCTGAACGCCTCCATCCGCGCGCGCCACCCCGGGGTGCACGTCGTCGCCGAGGAGTCCACCGCGTGGCCGAAGGTGACCGCGCCGGTGTCCGAGGGCGGGCTCGGCTTCACCCTCAAGTGGAACATGGGGTGGATGCACGACACCCTGAAGTACTTCGCCACCGATCCGCTGTTCCGGATGCACGAGCACAACAAGCTCACCTTCGGCCTGCTCTACGCCTACAGCGAGCACTACCTGCTCCCGCTCTCGCACGACGAGGTCGTGCACCTGAAGGGCTCGCTCTGGGGGCGGATGCCTGGCTACGACGATCAGAAGGCCGCCAACCTCCGCGCCCTCCTCGCCTGGATGTGGGCCCATCCCGGCCGGAAGCTGCTCTTCATGGGCGGCGAGCTCGGCCAGACCGGGGAGTGGAACCACGACCGGAGCCTGGACTGGCACCTCCTGGCCGAGCCGGCCCACGCCGGCATCCAGACGCTGGTCCGGACCGCGAACCTGCTCTACCTCCAGCATCCGGCGCTCTACGCCCAGGATGACCGCAGCCAGGGCTTCCGGTGGCTCCAGGCCGACTCGGCGAGCAGCAACGTCTACGGCTTCGTCCGCTTCGACCCCTCCGGCCAGGCCATCGCCTGCCTGGCCAACCTCGCCAACCGGCCCTGGTCCGGCTACCGCTTCGGGATGACCTCGCCCGGGACCTGGCGGCGCATCCTGGACACCGACGCCGCCGCCGTGGGAGGCCGCGAGCGCACGGGCCCTTCGAGGGTGACCACCGAGCCCGTACCCTGGGACGGGCTTCCGCAGTCGGTGACGCTGGACCTGCCCCCGCTGAGCGTTCAGTGGCTCCTCTCCCCGGAGGAAACCGGATTGTGAAGCCGGCGGCCGCCATGCTTTGACGGACGGCCGCATGCTCGGCACCCGCGAGGCGCTCCTCTTCCTCACCGCGGTGGTGGTCGCGGTCCCCCTCTCCAAGCGGCTCGGCCTCGGCTCGGTGCTCGGCTACCTGGTGGCCGGGGTGCTCATCGGGCCGCACGGCCTGCGGCTCATCCCCGACGTGGAGGAGGTTGGGCACCTCGCGGAGCTGGGCGTGATGCTCCTCCTCTTCCTGATCGGGCTCGAGCTGCAGCCCCGGCGGCTCTGGGAGCTGAGGACCCGCGTCTTCGGAGCGGGCGGAGCACAGGTCGCGCTGAGTGGCGCGGCGCTGGCGCTGGGCGCCCTCGTCCTCGGCCTCTCCTGGCAGGCGGCGCTGGTGGCCGGGCTGGGCCTGTCGCTGTCCTCCACCGCCTTCGCTCTGCAGCTGCTCGGGGAGCGGAACGCGCTCACCAAGCCCCTGGGCCAGACCGGCTTCGCCATCCTCCTCTTCCAGGACCTGGTGGTCATCCCGCTTCTGGCGGTGCTGCCGCTGCTCGGGCCGTCGGGGGCGCGGCTGGACACCTCCTGGGTGCCGCTGGCCAAGGCGGCGGGCCTCATCGTGCTCATCGTGCTGGTGGGCCGGACCCTGCTCCGCCCGGCGTTCCGGCTGGTGGCTTCGGCCCGGAGCCAGGAGGTCTTCACCGCCTCGGCGCTCCTCGCCGCCCTGGGGACGGCGCTCCTGGTCTCGGCGGTGGGGCTGAGCCCGGCGCTGGGCGCCTTCCTGGCCGGACTGCTGCTCGCCGACTCCGAGTACCGCCACGAGCTCGAGGCGGACATCGAGCCCTTCCGGGGGCTCCTCCTGGGCCTCTTCTTCCTGTCGGTGGGGATGTCGGTGGCCCTCGAGCTCCTGGTCCGGCGGCCGCTCCTGGTCGCCGCCCTGGTCCTGGGGATGACGGCCCTCAAGGTGGCCTCCATCGCCGCGCTCGGGCGGAGAGCGCTCGGGGCCTGGCCCGTCGCCTGGGAGCTGGGAATCCTGCTCAGCCAGGGGGGTGAGTTCGCGTTCGTCCTCTTCGGGCTGGCTGTGTCCTACGACATCCTCACCCCGGAGGTCCGCGACATGCTGGTCCTGGTGGTGAGCCTGTCCATGGCCCTCACCCCCCTGCTCATCCTGGCCTACGACCGTCTCGTGGCGCCCAGGCTCCGCACCCGGGACGACCGGCCGTATGATCGGGACGTGGAGCAGGAGACCCCGGTCATCATCGCCGGCTTCGGGCGCTTCGGGCAGGTCGTGGGCCGGGTCCTGCGCGCCCGGGGCATCCCCTTCACCGCAATGGATGCCGACCCGGCGCAGATCGACTTCCTCAACCGGTTCGGGAACAAGGTGTTCTACGGGGACGCCTCGCGCCTGGACCTGCTCCGCGCGGCGCGGGCCGACAAGGCACGGCTCTTCGTCCTGGCGATCGACGACGTCCAGGCGTCGCTCCGTACCGCGCGCGAGGTGCAGGAGCACTTCCCGCACCTGGTCATCTTCGCCCGGGCGCGAAACCGGGCCCACGCCTACCAGCTGCTGGAGCTGGGCATCCAGCACGTCATCCGGGAGACGTTCCTCTCCAGCCTCGAGCTCACCGGCGACGTGCTCCAGGAGCTGGGCTTCAGCTACTCCGAGGCCCGGTCCACGCTCGACCGCTTCCGCGCCCACGACGAGCAGATGCTCCAGGAGTCGTTCCTGTACCAGCGGGACGAGAAGAAGCTCATCGAGATCGCCGAGCGTTCGCGCCGCGAGCTCGAGTCGCTCTTCTCCCGCGACGCGCAGGAGGAGCGGCGAAGCGCGTGAGGGCCCTCGCTCCCGAGATCCGGACCGCGCTGTCCGGCGACGCACCGGCGATCGCCCGGGTCCAGGTGTTCACCTGGCAGCAGACCTACCGCGGCATCCTGCCCGACACCTTCCTCGACGGACTGGACGTGGAGCGGAGCGCCGAGAGCTGGCGCGCAGTCATCGCCGACCGGCGGCGGGTGACCCTGGTGGTGGACGCCCCGGCGGTGGTCGGCTTCTGCACCGCCGGTCCGTCGCGCGGCGACCCGGGCGGCTTCCGGGGCGAGGTGGAGGCGATCTACGTCCATCCGGCCGAGCAGGGACGGGGCTACGGGACGGGCCTGATCCGCGCCGCGATGGCCTGGCTCTCCGACCGGCGCCTCTCGCCGGTGCTGGTCTGGGCGCTCGAGGCGAACACCTCCGCCCACGGCTTCTACCAGTCGCTCGGCGCGCAGCGGCTCGACACCCGGTTGCTCCGGATCGCCGAAGCGCTCTACCCGGAGGTGGGCTTCGGCTGGCCCGACGGTGCCTTCACTGCGGCCTGATCGGCCCGTGCTGCACCACCTCGAAGTCCCGGCCGTGGATCTGTGCCAGCGAGCGCGTCTCCTGGTCGGAGAACCGCGGGTCCGGCGCTCCGGAGAGCCACCAGCTCGTGCCGCCGCCGTTGTCGGCCACGAACATCCCGTAGTCCTTGAGCGCCTGGAGGATGACCTGCATCCGCCAGTCGAATCCCGAGATGTCCACGCTCTTCTTCAGCCGGACCCGGAGTCCCATCGGGGGGCAGCTCGAGCCCACCGGGCAGCTGCCGGAGGCGTGGGTGGCGGGAAAGACGAAGCCCTGCTGGCTGTGCCCCACCACGAAGCGAAGCGCGTGGCCGATCCACCCCGAGTCGACCTCGTCGTAGCGGACCAGCCCGGGGAAGATCGGCAGCCCCGCGGCGTCGGCCGAGGTCCAGCGGAGCGGACGGAGGGCATTCGAGCGGAGGTCCCACCGGGCCCCGTTGGAGGCAGCCCAGGAGCCGTCGGCGTTGCGTGATCCCTGGAGCAGCTCGTAGAGGAAGCCCCGCTGGCGGTCGACCACGACGACGTGCCGGTCGGTCGAGGGGTCGGGCTGGGCGTTCCAGGGGACGGGGAACGGGCCGGGATCGCTCTCCTTGGGAAAGCCCCAGTAGGAGATCGCCACCATCGGCTGGTCCGCTCCGACCTCCACGTAGGGGATGCCGTGGCCCTCCGAGTCCCAGCCCGCGGTGAGCGGCGTGTCCGCCCCCATGTCGGCGATGTACGCGTCCGAGCCCGGGTCGACCGGCTCGGAGTCGATGCGCGTGTTCCACGGGTTGTCGGGCGGGAAGATGGCGGCCGGAGGCGCGGGGGCCGGTGGATCCGGTTGCGGCGCGGGTGCCGGAGCCGGCACGGCCCCGCCGTCGGGAGCGGTCCCGGCGTCGGCGATCTGCACGGGGCTCGTCAAGGCGCCGGCGTCGGGGGAGGGATCGTCCCGCGGCGCCGGCCGCGCGGACCGGGGGGACGTCGCGTCGCCGACGGTCGCGCCGCCGGTGCACGCGGCGAGGACGACGAGCAGGCTGGTGGTGATGCTCCGCATGGGCGGCGGACCCTATCCAGCGAGGCCAGGGGCAACCCCTCCACTCGGGAGAGATGCGCAGTGTGTGACACCGCGCGCCCCCGGACGGCCGGGGAGCGACCCGCCGCGCGATCGCTCGATGCAGGGCCCCGAATCAGCGGGCGCTGCCGAGCGCCGCCACCCATCCGTCCGGAAGGCCGGCCGCCCGGGCGCCCCGGACGAGCGCGTCGACGAAGCGCGCGCTCACCGGCCCGTCGAGGCTGCGCCGTGCGGGCGCCGTGGTGAAGGCCGTGGCGGTCCGCTCGCCCTCGGGTGTCCGGACCCGCACCTCGCGCTCCACGCACATGCCGGTGACGGCGCCCTCCTTGTGCTGGACGATGGGCCAGTCTTTCGGGCCAATCTCGAACAGCACCCCGTGCACCATGCCGCCCGGTCGATCCTCGAGGCCCGCCACCCGGCCTCCCCACCACCGCGAGGGAAAGTCGTAGACCAGTCCGAGGTCCAGCGCCTCGGCCCGC
>Ga0335080_10002014_pt1 | contig 20232 bp, 18 predicted proteins | sample Lox_Sample_34_FD_206720 | JGI IMG/M metagenome (GOLD analysis project Ga0335080, IMG submission 206720) | Soil microbial communities from Loxahatchee National Wildlife Refuge, Florida, United States - Lox_Sample_3.4 | ecosystem: Environmental > Terrestrial > Soil > Wetlands | place: USA...
AGTTCACGCACCCACAACATGCCGCTTCCGGAAACGCCGCCCGCCTTCAGGTCGCAAGCTCGCCTGACGGTGCTCAGGCGGTCGCGCTCACGGGTAGCTGGACTACACTCGGGTTGATTCCGCACGTGCTGCGGTTCAAGCGTCAGCTTGCCCAGTTCGGCCTCCATTCGCTGACTTCCTGGGATCTCTCTGGGCTCGAGAAGCTCGATCGCACGGGGGCGCTGCTGCTGTGGCGGGCCTGGGGCCGTGCTTTTCCCGAGCGGCTGTCCATCCCATCAACACTGAAAGAGTACTTTGCCCGTTTGCCGAGCAGTAGCGTCAATGCCGCGGAGCCGTCACAACGTCGACTCCGACTGGCGCAGCCCATCGTGCGGCTCGGGCAAGGGGTACTCGGATGGCTCGAGCAGCTACGTGGGATGGTTCAACTGATCGGCCGCCTGCTGCTCGACATCATGGATCTGGCTCGACACCCGCGACGCTGGCCAGCTCGCGAGATCTCGGCTGGAGTCTATCGCGCCGGCGCGCAGGCCATGGGCATCTTGGCGCTCGTCGGCTTTCTCATTGGGGTCGTGCTGAGTTACCTGTCCGGGGACCAGCTGCGCAGGTTCGGTGCCGAGATGTACGTAGTGGACTTGCTCGGCATCGCGTGCGTGCGCGAGCTGGGACCGCTCCTCGCTGCGATTCTGGTGGCCGGACGCTCCGGCTCGTCCATCACCGCACAGCTCGGCGTCATGCGCCTGAACGAGGAGCTCGACGCGTTGACCACGATCGGTGTTCCGTACACCCAGAGGCTGATCCTCGCCAAGGTGATCGCTCTCGCGATATCTCAGCCGCTGGTCGGCTTATGGACCGGCGCCATCGCGCTGCTCGGCGGCATGGTCGCAGCGCATCTGTCTCTGGACGTGGGCTACTACTACTTCCTGGACGCAGTGCCCAGAGTGGTGCCGATTGCGAACTACTGGATCGGCCTTGGCAAGGGGGTGGTATTCGGGGTGATCATCGCGTTGGTCGCGTGTCACTTCGGGCTGCGAGTGAAGCCCAACACCGAGAGCTTGGGCGCAGGGACGACCAGCTCGGTTGTGGTCGCGATCAGCAGCGTGCTGGTCGCCGATGCCATCTTCGCGGTGTTGTTCGCGCACGTAGGCATGTGACCGTGGATCCCGCGCCCCCGACTGTCATTGAACTGACCGGGATAACCACTCGGTTCGGCCAGCACGTCGTGCACCGCGATCTGGAGCTGTCTGTCGTACATGGGGAGATCTTGTGCATAGTGGGCGGCTCAGGTTCGGGCAAGACCACGCTTCTGCGCCAGATGCTGGGGCTCGACCGACCCAGCGAGGGCCGGATCGAGGTTCTGGGCAAAGCGCTTTCGGAGCTTGGGGCGGAGGAGCTCAACGCGCTGCGGCGTCACTCGGGCGTCTTGTTCCAACGGGGCGCCTTGTTTTCCGCGCTGAGCGTTGCCGAAAACGTCGCTTTGCCGTTGCGGGAGCTGCGCACCTTCGATGAAGAGCTCATCCGCGAGACGGCGCTGCTGCGCCTAGAGATGGTGGGCCTGAGCCGAGCCGATGGCGGCAAAATGCCGGCCGAGCTTTCCGGGGGAATGACCAAACGAGCGGCGTTGGCGCGCGCGCTCGCGCTCGAGCCCCGGATTGCCTTTCTGGACGAGCCTACCGCCGGTCTGGACCCGGAAAGCAGCGAGACGTTCGTCGAGCTGATCCGGGAGCTGCATCGGGAGCTGCAGCTCACCGTAGTGATGGTCACTCACGATCTGGATACGCTGGTTGCGCTATCCGATCGCATCGCCGTGCTCGCCGATCAGCGCGTCATCGTCGCGGCTCCAATACAGGAAGTCATTAAAGTCGCTCATCCGTTCATCCAGACGTACTTTCTCGCAGGGCGGGGGCGGCGCGCACTGAGCGCGTTGAGCACGCAGGTCGCTGCAGGGGCAAATTGCTAAGAGGGCAGATATGGAAAGCCAGTCGCATTCATTCATCGCCGGGCTGTTCGTGATTCTTCTCGCGCTGGGCGGGATCGCCGGAGCCCTCTGGCTCGGACCCGACAAAGGGCCGGCGCGGCTGCCGATCGATCTGCTCACCACCTACAGCGTCTCCGGGTTGAAGGTCGACGCACCCGTGCGCTTTCGCGGTGTTGACGTGGGACGGGTCGATTCCATCAGCTTCGATCCACGCCAGGCCGGCGAGATCCGCGTACGCGTCTCGGTAGATCCCGCGGCCCCGATTTCGAAATCGACGTATGCCAAGTTGAGCTATCAAGGCATCACCGGTGTGGCGTTCGTTCAGCTGGACGACGAGAAGGGCAAGAGCAGCGAGCCGCTGCCGCTGTCCCGAGAGAAGGTCGCGCAGATGGAACTGCAGGCATCCGTGCTCGAGCGCGCAGAGACAGACATACGCGAGGTGCTGCTGAAAGCGGCGCGCGTCGCGGACCGTCTCGACGAGCTGCTCAACGAGCAGAACCAGAAGCGCGTAATGGCTCTGGTGGACTCTTTCGAGCAAACCTCCGAGCGCTACGGCGAGCTCGCGCGCAACTTGGAACCCAGCGCCAAGGCTCTGCCGGGTTTGCTCCAACAGGCGACGCGGACCGTCGAGAAGGCACAACGCACGGTGGACAACGTGGCGAAGCTTGCCGAGGACACCGACCGCAAGCTGGTCGTGCTGGACACGGTGGGCGAGACCGCCAAGCAGATCGGACGAGCCGCGGACGACTTGCACAAAGACACCCTGCCGCGCGTGAACGCTCTGATCGACCAAGTTTCCATCGATGCACGCGAGCTGAAGCGAACGCTCCACCAGGTCAACGCCCGCCCGCAAAGCTTGATCTTCGGCTTGCAGCCACCACCGCCCGGACCCGGGGAGCGCGGGTTCGTTGCAACCAAAGGAGGCACCAAGTGAAACTACTCGCAACTGCAATCGCGCTGCTCGCGTGCTCCGGGTGCAGCCTGATGGGGTCCAAGGAGTCGCCGAAAGCCGATTTCGATTTCGGGCCGGTTGCCGCCACACACATGCCCTACCCGGCGACGTCTGCGCAAGTGGATATCGTGGTGTACGAGATCACCGCGTCGGAGTGGATCGATCAAACCTCCATGTACTATCGGTTGGCCTACCGCAACGCCGCCAATCCGATCCCGTATGCGCAGAGCCAATGGGTCATGTCGCCGGCCGCGTTGCTGACGCAGCGCCTGCGATCGAGCCTTACCCCCCCAGGCTCCGGCGAAATCCACAGGGTTAGCGCAGACGATCCCGCGATCTATGCTCTGCGTTCCGAGCTCTTTGAGTTCGAACAGGTCTTCGATCAACCCGATCGGAGCCGCGGCGTGCTCCGGCTGCGAGCCACGCTCGAAGGCAGGGGCGTGTGGGCGCAACGCACTTTTGCCATCGAAAAAGCAGCGCCCACCCCCGATGCGGCAGGTGGCGTCAGCGCCCTGAGCCAATGCGCCGACGAGCTGGCAGCTTCGATCAGTCAATGGGTGGCCGGCAGACAACCGAGTGCAAGCGAGGCGGTTCGGTTAGACAGGCCTGCCGGGCAACTCCGCGCTACGAGCACCCAGTAGATCGCTTGGACTACGTAAGTCGCGCCAGCCGCAATTGCGAAGCAGCAGATGCTCCCTCGCTAGTGTAGTGTCCCGCGTAAGTTTCCGTTCGTGGTGAGCCTCGCCTGTGCGGAGGTCGTCGAAGCAACGAACCACGCATCGGGCTGATTCCGTTCGGTCTTCGACACGCTCAGACCGAACGGACTTGTGCAAGTTTCTTCTGGAACGTCACTCCAGCCGAATCAGGCCTTTTGCCGTGGCGTGTGCCTTTACCGTCACGAGCGCACACTCGTTCACTCTCCCTTCGAGCCAGATCACTCGAAGCTGATGCCTGCATCCTCCAGCGGCAGGGCGCGAATGCGTTTCCCGGTGAGTGCGAACAGCGCGTTGGCGATGGCCGGGGCCACCAGCGGGACGCCGGCCTCGCCCATGCCACCCGGCTTTTCGGTGCTTGGAATGAGCGCGATTTCGATCGGCGGCACTTGCGGCATGCGCGGTATCGGGAAGGTGTCGAAGTTCGACTGCTGGATGCGCCCGCCCTTGATCGTAACTTTGCTGCGCAGCGCATTGATCAGACCGGTGACCACGCCGCCCTGCAGCTGAGCGATCACCTGGTCCGGATGCACGGCGATGCCGCAATCGACGGCTATGGTCAACTTCTCCAGGCGCACTTTCTTGGCCTTGCCGGACAGCTCGGCGACCATGGCGATGTGGGTGTCATAGCACTGCATCGACGCCACGCCGAAAGCACGACCCTTGTGTGCCCGCGCTTTGAAGCCGGCATCTTTAGCGGCCCGTTCGAGCACAGCGCGCTGGCGCGGCTGCTTGTCGAGCATGGCCAGTCTAAACTCGACCGGATCGCGGTGGGCCGCGTGCGCCAGCTCGTCGACGAAGCTCTCGATAGCGAACGCGTTCAGCGCATTGCTGACCGAGCGCCAGTAGCCCACGGGAATGCCGATTTCCTGGATCACCGTGCGCATGTCGAGGTTGGGGATGTCGTAGGTGAAATCGATCACGCCTTCGATCATGAAATAGTCGTTGCCGTCCTTGACCGCCGATGGGAACATGCGCGCGGTGACCGAAGGGGAGATCATCTTGTGCGTGAATGCCGCTACGCGACCACCCTCGAGCGCAGCGTGCAGCAAGTGCAGGCTGGGCGGACGGGGGAAATCGTGCGTGACGTCGTCTTCGCGCGTCCAGATCAGCTTGACGGGCGTCCCTGGTACGGCCTTGGCGATCGCCACCGCCTGGCGGATGAAGTCGACATCGAGCCGCCGGCCGAAGCCGCCGCCGATGAGTTGTGCGTGGATGAGCACCTGCTCCGGCTCGACCCCGGCGGCTTGTGCAGCGGCTGCCTGAGCGCCCTGTGGATATTGCGTGCTCGCCCAGACGTCCACGCCGTTCGCGGAGACCAGCGCGAGACAGTTGAGCGGCTCGAGCGCAACGTGGGCCAGCATCTGCGAGGTGTAGCGTGCCTTGATCTGCTTGGACTTCGCGAGCGCCGCGGTGGCGTCGCCTGCTTGCTTGATGATCGTGCCGGGCTTGTCCTTGGATCGCTCCAGCGTGGCATAGATGGCGTTGGTATCGAGGTGCGCCGCCGGACCCTCGTCCCACTGGATCTTGATGTCGGCCAGCGCCGAGTGGGCCTCCCAGTAGTGGTCGGCGATCACGGCGACGCCTTCGCCGATGTCGACCACCTTGCGCACACCCGCGCGCTTTTGCGCGGCGCCGGTGTCGAAGGAGGCCACCTTCCCGCCCAGGACGGGACACTGAGCGAGCGCTGCGTACACCATGCCGGGCTGCTTGACGTCGATGCCGAATACGGCCTGGCCGCGCGCCTTGCCCGCGCCGTCCAGGCGCGGGAGCGGCTTGCCGATCACGCTGAACTCGCTGGCCTGCTTCAACGCCACGTCTTTGGGCAGCGGCTGGCGCGCCGCGGCGTCGGCCAGCGCTGCGTAGGGCAGCGTATTCGAGCCATGGATCACCTGGCCGTTCTCCGCGCGGCACTCCGCCGCGGGAACGCTCCACTGCGCCGCCGCAGCGTTCACCAGCATGTTGCGGGCTGTTGCGCCGGCTTGCCGCAGTGGATCCCAGGCATCGCGGATGCTGGTGCTGCCGCCGGTGATCTGCGCACCCATCAGGCGGTTGAGGTACACGGGGTTGACCGCTGCCTCTTCGACCTTGATCTGGCGCGGATCGACCGCCAGCTCCTCGGCGAGCAGCATGATGAGCGAGGTGTATACGTCCTGGCCCATCTCGTTGCGCGGACAGACGAGGCTCACGGCGCCATCCGGGTAGACCGTTATCCAGGCGTTCGGCTCGAACGCAGCCGGCTGAGCGGCTGCCTCCTCCGACCGACCCAGCCGCAAGCCCAGGATCAACCCCCCGCCGGCCAGCGCGGAGACTTTGAGGAATGTTCGCCGCGAAGAATCGAATGGCGTGATCATGCGGAGGCCTCCAACTGTTTCGCGGCGTAATGGATGGCGAGCCGGATGCGCTGATAGGTGCCGCAGCGGCACAGGTTTCCCTGCATGGCCTGATCGATGTCCGCATCGCTCGGCTTGGCGTTCTGGGTCAGCAGCGCGGCGGCCGCCATCACCTGCCCGGATTGACAGTAGCCGCACTGCGGCACCTGTATGTTGTCCCAGGCGGCCTGCACCGCTTCAGCCACGCGACCGCTGAGTCCTTCGATCGTAGTGATCTCGTGTCCGGTGGCCGCGGATAGCGGCAGTAGGCACGAAAAAGTCGCCTCCCCATCGAGGTGCACCGTGCAGGCGCGGCACAGCGCCTTGCCGCATCCGAACTTAGTGCCGGTCATGCCTAGATGATCGCGGAGCACCCACAGGACCGGGGTGTCCGGCGACGCGTCGACGGTGATGGTCTTGCCGTTCAAGCGAAGCTCACTCATGGCTCTCCTTGCATGCGCGATACCGCGCCATTCCTGATGGTGGTTGTGGTTGCTGCGGTCGTCCCCTCGTGCGGGCCCAAGCGACTGATGACCCGGAATCGATACCGTCCGTCCGACCACAACCGCCACGTATTGCTTGCCGTCGACACTGAAGGTCATCAGTGTACGAGCCGGACTGTTCGAGCGTCTTTCAGAATCCTGTAAATCCGGGAGCCGCCGCGATGCGGTTTGCAACGCGCTTCAAGATTCTGAAAGACGCGCGGCGGTGCGGTGCGTACCGTTGCGTCGACGCCGCAGGCTCGCCCACGAAAACCTGCCGCACGCGAGGAAGCCGCCGGATGGACGCATGCGCGCCGGACGCGATTTTATGACGTCCGACTGGCAGGCAGGTCGGCGAGCCTCGTTTCCCGACTTCTTTTGAATAGCATGGAGAAGCTGATATGAATGCAAGACATCAGACGGCGAAGCTTACTTCGCCTTCCCGGCTGGGAGCAGTCGCGCTGGCCAGCTGGCTCGTTGCCGCCGCGATGCCAGCCGGCGCAAGCGATGATCTCACCAGACTCTCGGACCAGGCCGGGCAATGGCCCATGTACGGCCGGGATTATGGCAACACCCACTACAGTCCCCTGGCGCAGATCAGCGCTTCGAACGCGAAGAATCTCAAGCTCGTGTACTCGGTGCAGCTGGGGTCGCTGCGGTCCAACGAATCCACGCCGATCGTCGTCGGGGACACGCTGTACGTCTCGAGCTCGTACGGCCCCAAGACCGTGTTCGCAATCGACGCGAAGACCGGCGCGATCCGCTGGCGCTATGAGCCGGACCTCCCCGACGATACATTGCAATACGCCTGCTGCGACGTGGGCAATCGCGGCGTCGCGTACGCCGACGGCAAGATCTTCGTCGGACGGCTGGACGGTCACCTCTCGGCGGTGGATGCGAAGACCGGGGATGAGCTGTGGGACGTGCAAGTCATCGACTACAAAGACGGGGCGATCATCACCTCGCCGCCGCTGGTGGTGAAGAACATGGTGCTGACTGGATTCGGCGGCGGTGAGTATGGCGTGCGCGGCTACATCTCCGCTTACGATGTGGGCACCGGCAAGCAGCTCTGGCGCACGTACATGACTCCTGGAGAGGGTGAGCCGGGCAGCGAGACTTGGAAAGGCGACACCTGGCGACATGGCGGTGGCGCCGGGTGGCTGGTCGGGTCCTATGACGCGGCAACCAACACGGTTTTCTGGGGCACGAGCAATCCGGGCCCCTGGAACAACGCGATGCGCGGTCCCGACTCGAGCGACTACGGGCAGTTTACCAACCTGTACACCTCGTCCACCGTGGCGATGGACGCGGACAGCGGCGAGATCAAGTGGTACCTGCAAGGCACCCCGTACGATGCCTGGGACTATGACGGGGTCAACGAGGCGTTGCTCGCCAACCTGACAATCGACGGCAAGACCCAACCCGTGATGATGAAGGCCGATCGCAACGGATTCTTCTACGTGGTCAAACGCGACAGCGGCCGCTTGATCTCGGCTGACCCGTTCGTGCCGGTGACCTGGGCGAGCGGCATCGATCTGGCCACGGGGCGCCCGGTCGAGGTCGCGGACAAGCGCCCCCGCATGGGGCACAAGGCGACGGGGATCTGCCCCAACCTGCTCGGCGGCAAGAACTGGCAGCCCATGTCGTTCGATCCGCAGACCGGCCTGGTCTACATCCCGAGCAACAACATGTGCATGGATATGGAGACCACCGACACCCCGCAGTACAAGCGCGGGTCGATGTATCTCGGCAAGGAGTTCCCGGCGCAGCGCGGGCCGGGCGGGTATCCCGGCGAGCTGATCGCGTGGAACCCCGTTACTCGCGCGAAGGTATGGGGAATCAAGGAACCCACCCCGTTCAACGGTGGAACGCTCGCCACCGCCGGCGGGGTCCTGTTCGCCGGCAACAACACCGGGACATTCCGGGCGATCCGCAGCGCGGACGGCCAGGTGCTGTGGTCGATGAATCTCGGTTCCGGCATCAGCGCCGCGCCGATGACCTTCAGTGTCGACGGCAAGCAATACGTGGCGGTTGTGGTCGGACGGACGGTATCGATTCCGGCATTCCTCGGAAGTCTTGGCGAAGCGCTCACTACGACTCCCGAGGGTGGCGCCCTGTTCGTTTTCGCTCTTTGATTTTCTGTTTTCGTTCTTTCATTCATGGAGAAGCTCATGCAAGCATGCAAAACCATCAGACAGCACTGTGCAGCAGGCCTGGCCGCAGGCCTTCTCGCTGCGCTGTCATTCGGCAACGCAGTGGCCCACGCCGCCGTGGATCAAGAGGACGTCTCCCGCGGACACGAGCTGTTCAATTCCACCTGTGCGCATTGTCACGGGTCGGACGCGGCATCGTTCGACAAGCGCACCGACCTGCGCAGACTGCACATCCGCTACGGCAGCAAGGCAGAGGAGGAGTTCTGGACCACCGTGAACAACGGCCGGCTCGACAAGGGGATGCCGACGTGGAAGGGCGTCATCCCGGAGAAGGACTTGGAGTCGATCAAGGCCTACGTGTTCACGGTGCAGCGCTCGAAGTGACAGTCGATTGAAGGACAACCGATATCGGCTGTTTTCGCAGGTTCGGCTGGAGGTTGGCCGGTAAATCTCGCCGACCTCCAGAAAAGGTACCGATTGGACCTGAGAGCGGCGAAGGCCGAGTTGTTGTTGAGCCGGTCTCAGTTGATGGATGAGGTCGCTTGGAACAACGGATAAGAAGGAAAAGCGTGAAGCGGGACAGCCCGAAGGGAGGTTCGCCTCTCATGAGCCAGTGCTCATTTGCAGCGACCTGCGCTGCCCTCTCGCGAGGCTGCGCCGTGTCGGCAAGCTTCGCGCTTTGCGGATGCAAGCGTGCCCCGGCGGTCAACGTGCTCGGCGCCATCTTTCCATCATGGATGCTGTGTATCGTGGTCGGCATCGCTCTCACGCTCGTCGGCCGCCAAGCGCTCGCGGCCGCCGGCCTGGAAACGTGGATCGGTCCGCGCGGACTGGTCTATCCGGCGCTTGCGCTCGCATTCACGCTCGCCACCTGGGTGGTGTTCTTCCGGGATTAGGGTTGCCATGGCCGACGCTCAGAACGCACCCCCGGCGAGCGCACCCCCGTCGACACCCCGCCGCAGCAAGGTCGGCCGGGTCGTCGGGCTCTCGATCCTCCTCGCCGCGCTCGGTCTGGCGGCCTACGTCGTCTACTACCTCGATGAATCGCCGCGCACCGACGATGCCTTCGTGCGTGCGGACACGATCGGCGTCGCGCCGCAGGTAAGCGGGCGCATCGTAAAGCTTCATGTGCAGGACAACCACCCGGTGAAGAAGGGGGACGTGCTGTTCGAGATCGACCCGGTTCCCTACCAGCACGCACTCGAGCGCGCGCGCGCGGCGCTCGACAGCCTCGAAAAGCAGATCGGTCTCAGCCAGCGCGAGGTGAGGGCCCAGCAATTCGGCGCGGCCGCCGCGCGCGCCAACATCGAGCGCACGCAAGCCCAGGCCAAGCAGGCGGCGGACACGCTGGACCGAATCGAACCGCTGCTCGCGAAAGAGTACGTCACCGCCGAGCAGGTGGATCAGGCGCGCACGGCGAAGCGTACGGCGGAGGCAGCGTTGCAGGTGGCGCGGCGGGATGCCGAACGGGCCGCGTCGGCCGTCAGCGGCGTCGATGCGCTGGTCGCCAAGCTCGGCGAGCTGCGCGCGGTGGTCGCGACGGCCGAGTACGACCTCGAGCAAACCGTCATGCGCGCACCGTTCGATGGCCGCGTGATCGATCTCGACATCGCCGAGGGTGAGTTTGCCGCGACCGGCCGGCCCCTCTTCACGCTGATCGACACGCGGAACTGGTACGTAATCGCGAACTTCCGCGAGACGGCGCTGAAGGGGATCCGGCCGGGCATGGCGGCGGAGGTATATCTCATGTCCGACCCGAGCCGCCGCTTCGCCGGCACCGTCCACTCGATCGGCTTCGGGGTGTACCCCGAGGAGGGCGGCGCGAGCGCGAACGGCCTGCCGCGCGTGCCGCGGTCGCTCAACTGGGTGCGGGTGGCGCAGCGCTTTCCAGTGCGCATTCGCGTCGACGCGCCAGCAGCGGATCTCTTTCGCATCGGCGCCTCTGCGGTCGCTCTCATTCCGCCGGACAGCGCGGCGAAGACGGCCACAGCGGCGCGCTGACCGGTACCGGGTATGGCCACCGTTGCGCCAGTTCTCGACGCGACCGAACGCGCGCCATCATGGCTCGAATTCGTGCGTGCCGAGCTCGCGCCGATGCCCGGCCGCTTCAACGCCACGATTCGAATCGTCGTCGCGACGGCCATTGTGCTGGTCACCTCGATGACGCTCGAGGTGCCGTTCATCGGCCTGTCGCCGTTTATCGTCATCTTTCTCACTATGCTCACTGCGGGCGTCACGACGCAGAATTCCGTGTTCGTCGCAATCGCGAGCACCCTGGCGATCGTCATGGTTACGCTCAGCATAGGGCTCACGATCCTCATCTTCCGCTTCACCGTCGACTACCCGCCGCTGCGCCTTGGCGCAATGGCGCTCGCTTTCTTTCTCGGCATGTACCTAAGCCGTGTCTTCGCGGCGCCGGTGGTGGGCATCCTGCTCGCGCTCATCGTTTTCGTGACCCAGGCCTACGTAGACATCTTCCCGGGGCCGGAGACGATGGTCCGTACAGTCCTTTGGGTGTGGGCGGCGATTGCGTACCCGGCAGCGATCGCCGTGGCCGTGAACCTCGTCCTGCTGCCGGCCGACCCCGAGCCGCTCCTGCGGCGCGAGGTCGCCGAGCGGCTGCGCGCGGTCGCTCGGGCGATCACGGCCTCGCACGGAAGCGAAGAAGAGCGGGACGCCGCCGCTTCGCTCGCGCGGTTCGTGCAACAGGGGTCCGCGCCGCTTCTCAAACTGGTCGGCCTCGCGGAGGTCCGCGATGCGGCGGTCAAGGCGATGCACGCCGAGCGGACCGCGAAGATTCTTTTGCTGGAGCGCCTCGTCGCAGCGGCGGCGCTGCTCCCGAACCTCACACTCGAACCCTCTCCTGCGCAACGCGCGCGACTTGCCCGCGTGGCTGCGGCGTGCGAGCGCTTCGCGGCAGCGGTCTCCTCCTCCGCCGGGGCACTGCCCGAACCGCCGTCAGCCGCTGGCGAAGGCGACGACGCGCCGTCGGCGCTGACGCCCGTCCTCGCCGAGCTCGAGCGGGTCGTGCGCGAGTTGCCCCTGGCGGAACGCCCCGAAGCCGACCAGCCTGGCCACGGCACGCGGCCATTCGTGGCCGACGCCTTTACCAATCCGCGCTACGCGCAGTTCGCGCTCAAAACCATGCTGGCGGCGATGTTCTGTTACGTCGCCTACACGGCGGTCGACTGGTTCGGTATCCACACCTGCATGATCACCTGCGTCTTCGTCGCCCTCGGCAGCGCCGGCGCGACGATCCACAAGTCGGCGTTGCGCCTCACGGGTTGCGCGATCGGCGGCGGGCTCGCGCTCGCTTCGATCGTGTTTCTAGTGCCGCACATGACTTCGATCACGCCGCTCGTGCTCCTGGTGGCCGCCGTCACCGCGGCTGCCGCTTGGATCGCGATGGGCAGCGAGCGCACCGCCTACGCGGGCTTGCAGATGGCCTTCGCGTTCTATCTCGCCGTGCTGCAGGGGTTCGCTCCCAGCACGGACCTTACCGAGCTACGCGATCGCCTGGTCGGCATCGTCCTCGGCGTGGTCGTGATGGCGCTGGTGTTCTCATACATCTGGCCCGAGCGCGCCGGGACGGGCATGGTGCGGTCGCTCGCGGCGGCCTTGCGTCGAATGAGTGAACTCGCCACCGCCACTGGCGAGTCGCGCGGCGACCGCGCGGCGGCCTGGCAAGCCCTCGCCGAGGCGGACCGCGCCGCCGAGCTCTTCGCGTTCGAGCCCGAAGCGCTTGCATCACCCGGCACCAAACACGGCCAGCGCGTCCGACGTTTGATCGACCTCACCCGGCGGGTCTTGCTTGCGCAGGCAGCGCTAACCTCGCACCGCGAGACCGGCGGGCCAGCGCCAGTCGACGCAGCCGCGGACGCCGCACGAGACGCCATCGGGCGGGCGGTCGCCGCCGCGCTCGACGGAGTCGCGAAACGGACCGAGACGGACGCTGCGGCCGAGCCGGTCGAGCTGCGCACGCCTCTCTCAGCGCTCATGGCAGCCGCTCGCGCTACCGGGGGCGACGCGACGTGGCTGGACGGTGAACTCGCTCTCTCCGAGGCGCTCGTCGACCGGGTAGAAGCGCTTCAGCAAGTGGCGGGGAGCGCGTGAGCATCGCATCTCACTACGGTGTGTTTTGCCGGACCGCGCTGCCTGCGACCAGGCGTGCGCCCGGGGCTGCACTGCGCGGGAACGCCCGATTCATGTTCGCCGCCGCGCTCGCCGTCGGCGCGCTGCTCAGCGGGTGCGCAACGGATCGCGAGGTCGAGCACGCGCCCACACCGGAACAGTCGTGGACCGTACCGAATACCGCCACCTATTCCGCGATTGCAGCGGGAAATTCTTCGGCTTCCGCGACGGCAGCGGAACATTCTTCCGCGGCCCCGTCGCCCGGTCAGCAGGGCTCCGGCCCGCCGGCGATCGACCCCAACAAGGCCTACGAGCTTGCCGAGCTGATCGACATCGCCCAGCGGACCAATCCGCAGACGCGAGTGGCGTGGGAGCGCGCGCGAGAAGCGGCGCTCGGGGTCGGGATCGCGGAAAGCGTCTATGCACCGATGCTCTCCGCTCAGGCTGTCGCGGCCGCCCAGCGCGCGCCGTTTCCGCTCCCCAAGACCGTTCTCGCCCCCGAGGGGTTCTTCGTCGCCGACACGCAGTTCTTTCTGCCGGCGCTCACGCTCAAGTGGTTGCTGTTCGATTTCGGCGGCAAGCAGGCCAGGGTCGACGCCACCAAGGAAGGTCTGGCCGCCGCGAACTTCGGCTTCAACGCGACGCACCAGAAGATCGTGTTCGACGTGACGCGCACCTACTACATCCTCAGTGCCGTACAGGGACGGGTCGAGGTGGCGCGCAGCTCGCTCAGCCAGGCGCAGACGCTGCAGGACGCCGCCGAGTCGCGGCGGGGGCGCGGCCTGGCGACGCTTCCGGAGGTGCTCCAAGCGCGCGAGAGGACCGCGCGCGCCGCCTACGAGCTGCAGGAGACGTTCGCCGGGGAAACCGATGCACGGATGGCGCTGCTCGAAGCGATGGGCGTGCGGCCGACGACGCCGCTGCGGATAGCCGGCCTCGGCGCTCGCGCGCTGCCCGCAAGTGTCGAGCAGACCGCCGAGAAGCTCGTGGCGCGCGCTCTCGAGCAGCGCCCGGACCTGCTCGCGCACGCTGCGGTGGTGCGCGAGCGAGAAGCCGACATCCGCAAGGCGCAGTCGGAGTTCCGTCCGAAGATCGTCGTCACCGGCAACGTCTTGCAGAACATCGGCCGCGTAAGCACCAGCAATATCCCCGGCTGGGCGACCGTGAACGATACGGGCTACGGGGCCGCGATCTCCATCGAAGTGCCGCTCTACGACGGCAGCCTGCGCCAGAACCGGCTCCGGTTGGCTGAATCGCAGCGGCGCGTCGCCGAAGACGAGCTCGAGCTCGCCCGCGACCAGACCGCCAGGCAGGTGGTGAAGGCCTACGAGGACCTGAAAGTCGCGTTGCAGCAACGCGAAGCGGCGGTTGTGCTGCTCGCCGCCGCGAACAAATCGTACGACGCGGCGCTTGACTCATATCGCCATGGCGTCGCCACTTTCGTAGACGTCACGAACGCCCAGACCGGCCTGACCAAGGCGCGGACCGCCGATACCGAGACGAGGAGCTCTGTGTTCACCGCGGTAGCGGCCCTCGCGTTCGGGACCGGCGACATCGCACCGCCGGGAGCACCTGACGCGCTGAGCGGCGCGGCGATTCCCTCGCAACACTGACGCGCGAAGCGGCGTCGCTGCCGTTACCGAGTGCTCAGTTGCGGCTGGAGCAGGCGCGACCGATCTCTCGGTCGCGCCTGCGCCGATGCAATCTGTCTGCCGATCGCGTCGGCGCCCGCCCGCAATGACCAGGCACTCGTCACTGACCGTTCAGTTCACAGCTTGCGATGAGGTCTTCGAGATCGCTCCTGCTGAGGGTTGGTCGACCCTGCGCGTTTGCGCACCCGATGCTGGGCTGCGTGCGACGTTTCGCACCGCCCAAGTCCGGCCGACGTCGTCCCCGGGGGCCTCGGGGACCAAGTGCACGATCAGCAGGAGCACCAAGGCCGGGCCGAGCAACATGACCAACATCGGCACCAGGGGCAGCAACGGTCGCGGAATGCGTTTCAGAGCGCGGATCAAGAGCTCGAACATCATGCTGCTCCGTGGCTGGCAACTGCGGTCGTGATGATCCAGCACGCGTCCTCGAGGTCCAGCAGATACTCGCTCTGTAAGCGCTTGAGCGCCGACATCGCTTCCGCGGCGCGATACTCGTCGGGATAAACGATTGCCACTAGATATGCCACGGTTGTCTCCTTCGAATGTGAATCAGGCGTTTGAGCATATATGTGTGGGACAGTGAGCTGCGCGGCGTGCCGGACAGGCTTGGAGAAGGACTGATCGATTCGCACGACGCGCGTTGCAACACAATTGACCGGACCCCCTAGCATGAGGCCGATCGAATGTGGAAGTCTTGTAGATCCTTGATGCCGCGATTCCACAGTTGTCCCCCGGCATCCACACGAAGGCTGGACCCATAGCGCGATCGCGAGTTGGGGCGAAACGTGCAAGAACCTTAAAGACGGCAGCATCGGGCGCACCTAGGATGCTGCGTGCAAGGCACGGAGCGCTGTGCGTCTTCAACAGCACCCGAATAGCGGGCGCCGAGCACGACCTAACTTTACCTTCACAGGAGCTTTACCCATGAACTTCGTAAGCAAAAGCGCAGTTGCACTGGTAGTTCTGTTGTCCAGCTTCAGCTTGGCAGAGGCGGAAGACAAGACCCCCGACGCCACATTCAGTCTCTCAGCCAAAACCGCTGCCGCAGTAGTCGGCTACGAATGGGGTAGCGGTACCCTCCATTACAAGGGCGCTGACTATCCATTCGCCATCAAAGCCCTTGATTTCCTCGACGTCGGCGGCGCAAACATCGAGGCCACAGGAGAGGTCTACAACCTGAGCAAAGTGGAAGATTTTGCGGGAAGCTACAGCGGAGTCGGTGCGGGAGCCACGCTGGTCGATGGTGGTTCTACCGGGGTCATGGAGAACCATACCGGCGTCGTGATCCACGTTCATTCGAACACCAAGGGTGCGGAATTGAAGGCCGCGGCAGGCACGATAGAGGTAAAGCTCCAGTAAGCGACCTGCAGCCTCCAGTTCACGGCGAGATCGGCTGTATGGCCGATCTCGCCGTGTCCTAAGCGTCTTTCGCATCGGCAAGCAATTCTCAGATACGTTCTGATCCGGGTCCCGACCGCGTTGAGCCGGCGATCCGCATTGGGTACCCGCGGCTGATGCTACCTCGTGGGTTACAACTTGTAAGCGATCCGACAACGAAAACCTCGCCAGACGCTCGAAGAACGCACCGCGACTTTGCTTGCGAGGCGCTCCATATTGGCGATCGATGCCGAAGGCCGACGGTTTACCCTTATGCTTCATTCCGATCAAGGCATCGGCCATGCCACTGCGAATTCGTTGAGGCGGGACCTGCCGCGGACGGCCATTGACGCAATCGCCATAGTCACCTAGCAAGTCAGTTCTGAAAGCGCTCTCTTGGGGGCCTCTGACGCGCAACACCGAGAAGCCGCGCGCCAGAGACCCCCGCCGCGCTCGGCTTGGCATCCCCCAAAGGCAAGGACCCGTCGCAAGCGACGCGTCCGGGCCTGTGGTCTGCTGACGTTCCGGGCCAGACCCCACCCACCATGGCGGGGCCGACGGAGTCACCCACGGCTTTACCGGGGTCGCGGCTCGCGGTTCTACTTTCAGACCAAATAAGATCCATAGGTGCGGTCAGTATGCATCACAGCGTTGCTCGGTGTGACCGCGTAAAGGCCACGATCCGCGATGAGCTCTCTCTGACAAGGCAAAATCCTTCGGCATGCCGAAGGAAAATGCTTGCTTTGGAGTTGAGTGCAGGATAGACTGGCGTCAGACAAATACAATACGTACATATTGATAACCAGCCGAGATGAGCGCTTCTCGCCGTTCGAGCATCACGGCCTGGCCCGGCCCCGACAGGAAGGCGCGCTTCGCCGCCCTGGCGGCGAGCCGGGGGCTGTCTCAGTCCAGGCTACTGGGACTGGTTATCGATGCGGTGCTCGCACGCAACCGGGTCGATGCTGCGGCGGTGGATGAACAGCGAGTGGGAGCAGGTCAGCGCGATCGCGTGACACTGCGGCTGCGCCCGGGCGACGGGAAGCTGTTGCGGCTACGCGCGCACTCGCGAGGCATGAACTACACGACCTATGCGGCGGCGTTGATCCGGGCTCATCTGCGAGCTAGTCCCCCGCTGCCGCTCGCAGAGCTGGTGCAGCTCGAGCGAAGCCTCGCCGAGGTGAGTGCCATGGCTGGGGACCTGAGGCTACTCGGCCGACCCAGGCAAGGAGAAGAGAATCCCGCAGGGGACATTGACCTCGCGGTAATAGTCCCGGCGGTGGAGCGCCTGCTGAGGCAGATGCGCGAGCTGGTCAGGGCCAATGTGCTGAGCTGGGAAACGGGCGATGACGAAGCGAGTTAACTTGCCGGGAAGCGGGCGGCTCACCGAGCTGGATCTCGTAAGCTACGGCAGGCGCGGGCGCCACACGCCGGTCGACTTCAGCCGCGCACAGCTGGATCAGATCGGGCGCACCGTGCGCGGTGTCCCCGAAGTCATGGTCAAGGTCTCCGGCGGGGGCAAGAGCGCGGCAGCGGTCAAAGCCCATTTGAGCTACATCGACCGCCACGGCAAGCTCGAAGTCCACACCGACCGCGGCGAGATCATCAAGGGCAAGGCAGTAGCCGAGCACCTCACCGAGGTCTGGAACCTCGAGGCGGGAAGGGGGCAGTACCGGCCGGAGCCCGAGGGAGGCAAGATCGACCGACGGCCCAAGCAGGTGCACAACATCGTCTTCTCAATGCCACAGGGCACGCCGCCGGAGAAGCTTCTATCTGCCACCCAGAAGTTTGCCCGCGAGAAGTTCGCCCTCAAACACCGCTACGCCATGGTCCTGCACACCGACCAGGGGCACCCGCATGTGCACCTGGTGCTGAAAGCGGTGAGCGAGCAAGGCGAGCGGCTCTACATCCGCAAGGCGACCTTGAGAGCCTGGCGAGAGGACTTCGCTCAATACTTACGTGAGCTCGGCGTCGCCGCCAACGCCACCCCGACTCAATTGCGAGGGAAATCCAAAGAGCACACGCGGGACGGCATCTACCGAGCGCTCAGACGCGGCAAGTCCACCTTCATGCGCCGCAAGGCGGAAGGGGTGGGAAGCGAACTTCTGCGCGGCGGACTCGGGCCTGAACCGGGCAAGGCCAAGCTGCTGGCGATACGCGAGCGTGTCATCCAGGACTGGATCGCAACCGCCGCCAACCTAGGGGACCAGGGCGAGCCGCAACTCGCGCGAGAGGTCGAGAACTTCGTCCGCCGCATGCCCGACGTCACCACGGCCAACGAGCGCATCGCGAAGGCGCTGCTTGCGCACATCACGGCTGAGCGCTCTCGCACGCTTTCCGCTGAGCGAGAGCGCTCGATCGAAGATCGAGGCAGGTGAGGAGTCGAATGGCTCGTGCAGCTCGATCCGCGCATGCTCGCATCCCAAAGCGAGGCCTGGGACTGGGCGCTGCGGTGCGACGAATTCGGGAACTACACGGGATCGGGCAGGAAGTCCTGGCCGAACGCAGCGGGCTTAGTCAGGGCTATTTGTCGCAGATCGAAAGCGGATCGTGGACTGCGGTGACCGAAGATGCCCTAGGGCGAATTGCCGCTGCACTTGGCGTAGAGCCCTGGGTAATCCTGGCTCAGGCGGCCGGTCTCAAGCTGGACGAGATCGAGCGGTTCACCGACGAGGAGCGCGTCTGGCTCGATGCGTTCCGTGCGCTCGATGCGGAGCAGCGTGAGACGATCTTGAGGGTCGCCACGGTGATGAGACGGCCTTCGCCGCGGCGGCGAAGTGGCTGATCCCGGTATTCGGGCAGCTCCTCACTTGCACATAGGTATCCTGGTGTGTAGGTTAATGTGTGATAGTGCACACAGAGAAGAGAGAGGTTGCCCCGTGGCCACAAAATCTTGCCCTGGACCCAGAGCTCATTGAACGCGCGCTCAAGCTGAGCGGTGAAAAAACCAAGAAGGCGGCAGTGACCCGCGCCTTGGAGGAGTTCATCGCCAATCGAAGCCAGAAGCGCCTGGCCGATCTCATGGGAAAGCTAGAATGGGATCGATCCTATAACTACAAGGCGGAACGCACGCGCCGGTAATGCTCTTTGTTGATACCAGCGTCTGGTCGCTTGCGTTCCGGCGCGACCAGCCGACAAATGCGCCGCAGGTGGGTGCATTGATCCGCGCCATCGATGCGGCGAGATCATCGTAACCACGGGTCAGGTTTTGCAGGAGTTGCTGCAGGGATTTGTCGGGCCGCGCGCTCGCCGGTCGATCATTGAGCGGTTTGCTTCGCTTCCGCTGTTGATGCCGGCAGGATCACGTCGACGCCGCTGAGTTGCGAAACCGATGTCAACGTGCTGGAGTTCAGCTCGGAACAATCGATGCCGTGCTGTCGCAACTTTGCATCCGTCACGGGCTGACGATGCTGACCACCGACAATGATTTCGTCCTGGCAGCGAAGCACACCGGCTTACGCGTCTGGCGATAGCATGGTCGGCTCCGTTGTCTACGGACAAAGTCCGCTGTACCCACAACACCGGCTACTCGTCAGCTCCGGCGTACTCACCCTACCGACCCCCTAGCCGCCCTTCGCACCCCGTGGAAGCGGACGGTGGCGCACACACCCTCTGGAGCTAGGTCGGCGGCAGAAAGCAGGTGGACGCCCGCCCCAGGTCGGCTCATGTCAGGAGCCTAGGCTCCGATAACAGATTTATACCGACATTGGGGCCGAATTAATGGAGATTCCCTGGATTTATACCGACATTAGGCAATTAAACCGACATGCACGCCGGATAATTCAAAGTTAGCAACCATGAGAACCGTCCTATGCGTCGCTCTGTTGGTGGCTTCTGCTACCGTCGCTGCCGGCGACAAAGCAGCTCAACCCATCACCGCCACCGGAACCATGTACTTTACGTTTGACTCAAGTTCGGAAACCGCTGTTGATGGTGTGTTGTTCGCTCGGTTTGTCCCCGATGCGACGTCAATGAAGCGCTTCCGTGCAGTAAAGTCCGGTTCGCATCCTGGTGAGGTGAGGCACATCTCGCTTGAGCCAGCCGAAACTGTTCTCGAGGCAACTCTGGGTAAGATTCAGGCTGATCGACTCGCCCACGGTACGGAGAGAGAGATCGAGGTGAGCGTCGAGGTCGTCCTCACGAACTACAAACCTATCGTCGAATGTGACACTAGGGCTTACTACGCAACGCTGGTCAGCGTCAAAGCTATGGGCGAGCACCGAGTGGCCAGTTTGGCAAAGGCACCGCATGGCTGCTAACAAGTGGTTCCAGGCGACGCCTCAAAGCGCTGCGCGCTTCGAGGTTCCCTCCGCGGCCTTTGGCCGCTCCGGCGCGCCTGAACCACGGCGTTAAGCCGCACTGACGCCGATCGCCCAGGCAAAGAGCTTTGAAGACCATCCTTCCGGTACTCGTTCTCCTCGCCATCGT
>Ga0335080_10002015_pt1 | contig 20229 bp, 12 predicted proteins | sample Lox_Sample_34_FD_206720 | JGI IMG/M metagenome (GOLD analysis project Ga0335080, IMG submission 206720) | Soil microbial communities from Loxahatchee National Wildlife Refuge, Florida, United States - Lox_Sample_3.4 | ecosystem: Environmental > Terrestrial > Soil > Wetlands | place: USA...
ATGAGTTGGATGACCTGGACCGGCGCCTGCGCTTGAGCATTACCCGCACCGGCAAGCTCAGCCGGTTTGGCAGAGTCAGCCAACTCGGCAAAAGAACCGAGCGCTGGCCCGAAGACGAATAGGTCAGTTCAGAGAGAATATGCGCGTAAGCCCGGAAACCCCTCCGGGCTTTCCGCCTTTCCTCGCTTATCGATCGCCCAAGCACCGCGATCAAGCTCTCAAGCCGCCGATGTCCATCAGTCTCCGCCGCCACCTTTCGCTCTGCTCTGTGCTTAAATCGATGTATGTTCGCTCGCAAGGTTCGGGTCGAATATTGGGTTGATGGGCAGCTTCAGGCCTGTCCTCTGAAGTGGCTCGACAGCTTCAGCATGCGCAATTTCACGAATGCGACTGTGTTTGACGATACCCTGCCGGCGGCGGACGGATGCATTGAGATCGGCGCGCATGTGCCGATCGAGCAACTCCGCGAAGCGATGGAAGATTGGTTCCGCAGAAAGGGTTATCTGGGCGCGAATGCGAAGCTCATGCTTACTTCGCTGTAAACCGCCAGCCAAAGCACTGCTGTTTCCTAGTCCCTGCTTCCCAGGCTAGAGGTCTTCTCCACCTTCAGCAGGCGCGTAAAGAGGCGAACAATCATTCCGTCGAAGCGAGTACCGCTCATCTGCGCCAGCTCCGCAAGCGCCTGCTCGTGGCTCCTGGCGGGCATGAAAGAGCGTTCGCTCATCATGTTCGCGTAGGCATCCACCACGCTGATAATCCGGCCAAACAGGGGAATACTCTCTCCCTGCAAGCCAGACGGGTATCCTGTGCCGTCGAACGCTTCATGATGCGAGGCCACCGCCTGAGCCACGCGGTCGATCTCGGGGATCGCGCGCAGCACGTCCACACCCAGCTGCGGGTGGGTCCGGATCTGCGCAAGATCGGATTCCGTAAGGGCCGACTTGTTCAGGATGCGCTCGTCGATGAACAGCTTTCCAACGTCATGGATCCGCCCCGCAAAAGCGGCGTCCGCGATCTCTTCCGCTGAAAGATTCAGCCCGCGCGCGATAATCGACGCATAATGACCGCAGCGCTCGCCGTGGCCGGCAGCACTCACTTCTCGAAGCTCCGCCGCTTGCGCCAGGGTTTCTACGCATTCGCGCAAGGCCCGGACATCGTTCTCGTCGGAGTTCGCGCTCAGCTTGCGGAGGGTCGCAATCAGCTCTTCCAGGTCTTTCGGGCCGTGCTGCTCGCGCTGCAGAAAGCCCTCGATATAAGAAGAGAGGGCCTGACGTTGGGCTGCGGTTCCTTCGCGGAACGGCTCGGACGTAGAAACCTGATTCCCGCCAGCCCGTTTCGAGACATACATGCCAGCGTCCGCCACACGAATCAGGTCCTCGATGGTAAATCCGTGCACTGGAAAACTGGCAACGCCAAAACTTCCGGTGATGTGATGCTCCTCGAGCATCGGATCGGTCGCGAGCCACAGCCGTAAGCGCTCGGCAAGCACCTGTGCCTGCTCGATCCCCGTTTCCGGCATCAGGATAATGAACTCGTCGCCGCCATAGCGTGCCACGACGTTCGACTGCCGGCACTTTTGCTCGAGGAGGCGGCCCACGCGCGCCAGAACTAGGTCGCCTTCGAGATGGCCGAGCGAGTCATTGACTTCCTTGAACTTATCCAGATCGATCAGCACGACGGAAAACGCCCGCCCGGAGCGCGAGGCGCGTTTCCACTCCGAACTGAGGGCCTCCCAGAAAAAGCGGCGTGTTTTAATCCCTGTCAGACCATCGGTAATGGACTGTTGTTGAAGCTTCTGAAATACGTAGGAGTTGTGGAGCGCGGTCGCAAGCAGGTCGGCCAGCGTGTTAAGAATCAGGACGTCCTGGGGAGCGAAGGCATTCTCGTCGCGGCTCTCCACGTTCAACACTCCCAACAGGTTGTCACCGTATTTAACAGGCAGACAGAGCACGGCGCGCGATTCCGGCAACACGCCCGCCAGTTGCCCTGTTCCGGAGCTTTGCATGATCGCGCTGACTCCGGTTCGCGCCACTTTTCCGAGCACTCCGGTACCGACGGCGATACGGCGGCCAAGGGCGAGTGAGGTCGTTCCGGCTTCGGCCTTGATCTCGATGTCCTTGGTCGCGTAGTCCAGTATGCCGATGCCGATATGGTCGTAATGAAAATTCTTCTGTATTTCGCGGACGATGTTGCCCATCATCTGCTCGGCATCTTCGCTCGAAATCGCCACCTTCGAGATATTGTTCAGAAATGCGAGGTGACGGGCGCGCCGTTGTTCTTCGGTAAACAGCCGCGCGTTTTCGATGGCCACGCCCAGCTGGCCGGCCACCGTTTGCATAACGGCGAGATCGCGCTCCTGGAACTGATATTCGCGTTCCGTGCTCAAGGCGGCCATAACGCCGGCCGGCTTGCCCCCCAGCAGAATCGGCACCCCGCAGAACGACTTGGCCGGATGCGGCGGAACGAAATCCAGCGCCAGCCCTGCTCGCACCTTTTCAAGATCAGCCTGAATCAGCAGCGGCTGTCCCGTTCGCAGGATGTGTTCGGTCAGGCCATTCGCGAGTTCGCGTGAGCGCTTGGGAAGAATTCGGCCCTCCTCGATTTCTACCTCGAAGCAGATCTCGTCTTCTTCCAGGAAAGCCACGTAGAAACCGCTGGTGTCGAAAACCTGGCCCAGTTCCGCATGCACAGTGCGCAACACCTCGTCCGGGTTAAGGTGAGAGCTGATGGCCTGCCCGATCTCCGTGAGCAATTCGTATTCCTTGGTCCGGCGCTGCGCATCATGCATGACGACATAGTTCTCGAGCGTGAGCGCGATCTGCAAGGACAGTCCGATCAGCAGGCGCAAATTCGATGATCCGAACATCCCACGTTCCGCATGCGGAAACAGGATTACCCCGAAATTGTGCTCCCGGGTCTGCAGGCTCACCGCCATCATGTCCCCGACTCCCTCGGAAACCAGCGCCTGCTTGAAAGCTTCGAATTTTCCCTCCGAAAGCGCGGGCAGCGGCTCTTCCAGGTCCACCAGGTTCCGGAATGTGACCACGCCGCCGCGCCGGTAAGCCAGCTCAGTGATGTAATCGCCGGCCTGCGTCTTTTGCAGCTTTTCGAGGAATTCGGCGGAGAAGCCTTTCTGCACCGAAGGAACCATGTTCCGCCATTTGGCAGCTATAAACACCACGGCTCGCCGCTTCGGCAGGGGCGCCACCAGACGATCGACAAAGGCCTGCAAACTGGGCACGAGGTCATCGGTCGAAAGCAGATGGCGGGGGTCGGTGCCGAGCGTGGAAAAGGCAAGCGCATTTTCCTGCACAGCATTGCGTTCATTTTCAAACAGCACCATCACCATCGCGATTGCGAGCAGCATTTGCGGGACGGGACCCAGCAAGCCGCCGATCCAGCCGACGTTGGCAAAAAACGGTTCCCGGAACTGCCCCGCCCCGAGAAGCACTCCCCACAGGGCGAGAGCGAAGGCGAGGGCGCGGAAGGCCATGGAATCTCTGCGATAAGCGTAATGGTAATAATGAAATGAGGAGTAGAGGAGAATGGCCGCCAGCCACAGTTCCAGCCGCAGATAGATCGGTGAGACCGCATCCGCATGAAACACACCGCCCGCCATGTGGACCCGCACCCCGATTAGAGCCAGAACAATTCCCACGAGCACGAGTGCGGTGTCATACCACTTGAGCTGAAAGGTCTCCTTCATCAGGCGCGTCGAGACGAAGACGCAGGTCGCCATCCCCACCATGAAGAAAGAGGACAGAAACAGAAGCGGCGTCGAAGGGCCGCGGAAGTAAATCAGCGCCTCAACTGTGTAATGGAGCGCATAGGCTCCCCACGCCAATTGCCAGGCCCGAAAATAACTGTGGCGATTCTGCTCATAGAGATAGGTAAAGACCAGCAGGACCAGCAGCGTGACCGCTCCCGGAAGCAGCACCAGATCTGTAGCGACGCGATTCATGACGATAAGCGCGGCCCGGACGGTGCAATGCTCGGCTTGATCCTGTTACACCGTAAAGATGATCGAATGCCCATCTTCCGGCAAAGTCCGCCCTGGGTACGGCGCGTTTTCCCTATCTTCATTTATTCAGATGCATTTGCGCCAGAGGGATTTCGCCCCCCCTAATTACCTTGGTAACCACAGGTAACATCACAGGTCACACAGGAGAAAAGGCCGCGACTCCCCCGCCAGCGAAAGGTCAAGGCTGAAGCCTATATACTCAGACGTTATGCTTCGCGTTCGGTTCGCCCCTTCACCCACCGGTTTTTTGCACGTCGGCAGTGCGCGCACTTTTATTTTCAATTGGCTATATGCCCGCCGCAATGGTGGAACCATGGTTCTCCGGCTCGACGACACCGACGTTGAGCGCAATACCGAGGCCAGCGTCAACTCCATTTTCGACGGCCTCCGCTGGCTCGACCTGGGTTGGGACGAAGAATACAAACAGTCCCAGCGTCTTGCCTTGCACCGCCAGATCGCCGACGCCATTTTCCAGAAGGGACTCGCATATCGGGACTTTACACCCGCCCATACCGGTGATGGCGAAAAATCAGGCGCTGGCCAGACCTGGCTCTTCAATCCGGGCATGCGCGAATTATCACGCGCTGAGAGCGACCGGCGGGCGGGTGCGGGCGAGCCATTTGCGCTGCGCTTCCTCGTTCCCCGGGGGCTGGGTGAGCAGGTTCGTTTTACCGACGCCGTTTACGGCGAGCAAATCAAGGCCGCTGACGACATTGAAGACTTTGCCCTTCTCCGCAGCGATGGCATGCCGACCTACCATCTCGCCTCCTGCGCCGATGACATCGATATCCGGATCAGCCACATTATTCGCGGGCAAGACCATCTTTCGAACACTTACAAGCACGTGCTGATCTTCAAAGCCGCGCAGGGCGCCGGCCTGGCTCTGCCGCAGTTCGCGCATTTGCCTTTGCTGGTCGCACCCGACGGGTCGAAACTTTCCAAGCGGCGCCACGGGCCCGTGGTCAGCGTCACCACGTACCGGGACGCCGGATTTCTCTCGCCGGCCTTCATCAACTTTCTCTGCCTTCTCGGTTGGTCGCCGAAAGACGACCGCACGGTAATGACGCGTCAGGAACTGATCGACGCGTTCTCGCTCGAAGGCATCAACCGCGCGAATGCGGTCGTGAATTTCAAGGAGCCGGCCACCACGCCGGAAGAAACCTTCGATCCCAAGGCCGTCTGGCTCAACGCCGAGCATATCCGCGCCCTCCCGGTCGCCGACTTGAGCGCGCTCCTTCTCCCCATCGTCCGCGAGGCGGGATTTCAGGTCACCGCCGAGAAAATGAACGCAATCAGTCCCCTCATTCGCGAGCGCATCAAATTCCTACGTGACGTACTCACTGCCGCCGACTTCTTCTTTGTCGATCAGCTCCCGCCGTATGATCCTGCTGAACTCATTCCGCAGAAGGGTGACGCGGCGATGGCGCTACGAGTCCTGACTCGGGCTCGCGAGGTTCTAGGCGGGGCAGAATTTACCCACGATGGCCTGGACCAAGCGCTGCGAGCCGCTGCCCAGGAACTCGGCCTGAAGGCCGGCCAGATGTTCCAGCCCATCCGCGTCGCCGCTTGCGGCAGAAAAAACGCCCCTCCATTATTTGAAACGCTGGTTGTCCTTGGGAAAGAAACCACGCTGCAGCGAATTGAAGAAGCCATTCGGGGCATGAAGTAGTTCTCGATCATCGACCGGCGAATCGTCGCGATCGGGAGCACAGCAACGGAAATCTGCTACTTCCTGCCGCTCAACTCCGCTGCTTTCTGTCTCGCGTCCGCGGCTTCCTTCGGCATTCCCTTGTTCGTGTATACATCCGCCAATAGCGTTTCGTTATCCGCATCGTCTCCATACTGACGTTGCTTCACGAGCGATGCGATGGCGTCGCCTATGAGCCCGAGTCGCGCTTCTTCCAGGCCGATGTTGTAGTAGACACCCGGAAAGTCGGCGTCGATGCCGGCCGCTTTCTTGTACTCTTCGAGGGCTTCGGCATCCCGACGCTGTTCGGAGAGTGCATTTGCCAGGCCGGCATGGCCCGGCGCACTGTTCGGATCGATTTTCAACAACTGCGTAAACACTTCCTGGGCCTTCGCCGGTTGTTTCTGCTCCAGATAAATCAGGCCGAGCGAATAGTGTGCGTTTTCATCGCGAGGTTTGAGGGCGACGGCGCGCCGCATTTCGGCGGCTGCGCTGTCGTAATCATGTTTCGAGATGTAGGCCCGAGCCAAGGCGGCGTGGCCGGCGGCAAAGTCGGGACGCTGCTGTACGGTCTTTCGGAGCTCGGCAATTGCTTCGTCTGTCTTGCCCCGGCTCAGAAGTCCGACACCGTTCTGCGCATGCACCATATATGCTTGCGACCGTTGCAGCCACATCACCCCGCCGCCGACAATTGCAACTCCAATCAGCAGCACCACGATCCGCCGCAAGAAATCGTCCTTGCTGGGCGCAACGCGTGCGATCAAAGCCCCCAGAATCAACCCCATCACCAGGCCGCCGATGTGCGCGGCATTGTCTGTTCGTGCAATCACGGCCCCGAAAAAAAGGTTGTATCCCGCGAAAATCAGCAGGCTGCGCAAGGTCCCGCCGAGCGCCGCTCGCGGTAAGGAGAATTCTCCGAGGTAAAACGACGCAATCAACGCGCCGGCGATCCCAAAAATCGCGCCCGACGCGCCCACACTCAACACCCCGGGGTTCCAGAAGATACTCCCAAGGCTTGCCGACAAGCCGCAGGTCAAGTACAGGACTGCGAACGTCCAATGCCCGTAGAGCGATTCCGCCAGCCGCCCCAGGTCCCACAGGCACCACATGTTGAATGCGATATGCAATAGGCCGGCATGGAGGAACAGGCACGTGACCAGGCGCCACCACTGTCCTCCGACCGTCTGCGGCCCGAAGTTCGCGCCCCAATCCACCAGCGCCTGCCCCGGCGGGTTACTCAGCATTGCACTGCCAATCGCCAATACCATCCCGAGAAACACCGCAACATTCGCGCCGAAGATGGCCTGCGTCACCACCATCGAACTCGACTGCTGCCGCAGCCACGGCGCCGTTTCAACCCGCTGGTAAACCGAGTCATCGCCTCGCTGCGCCGCCTCGTGCTGCACGCACCACCGGCAGATCTTCCGCCAGCTAAAGGGCGGGAGCTGCCGCCCGCATTGTTCGCACTGCGCCATGAGACATATAGAATAACAAGAGTATGAGCACTGCTAACTCGTCCTCTTCCAGCGAGATCGAACCAGCCAACCCGGCTCCCGAACCCCGCCCCTCTAACTTCATCCGCGACGCCATGATCGAGGATCTGAAGGCCAAAAAGTACGGCGACGCCGTTATCCAGACCCGCTTCCCTCCCGAACCGAACGGCTACCTGCACATTGGCCACGCCAAAGCCATCTGCCTCGACTTCGGCCTGGCCGATGAATTCAAGGGCAAGACCAACCTGCGCTTTGACGACACCAACCCCGAGAAAGAAGAACAGGAATACGTCGACTCGATCATGAAAGACGTCCGCTGGCTGGGCTTTGAGTGGGAGAGCCTGCGCTACGCGTCCGATTACTTCGATCAGCTTTATGAATGGGCCGTTAAGTTAATCAAGGATGGCAAGGCCTACGTCGATGACCTGAGCGCCGAGGAAATCCGCCAGCATCGTGGCACTCTGACCGAACCGGGCAAGGAGAGCCCTTACCGCAACCGGCCGGTCGAAGAGAACCTCGATCTTTTCGAGCGCATGCGCAAAGGCGAGTTTCCCGACGGTACGCGGGTTCTGCGCGCGAGGATCGACATGGCCTCGCCCAACCTCAATCTGCGCGACCCCGTCATGTACCGCATCCTGCACGCCGACCATCATCGTACCGGCAGCAAGTGGTGTATCTATCCGATGTATGACTACGCGCACGGCCAGTCGGATGCGATCGAGCAAATCACCCACTCCATGTGTACGCTCGAATTTGAAGACCATCGCCCGCTCTACAACTGGTTCATCCAGCAGTTAGGCATTTTCCCCTCGCAGCAATACGAGTTCGATCGCCTGAGTCTGACGTACACGCTGCTCAGCAAGCGCAGGCTGCTCAAACTGGTGCAGGAAAAACTGGTCAGCGGTTGGGATGATCCGCGCATGCCCACGCTCTCCGGCATTCGACGCCGCGGCTACACTCCCGAAGCGGTTCGCAATTTCTGTGCCGCCATTGGAGTTTCCAAGACCAACGGCACACTTGAACTGGCGATGCTCGAGCACTTCGTTCGCGAGGATCTCAACAAGCGCGCCCCCCGCGTCATGGCTGTCCTCCGCCCTCTAAAGGTAGTCATCGATAACTATCCTGAAGGCCAGGTTGAGCAGATGGAGGCGGTCAACAATCCCGAAGACGAAGGCGCTGGTAAGCGCCAGGTCCCGTTTTCCAGGGTGCTTTACATCGAGCAGGATGACTTCCGCGAGGAACCTCCGAAGAAGTATTACCGTCTTTCGCCCGGCATGGAGGTTCGCCTGCGCTATGGCTATTTCATCACCGCCAGGACCGTGGTCAAGAACGATAAGGGCGAGATTATTGCAGTGCATTGCACGTACGATCCCGCGACGCGCGGCGGCAATGCTCCCGACGGCCGCAAGGTTAAATCGACCATCCACTGGGTCTCCGCGGCCCACGCGATTGATGCCGAGGTGCGCCTTTACGACAAGCTGTTCAGCAAAGAAGACCCGAATCAGGTCGCCGAGGGCCAGGAATTTACTGCAAATCTCAATCCCGGTTCGCTCGAAGTGGTTGAGCACGCCAAACTCGAGCCCTCGCTTGCGAATTCGCCCGTCGAAGGCCGCTATCAGTTTGAACGGCTCGGTTATTTCTGCGTCGATCCAGATTCCGGCCCGGGAAAGCCGGTGTTCAACCGCACTGTGGCCCTGAAGGACACATGGGCGAAAATCGAGAAACGTGGAAATTGAGGTTTCGCAGTTCCGAGCGCAATGCCGGGGAGCGCGCCCGGCTACAATCCGGGGGTAGACCCGGCTACTTCTTCAACGTGCGAATGTATTTCACGATGTCGGCAATCTGCTCTTTCGAGAGCCTGCTACTATAAGCCGGCATCACACCTCTTCCTTTGCCGATGATACTGGCCAGTTCCGCATCGGACTGCTTTTGCACCTCGGCCGAGCTCAGGTCACGGACATGCAGGCTCTGGCCCATCTTCGAATCGCCGGTTCCCTTTGATCCATGGCAGGAAGCACATCTGATCTTAAAATCCGCTCCCCCGTCGGCCCGCCCGTAGGCAGAGCAAATCAGCGCCAGGGTAAGTAATGCGAAACACCGTCCGAGAATGGCCTTCAAATCCTATACCCCCTTAAAAAACAAGCGGCCTCTCTGCGAGTGGCCGCTTTTCCCGCAAAACTATCCAGCCTTACTTCTTCAGCGTCCGGATCCATTTCACCAGGTCACCGATCTGCTCCTTGGACAGCTGGCCCTCATAGCCCTTCATGGGAGCTTTGCCCTTGGCGATGGCATCGGTCAGGTCTGCATCCGACATGCCCTGCACTTCCGCCGAAGCAAAGTCTTTTGTCTTCATCGCTGCTTTGCCTTCGCCATTGGCTCCGTGACACATCGCGCACTTTGCTTTGTAGTCAGCGGCAGCATCGGCAAATGTGTATGTCGAAAAAACCATCGCCAACGCAACCAACACAAGGGTCACCTTGAGAATCGTCTTCATCGTTCTTTTCTCCTTATGATTGAGAGATAAGCGCCCCCTTGGTGGTGAGCGCAGCCCCATGCAACGTCATGCCCCTGATCAGGAGGGGTTACTCCGTAAGAAACAGGTTTCGTTGCAGAGGTTTTTCGGCTGCGACCATATCACAAAATGATATTCCCGCGCTATTCCGCGGACAGAGGCTGGCCTGGTCGGGGGCTTGGTAGCGAGTTTCCCGCGCAGATTCGGACCGAATTTGTCTGAAAATAATGGCCTTTTATGGGAATAGCCGACCGTGCCAAATCCCGAAGCGTTGGCGTGATATCCCACACTGTTAGGGCTGCTAACTCGCTGTTGTGAAATGCAACTCGATATGTAATCGTCCTGCAATCAATTTGTTAAGGTTCGTCTCGCGCACAACGCCGTTTTGGCCTTACTCGTGCGACATACGTTGTGAATATCGCTGAGGGAGCGTGTCTCTTGGAACCGACATTCGTCATAGTCGGGCTGAATCACCGGACGGCGGCGGTCGAAGTTCGTGAACGATTTTGGATGAGCGGCTGCCGTCAGGCCGAGGTCGTGTCGATGCTGTCCCAGGGCGAAGGCATCGAGGAAGTTCTCGTCTTCTCCACTTGCAATCGCACGGAGTTTGTCGTCTGGGGCGATGCGACGCTGGCTGTCAATTCCATCCTGCGGCTGCTCACTGCAGAGTATGACCTCAAACTGCGGGAGTGGAACAGCTTTTATCGTTTGCTTGATGAACAGGCGCTTGCCCATGCTTTCCGCGTCAGCTGCGGGCTCGATTCGATGTGCATCGGGGAACAGCACATTGGCCGCCAGGTAGCGGTTGCCTGGCAGCAAGCTCGCAACGCAGGTTGCAGCGGTCAGCACCTGGATGCGGTGTTGCGCCAAGCCTTGGCAATTCGCCGTCGCGTCCGCAGGGAAACGCCACTGGCCGCCTATTTTGTCTCCCCGCCCCAGGCGGCGTTGCACCTCGCCGATCATATCTTCGGATCCCTGGCATCGAGAAACATCGTCGTCCTCGGTGCCGGCCATCTGGCGCAAGAGACTATCCGCCTGCTCTTGAAGCGAGGGGCCCAATCGGTGTGGATTGCCAACCGAACCGAGGCCCGGGCGCAGGCATTGGTCTCGAAGATCGGCGGGCAAACGAGCGCCCTGCGATTTTGCCCGGTCGAACAACGCGATCAACATCTCGCGAAGGCGGATCTGGTCATCAGCGCTACCAGCGCTCCACGATTTATCTTTACATCGGACGACATGAAACGCCTTGTACCCGAACGTCGGGGGCGCAAACTCATCATGATCGACCTGGCCCTGCCGCGCGACATCGACCCTGCGGTGCGTGAGTTTGAAGGCGTGCTTCAATACGATCTGGAAGACCTCGAGCGGGCTGTCGAGCCCCGCACCGGAACCCGCGCAGGCGCCGAGGAGGCTGAAAGGATCGTGCTCGCTTCAACGAAGAGCTTTCGAAGCCAGATCGTCGCAGGTGGCGCCCCGCCCGAATTAACGGCTCTGCGGCTCCGCCTCGATGAGATCTGCCGCCAGGAACTGGAATCCTTCCGCGTCGAGCAAGGCCCGTTTCCCAAAGATCAGGACCGGCTAATCGCAGCCGTCACTACGCGCATCACTCACAAAATCGCCGGATCGCTTGTCCGTGAACTCAAGGGGCATTCAGATGGCCGGGCACCGCGACTGACGGCGGGAGCCTGACCGGCGTTCCTGGGCAAGCCTTCGTTGTCCCCAAGCGCTCTCTCACAGGCGGGCTGACCGCACGCAGGTCCGGAACCTGAAACAACGCACACACCGGCGAGCCGGTCCTGGCAGCGAACGCCGAAATCAATGACCAACTACCAGTTCAACTTCAATGCAAACTGGAATTGCCGAGGATCATAAGCGGCGGTCGCCTGACCTGCGTTGGTGAACAGTGGATTGACCGCTGCCACGTTGTACTTGTTGGCGATGTTGAACATGTCGGCGATCAGATCCATATTGATGCGCTCGCCGAAGAAAACCCGTTTAGCCACGCGCATGTCGTTGAACACCGTCCACGGGCCGACACCGGCATTGCGCCCGAGGTTGCCGTCGAGCAACAACAGTGCGTTGGTCTGCATCAGTTGCGCCGGGGTCAGGTCGGCAAAGCACGGCTCCTGGAAGAAACCGGTGGGCGAATACCTGGAAGCCACCGTCGGGTAGCCGCAATTGGGACTCGTCGGTGTCCCTGCCGGCACGACATTGGGGCGCCCGGTCTGCGACGAGAACTGGAGGTTATCCCCACTGCCGGTAACTATATTGAAAGGCCTTCCCGACGCCACTTCAACGATCGGTGCGAAGGTCCAATCACTCAGAAGCTTGCGGGCAACGCTGCCAGACATTCTGCCGGTCTGATACACACCACTGAAAACAAAACGGTGCCGTTGATCGAATGTGGAACTGGAGCGGTCGAGCCCCGGGAAGTAGCTGTCTTGCGGGGTGAGGGTGGCCTGTAAGTCCGTCGAGTCATCAATGGCATGGGACCATGTGTAGGAGGCCAGAAACTCGTAGTGGTTGCCATAGCGCTTCCGCAGGTTCGCGCTCAGCCCGTGGTACACAGAGCTGCCATTCGAGTAGTTCGCATCCATGTCGCTGAAGGGAACGCACCCGGTCAACCCGGTCGTCAAAGGACTACAGGCGGTGTTGAATCCCACAGCCTGCAGGTCTGCCAGGGCCAGGGATACGCACGGCAAGAACGGACCGCCGGCCAGCGACGGATTCAGTCCCGAAGGACGGAAGAAACTTACCAAAGCTGCCGGAACAAAGTAGGGAAGCGTTGCCCCGGGGATCGGGTTTACGCCGCAACTGGCGACGGCCAGTGGGCCGGCCGATGCCGAAGCCTGTCCCGCCGCCACCGCCGCCTGCCAGTTTGCCGTGAGCAGGTCTCCGTGCGGCGCGTTCGCGTTGATTGGCCGGTTCAGATGCCGGCCGCCGTTGAAGTTGTACGCAAGGCTGAACGCCAGACCATGGCCAAGGTCCTGCTCAATTCCAAGGTTCGCCTGCTCGGAATACGCATAGACAAAATTCTTGCCCTGCGGGTAGCCGAAAGGCTGAGAGACGAGGGGCACTCCATTCGCCAGATAGCTCTGGTTCAGGAACAGAGAATTCGGAAAGCAGGGATCAAAGCGCTGCGGATTCGGACCAGCCCCGCAGGAGGCTCCAGCGGCAGTTGGGTTCTGATATCCGAGGGCAGTGGCTAAGCCGGCCGGCAGGCAGCCGGGAACACCGAGGATGCCCTGAAAGATATTGCTGGCATTGATGTTGAGAGCACTTGGCGACGTTCCGTCACAGGGGGCTGCTCCGAAGGATAGGATCTGCCCGCTCTTCGAACCGTCCGATGCGTCACCCAGGAAATAAAGCCCCAGGAGGGGATGATCGTAGAAAATACCGTAGGAGCCGCGTATCACAGTCTTTCCGTCCCCTTTGGGATCCCACGCAACCCCGAGTCGCGGCTGGAAGTTGTTCTTGTCTGTTTCAATGCCCTTCTGCAGTCCCAGACTGTTGTATCCGGCAAGCGCCAGCGCATCGGGAGCGGAAAATTGCGGCGGAAGTTCGACGTCATAGCGCACGCCGTAGTTCACGGTCAATTTCTGGTTCACGCGCCAGCTATCCTGCCAGAAAACTCCGATGGGAATGTTCCGGAACGAATCCCTGGGACTGCCGATGCCCTGCACCAGGTAGGACGGTATGCCCAGGCCATAGGCCTGCACTGACGAAAGCGACGGCGCTCCACTCTCCGAAATATCGCTGAAGTCGTACACGCCACCATAATTCACCGTAAACGTCGCTGTCAGCGGAAGGTAATTGAAATCGCCACCGAACTTGATGTTGTGGCGTCCGATGGTCCACGAGAAATTGTCGGTGAACTGGTAGCGTTGTTCCGTGCGTTGAATGAACGAATATGGCTCACGTCCGAAATACGCATATCCCACGATATTCACGCCCGGGTCCGCCCCGTCCGGGATCTGCTTGTTGTAGAAGTACGACAAACCTCGCCGCGCATATTGAAATCGGGCTTCATTCACTCTGCTGTTCCCGATGGTCCAGGTGTCCTGAACAACGCCGGTCGCGTCCCGGTAGGTCTGCTCGGACGTGCGCGAGTAGGCATTCTGCCCGAAAGGTTGATCCTGTCCGTTGACTTCAATTCCAGTCACCGTGCTTGGGCTCACATTCGCGCGCAGCGTCAGACGGTTGGTGTTGCTGAGATTGTGATCGAGACGCAACGAGTAGAGACTCGTCCCTTCAAATACCGGGAAGTTGTTGCGCGATTGCGATTGCAGCGTCAGAAACGTTCCCGGCAGCCCGTTGCAGAGCGTGTTTCCGGGATTGCAGGAGGAGAAAAACTGTTCCAGCGGATTGCTCCCGTTTCCGGGAACGGGGAGGCCGCCTGGGGCTCCGACCAGATTGCCATACCAAGCCGGATAAGCGCCGTTCACAGCGATGCCGGATGCGGCGCCAACCTCAAGGGCATATCCTGCCAGCGCTGGAGGGGGAGTCGCTCCGAGAAAGGCCACTTGCTGCGGCGTTGCAAGGATGTCAAGACCCGACCCCTGGGGAAACCCGAACGCTGTGGAAACATCGAGGCTGCAGAGTCCGAAAGTCCCCGGACCGCTCCCGGGACCAGCGCACAGGCCTGGATTCGACTGGCCCACTGAAGAGAACCCTGTTTCGTGCCGCCGCGTCACTTCGTACGCGAAGTAGTAAAAGGTTTTATCTTTCTTGAGCGCCCCGCCAAAAGCGGTTCCTGCCTGCACCCGCGTGTAGGCCGGATTCGACGTCGTGCTGAACGGGTTCACTGCCTGAAAATTCCTGTTGCGCAGGTACCCGTATACATCGCCGTGAAAATCGTTCGCTCCGGAACGGGTAATGATATTGACCACACCGCCTGCAGCCCGGCCGTACTCCGCCGCATAGTTGTTCGTAATGATCTGGAATTCCTGCACCGCTTCCTGCGAAACCGTCGAGCGCACTCCGTTCGTGGAGTTGTCCGTTGCGTCGGCTCCATCCACATTCACCAGGTTGGAACGTCCGCGCTGCCCGCTCATGTTCAGCCCCGAGGTGGGCGCCGCGCCAAGATTCGGTGCCGCATCGCGCTGCACCTGCGAATCGGTCAGCGTGAACTGAATGTAGTTCCGCCCGTTGATCGGCAAATTGTCGATCCGGCGTTCGCCGATCGTGTCGGTCGTCGAACTGCGCGAAGTCTCCACCATTTCCGCCTGCGAACTGACTTCCACGATCTCCCGGCCCGCCGCCACCGTGAGCGTGATCGGCAACTCCACAACTCCCCCTACCGTAATGGCGACATCGTTGTCTTCCGCTTTCGCGAAGCCCGGCGCATCCACGGTCAGTGCATACACGCCCGGCGGCAATTGCCGGACGCTGTATCCCCCTAGTCCATCGCCGCTGCCCGTGCGTTCAACGCCTTTGGCAGCATCCCGTACCGTGACCGTCGCATTCGTGACGACGCTCCCCTTCGGATCTTTCACGATTATGCGGAGATCGCCACTGGCGATGCCTTGGGCGAATCCTAGTTGGGAAACGAGCAGGCAGGTCAGGACAACGTATAGCTGGCGTAGCGTCGCTCTCATATGGCTCCTGGGTCCCTTCACCTTATCGGAAAGGTGGAAAGATGAATGCCGCCGCGATTTTGCAACTCGACCTCTATCTGAATGCACGGTCAGCGATAGATTTAACGCTGCTATGTAACATCAGCGGAGGTCATTTGCGCAAGCAATAAGGTGGATTACCGTCGGCGACGACAAAGACAGGGCGCCATTGTTTCGATTTGCAACAATTGCTTTGCTTGTGGTCTTTCTCTACAGTGCTTACGGACTTTCAAACGAATGACTCCTCGACTGGCGACGTCCCAATCGATGTCCGGCAACCTGCAACGGGTCCTGGTCTGTCCGCCGCGCAACGCCGGCTGGGACTGCGCGGAAAAAAAGGCTGCATGGCGCGATTTGGGGTTCTTCCATCCTCCCAATTTGGCCGTTGCGCAGTCTGAGCACGATGCCATGTGCCGTCTGCTGGAGGCTGCAGGGGCAGAGATCATTTTCCTCCCACCATCCGCCGCGCTCACACTCGACGCCGTGTATGTCCACGATGCTTCTTTGCCGACCGACCATGGCCTGATTCTCATGAATCCCGCCAAGGCCAACCGTGTTCCCGAAGCCCACTTTCACGCGAAACTCGGCGCAGAACTCGGCCTGAGCATCCTTGGAGAAATCACTGCACACGGGCATGCCGAGGCGGGAGACATCGTCTGGCTGGATGCCCTCACTCTGCTGGTGGGCCTCGGTTACCGCACCAACCGCGCAGGCTTGGAGCAGATCCGCTCCCTCCTCGCCCCAAAAGGCGTCGATGTGCTCCCGGTGCCGCTTCCCTACGGCCCAGGCCCCTCCGCCTGCCTTCACCTGATGTCCCTGATGAGCGTCCTCGATGAAAACACAGTCCTTGTCGACTTGCCCTGGCTGGCAGTTGAAACCGTCGAACTGCTCCGTAGCCGGGGCTTTCGCCTGCTCGAAAGCGATCCCGAAGAGAGAGCATCTCTCGCTTGCAACGTGCTCTCGCTCGGCGGGCGGCGTTTGATCGCGCTCGAACACAATGTCAAGACCAACCAACGGCTGCGCCAGGCCGGCTTCCAGGTCATGGTTTTTCCCGGTATGGAACTCTGTATCAACGGTTCCGGAGGCCCCACCTGCCTCACCCGGCCATTGCTCCGGAGTTAGCGCCCTTTATCCCCCGCGAGTTTGATTTGGCTCTCGTACTCCGTACGATAGCCGACTGAAATCTCAATCAGCGGTAGTCAACAGCGCCGATCCCCTCGAAAAACAGGCGCGCGCGCACCTAATTTCTTAGCCCCAGTCCCCTGTCCTGACTTGACAGCGGCGAAGAACGGGTGTGAAATTTGGCGATGCCTCCAAGGTCATGCTGATCTCCCCCGAACGGCAAATTGACCTCTGGAGCCCTCGTGAATCGTTCACCTCGGGAATGCAGAAAAGCGTAATCGTTCCGCAGGCTCCCGGGTTGGTGTGGGGAAACACTGTCTATCTCTGAGGAGTGAATCCATGAATTCGAGTGGCAAGAGCAAGAACATTCTCGTCGTTTCGTTGGCGGTGCTATTTGTATTCGCGGTGTCTGTTTTAGCCGCCGGAGACAAGAAGCCGAGCGCGCCGAGCAAACCGGCAGCCGCGCCACACAGCGCCCCCGCCCAACACTCGGGCGGCGGCCAGCCAGGCGGCGGGAACCGCGGGCCAGGCGGAGGCATGAACAACAACAACCGCGGACCGGGCGGCGGCATGAATAACAACAACCGGGGGCCAGGCGGCAACAACAGCATGAACCGCGGCCAGGGCAATCAGACCGGTAATCGCGGCAACATGAACAACAATAACAACCGGGGAAACATGGGCGGGAATAATAACGCCAACCGCGGAAATCAGGGAAACCGTGGCGGCATGAATAACAATAACCGGGGGAACATGGGCGGGAACAACAACGCCAACCGCGGGAACGCCGGGAACCGTGGCGGGAATCAGGCCGCGGGCAATCACGCTCCGAAAGGCTCGAATACCCACACTACCCGCACGGGGAACAGGGTGCAGACCCGGGCCAACGGTTCGGTGCGTTCGATCTCGGGACATGGCGTTACAGTTAACCGCGGAGTAAATGGCCACCGCCGGGTTGTCGCCACGCATAATGGACGCACCGTCGTGGCAGTCGGACGTCACGGCGGATACAGCCAGCGCGCTTACTATCGGCACAACGGCCATGAATATGTGCAGCGGACGTACTGGCGCGGCGGGCGAGCATATGCCTACGGATACCGCGGCTATTACTACGGAGGCAGACCGTACTACGGGTATGCACCGGCCTACTATTGGGGTCCAGCCTATTACGGATGGGCGTATAACCCGTGGCCCGCGCCCGTGTATTACGGCTGGGGATGGGGAGGCGCTCCCTGGTACGGGTATTACGGACCGTACTGGTCGCCATATCCCGCGTATCCGAGCGCGGCATTCTGGCTGACGGATTTCTTTGTCGCGGCGACTTTGCAGGCGGCGTATGCCGCGCAGGCGGAAGCTGCTGCCGAAAACGGCGAGAACATCACGCCGCCCCAATTCAACCAGGAATCGTCGGACGTGATCGCAGCTCTCTCAACGTCTGATCCTCTGGTGGCGGCGAACCTTTCCTCCATCTACGGGCCGAACGCGATGCTTCTCGCTGGCGCTGCAGCTGCGCCGTCCAGTTCTGGACCAGCGATGACCAAGGAGATCAAGGACGCGCTCGCCGAAGAGATCAAAGGTCAGATTGCGGCTGAGAAAACCGCGGCGGCCAGCAAGGATAGCGCCGGCAACGATAACGGTCCTCCGGCAGCGCTTGATCCGAACATCCGCTATTTCGTGGTGGCGAATGACGAGGATCTGACGACTTCGGATGGCACGGAATGCACTCTCACCGGCGGGGACGTTCTCTATCGCACCGGCGACCAACCGGATGACGATCAGATGGTTAACGCAACGGTGAAGGCCAGCCGCAAGGGCGAGTGCGCGGTCGGCGAGACGGTGGGGGTTCCCACCGACGACCTGATGGACATGTACAACGGCATGCGCGAGAACATGAGCGATGGCATGAAGGAGATGGCGAAGAATTCCGGCAAGAACGGACTTCCCACCGCTCCCGACACCACCACTACTGCCGGCGAAGTGCCGCAGCCCACGGCGGATTCAAATGTCCAGGGTGATTTGAATCAAGCGCAAAAAGATGCGGACGCGGCCGAGGCGGACGCTAAACAATCGAACTAAGGCTTGAGCGCGCCTCACCCTCGTGGGGCGCGCCCATTTGCAATTGGAAAGTCCAAGGTCGTCTGACGGCGCAAGGCGCTGAGCTTGAGGCGTTGCTCGATAGCCTTTCGGCAAGCCGAAACCATTAGGAAAGTCGTTCCCCGCTCAGGGCGCAAGGATGCATCTTCACAGGAGGAAGTTGGCAATGCAACGGAAAATCGGTTTTGGAATTCTGGCGGGCACTTTGATTCTTCTCACCGTCGTGCCGGGACTGCTCAGAGCCCAGGTCTCAGTGGGCGATCAACTGAGTGCTCAATATAACCTGGCGAAAGTGGGGCAGGATTCGAGCGGCTATGCCATCACGCAGGAAGGCACGCTTCTGCAGATTAAGAAGGGCGGGATTCTCGGTTCAGCGTACAAGACAACGGCAACTCGCCAAGCCACCTACAAAGACGGGACCATTCATTCCTCCGACCCAACTGGGCTTAAGAACAACAAATTCTTGACCGCGGGCTGCGGCCTTCTCCACAAGTGTCCGACTACACCCGACCAGATGAATGACGAGATGGCGACCAAGCTATTCAAGGTGGGCGACAAAGTTTATCCGACCAAGATTTCGGTCGACGCGGCGAAGGATACCGTCACAATGGGTATCGTGTCGTGCGACACCTGTAACAATACAGATCCACCGACCTATAACAAGGCCAACCTGGTTTTCCAGTTCGCGTCGGGCACGATAGCCAAAGGCGACGTCAGCAAGATCGAGGATACGATTGCAGAGGTGCTGGCGATCAGCGACGACTCGCAGCAGGGCAACAATAACGATCAGGGCGGCAATAACAATGGCGGAGGCAACGGCAATGGCAACGGCGGCGGTAACGGTAATGGCAACGGCCAGGGCGGAGGCGGCGGACAGCAACAGCAGCAAACGCAGCAGATCGATATGGGGCAAACACAGGACCAAGTGCGAAACGCGCTCGGACAGCCGGATAAGACCGTCAACCTCGGCCCCAAACAGATTTGGGTCTATAAGGATTTGAAAGTCACGTTCCTGAATGGACGGGTTGTGGATGTGCAGTAAACGAAGCCTGGAAGAGTTCAAGGTTTCAGATCCTGTTCAATGACGCTCTTATTCGGGAGCGCTTTGTCTTCCGATTTGAGGCTTCTGAAACCTTGAAACTCTGAACCTACAGGATTTTCTTTCCAAAAGCCGAGAGCGCCAGCTCAACCGCCAAATCGGCGGTTTGATTTTTCTCGTCGATTACCGGATTTACTTCGACAATTTCCATACTCAGCATGCGTCCGTGATCGGAAATGATTTCCATGGCAAGATGCGCCTCGCGATAGGTAGCGCCGCCCCAAACTGGAGTTCCAACGCCGGGCGCGTCTTCGGGGTCGATCCAGTCCATGTCGAGTGAGACGTGATAGCCGGCGGTTCCGCGGCCTGCCATGCGCAGGGCCTCTTCCATCACCGCTCGCATGCCACGCTCATCGATGTCGCGCATGGTGAAAACTTCGACCCCCGACTTCCGGATATTCTCTTTTTCGAAGCTATCCACGTCGCGGATTCCGACGAGCACGCAATTTTCCGGCGCCACCTTGGGCGAGAAGTCGTAGATCCTGCCCAGTTCGTGCGGAGACAGTCCCATCAACGACGCGAGCGGCATGCCGTGGACATTGCCGCTTGGCGAGGAGTCGGGCGTGTTCATGTCGGTGTGCGCGTC
>Ga0335080_10002017_pt1 | contig 20211 bp, 18 predicted proteins | sample Lox_Sample_34_FD_206720 | JGI IMG/M metagenome (GOLD analysis project Ga0335080, IMG submission 206720) | Soil microbial communities from Loxahatchee National Wildlife Refuge, Florida, United States - Lox_Sample_3.4 | ecosystem: Environmental > Terrestrial > Soil > Wetlands | place: USA...
CTCGGAACCTCGGCCCCCATCCCCGGCGCCATCTACGGGCTGGCCTACGCGGGCAACGGGAAGGGCGACGACGATGACGACTGGGGCCGCGGGCGCGGTCATGGCGACGATCACGCCGGGTCGATCCGCGTCGTCGCGACCGCCCCCACGGGGAGCGCCTGGTCCGCGGACGAGGGCCACAGCTGGACCTCCCTCACGGGACTGAGTGGCCTCTGGGCGGTGACCTTCGCGGACGAGCGGACCGGCTGGCTCGTCGGGACGAACGGGCAGATCGTTCGCATCGACTTCTGAGCCCTGACCCGTCCCCGGGGGCCTCCTCCGGGGACGGGGGGGCGTCCTGGAAATCGGTGCGCCCTCCCGGCGTCCTCCGTCCGTGAACCGGCGTCGCGAGGGAGTGGCCATCGGCGTGATCGCGCTCGCGACGCTCGCCTTCCACGTCGCCACCAACGGGCAATACGGCTTCTTCCGCGACGAGCTCTACTTCCTCGTCTGCGGCCAGCGGCTGGACTGGGGGTACGTCGACCAGCCGGCCGGCATCGCGCTCGTCGCCCGCCTGGCCACGATCCTCGCGGGGACCTCGCTGGTCGGAATCCGGATGCCAGCGGCGCTCGCCGCAGCCGGTCTGGTGGTCCTCACCGGCGCGTTCGCGGTCCGCCTCGGCGGGAGGGTCTTCGCGGCGGTGCTCGCCTGCCTCGTCGTCGCGGTGGCGCCGGTGCTCGCCGTCTGGGGGCACCTCCTCACGATGAACGCCTTCCAGCCGCTGGTCTGGACCGGGATCGCCTGGGTGGCCCTCTCGGTCGTCGAGGACGATCGGCGATCCGCTGCGCGCTGGGCGCTGCTCGGGCTGCTCGTGGGCATCGGCGCGAGCTTCAAGTACGACGTGGCGTTCTGGGTCGCGGGACTCGGGGTCGGATTCGTCCTGAGCCGTGACGGCCGGCGTGCACTGCGCCCGGGCCGCGTCGCCCTCGCGTGCCTGGTCGCCTGCCTCGTCGTCGCACCGAACCTGGTCTGGCAGGTGCGCCACGGCCTTCCGATGCTGGAGCTCCTGCGCAACGGCCAGCTGCACAAGAACGCGCCGTTCGAGCCGGGGAGCTTCCTCGTGCAGCAGCTGCTCCTCATCGGACCGCTCGCCGCGCCGGTGTGGCTCCTCGGCATCGTCTCGGGGATCACCCGGCGCGACCGTCCGACGGCCGTGCTCTCGGTGGCCTTCGTCGCCACGCTCACCCTGATGCTCCTCGGAAAGGCGAAGGCCTACTACCTCGCGCCGGCCTATCCGACCGTGCTCGCCCTGGGAGCGGTGGAGGTCGAGGCGCGGATCCGCTCGGCGGCCGCACGCTGGGTCGCGGCGGCGCTCGTCGTGGCAAGCGGGATGGTGCTGCTCCCGCTCGTCCTCCCCGTGCTCCCGGTCGAGACCCTCCTCCGCTACGAGGCCGCGCTGCACTTCCAGCCGCCCCGCGACGAGCGGCACGAGTTCAACGCGCTCCCCCAGCACCTCGCCGACGAGTTCGGCTGGCCGGGCATCGTCGATGCGGTGGCTGCCGCCTCGGCGCGGCTGACCCCCGAGGAGCGGCGCACCGGAGCCATCTACACCTTCAACTATGGCGATGCGGCGGCGCTGGAGTTCCTGGGCCGCGACCGCGGGCTGCCCACCGTCGTCTCCGGTCACAACGAGTACTGGGTCTGGGGCCTTCGCGGGTCCACGCTGGACCCGGTGCTGGTCGTCGGTGGCTCGGTGAAGGGCCTGTCGGGGGACTACCGCGAGGTCACCGAGGTGGGGCGCACCCCCGCCGATCCGCACGCCATGCCGTACGAGAGCAACCGGCCGATCCACCTCTGCCGGGGGCGCAAGACCGACCCCGTCGCGACCTGGGTGGACGAGAAGCACTTCGAGTGAGCCCGAACGCCGCCGTGGCGCGCGCGGGCGGCCCGGTCGTCGAACGTCTCGAACATCACGCACCGGATCCGGGGCTCATCCGAGCAGCGTGGCCGCGAGCGCCAGCGCCGCCGGCAGCCCCTGGACGACGAGGATGCGGCGCGACACGGTGGCCGCCCCGAACAGCGCGGCGACGAGGACGCAGACGAGGAAGAACAGCCGCAGCGGCGCGGCGAGCGGCTCGGGCGCCACCAGGCTCCAGGTCAGTCCCGCGGCGAGGAAGCCGTTGTAGAGGCCCTGGTTCGCGGCCAGCGGCGCGGCCTGCGCCGCGAACTCGGGCGTGGTCCGGAAGATGCGCCGGCCGGCAGGGCTCTTGAACAGGAACATCTCCAGCACCAGGAATCCCACGTGCTCGAGCGCGACGATCGCCACCAGGACGTTCCGGAGGAGGGCCATGGGTCCGATGCTCGTCCCACCCCGGCACACCCGTCCACGAGAACCCGCCATCCGCTCCTCGGGCCTTCCCCTGGCGCGGGGGACTTGCGTCGGCCCGTCCCATCTGGTTCTCACAAGAGACCCTTGACCGCGTCCTTCACCCCGCCGGCCAGCGCCGGGCTCGTGACCGGCCTCGCGGCGGACGCGAGTCCCGGCGAATCGCTCGCCCCGTGGACCAGCCTTCGCGTGGGCGGCCCCGCCGAGCTGCTCGTCCGCCCGCGCACTCCCGATGCGCTGGTCGCGGTCCTCGCTCGGGCCCGTGCCGGAGGCGTCCCGGTGCACGTCCTCGGCGGCGGGGCGAACACCCTCGTCGGCGACCTGGGCATCCCCGGCGTCACCCTCAAGCTGCCGCCGGACCTCTTCGCCGAGGAGGTCCAGCACTCCGGAACCGGCGGCCTGATCACCCTCGGAGCCGGGGCCGCCATCGTCCGCCTGGTCAATGTCATGCGTGCCCGCGGCTGGGTGGGGGCGGAGTTCCTCGCCGGCATTCCCGGGACCATCGGAGGCGCGGTGGCGATGAACGCCGGAACCAAGAACGGCGAGTGCGAGCGGGTCCTCGACTCGGTCGAGCTGGCCACCGCGGATGGAATCGGCTGGGTTCCGCGGAGCGCGCTCACCATCCGCTACCGGTTCACCGAGCTCCCTCCCGGCGCGGTCATGGTCCGGGCGCGGTTCCGGCTGGCCGAGGGAGACCGCGAGGCCTCCCGGGAGGCGATGGAGGCGGACCTCTCCTACCGGAAGCGGACCCAGCCGCTCAGCCAGCCGAACTGCGGCAGCGTCTTCCAGAATCCCCCGGGAGACCACGCAGGCCGCCTCATCGACTCGGTGGGGCTCAAGGGGACGAGGCTCGGCGGGGCGCAGATCTCGCCGCTCCACGCCAACTGGATCGTCAACCTCGGCGGAGCACGTGCTGCCGACGTCGCGGGACTCATCGAGCGTGCGCAGGCGCGCGTGCGCGAGGAGACGGGCATCGTGCTCGTCCCGGAGGTGAAGCGGGTGGGAGTGTTCGCATGAAGGACAGGCGGATCGGCGTGCTCATGGGGGGGCTCTCCGTGGAGCGCGAGGTCAGCTTCCGCACCGGGGCCGGCGTCGCCGCGGCGCTCCGGGGCCTCGGCTACACGGTGGTGGAGATCGACGTGCAGAAGGACGTCGCCGAGCGGCTCCGCGCCGAGCGCGTCGACGTGGCCTTCATTGCGCTCCACGGGCGATACGGCGAGGACGGCTGCATCCAGGGACTGCTGGAGTCGATGTTCATCCCCTACACCGGCTCGGGCGTGCTCGCCTCGGCGGTGGGGATGGAGAAGGTCTTCGCCAAGCAGGTCTTCCTGGCCCATGGCATCCCCACGCCGGCGTACCGGTCCTTCGACCGCGTGGAGCACGCCCTGGCCGGTGTCGAGTCGCTGCCCTTCCCCTTCCCGGTGGTGGTGAAGCCCTCGCGCGAGGGCTCGAGCGTGGGAGTCCACATCTGCCGGACTCCCGACGCCTACCCCGCGGCGGTGGAGGATGCGGGAAAGCTCGCCGGCACACTCCTGGTGGAGCAGTTCGTTCCTGGACGCGAGGTGCAGGGCGCGGTGCTCGACGACGCGTCGCTGGGGGCGATCGAGATCGTCCCCGCGCACGAGTTCTACGACTACGAGGCCAAGTACGCGGCCGGCAGCGGCACGAAGTACCTGTTCCCCGCCCCGCTCCCCCCCGACCAGTACGCCCGGGTCAACGAGGTCTGCCTCGCCGCGCACCGGGCCCTGGGCTGCCGCGGGGCGACCCGGTCCGACGTCATCGTCACCGCCGAGGGAGGGGTGCAGCTCCTGGAGCTCAACACCATCCCCGGGATGACTCCCACCAGCCTCCTGCCGAAGATCGCCGCCGGGCGAGGCATCGACTACCCGCAGCTCTGCGAGCGCATCCTCCTCGGCGCCCGGCTCGAGGCCTGACCCCCGACGGACGGGTCCGGCGAGAGGGTCCGCGCCGTTACAGGGCTGTGGTCGAAAACTGGCGCGACCTCTGATCCGGGCCGAGCATGCCTCGGATCAGATGTCCGGCGTCCTCGCCCCCAGGAACCGGCGCCGCCGCGGCGACGGTGGAGCCCCCCCTGCCCCCGGCGGACGGGCGCTGCTGCACGGGCTGGCGCTCGTCCTCGCCCTGGCCTCCCTGGGCTGGATCGGCCTCCAGCTCGACGCCTGGGCCTCCGCCTCGCCCCGGTTCGCCCTCCGCACGGTGAAGGTGCGGGGGCTCCACCGCGCCACCGAGAACGAGCTGCTCCTCCTGGCGGGTGTCGCTCCGGGGGACAACCTCTGGGAGCTGCAGACCGCCGCGGTGGCCCAGGCGATGGGCGCCCACCCCTGGGTTCGCTCGGTCGAGGTGACCCGGAGCTTGCCCGACACCCTCGAGATCCGGGTCGAGGAGCGGGCGGCGGTGGCCCTGGCCTCCCTCGGCGACCTGTACGTGGTCGACGCCGACGGAGCGCCGTTCAAGCGGGTGTCCCCCGCCGAGTCTCTGGACCTGCCTCTCTTGACCGGGCTCACCCGCGAGGCCGCGGAGAAGGACCCCGCCGCCATCGCCCCCCGGCTGCGCGAGGCGCTGGCGGTGGCCGACGCCTACCAGCGCGCCTTCGAGCGCCCCAGGCTCTCCGAGATCCAGATCGGCGAGGCCGGTTTCGAGCTGGTCGCCACCGACGGGGTGCGGGTGGTGCTCGGGCGCGACGATCTGGACGGACAGCTCCGGCGCCTCCGCCGCGTCCGGGAAGAGCTGCAGCAGCGAGGGCTCCTCGCCGCCGCCATTCACCTCGAGAACCGCGTCCGGCCCGGCTGGGTCGCGGTGCAGATCCAGCCCGGCGCGAGGGCGCGCTAGCCGTACTGCGAGAAGGGACGGAAGTCACATGGCCAAGCAGAAGGGTGGAGAGATCGTCGTCGGGCTGGACATCGGGACGACGAAGATCTGCGCCATCGTCGGGGAGCTCACCGAGAACGGCATCGACATCATCGGGATCGGCACCCACCCCTCCAAGGGCCTCCGCAAGGGCGTGGTGGTCAACATCGAGGCCACCGTCGCGTCGATCCGCCGCGCGGTCGAGGAAGCCGAGCTGATGGCCGGCTGCGAGATCACCACCGTCTACACCGGCATCGCCGGCGGTCACATCAAGGGCTTCAACAGCCAGGGCATCGTCGCGGTGAAGGACAAGGAGGTCCGCGAGGCGGACATCACCCGGGTCATCGACGCGGCCAAGGCGGTCGCCATCCCGATGGACCGCGAGGTGATCCACGTCCTCCCTCAGGAGTTCATCATCGACGACCAGGGCGGCATCAAGGAGCCGCTGGGCATGGCCGGCGTCCGCCTGGAGGCCAAGGTCCACATCGTGACCGGCGCGGTGTCGAGCGCCCAGAACATCGTCAAGTGCGCCAACCGGACGGGCCTCAACGTCGCGGACATCGTGCTCCAGCCGCTGGCCTCGAGCGAGGCGGTCCTCGGCGAGGACGAGAAGGAGCTGGGGGTCTGTCTGGTCGACATTGGCGGCGGGACCACCGACATCGCCATCTTCTCGGGCGGGAGCATCGCCCACACCGCGGTCATCGCCCTGGGCGGCAACAACCTGACCTCGGACATCGCCATCGGGCTGCGCACGCCGGCGCACGAGGCCGAGCGAATCAAGCAGCGCTACGGCTGCGCGATGGCCTCGATGGTCGACAAGGAAGAGACGATCGAGGTCCCCTCGGTCGGCGGCCGCCAGCCCAGGGTCCTGGGCCGGCAGATCCTCTGCGAGATCCTCGAGCCGCGGGTGGAGGAGATCTTCCAGCTGGTCCACCGCGAGATCCAGAAGTGCGGCTTCGAGGATCTGCTCGCCAGCGGGGTGGTGATCACCGGCGGCTCCACGCTGCTCGCCGGGATGCCCGAGCTGGCCGAGGAGGTGCTGGGGCTGCCGGTCCGCCGTGGGATGCCGCGGGGAATCGGTGGGCTGGTCGACGTCGTGAAGAGCCCCATGTACGCCACCGGCGTCGGGCTGGTCGTCTACGGGGCGCGGCACACCGACCGGCGCCTGTTCCGGATCCGCGAGGACAACGTCTACCGGAAGGTGCGTGGGCGGATGCGGGAGTGGCTGGAGGAGATCTTCTAGGGACTGGCGATGACCCGGAGACAGCGCATGGACAACTTCGACGAGAGCAAGCAGGCCGCGAAGATCAGGGTGGTGGGCGTGGGCGGGGCGGGCTGCAACGCGATCAACACCATGATCGCCGCTGCCCTCGACCGGGTGCACTTCGTCGCCGCCAACACCGACATCCAGGCTCTCGCGGCGAACCAGGCCGCGACCAAGATCCAGATCGGTGAGGCGCTGACCAAGGGGCTCGGCGCCGGCGCCAATCCCGAGGTCGGACGCCAGGCGGCGCTGGAGAGCAAGGACGAGATCGCCCACGCCCTCGAGGGGGCGGACATGGTGTTCGTCACCGCCGGGATGGGCGGCGGAACGGGCACCGGCGCGGCTCCGATCATCGCCGACGTGGCCCGCTCGCTGGGCGCGCTCACCGTGGCGGTGGTGACCAAGCCCTTCCACTTCGAGGGGAACAAGCGACGAAAGCAAGCCGAGGCGGGCCTGATCGAGCTCAAGGCCTCGGTCGATACGCTGATCACCATCCCGAACCAGCGGCTGCTCGGCCTCGGCGGTCAGAGCATGCCGTTGCTCGAGACCTTCAAGCGCGCCGACGAGGTGCTGCTCAACGCCGTGCAGGGAATCAGCGACCTCATCCAGTACCACGGCTACATCAACGTCGACTTCGCGGACGTGAAGACCATCATGAGCGACCGGGGCCTGGCGCTGATGGGCACCGGCCGCGCCTCGGGCGAGAAGCGAGCGGTCACCGCCATGCAGCAGGCGATCAGCTCTCCGTTGCTCGAGGACGTGCAGATCGACGGGGCGACCGGGCTCCTGATCAACATCACCGGCGGTCGGGACCTGACCCTCCAGGAGGTCAACGAGGCGCTCACGCTCGTGCACGACGCGGCCGACGAGGAGGCGGAGATCATCTTCGGCAGCCTCATCGACGAGAACGTCTCGGACGAGGTGAAGATCACCATCATCGCCACCGGGTTCCAGCACCGGACGGCGGAGGTCCGCCGGGTGGCGAACGTGCCGGCCCAGGTTCCGGCCCGCGCCGCCGCTGCTCCCACGGAGGCGGCTCCCCACGGTCCAGTCCGGCCCCGCACCACCACGCCAGAGCCGAGGCCGCTCGCCCCCAGCCGTCCGCTCAAGGAGCCCGCCCTGCCCGTGGACGAGGACCAGTTCGACATTCCCACCTTCCTCCGGCGACAGGGGCAGGGGGACGTCTAGCCCGTCGGTGGGAGATCAGGCCGCGCCTGACGAACGCCAGCGGTACATCCGCTGGCGGTGGCTCGTCCCCGCGAGCGCGGCGAAGAGGTGACCCCGGAAGACCATCACCAGGTGGAGCAGCGCGCCCTCGACGACGGGCGTGAGCAGCTGCCCCAGCGTCCCGAACATCGCCAGGGGGGAGGGGGGCAGGAAGTAGAAGCCGGCGAGGATGAGGAGATTCGGAATCCCCCACTCGATCCAGTTCTCCTGGAGGAACTGGACCGACCGCTGGATGGTCTCCAGCCCGCCTCGGCTGCCTCGCTGGTAGATGACCTCGGGCGTCGCGTTCAGGAGGATGAGGGCGGCATACTTCAGCAGCTCGCCGAAATCGAAGCTCGAGCGAGGGATCAGCTCGATCAACAGCGACGCGATCCAGAAGACGAACATGAGGTTCGCCACGGACCAGAAGTACACGCCGAAGCTCCTGCCGAACTCGTCCAGTCTCACCCGCGACTTCGCGACCACCTCTCCGAGGAAGTACAGGTAGCAGCTCGCTGCCGCGGCCCACACCGCCCAGACGACGAACGAGCCGAGTCGCCCGAGTGCCCCGACGACCAGCGCCGTGGCGAACTGGTTCGCCTCCAGGATCACGATGGGTAGCAACAGGGTCCAGGCGTTCTTCCGGATCCCGGCCAGGGCTTGCCGGAGCGCATCGGCATAGATGCGGAGGTAGACGGTCACGACGTTCATGGCGCGAAGGCGGGACCATGTCATCCGGAGCGTCCGCGTGCCACCCCGATGCTTGCCCCGCCGGCGGCCGGCATGGCAGCGTGCGCCGCCCGACGCCGCCATGTTCCGCTCCCTGCTCATCGCCAACCGAGGAGAGATCGCCCGCCGCATCGGGACGGTGGCCCGGTCGATGGGTCTCCGGACCATCGCGGTCTACTCGGACGCCGACGCCCAGGCCCCCTTCGTCCGGGAGGCGGACCAGGCCGTGCGGCTGGGCCCTCCGCCCCCGAAGGACAGCTACCTCGACGTGAACGCGCTGATCCGCGCCGCCCGCGAGACCCGCGCCGAGGCGGTGCACCCCGGCTACGGCTTCGTGTCCGAGAACGCCGAGTTCGCGCGGGCCTGCACGGAGGCGGGCATCGTCTTCGTCGGCCCGCCGCCCGAGTCGATGGCCCGGATGAAGGACAAGGCCCAGGCCCGGGCCCTCGCGTCGGGTGCGGGCGTGCCGGTGGTCCCCGGGAGCGACGGCGTGGTCGCCGACCTCCGGGGCGCGAGCGAGGCCGCGGAGCAGATCGGCTTCCCCGTGCTGGTGAAGGCCGCCGGCGGAGGCGGGGGAATCGGGATGGCCGTGGCCGGCTCGATGGCCGAGCTGGAGAAGGCGTTCAGGGCCTGTGCCGATCGGGCCCGCGCCGCCTTCGGGCGGGACGCGGTGTATCTCGAGCGCTACTTCCCGGCTCCCCGGCACATCGAGGTGCAGATCCTCGGGGACACCCAGGGCACCCTGCTCCAGGTCCTCGAGCGCGAATGCAGCATCCAGCGCCGGCACCAGAAGGTGGTCGAGGAGGCGGGGAGCCCGCTCTTTCTCCAGGGGCGCAATCCCGAGCTGCTCCAGCGGATGAGCCGCGCAGCGCTCGCCGCCGCCCGGGCCTTCGGCTACGCCAACGCCGGGACGGTGGAGTTCCTCGTCTCCGACGGCGAGTTCTTCTTCATCGAGATGAACGCCCGGCTCCAGGTGGAGCATCCGGTGACCGAGCTGACCACCGGGGTGGACCTCATCGGCTGGCAGCTGCGCATCGCCGCCGGCGAGCGGCTGACCCTGCGGCAGGAGGACATCCGGCGTCGGGGTCACGCGCTCGAGTTCCGCATCTACGCCGAGGATCCGGTCCGGTTCCTCCCCAGCCCCGGACCGCTGAACGTCTTCCGTCCACCCGAGGGCGACGGCATCCGCGTCGACGCCGGCTACGCCGAGGGTGGGGTGGTGACTCCTTACTACGACCCGCTGCTCGCCAAGCTCATCGTCTCCGGCAAGGATCGGGAGGAGGCCATCCAGCGCGCGGAGGGTGCGCTGGAGCGGTTCGACATCCAGGGCCTGAAGACCAACGTTCCCCTCCACCTGCGCATCGTGCGCGACCGCGCCTTCCAGGAGGGCGCGCTGGATACCCACTTCCTGGAACACCACGCCAAAGCCTGACCCGAAGAGGAGCGCCCGACGATGGACGTCCCCGCCCACATCACCGGCACCGTGTGGAAGGTCGAGGTCTCGGTCGGCCAGAAGGTGGCCGCCGGCGACGTGCTGGTCATCCTCGAGTCGATGAAGATGGAGATGCCGGTGGAGGCACCGGACGCGGGCACGGTCAAGGAGGTCCGCTGCCAGCCCAGCCAGCCGGTGAACGAGGGCGACGTGCTGGTCGTGCTCGGGCCGTGAACTCCGACGGCCGGCTGGAGCGCTCCTGGCTGCCCGGGGGCGTCCGGGTCCTGACGCTCGAGCGGCCGCAGCGCCGGAACGCGCTCACGCCGTTCCTCCTCGACGCCCTGGCAGAGGCGCTCGAGCCCGACCCGGCGGTTCGCGCCCTGGTCCTCGAGGCGAGGGGGGCCGCCTTCTGCGCCGGCTACGACCTGGCCCAGCTCGGCGCGGACGCGGCAGCCGCCCGGTCGCCGGACGCGCGCATCCAGGAGGTGCTGGCGATGCTCGAGGGGCATCCGGCACCGAGCGTGGCCGTGGTGCACGGAGCGGCCTTCGGCGCCGGCTGCGAGCTGGCCTGCGCCTGCGACTTCCGGGTGGGGACGCCGGACACGGTGCTGTGCATGCCTCCGGTGCGCCTGGGCGTGGTCTACGCTCCCGAGGGCATCTGGCGGGTGGCCCGGCTGGCGGGGCTGCAGCGCGCCCGGTGGATGTTCCTCACCGCGGCCGAGCTCTCCGCCGCCGAGGCGCTGTCCTGGGGGCTGCTCGACGTGGTCGCCGACGATGCCGCCGCCCGGGCGCACGCGCTGGCTGCATCGCTCGCCTCGGGCGCGCCACTGGCGATGGCCGGGCTACGCGGGGCACTGCGCGCGATGGGAAGGGCCCCCATCGACCCCGCCGCTCGCGCCGAGCTCGAGCGGCTCCGGACCGAGGCCTTCGCCTCCGAGGATGCGCAGGAGGCGCGGAACGCGATGCGAGAGAAGCGGGCGCCTCGCTGGAAGGGCCGGTGAGCGGCCTTCAGAGCGCGGCGATGCACTCGATCTCGATGTCGAACCGGAAGGGCCAGGCCGGCACGTTCACGAACGTGCGCGCCGGAGGATCCCCCGGGAAGTACCGGGCGTAGATGGCGTTGACCTCGGCGAACTTGTCGGCCCGGGTGCAGTACACCGTGCACTTCACGACCTTCCCGAGCGCGGAGCCCGCGGTCTCGACGCAGCGCCTCAGCTGCTCGAGAACGATCTCCGTCTGTCGCTCGAGGGGCGCGTCCACGATCTCGCCGGTCTCCGGGTCGAAGGGCGGAAGGCCGGAGACGTAGATCGTGTCTCCTTGACGCGTCACCACGGAGGCAGGTGCCTTCCTCCGTTCCAGGAACGTCGACAGCGGCTCGACCCGGATGACCTCTCGGTTCATGGCACGTCCTCCTTCCGGCCGTCCTCGCCGGAGCTCCGAGCATGAGCACCGGAGGTCGAGGTGGTTTCGGGGGCGGCCGAGGCGTCCCATCGGGAACGACTGCCCCGGTCCTTCGAGAGAACCCAGCCGGATGAGGTGGCCCCATGGACGAGGGCGCCGATCCGCCGGGCGGGTTCGGTCCGCGAGCCCACAAAGTATTGGCCGTTCGGGCGCTTACAGGGGTGAGCACGCGCCGGCCGCGCGCACGAACCGAGCTCATCTCGACGCGTCATACTCGGGTTCGCTCGCATGGGAGACGACGAACAGGTGGCGCGCCTGGTGTCGGCCGGGAACACGCGGCAGGCCGCAACGCTGGTGATCCAGACTCACGGCCCCGCGGTGCTCCGCTACCTGGGTGCGCTGCTCGGGGAGGAGGGCGCGGTCGACGACGCCTTTTCCCTGTTCGGCGAGTGGGTGTGGCGGGGCATCGCGAACTTTCGGGGTGAGGCACCGCTCCGGTCGTGGGCGCTCGGGGTCGCCTGGAACGCTGCGCAGCGCGTCCGCGACGAGGCCTGGCAGAAGCACAGGGCGCGTCTGAGCACCGGCTTCGCATCCAGGCTGGTGGCGAAGATTCGCACCACCTCACCGGGCACGCTGGAGCGACGCGCCGAAGGCCTCGATCGGCTCCGGGGTGAGCTGGCAGCCGAGGACCAGAATCTGCTGGTGCTGCGACTCGACCAGGAGCTCGCCTGGGAGGAGATCGCCGTGGTGCTCTCCGGTGGTGGCCCCCCGGTCAAGCCGGCCGCGCTCCGCAAGCGCTTCGAGCGGCTCAGGGAGCGGATGGCGAAGCGGGCCCGGGAGCAGGGGCTGCTGAACGGCCAGGGCTAGCGGCCTGTCACATCCTCCGGGGCGCCCGTACGTACGATCGGGCGGCCAGCCGTGGCTTCCAGGAGGCCGCTCGTCGACAGGTGCAGCCATGCTGACGCGGAGAGGGCCAGGCGGAAGAGACGCCGGTGCGGCGCTCGTCGTGCCGTTCGAGTCGAGGGCCTGCGTGGTGCCGGCCGAGGTGGGCTGGAAGGCGGCCCGGCTGGCAAGGCTGATCCAGGAGGCCCCGCCGGACCAGGCCCGGTTCCGAGTGCCGGCCGGGGTCGCGGTGACCGCGGCTGCCCTCGTCGAGCACTGCGCCCGGCACCGGATCCGGATCGACGACGCGCCCGAGGCGGTCGCGGCGGCGATCCGGGAGGGCGATCTCCCGCCGCACCTCGCCTCTGCACTCGAGGACGCCAGCGCGCAGCTCGGGGCGGGCCCCTTCGCGGTGCGCTCGTCGGCGGTCGCCGAGGACGACGCCGATGGGTCGATGGCGGGCCTCCTCGAGACGCATCTGGGCGTCGACCGGGAGGACCTCGCACCTCGGCTCCGCGACTGCTGGGCATCGCTGTTCTCGCACAGGGCCCGGTCCTACCTCGCGCGGCCCGGCGCGTCCGCCCGCAGCGCCGATCTGCGCATGGGCGTCATCGTGCAGCGCCAGCTCGCGCCACGCTGGGCCGGGGTGCTCTTCACCGTGGATCCCTCCCGGCGCACGGGCGACACCATGGTGCTGGAGTGGGTCGAGGGCCTGGGCGAATCACTGGTCTCTGGCCGGGTGAGCCCTTCCCGCTTGCTCCTCTCGCGCCGGGAAGTGCGTCTCCCCGAAGACCTGCCTCCGACGCTCGCCCGCGCGCTGCGGGACTTGCATGCCCAGGCCATCCGGGCGGAACGACTGTTCGGCGAGCCCCTCGACCTCGAGTGGTGCGCCGACGACGAGGGTCTCCACCTCCTCCAGGCGCGACCGGTCACGGCGTTCGGCGGTCCGGGGACGAGCATCTGGTCGAGCGCCAACGTGGGCGAGAACTATCCAGCGGCGCTCAGCCCGTTCACCTGGTCGGTGGTCGATCGCTTCCGCGGCCGCTACGTCGAGTCCCTCGCCGACCGCCTGTGGGTCCCGGAGCAGTGCCGCGACGCGCTCCGACCGGTGTTCGACAACCTGCTCGGGGTCCACCGCGGCCGGGTGCACTACAACCTCTCCAGCTGGTACCGGCTGTTCGCGCGGATGCCCGCAGGGAAGCTTCTCCGCCGGGCCTTCGACCACTACATAGACCAGCCCGTGCCCCTCGCCGATCCCGGCGCCGAGCCGGACCTGCCCACGGTGCCGGCAGGGCGCATCGTGCCCGCGCTGCTCCGCCGTTACCTCGGGCTGGGTCGCTCCGTCGCGGCGTTCGTGCGGCGATTTCACCACCATCGCCAGGGCTGGCGACGTCAGCTCGACGACGCCCGTTCTCCGGCCGCGGCTGGCCACGTCCTGGCGCAGATCACCGCATTCCTCGATCGCCAGTGGGGAGATGCTGCGCTGGCGGACTTCTCGGCGATGGTGTTTCCCGCGCTTCTCCAGGGGGTCGCGAAGGCCTGGCTGTCCCCGGAGGACGCCGCCCGTGCGCCGTGGCTTCTCCGTGGCCTCGGGCTGAAGAGCACCGAGGCGCTCCGGCTCCTCCACGCGCTCGGCGTCTGGGTCTCGGCGCGTCCGGAGCTCCTCGGACGACTGCACGCCGAGCGCGACGTGGAGCTGGTCGCCGCGCTCGAGGGGGAGGGACGAGCGCTGTGGGCGACCTTCCTCGAGCAGTTCGGCGGTCGCTGCTACCAGGAGCTGCTCCTGACCTCGCCCACCTTCGAGGAGCGGCCCGACCTGGCCTGGCAACTGGTCCGCGGGCTTCTCGCGGTCGGAGCTGCGGATCCGGCCGCTCGCGAGGCCGCGGAGGCGGAGGTGCGTGAGCGATGGACCCGGGAGATCCTCGGCCGGCTTTCGCTCTGGAAACGCCCGCTCTTCGCGCGACTCCTCCACGACGCGCAGCGGGCCATCGCCGCGCGCGAGGAGGTGCGTCTCTGCCAGAGCCTCCTGTACGGCGAGCTGCGGCGCGCGGCGCTGGCCGCCGGCCGGGGGCTGGTCGAGCGGGGGCGCCTGGAACGACCCGAGGACATCTTCCAGCTCGAGGCCGACGAGGTGCAGCGCCTCCTGCACGGTCGGTTCCTCTACCCGGAGACGCTTCCCGCGCTGATCCACGCGCGGCGGGAAGCTGGTTCGGCGGCACGTGCCGACCCCCGATCCCTCCCGTCGTGCTTCGTGCTGGATCAGGGGAGCGAGTATCAGTTCGGACCCGACGAGAGCTGCGGCCCCGTCCCGTCCGCGGGGGAGCGTGCCTGGCGCGGGCTGGGAGTCTCCTCCGGGAGAGTCATCGGCACGGTCCGGATCATCGTCGACCCCGTCGCGCAAGCCGGGCAGTTGCGCCCCGGAGAGGTGCTCGTGGCCAGGACGACCGACCCGGGCTGGACGCCGCTCTTCCTCATCGCCTCCGCGGCGGTGGTCGAGCGCGGGGGCATGCTCTCGCACGCGGCCATCGTCGCCCGCGAGGTCGGCATCCCGGTGGTCGTGGACGTGACCCAGGCGACCAGCGCCCTCCGCGACGGCCAGCGCGTGCGCGTGGACGGCAGCACCGGCCTCGTGGAGATCGTCGGGGACCCGCAGTGATGCGCGCCGGGGTCGTCGCTCCCCATCGGCTTCTTCCAGGCCTCGTCGCCCTGCGACGCTTTGCCGCCGAGCGGTTCCCTCCCTGGGCCACCGCTCCCATGGCAGCGCTGCTCTACGCGGCTCCGGCCAGCCTGGGGCGTCCCGGGCCACTGGAAGCAGCGGGCGGCGCACTGGCGACCTTCCTCGGCCTCCTGTGCCTGCGGATCGCCGACGACCTCGAGGACCTCGGCCACGATCGGCTGTTCCATCCCCGGCGCGGACTCTGCTTCGGGCGGATCGACCCGGCACGGCTTCGCGATGCCAGCCTGGCGCTCGTGACGGCCCTGGTCGTCCTCGAGTCGACGTCGATGTGGCGCCTTGGCTTCTTCCTCGGCGCCTGCGCCTTCTACCGAGCCTGGTACGGCTCCGGGAGAGCGCGGGTCCACGCCGTCGTGCGGCCGTTCCTCTCCAACCTCGTCTTCCCCTGCGCCGTCCTTCACGGGGCGGGTCCGGCGGCGTGGCGAGCGTCGGTCCCCCTGGCCCTCTACGCCTGGCTCGTGGCGGTGGCGCACGAGTTCGCCCACAACGTTCGGTCGGTGGAGGAGGACAGGTCGTCCGGCCCGGGCTACGCACGTGCGCTGGGCACGCGCGGGACGGCCGTGCTCAGCGCTGCCCTGTTCACTGGCGCCACGGTCGCCGCCCTGTTGCTCTGGCAGATGCTGGGCAGGCCGCCAGCGTTCGGCACGGCGATCGCTGCTGCCGGCGCCGGCCTGGGATTCTTCCTGGCGCGACTGCTGCGCGAGCCGGGCTCACGGCATGCGGGCGCGCTCTACCGGGCGGGAATTCTCTTCGGGCTGACCCCGGCGCTGGGTCTGCTCCTGCCTCGGTAGCGGGGCGGCACAGCCGGTCAGCCGGGCAGCCAGAGCAGCGGCCGTGCCGCGAGGAGGAGGTAGCTGCAGGCGGCGCTCACCAGGAAGCTGTCGAGGCGGTCGAGCAACCCTCCGTGAGCCGGCAGCAGCGCCCGGAAGTCCTTGCATCCCACGTCGCGCTTGATGGCGGAGAACACCAGATCGCCCAGGACCGCCGCGAGCGCCGCAAGGAACGCGAAGGCGGCGCGCCACACCCCATCACCGTCGAGCAGCGGGGCGAAGGCGATCGCCGCCGCCGCCGAGGCGAGGAGGCCCCCGAGGAAGCCCTCGAACGTCTTTCTCGGGCTGAGGCGGGCGAAGAACGGCGTCCTGCCGAAGCTACGCCCGGCGGTCTCTGCGCCGGCATCGTTGAACGCGACCAGGAGGAAGAGGAACGCCGCGCAGCCCGCATGCTCACCGCGAAGGCGGATGACGTAGGCGGGCAAGAGACCCGCGAGCAGAGCGGCCAGGGCCACCGCCCCGGCGGAGGCGCACGCCCCGGCCGGCCGCTGCAAGTACACGGGCAACGCGGCTGCCACGAGGAGCACCACCACCAGTGCCTGGATCTCTGCACCGGCCGGCCCGGCGACGGCGGCGATCGCCATCGCCCCGCCCACGGCCAGCCAGCGATAGGGGCGCTGCTCGGGGCCGGGCGCGAGGAGCACCAGCGTCAGCTCGCGGCTCGCCATCCCCGCCACCGCGACCATTGCCACCTTGAGCCACGGGCCGCCCAGGGCGATGAGCGCCAGCGTCAGGTGGACCACCACGGCGAAGACGCCCAGCTTGATCCACAGCGAACGTTGCACGCCTGGCGGCTGTGGGATCCAGCGCGGACAGAGGAGCAGCCAGAGGGCCAGCACCGCGAGAAAGGCATCCAGGCGCACCCAGGTCGACAGGCTCAGCGAGGTCATCACGGTGCTCCTCCTGCCCGGCGGAGAGCAACCGGGCGGAGCGCCGGTCGCGTGCATTCCTCGCCCTCCTCGATGCGGAGGAGATGGCGCGCGGAGGTGAGGACGCGCTCGAGGAAGGCGCAGGGGCGAAACGCGTGCACCAGCTGGTAGAGCGAGAGACGGGTGACCAGGAAGTCGCGGAGCGCGAGATGGTAGCCGCGCCGCCACTTGGCCGCGTCGATGGTGGCGCCGGCGTGGCGCGAGAGCTCGTGCCGGTGCAGCTCGATCAGCCCATCCACCGTCGACGGCGCGACGTCGGCGGGGAGCACGAACGCCAGGAGCTCGGCCAGGTCACGCTGCGGAACCTGGATCTCGGCCAGCTCCCAGTCCCAGGCGCAGAGGCGCAATCCCGAGGGATCACGGCGGAAGGCGAGGTTCCGGGGATTGAAGTCGCCGTGGATCAGGGTGCGAGGCATCTGCTCCAGCTCCCGGCACCCGTCGGGCAAGGAGCTCACCAGTCGCTGGTGCAGGTGCCGCTCCGGGAGCCCGTACCAGTCCGGAAACTCGCCGGCGGCGTGGTCCAGCGCCTCGCTCCACAGCTCGACCATCGAGGCCCGCGCCCCGGAGTCCACCACCTCGCCGAGCCAGGGCTCCTGGCGGAGCGCCGCCTCGCGGCCGTACCAGATGGAGTGCACCTCGGCGATGCCCCGCACCGCCGCCTCCACGTGGGGCAGGGTCCAGCCGCGGAGGTCGTCCGCGCTGTCCTTGAGCTCGACGTCGCGGAGCAGCTCGAGCACCAGGACGTACAGCTCGCGCGCGTCGTCGCGCAGGACCTGGTACAGCGCGGGGGCGTGACGGGTGAAGCGCGGGTCGGCCTGCTGGTAGACGCCCAGCTCGCGCAGGTGGCAGCCGGCGATGCTGCTGTGCCGGGCGAAGCGCCGGTGAAGCTCCCCCAGCCGCGTCCCGCACATCGAGGCGACCAGGTGGGTCATCAGCAGCACCTCCTGATCGAGCGGCTTGATCCGGACCAGGACATCGCGGTGGCCCGGGCCCGATCGCAGGGAGGAGTACTGGAGCCGGCGAGGGAGCTGTCCCACCAGCCGGCCCGCGGTGGGCCGGGTCATGTCGGAGAGGAGGCTCCCTCCGAGGTCGACGTCCTCGACGGGAGCGACCGCCGTCACCTCGAGGGCCTCGTCGGCGAGCACCCGTCGCAGCCCGGGCTGGAAGAGCTGCGGCACCAGATCGGCCTCGCCGAACGGCCTGACCGGGCGGTTCCGTCCCATCCGCTCGTGGGCGGCGGCGAACTGGCCGCCGGCGACCGCCGCCAGGGTCGAGAGATCGAGCGCCAGAGAGAATCCGGCGATGATCTCGGCGAGACGGTCGACGCCGCCGCTCCCCGCGCACCCCACCAGCTCGAGCAGCTCCTGCTGCGCGGGAAGGTGCGTCCCGCCGCCCACCGTTCCCACGATCAGCGACGGCAAGGTCATGCTGACCTGCACCCCGCCCGGGGCTGCTTGCATCGTGAGCTGCGCCAGGGACGACTCGTGGACGCAGGCGACGTCCTGGCCGGTGGCGATGAACGCGCCGGCCACCACGTTGGCGACGTTCACGTTGTGGCCGATCATCCCCACTTGGACGGCTGCCTCCATGCTCCGGTGGTAAGCGAAGAGCAGCTGCTCCGCGGAGACCTTGAGCACCCTCCGGCAGACCGGATCGGCGACCGCGGCCGAGGCGATGACTCGAAGCCCGCGTCCCCCCAGCCAGGAGGCGAAGCCCACCTTCTTGTCCAGGCTGGCGTTGCTCTCGACGTAGAAGGCCTCCGGCGCGATCGACGGGTCATGGCGGAGCTGCCGGTCGATGAAGCGGCACAGGTGCCAGGCGCAGGCGGTGGACATGTTCTGTCCGGCCGCATCCCCGGTCTCGAACACGAACCGGACCACGACGTTGATCCCCAGCATCAGTGGCTGAACCGCGACCAGCCTCGCGTGCCGCGAGACATCCCGCGTCCTCTCTTGAAGTTCCCCGAGGTGGCCCTGGAGCCATGCGCAGAAGCCTCCCGCCGCGCCGAAGCTGCCGAAGGTGAAGAGGGGCGCGCGCGTCATCTGACGGCCCAGGACCCGCGCCTCGACGCCGCCGGATTCGGTGAGCGCCAGGGCCCCCCGGCTGGCGCTGGAAACGAGCGCGCCCTCGGTGGTGGCCAGGGGGAGGAAGAAGGACCCCTGGGCGGCGGCGCCAGCGAGCTGGAGCGGCCCGGCCACGCCCACCGGGACCTCCACTCCGCCGATCAGCGCCTCCACGTTGCTGCAGAGCCTGGTGGCGTCCAGCGTCGTCCTCTCCAGGCGAAGCAGGGGCACTCCGGTCAGGCGCCGGAGATGATCGAGCCGCGCCAGCCGCGCTGCCTCCGTGTGCTCGCCGCGTCGCGGAAGCCTGCGGCGCTCGAAATCTTCGGTGCACCTCGAGATGCCCAGGGGTCTGTCCATCGGCCTCTTCCTCTGCTGTTCGAGGAGACCGAGAGGCCAGCCGGCGCTTGTGAGCCGTGGATCAGCGAGACGGCAGAGGACTATCGTTTCCAGCGTGGGTGGATCGCCCGATCAGGAGCGTGAGGTCCGTGCCCTCTTGAAGGTTCGTCGCCTCGAACCCGCGGCGACGCTCGCGTTGCGGACGTACGGGCCCGAGCTCTACGGATTCCTCGCCAGCCAGCTCGGAAACGAGGCCGACACCGCCGAGGTGTTCTCCCAGCTCACCGAGGACCTCTGGCGAGGTCTTCCGCGATTCGAGTGGCGCTGCACGCTGCGGACCTGGCTGTATCTCCTGGCGCGACATGCGGCCTCTCGCTTCCGGTCCTCGCCCTGGAACCGAGGCGGCCGCACCGGGGACTCGAGGCTCGACGCGCAGATCGCGGAGGTGCGCAGCCGCACCGAGCCCTGGCTTCGCACCGAGGTCAAGGACCGGCTGAGGCGGCTGCGCGATTCGCTCGCCCCCGACGACCGCCTCCTCCTGATCCTGCGCCTCGACCGCCAGCTGGCGTGGAACGAGGTGGCGCTGGTGACCCTGGGCGAGCAGACCGCCACCGCGGATGCGCTGAAGCGAGAGTCGGCCCGGCTGAGGAAGCGCTTCCAGGATCTCAAGGAGGAGCTGGCGGTCCGGGCTCGCCGCGAGGGCCTCCTCGAGGGCGAGCGCTGACACCCGAGGCGACACGCAGCGGGGATGCAGATGCAGGTTGCAACGCCCCCGTCCTGGGAGTCGGGGGCCATCGAGGGCGCTTGACGCCCGCTTCTCGATCGTATTAGTCACTTGCCCAAGGCACTCGACCAAGGCGCATGACCAACGCAGAGCGAGCGGCGGCCTCCTCGAACCGCCAGGACACCGAGCAGAAGTTCCTCGACGCCGCCGAGAGGCTGCTGGTGCGGGTCGGATACGCGGGGGTCACCACCCGGGCCCTGGCCGCCGAGGCAGGCGCCAACCAGGGCCTGGTCCACTACTACTTTGGCTCCATCGAGGAGGTCATGCTCCGCGTGCTCAACCGCTTCACCGAGCGGCTGATCGCTCGCCAGCGGGCGATGTACGCGGCGGACGTGCCCTTCCTCGAGAAGTGGCGGACGGCCTGGCGGTTCCAGGAGGAGGACCTGGC
>Ga0335080_10002018_pt1 | contig 20210 bp, 12 predicted proteins | sample Lox_Sample_34_FD_206720 | JGI IMG/M metagenome (GOLD analysis project Ga0335080, IMG submission 206720) | Soil microbial communities from Loxahatchee National Wildlife Refuge, Florida, United States - Lox_Sample_3.4 | ecosystem: Environmental > Terrestrial > Soil > Wetlands | place: USA...
GCACTGATCGTTGATCGGGCTCTTGCCGCCGAAGTGATCGTAGTGCTCCGCCACCTGGAGCATCCGCTCGCGCGGGACGTTTCTGCCACGGAGCACATTTTCCAGGAACGGGATCACCTCTTCCGGCTTCTCGGGACCACCAAAAGAAACGATCAAAAGAGCGTCATATGTCATGATTTCAACGAACACACCATTATCCAACGCCGGATGCCGGCACATTCCGGGGCCGGTGAGGAGGGGTGCGTTGTACACTGAACGCGGCAGGAGGGAGCGTCTCGTCCGTCATGAAACCGTTCCGGTGTTTTGTCCTCGCCGCGTTTTTCATCCCACCGGCCATCTTCGGGCAAAGAGTGTCGAAGGCCACCGGTCCCCTGGACGATTTGAGCACTGCTGTTGAAGCGGTGGCCAGAGCGGCCAGCCCGTCCGTCGTGCAGATCACGGTACATGCCCGGGCCCCGTTGGAAAACGACGAGAGCAACGCCGGATTTCTTGCCAAGCAGCAGGCGACCGGCTCCGGTGTGATCCTCGACCCGGACGGCTACATCATCACCAATAATCACGTGGTGGACGGAGCGCAGAAGATCGACGTGAGCGTGGCCGCCAAGAATCAGCCCGATGGCGACGATCATCAACACTACGCGGCCAAGATTATCGGGACGGATCGCGATACGGACCTGGCGCTGCTCAAGATCGAGGCCAAGAACCTGCCGACGCTGCAATTTCTCGATTCCACGCAGCTCAAGCAGGGGAAGCTCGTAATCGCACTGGGCAGCCCGCTCGGGCTGGAGAATTCTCTTACTGTCGGCTATGTCAGCGCCCCGGTCCGCCACATCCGCGCCGACCAGGCAATGTTTTATGTGCAGACCGACGCCGCCATCAATCCGGGCAATAGCGGCGGGCCGCTGCTCGATGCCCTGGGCCAAATTGTGGGTATCAACACGATGATCCTTTCGCAATCCGGCGGCAGCGAGGGCATCGGGTTCGCGATTCCGGCGAACGTGGTGCAGCGGGTCTACAAGGAACTGCGGGACAGCGGTCGCGTGCGGCGGGGAGTGATCGGCGTCGTGCCGCAGGACCTGACACCGACGCTGGCCGCGGCGCTCGGGTTGCAGCATCATTCCGGCGCGATCCTTTCGGACATCACGCCGCACGGCGCGGCGGAAGCGGCCGGCCTGGAACCAGGCGACATCGTACTGGCCGTGGATGGCAAGCCAATCAGAGCGGCACGGCAATTGACGGCCGCGGTGTTTCAACATTCTTCCGGCGACCAGGTGACACTGGAGATCGAACGCGCGGGCCAGCGCATTCAGAAGACGGTCGCGGTGCTGGAGGCGCCCAATTCGTCCAGTGGGCTCAGCGAGCTGGCTCACCGGAATCCGCACCTGGTTCGACAGGTCGGGATTCTCGCACTCACGATCGACGAACACGTCACGGACGTACTGACGGATTTGCGCCGTCTTTCGGGGGTGGTGGTGGCGGCCGTTCCGCTGGAATTCGCCGCGCTGAATCCGGGCCTGGTGACCGGCGACGCGATCTATCAAGTCAATGGACGGCGCATCGCCTCGGTGGAAGAACTGGAGAGCGCGCTGGCCGGAAAGAAACCGGGCGATGCGATTGCGCTCCAGGTGGAGCGCGAGGGACGGCTGATCTACGTATCGTTCGAGCTGGAGTAGGCTCGCGCGCTGTGACATCATAAGCGCTGGGAGGATCGCCGAGTCCTATGAAGCGCTCGATCGTTTCCGTGGTGATCGCGGCAGCAGCAGGTCTGCTCGCCTATCTCCTGGCTCAGACGCCCGCGCAGCGCGCGCCCGGGGCCGCGCCGGCGGCGGGTATAGCAATCCGGATTCAGTTCGGCGAGCGCCAGGACCGGGAAATCGACTATTCCGGCAGCCTGACCCTCACCGAAGGCCGGGTCGTGGAGCTTATTCCGTGGCGCTTTTTCGGCGACGATCAGATCCAGGGAAGCAACGCGTGGAAGCTGACTACGCGCCGCGCGAATATGGAGAATCAGCCCGACCAGCCGCGTCCCCTTTCGACCGCAGGCCAGAATCAGAACATCGTGCCGAAGGCGATTGCCGCGGTGATCGACGCTCCTGGCACCGCCGGCGTCACGGTTCAGACGCGGCGCGGAACGTGGCAATTTCGCATCGGGGAGCTGGCGGGAGGCCGCACCCTGATATTTGAGGATGGCGACGTGACGGTGCAGGCGGTGCCGGCTCCCGGCCGGATTTCGCCCGCGGTTGGAGCTACGGCGCCGCCCGACCACGACTATCCGTCACTCGCGATCGCCCGCGATGGCTCCGCGTGGGCTGCCTGGCAGGTCTACGAGAATGGCGGAGATCGCGTGCTGGCCGCGCACTCGACGGCGGAGGGCTGGTCCGCGCCCGAGCCTCTCACCGCGGCCGGGCAGGACGTTTTCCACACGGCGATTGCCGAGGACGCTCGGGGCCGCGTGTGGGTGGTGTGGTCGCAGCGCGACGGCGAGGCGTGGGACCTGGTTGCCCGCATCCACGACGGCCGAGCGTGGAGCGCACCGCGCAAACTCACGAGCGCCAACCCGCCGAACTTCTTCCACAAGCTGGCGCGCGATCGCGCCGGCAACCTGCACCTGGTGTGGGTCGGGCACCAGAACGGGCAGTCGCACGTGTTCTGGAGCAAGCTCACCGGCGATTCCTGGGGCGCGCCGCAAGAGATCAGCGGCGCCAGCGCGTGGATGCCCGACGCCGCCGCCGATTCGCACGGCGATCTGTACGTCGCGTGGGACAGCTATCGCACCGGTAACTACGATATCTTCGTACGCCGCGTCCGCGCCGATGGAACTCTCGACCCGATCCAGCAGGTGACGAAATCGTCGCGATTCCAGGCGCACGCTTCGGTGGCAGTAGATGCCAGCGACCGCCTGTGGGTGGCGTGGGACGAGTCGGGCTCGAACTGGGGCAAGGACTACGCCCGCGACGACACATGGCGCGGCACGACGCTTTATGCCGACCGGCGCCCGCGGGTTGCGGTGCTGGACAACGGCAAGTGGTCGGAGCCGGCCGATCCCATGGCCGCCCTGCCGAGGCGCTATGACCGGTACGTCGAAGGCCCGCAGCTTACTTGCGATGGCGCCGGCCGGATGTGGATGGCTCTTCGCGTACGGACGATGACGGCGATGAATCGGGCGGACTTCTGGGCCAATAACGGGCGCTGGGACATGTTCCTCACCGCGTACGAGGGCGACCACTGGCGCGCCGCGGCCCAGCTTCCGAAGTCGAGCACGCGGCCCGATGGGCCGTTCCAACTGGTGCCTGCGGCTGCCGGCGTATGGGCCGTGTGGACCGATGACAACCGGCTGTTTCCGGGCGCGGGCGGGCAGCCGAACCGCCGGCGGAACGAGATCGAATTCGCGCGGGCTGAAGGCGGCTCCCCGCCGCCGGCGAATGTGCTCGCAAACTTCGCGGAGGGGCCTGCGAATGCGGCGTTCATCCATCCTCACGAGGCCGCGGACATCCAGCGGGCGCGCAGCTACCGTGCGCAGAACTCGGGCAGCGAGATGCGAATCCTGCGCGGGGACTTCCATCGCCACACCGAAATCTCGCCGGATGGCGCCGGAGACGGATCGCTGGAAGACTATTTCCGCTACATGATCGATGCCGCAGGCATGGACACCGGTATCGTCTCCGATCACAATGCCGGGGTGGACGAGTACACCTGGTGGCGGACGGAGAAGGCTATCGATCTGTTCCACATTCCCGGCGGGTTCACTCCACTCTTCGGCTACGAGCGCAGCGTGCCGTATCCGAACGGGCACCGCAACGTGGTCTTCGCGCAACGCGGCGTCCACGTGCTGCCCATCTCGCCGCAGGAAAACCAGAATACGGTCAACACCGGACCGATCCTGTATCCCTACCTGAAGCAAAATCGCGGTATTTGCATGCTGCACTCGCTGGCCACCGACCAGGGCAGCGATTACCGGGACAACGACCCCGAGGTGGAACCGCTGGTCGAGATCTACCAGGGCTATCACGCCAACTATGAATACGAAGGAGCGCCGCGCGCCGAATCCGCGGACTACAACGTGCAAGCGCACGGAGCCTACCGGCCTGCCGGGTTCTATTGGAACGCGCTGCGAAAGGGATACAAACTGGGAACCGAATCGAGCTCGGATCACATTTCCACGCATACGTCGTACACCATGATCTACACGCCTTCGACCGTGCGGCGCGACATTGTGGAGAGCATGCGCAAACGCCACGCCTATGGCGCCACGGACAACATTGTGCTGGACGTGCGCGCGCGCGACCGGCAGGGCGGCGAACGGATGATGGGCGACATCTTCGAAACGGCTGCGCCGCCGACGCTGCACGTGAGGGCGCTCGGCTCGAGCGTCATTCAGAGCGTAGAAGTCATCAAGGACGGAAAGTTCGTCTACAAGACCGAGCCCAACGCCGACACGGCCGAGTTCGATTTCACCGACACCGCGCAGGGCGCCGGGGAGAGCTGGTACTACGTGCGCGTGATTCAGAAGGATCGCAACATGGCATGGTCCAGCCCGATGTGGATCACACGCAAGTAGGGTTACTGATTCTTCGGCGCCTCGCTTTTTCGAATAATCGAGAGGTCGAAATTCCCGTTGGAATCCACGATCAGTTTGCGTATTCGAGGAAGAATCTGCTCCATGGCTTCGATGTAGAGCCGCCCGCTGGTGACGTCCGGAGCCTTGGTGTACTCGGCCGCGATAGCCGTGAACCGGCCGGCATCGCCCGTGGCCTGATTCACCATCGTGGCGCGGTACGCCTCGGCCGACTCCATCAACTGACGCGCTTCGCCGCGGGCGCGCGGGAGCAGATCGTTGGCGTAGCTCTGGGCTTCGCTGACGATGCGCGCGGTATCGGCGCGGGCGCTGGCCACGTCGCGGAACGCGTCGGCGGCCTCGGGCGGAGCGGTGACGCTCTCGATATTGACGGTGGAGAGCTTCACACCGGCGCCGTAGTCGTTGAGCCGTTTCTGAGCCGCCGCCAGCACGGCGTCCTGGATGGCGAGTTTCTCGGTGGTAAGGATCGCGTCCACGTCGGATCGCGCGATACGACGTGCCAACTCGGCCTCGACAGCGGCGCCAGTAGTCTGCGCCACGTTCGCGGCGTGGAACAGGTAGTCCGCGGGCACGCCGACCGAGTACTGCACCACGACCCGCATGTTGATGATGTTCTGATCTCCGGAAAGGAATTGAGAAGCGAGCGGCTGTGTTCTGCCGAGCACCATGTCGGCCGCTTCGCCACCGATCACGAGGCGCTGCAATTGGCGCACCTTGAGTGTGGTGACGCGGTCGATGGGCCAGGGCAGCGCATAGTGGACACCCGGAGGAACGCGCGGCTCCACGACCGCACCGAATCGCGTGACCACGGCTTCGCGATCGGTCTGGACCACGTAGGCGCCGGAGAGGACCCAGAGCAGGAGGCCTCCCCAGAGGAGTCGGCGGCGGAGGCTCATTTGGCGCCTGCCTCCCCGTGAGTGAGCACCTTCAGCAACTCCGAATCCGAGCTGAGAATGGCGGTGGTCTTGTCGTCGAGAACTTTCTTGTAGGCTTCCAGCGTACGCAGCAGCTTGTAGAAGCGCGGATTCTTCGAGTAGGCCTGGCCGTAGATCCTGGTCGATTCCGCGTCGCCCTGCCCGCGAATTTTCTCCGCGTCGCGATAGGCGGCCGAAAGGATCTCCGCCTTCTGGCGATCGGCGTCGGCGCGGATGCCCAACGCCTGCTCCTCGCCTTCGGCCCGGTACTGGCGCGCGATGCGCTCGCGCTCCGCCCGCATGCGCGCGTAGACGCTCTGCTTGTTCTGCTCGGGGAGATTGATCCGCTTGATACGAACGTCGGCCACGCGGATGCCGTACTGCGCCAGCGCGGCCCGGTCCGTCAGAGCGCCGAGGCTGTCCATGAGGTCCCCGGTCTGCACTCTGCCGCCGGGCGCCACGAGCGCATCCAGGTCGTGGGAGCCAAGAGCGGCGGAAAGGCCCGACCACACGATGTCGTGCAACCGCATCTCGGCGGCTGCCGGATCGCCGACCGTCTGCACGAAGCGTGCGGGATCCTGGATGCGCCAGGCGACGTAGCTGTCCACGACGATGTTCTTCTTGTCGCGGGTGAGGAACTCGGAGGGTCGCGGGTTGTATACGCGCAGGCGGCGGTCAAACCAGGTAGCGCTTTGAAATGCCCACTTCAAGTGCAGGCCGGCGCCGGTGACGGAGTAGAGCGGGCGCCCGAATTGTGTGATCAGCGCGAACTCGGTCTCGCTCACGGTGAAGAACGTGCGCCAGATCAGAATAAGTACTCCGAGAGCGATCGCGGCTGGAAGATACTTCCGGTATTTCTCCATATCGGTCAGGGTTCCTCCGGCGGCCTGCGGGGCGCGGTTTCGGTGAACACGGGGTTCATCGCCGGGCCACCGATCTCCACGCCGTCATCTAACAGATAGAGCTGCCGGCGCGCCTTTGTGGTGTCAAGGATCAACTTCTTCTTGCCCGCCAGCACCTGCTCGACGGTTTCCAGATACAATCGCGTCTCGGTCGGGCCGGGCGCGGCGCGGAAGGCGGCTTCCCGTTGATCGAAGCGGCCGGCATCGCCTTGGGCGCGGCTCACGCGCCCGGCGCTGTACCCGCTGGCGTCGGCAAGGCTGGCCTTTGCCCTGCCACGCGCCAGCGCCACCTGTTCGTTGCGGTATCCCTCGGCTTCGTTGACGGCGCGGTTCTTTTCTTCGAACGCGCCCGACACGTCGCGGAAGGCATCGACTACTTCGAGCGATGGGTGGACGTCCTGCAGGCGGACGCCAAGCACGCGGATGCCCGCGGCGTACCGGTCGAGGCGGGCTTGAAGCTCGTCCTTCACGCGCTGCTCCACGGCGGCACGGCCGATGGTGAGGACATCGTCGAGCGTAGAACTGGTGACCACGGACTGAATCGCCGATTCCGCGGCCGCGCGGACGGTGGCCTCGCCATCGAGCTGACCGAAGGTGAATTCGTCCGGGCGCGCGAGATCGTAATGGACGGTGGCGTTCAGCTCGATCATATTCTGGTCGCCGGTGAGCATCAGAGATTCCTCGGGCTTCCGCTGAAACCGGCCGGAGCGGTGCTGCACGTTCCACTCGTAGGCGGCGGGTTCGACATCGGGCGTGGCGGCATTGGAGCGGAAGCCGATTTCAACAATGCGCACGCGGCGGGCTCGGACGCGAGTTAGCCGGTCGATGGGCCAGGGCAGCTTGTAGTGGATGCCGGGCTGGCCGTAGGGCATCAGCTTTCGTCCGAAGCGTTGCACGATGCCTACCTCTTCGGGAGGCACGATATAGATGCCGTTCAGCACGATCAGCGCGGCTGCGGCCGCGAGGACCGGACGGCGGCGATCCACGACCCAGCGTATGGCAGCCGCGACGTTCACGCGAGGGAACCGCACTCGCGCCGCTACCTGCTTCCACACTCGCGCTCCGCGCCCGGGAACTCTCAACAGGCGCAGCGAGTTCATCATCACGAAGAACGACGAAAGCTGGTGAGTGAACGCCGCGCCGATCGGTCCCAGGCGCCCCGTGGCGGCCAGAATCACCGCTGCCAGATTCAGGAGTCCGGCAAATACGACGATGTTCTGCCACGCGGTGGCCACTGCCTGCCGGGCTACCGAGAACAGCTTGGGCAGGCTCTCCAGCGAGTGCGGAAGATACACGACATCGGCGGCCTCGGCCGTGATATCGCTGGCGCCCGACACGGCGACTCCGACGCCGGCGGCGGCCAGAGCCGGCGCGTCGTTGATTCCATCGCCGACCATACCCACCGTGCGGCCGGAGGCCATGAGCTGGCGAACGCGATCGAGCTTCTGTTCGGGGAGAAGGTCGGCCGCGACATCTCCGATGCCCGCGTCGCGCGCGATGGCTTCGGCCGCGCGCCGGCGATCGCCGGTGAGCATCACCACGGTGCCGATGCCCTGGGCCCGCAGCGCGCTGGTGCAGGCAGGGACGCCTTCGCGGACGCGGTCGCGCAGGAGCACGGCCCCGGCGATGCGATTGTTCTCCGAAACCCACACCGTGGTGGCGCCGAGCGAGTCGGCTTCTCCGGCGACGCGAGCCGGCGGCGCCTCGCCCTCTTCGGCGACGAAAGCCGCATTGCCGGCGCGCAATCGGGACGTGCCGAGGCGGGCTTCCACTCCGCGTCCGGGCAGCAACATCGCGCCTTCCACCGCCGGCAGGCTCAGGTTGCGGCGGCGTGCTTCCTCGACGATCACGCGGGCCAGCGGATGATCGGAGGCCCGCTCGGCTGCCGCGGCAAGCGCCAGCAGTTCGTTCTCGGTCCGGTCGAGCGCAATAAGCTTGACGATCTCGAACCGGCCTTCCGTGATGGTCCCGGTCTTGTCGAAGACAATCGTGTCCACCTTGGCGGCGATCTGGAGCACCGAGGCGCCTCGCACCAGGATGCCGCGACGCGCGAGGCCGCCGATGGCCGCGACCATCGCGGTCGGCGTCGCCAGGATCAGCGCGCACGGGCAGGCCACGATGAGCACGGATACGGTGCGCATCCAGTCGCCGGTGAAATAGTAGGTTAGCGCCGCCGCCAGAAGCAGGGTGGGCAGGAAGTATACAGAGGCGCGGTCGGCGAGCCTTTCGACAGGCGCGCGCCGTTCGTGCGCGTCCCGCACAAGCTGGACGACACGCGCGAGCGTGGTCTCGTCGCCGGCACGGACGACGCGAATTTCCAACAGACCCGTACCGTTGAGTGCTCCGGCGAAGACCTCGTCATCCGCAGTCTTTTCGCGCGGAAGGGGCTCGCCGGTGATCGAGCTTTCGTCGATGGCGGAGAAGCCGGAGGAGATCACGCCGTCGGCGGGAATTCTCTCTCCGGCGCGGACGACGATGGTGTCTCCGGGCAGGAGAGAGATCGGGTCTACTTCTGCTTCATGGCCGTCACGCAGAAGGCGAGCGCGGCGCGGCATCTGCTCCACGAAGCGGTGAATCGCGGCCTCGGTGCGTCCCGCTGCGTAGGACTCCAGCCCTTCGCCTACGAGCACGATGAACATCGCCTCCGCGGCGGCCAGATATTGGCCTACCGAGAGCGCCGCGATCACTGCGATGCAGAGCGCGATATCGGCCGAGATGCGCTTCTCCATCAGTGCCGAAATCGCGTTGTAGAAGGTCTTGTAGCCGGCGAGGAGCGTGATCGGAATCGCGGTGTCGATTCCGAAGATTGCCCGGAAGATACCCAGCCAGTTCAGCAGCAGGAGGAAGCCGACGAATGCCGCGAACGTATAATAACGGACTCGTTCCTGGCGATCCTCATCCATGGGCTGCTATTTCGGGCGGTACGTGATCCACATCGGGGAAACCCAGACGATCTGCCCGTCTTCCTGCTCGCCGCGTACGTAGTAGTAGCTGGTCTTTCCCGCCGCCGGCGAATTGTCCACCCAGGAGAATTGAACGTCCGGAGAATTGGGCTGGGTCGAGTAAACGTATGCATTATCCTTGATCACGTGAACCCTGGCAAACTTGGCCGTGCCGGTCAGTTTGACTTGCAGGGCGGGAGCGGACGCGCTGGTGAAGACGTCGCCCATCATGTGGGTTCCGCTGCTCACATCGGCCAAGATGTTGTCGGTGGCAGCGTATACGTGACGCTGTTTGAGCGCTTCCAGCACCGCCTCGCGCGTGCGTTCCCGCACGTAGAGGATACCGTAGCTGATGTGGGTCGAAATGTGGTCCGAGCTGGCTTCGAAGCCCAGTACGTAGCCCCGTTCCAGCGCGAGGTTGACGAAGCCCTTCGGTCTCCAACCGCCGATGGAATCGTTCTCGGAGGGCGCACGCGGCGCGGCGGGCATCTCGTAGTTCTGCCGGTCGCCCTGGTAGATCTCGACCACGGGTTCGACCCTGGGATCGTTGTCCCGCCAGTCCGTGCCCATGTTGGTGGCGCTGGTGTGCGACGCCACGACGCCATCGAAGTGCTTCAGGTAGGCGTACAGCATCTGCGTGTCCGGCGCGTGTCCCGGAGCGTCCTGGCCGGTTATCGGCAGACGCGGCAGCGGCCGGATGCCGCGCTGAACGAAGATTACGTTGCGGTGGCCTTCGGGATAAGGCACGCTGCGCTCGTAACTATACATGGGCACGAATACGCCCGGCGTGTAGAAGATGGCCGTCAGCTTTTGTTCGAGCCACCAGGTGTACTCGCGCAGATTGCCGTTATCGTGATCGCAGCAGCCGACCCAATCGAGCGCGCCGGCATCGAGGATGTAGCGCCACTGGTCGAGGATCGAACCGTCGTTGCCGCCATCCATGGAGATTTCACTGTGCCGGTGAAACTCGCCGCGCACGATCTGGTATCCGGAAGGCGAGCCGGAGCGGTAGTCGCGCAATCGCTTGATGGCGGCGGCTTCCGGAGGCGAAACGGTGGACGCCTCCTGGGACACCGGCGCCGGCTTTACTGCCATGGCGCGCGAGGCAGCGCCGAGGGAGATTTCCGAGGTCCAGATATCGTCGTTGTAGACCTCCGCCCCGGCCGACGGCTGGAAGACGCGCCGGTTGTCGGAGGAATCGACCACTACCACCGTGCCGGTCCTGGTAGGGACGATCGCCGGCCGGTTGTCCAAGAGGTTGTCGGTGTGATGCAGGTAGATTGAAGGAGTCCACGTCGAGCCATCGAATGACGTGAGGTGCTCGGTCCAAACCGTGCCGATCGGATCCCACCAGACGGGGTACGCGCTGCGATAGGCCAGCCACAGCCTGCCGGAGCCATCGATGGCCAGACGCGGATAGTTATTGCGCGCGCTCTGCGCGTTGGCCGCCGCTTGGGCGGGTCCGCGACGTCCGGCACGCGCAGTGTCGGGATCGAAGTTCTCCGAATTGCTCTGAGTGCCGCGCCGGTCCACCTTATCGTTCGGTACGCCCGGAAGTACCGCGCCGGGATCGGCCTGCATCTGCACCCGGGCACCGCCGGGTTCGATTCCGATGAGCCGGATCACGCGACCCTGATACAGAGCGAGCCCCGAGGTATCGTAAGCGCCGAAATCTTTGCCCCATGCACGCCCGCCCTCTTCGTAGGCTGCCCAAAGGCGACCGGCTGGATCGTAGGCGATCGAAGGATAGGCCTCGTAGCGCGCGGTTGCCGCCAATGGAGTTTCCGCGGACCACGGTCCTCCGGGTGTTGCGGTGCGCAGGTAGACGTCGTAGTTGCCGTTGCGGTACGAGTCCCAGGCGATGGTCACCCGCCCATCCTTCGCAGCGGCGATGGCGGGATTCCACTCGTTGGCCTGCGATTGGGAGACGGCGGCCGGAGGACTGAAGCGGTCGCCGTTCTGAGTCGCCGAATAGATCGCGGCGCGCCCATTCCGCCAGCCCTGCCATGCCACCCAGACGTTCCCCTTGGAGTCCGTGGCGGCCACGGGATCGATATCGGAGCCAGCGTCCCTGGAGATTTGGACGGTGGCGCCGGGCCGTCCGTTGGCGATCAGGCGCGCGTGGATATCGAAGTTGCCTTTGTCGTTCTGCGACCAGAAAACCCAGACCCGCTGTCTGCCGTCGAGGGCAATCGCCGTTCGATATGCATCCAGGCCGGCGCCGGTGACCTCGATGGGCGGCCCCAGGGCTCCGGCGGTGTATTTGCGGACTACAATCTGGTCTCCGCCGGTCGACTGGCTCAGCGGCGCGAAGTTCTCAAACGGGACTGTGCGGGGGCCCTGCAGGCTCAGATGATTCGGACTGTGATGGAAGACGACATACGCCATCCAGACATTGCCGTCCGCGTCCGCGACTGCCGCAGGGAAATCCTCCTCTTCCGGCGATGCGGTCACCCGTACCGTAGGCGGAATGCGATCGGCAAACGCGCGGCCATTCAGTTTCGTCACGGGCTGTCCATATGGGATCTCGTCCAGGCCCAGCTCGAAATCGCCCTGCGCGGTGGAGACACGAAGGCGCGTGGCCGCGACACTTGCCAGGTTGACGACGATCCCATTGGCCACTACCGGCGGCGCGGCCGCTCCTCGCGCGGCAGTAGCGCCGACAAATCGGCGGATCGGGTGCGTTGAGATCTGCCACCGGTCGCCGGAGATGGAATCTGTGCCTTCAAACCGCCATGGCTCGATCGAGGTAAGCTTTCCACCCTGAACCTGTATGCTGCCGTCCCAACGGGTGGACTCCGCGTCCGTAGTGCCGAACAGGATACGGACGCTGACGGGGGTCTGGGCGCCGGCGGATGCAGCAATCGCAAGCAGCACCATCGCGCTGAACCGACTCATGGCGGCCTCCTATCGCGGGTTACCCCGGCAGAATATCACAAGGCTATGGCACCGGAGTTCCGTAAGGGACGAGCGTCTTCACGCGCTCCGCGGCGTCGATGCGGGCGATCTTCCAGCCGGCCGGCGCCTTCTCCAGATACACGGCCTGCGCCTCGTTGCGGTCCTGATACACATACTCCACGCGAAGCTTGACTTCCGTGTCGCCCAGGCTCTGGGGCTCGTTCACCGCTACGCCTTTTACGTCTGCATTGGTGTCGCGCAGGTACCTGGCGAAGGCGCCGGCGCCGGATTCCCTTATCGAGGTCTCGAGCGCGGTCTGCATCTGCCCCGTGTAGCAGGCCAGGTAAGCGTTCACGTCGCCTTTTCGCGCCGCGTCGAGCATCGCGTAGATCGCATCCCGCGGGGCCAGCGCCGGTTTCGGAACGGGGGCCGGTGTGGCCGCTCTGAAAGACTGCCGGCGCCATCCGTTCTTCCCGGCAAGCGCCGCGCCCGCCGCGACAACCAGCACCGCCAAGGTCGCCAATTGCTTCTGCCGTTCGCGGGTCACGTAATTCCCAGCATAGACCCGTTCCACAGCGCGTCAAGGCGCGCCGTTGCGGTATATTTTTCTGCATGAACCTGCGTAGCTGTCTCGTCCCCCTGTGTCTGGCGATGCCCTTGTTCGCCCAGCCGAGCGCCACGATCGCCCTGAGACCCGGCCGCGATGCGAGCCAGGCGGTGGACGAGGAGTACACCAAGAAAATCCGCGAATACACGACCGAGGTATTCTTCAATTCGCCGCTTACCGACTATCTGCCGGCGTCCAAGACCGTGCCGACTCCGAGGGTGGTGCTCGGCGACGTTGCCGGAGCGCCGAATATTTTGCCGTACTCGACCGACGTCTACCGGTACATGCGCATGCTGGAAAAGGCCAGCCCGCGCGTCAAGGTTTTCAGCATCGGCAAGACTGAAGAAGGTCGCGAGATGATCGCGGTGGCGGTGGGTTCGGAGAAGCTGATTGCCGGCATCGAGGAGAACCGCGCGCGCCTGGCGAGGCTCGCCGACCCGCGCACCATCAAGCTGGATGATGCCGAGGCCGAAAAACTGGTCGCCGCATCGACTCCGATTTACTATGTCACGGGCACGATTCACTCGCCCGAAACGGGCGCGCCCACAGCGCTGATGGAGCTGGCGTACCGGCTGGCGGTGGACGAGAGCGCCTACATCAAGGCAATCCGCGACAACGTGCTGACACTGATCACGCCGATCGTCGAAGTGGACGGGCGGGACCGCATGGTCGATATCTACCGCTGGCACCTGGCGCATCCCGGGCAGCAGTGGCCGAACCTGGTGTACTGGGGCCACTACGTGGCGCACGATAACAATCGCGACTCGATGGGGCTGACTCTGCAGCTCACGCGCAACGTGCTCAACACGTTCGTCGGCTGGAAGGCGCAGGTGCTGCACGATCTGCACGAATCCGTGCCGTATCTCTATGACAACACCGTCGGCGACGGCCCGTACAACGCGTGGATCGATCCGATCCTGGCCGACGAGTGGCAGATGATGGGCTGGAACAACGTATCGGAGATGACCAAGTTCGGCATGCCCGGTGTGTTCACGCACGGCACGTTCGACACGTGGTCACCCAGCTACCTGATGTTTATCGCGGCCATGCACAACGGCATCAGCCGTCTTTACGAGACGTTCGGCAACGGCGGGGCGGATACCGAAGAGAGGCAGCTGCGACCCGCGGAATATGCCCGAACCTGGTACAAACAGAATCCACCGCTGCCGAAGGCGAAGTGGTCCCAGCGCAATAACAACAACTACGAGCAGACCGGCGTGCTGACGGCCCTCGCTTTTTTCTCGGCCAACAACAAGCTCTTCCTGCGCAACTTCTACTACAAGGCCAAGCGGTCGATCCAGAAGCCGAAGACGGAGGGGCCGGCGGCTTATGTGTTCACCGCTGAAGAAGCGCGGCCCGGCGCGCAGGCGGACCTGCTCCGAATGCTGCAGGACCAGGGCTGCGAGATCTCGCGCGCTACGGAAGCGTTCACAGTAATGATGCCGCCGAAGAAAGCCCCGGCGCGCGGCGGCCGCGGAGGCAGGGGCGGCGCGCCCACCGCGACGGACGGCAGCGATGGCGCGAGCGACGGCAGCAATGGCGCGGAGAAGAAGCCAGAAAAACCCAAGCCCGAGCCGCGCACTTTCCCGGCCGGCACCTACATTCTGCGCATGGACCAGCCCTACAGCCGCATCGCCGACACGCTGCTCGATTACCAGTACTGGGCCGCGAACGATCCGCAAAAAAGCATCTACGACGACACCGGCTGGACTTTCGGCGAGTTGGGCAACGTGCAGGTGGCGCGAGTCACCGATCTGAAGGTGCTGGATGCGCCCATGACCGCTGTCAAGGGTCCGGTGAAGGCGCCGGGCGGCGTGGATGGCGTGGGCAGCGTGTTCCTGATCAACCACAACGCCGATAGCGCTCTGGTTACCCTGCGATACCGCTTTCCCAATGCATCGTTCGAGGCCGCCGAAGAGCCGTTCGAGGCGTCGGGCAAAAAGTTCAATCGCGGCTCGTTCATCGTGAGGAATGTGAGCGCGGACGAGCTCCGCTCGGCCGGCGCCGAGCTGGGCGTTCGGGCTTACGCGGTGGATGCCGCTCCGGCCGTGAAGACACATCCGGCTCGCGCCGCGCGCGTGGCGTTCATGCACACCTGGCAGGGCACGCAGGCCGAGGGATGGTGGCGCCTCGAGTTCGATCGCCTCAAGGTGCCATTCGACTACTTCAGCACGCAGAAGGCGGGCGCCGAGCCCGATCTCCGTTCCAAGTACGACGTGATCGTGTTCGCGCCGGGAGGCGGGCGCGGCAATCCGCAGAGCATTGTGAGCGGGATGCCGATGTACGGCAATCCGCTGCCGTGGAAAGTGACGCCCGAAACACCGAACCTGGCCCACACGGACGAGACCGACGACATGCGGCCCGGCCTGGGCTGGCCGGGCGTGGAACATCTGCAGGAATTCGTACGCAAGGGCGGGCTGCTCATCACCGCCAACGACACGACGAACTTCGCCGTGACCTTCGGTTTCGCGCCGGGCGTATCGATATCGCCGGCCCAGAGGCTGAAGGTGACGGGATCGGCCCTACGCTCCAAGATGATCGATGCGGCGAGCCCGATCGTCTATGGCTACAGCGACAACCTCGCCATCTTCGCATCGAATCCACCCATCTTCGGAGTGACCAACATGGTCGGCGGCGGAGGGGGAAGGCGGGGCGCGACGGATGAGCGCGAACGGCCAACCGGCCGGGGCACGGCGGACGATCCCGACCTTCCGCAGGGCCGGCTGCCAACGGACATTCCCGAGGAACCACACGCGGAAGTGTGGGAAGCGACGCCGCTGACCAGCGAGCAGATGCGCAACCCGGTGAACGTGATTCCGCCGGCGATGCGGCCGCGCGTGGTGCTGCGCTACGCCAATAACAACGAGCTGCTGGTTTCGGGCCTTCTAGATCAAGGTGCGGAGCTGGCGCAGCACCCCGCGGTGATCGATTCGCCTTTCGGCGAAGGCCACGTCCTGCTGTTCAGCAACAACCCGTTCTGGCGCGCGGAGACGAAGGGCAGCTACTTCCTGGTCTTCAACGCGATTCTGAATTACGACAACCTGAACGCGGGGAGAAAGCTGGCCGACAAATAGCGCGCGTCAGTGCGCCGCGTAGTCTTTATACAGTTCCGCGACCTTGCCGGTTTCGGCATCGCCGGGGTGCACCACTACGCGCCACCGGAAGGTGAGCTTTTCGCCGGCGGGAAGCTTCCACTTGCTCTCTTCCTGCTTGTCGTCGAAGGCCGCGCGGCCAAACGGATTGAGCGCGAACAGGCCATAGTCGCGAGCGTGCCAGTATGTAGGATGCCGCGGATTGCCCGGATGGTCGAACATCGCCACGCCGAGCCGCTCGCCATCCAACTCTGCCGTGTAATCGACCCAGTTGGAGCGCTTGCCCCACACGTTCTTCATGGTGGCGCGCCCGTCGGCGTCCACCATCCGGCCGCCTTTGCGCTCGGTGAAGGGCTCGGCCAGGCGGATGGCGAACGCGCCTTCCTTGGTGTCGCCGAAGGTCACATCCTGCGAGGCGGTGAGCGTGATGCGGAAGTCGATGGCGCGCAGTCTAGCATCGCCGTTGAATCGCATCTCGCGGGTCTCGACGAGCAGGGTCTTGCCGTCCGGATCGCGCCAATCGATGGTGGCGGTGAGCACGCCGTCCTTCCAGGCCAGGTTCGTGACCACTTCGCGGCCCATGTGCGGCTTGGTGTACGAGGGGTGGTTTTCCCAGAGCTTGGCGCCGTTCACGTCGTCGTAGGAAAACCACAGCCCGGTGTGATGCAGGTGGTCGCGACTCTCGCCCGGGATCTCCTGCATGGGGAATCCGCGGGTCACGATCTTGCCGGAGGCCGAGCGGACTGGCGCCAGATAGGGCTTGCCGACCTCTGCGCCCTTATGAAACGTGGTGAATGGTTTGCCATCGATGGTGACGCTGCCGTCATCCGAATATCGGACCTGGGCCGTCAGGCAGGATGCCGCCGCGAGGCAAAGCACAACTGAGATTCGCATGATAATAGCAAATATATGTCATTCGCCAAGTTCGCGGCTGCGGTGCTCGCAGCGCTTCTGCCCGCGGCCGCACAAGCTCCGTTGCCCATGCTGCGCATCGAGCCGACCGCCGGGGGCTCTCTCTTTTTCATCAAGAACACTTCGTCCCAGCCGCTGACCGCTTACCTCATCGAGCTGGTCGATTATCCCGGCAGCTCCTTCTCATATTGGCAGGATGTACCCGACGCCGAGCCCATCGCAGCGGGCACCGAGGCCCGCAAGAACATCTCCAACATGACCGTCGGGGCCGTGCCCGACTATGTCAAAATACAGGCGGCCATCTTTGCGGACGGCAGCACCGCCGGCATTCCCGAGAAGATCACGCAGCTCATCGAGCGCCGCCGGGCGACACTCGCGGCGGTACGCGAGCTGATAGGGCGGTTTGAGAAGGCGCAATCCAAAGACGTCTTGACCGGCGATCTGACGCAGTGGTCCGAGTCATTGCCGCAGCTCAGCAAGGTCGCTGCCCGATCGCAGGCAGGCATCAATCAGGACGCGACCAGGCTGATGATCCGCAAAGCCGCTTCCCGGCTGGGGACGGAGCCGCAGGAAAGGGTGCTCGCCGAACTGCGCGCCATCCAGCGCATGCTGGCCGCGAGCAAACCGGCGCTCTAGCCATGGCCGTCACCGTGAGAGCCATGACCCGTGAGGACATCGCGGGCGGGCTCCGGCTTTCGCGCGCCAGCGGCTGGAATCAATTGGAGGAGGACTGGCGCCTGGCGATCGATCCTCCGAGCGAGGGTTGGGTGGCAGAGCGGGACGGCGCGATCATCGGCACCTCGGTGCTGGTGCGCTACGGATCGCTGGCATGGGTGGCCATGATGCTGGTCGATCCCGCGGAGCGCCGGACGGGGCTGGGCTCACGGTTGCTGGCCGAAGCGCTGGCCGGAACGGGCAACGCGCAATGTGTGGGACTAGACGCCACTCCAGCGGGCGAACCACTCTACCGGCGGGCCGGCTTTGCCGATGCGTACATGCTGGTCCGAGCAAAGATCACCGTGGATGCCACCCGATTCGAAAGCACCCGGAAGGCGCGGCTGATGAGCGCGGGGGACCTCGAGTCCGCGTGCCGCATGGACTGCGAATCGATTGGCGCGGATCGCGGGCGGCTGCTGGAGTCGCTATTCCGGCGTGCGCCGGAGTGCGCCTGGATCGTGCCCGGCCGCGGGTTCTGCCTTGGCCGTCCCGGATTCCGGTATCACCAGCTTGGTCCGGTGGTAGCCGAAGACCACAGCACGGCACGCGATTTGGTTTCATCCTGCCTCGCAGGGCTCGGCGGGCGCACATTCGCAATCGACGTGCCGCGAGCGGACGACACATGGCTCGCCTGGCTGCGCGACGCCGGCTTCATCGAAGAGCGGCCGTTCCTGCGCATGTTTCTGCGGGGCGACTTACCCGCGAGGCGGTTGTATGGCATCTGCGGACCGGAGTTTGCATGATCGAAACCGTTGCCGATTTAGAAGAGGCACTCTCGTGCCCGAGTGACGACGATATCGCGGCGGCGCGCCGGCTCGAGGGGGACATCCTCATTCTCGGCGCGGGCGGCAAGATGGGCCCGTCGCTGGCCAGGCTCTGCCGCAGGGCCGCCGGCGATTCGCACCGCGTGATCGCGGTCTCGCGCCACGCCGTGGAGGTGCCAGGCGTGGAATTCATCGCTTGCGACCTGCTGGATCGCGAGGCGGTCTCGCGTTTGCCGCGCTGTCGCAACGTGCTCTATCTCGCAGGGCGCAAGTTCGGCTCCACAGGGGCGCCCGAGCTGACGTGGGCCATGAACACGGTAGTGCCCGCCATCGTGTGCGAACACTTCCACTCCAGCCGGTTCGTGGCGTTTTCGACCGGGAATGTCTATCCATTGGTCGATCCCGCATCGAGGGGCTCACGCGAGAGCGATCCGCCCGCGCCGGTCGGCGAGTACGCGCAATCCTGCCTCGGCCGCGAGCGCGTGTTCGAATATTTCGCGCGCCCGTGCGTTCTGTTTCGCCTTAACTACGCGGTTGATCTTCGCTATGGCGTGCTCGTCGATATCGCGCGCAAGGTATTCGCCGGGGCGCCGGTGGACCTCACGGTGCCGGCGTTCAACGTCATCTGGCAGCGCGATGCCAACTCGTACGCGCTGCGCTCACTGGAACACTGTTCCGCGCCTGCACGAATCCTGAACATCACGGGCGCCGACACTCTCCGGGTGCGGGATGCGGCAAACTACTTCGCGGACCGGTTCCAGAAGCCAGTGCGGTTCACCGGCGCCGAAGGGCCGGCCGCACTGCTGAGCGACGCTCGAGCCTGCTTCGGCCTCATGGGTGCGCCGTCGATTTCCTCGCCGCAGCTCATGGACATGGTCGCTGGCTGGATCGAAGCTGGCGGAACCAGCCTCGGCAAGCCCACTCATTTCGAAGTCGCCGATGGGAGGTTTTGATCATGGTGATTCCAGCGCACCCCTTGGCGCTTACTGCCGACCGCAAGCTGGATGAACGGCGCCAGGCTGCACTGACACGGTACTACTGCGAAGCCGGCGCCGGTGGAGTTGCGGTCGGTGTCCACACAACCCAATTCGCCATCCGCGATCCGCAAGTTGGCTTGTTCGAGCCCGTGCTCCGCCTGGCAATCGACACCATCCGTGAATTCGAGCGCAGCTCCGGTAAGCGAATCCTAAAAGTCGCAGGCGTCTGCGGCCATACGGCGCAGGCGACCCGCGAGGCGCGATTGGCCCGGTCCGGGGGCTACGATCTCGGCCTGCTCAGCCTTGCCGCGCTCCACGATGCCAGCGATGAGGAGCTGCTCGCGCATTGCCGCGCGGTGGCAGCGGAGATTCCGCTCTGCGGCTTCTATCTCCAGCCATCGGTGGGCGGCCGTTTGCTTTCGTATGAGTTTTGGCGGCGCTTCTGCGAAATCCCCGCCGTCCATGCGATCAAGGCGGCACCGTTCAACCGCTACCAGACGATCGACGTGGCCCGCGCCGTGGTCGAAAGCGGCCGCGCCCGGGAGATTGCGTTCTACACCGGCAACGACGACAACATCATCGCCGATCTGCTCACCGAGTTCCGATTTCCAATGGGCTGCGTCTCATTTCGCGGTGGCCTGCTCGGCCAGTGGGCGGTGTGGACCCGCCGCGCAGTCGAACTGGTGGAGGCCGTGCAGCGATGCCGCTCCGAACAAGGCCGCGGCGCCGCTGAAATCCTGTCCGGCTCGGCCGCGTTGACGGACGCGAACGCGGCGCTCTTCGACGTGCGCCATAGTTTCGCGGGCTGCATCGCGGGCCTGCACGAGATACTTCGCCGCCAGGGATTGCTTGCCGGCCGGTGGTGTCTCGATCCTGGAGAAGATCTCTCTCCCGGGCAAATGGAGGAGA
>Ga0335080_10002019_pt1 | contig 20195 bp, 15 predicted proteins | sample Lox_Sample_34_FD_206720 | JGI IMG/M metagenome (GOLD analysis project Ga0335080, IMG submission 206720) | Soil microbial communities from Loxahatchee National Wildlife Refuge, Florida, United States - Lox_Sample_3.4 | ecosystem: Environmental > Terrestrial > Soil > Wetlands | place: USA...
GCAGCTCGGCCTCGATCTCGGCCGGGTAGATGTTCACCCCGCCGGAGATGATCACGTCGCTGTCGCGGTCACACAGGAACAGGTAGCCGTCCTCGTCCAGGTAGCCGATGTCCCCGACGGTGAACAGCTCCCCGGCCCGCGCCGCCGCCGTCTTCTCCTCGTCGTTGTGATAGGAGAAGCTCGACGTGCCCATCCGCAGGTAGACCAGGCCCCGCTGGCCGGGCGCCACCTCGCGGTGGGCCCGGTCGAGCACGCGCACCTGCGAGCCCTGCCAGGGCAGGCCGACCGACCCCGGTTTGCGCAGCCACTGCTCCGAGGTGATGAGCGTCCCGCCGCCCTCGGTCGCCGCGTAGTACTCCACGACGACCGGCCCCAGCCAGTCGATCATGCGCCGCTTGACCTCCTGCGGGCAGGGCGCCGCGCTGTGGATCACCGCCCGCAGCGAGCTGGTGTCGTACCGGTCACGCACCGCGGCGGGCAGGGCGAGCATCCGCCGGAACTGGGTCGGCACCGCGTGCGTGTGCGTCACCCGGTGCCGCTCGATCAGCGCCAGCGCCCCCTCGGCGTCCCAGCCGTCCATCAGCACCACGGGGTGCCCGAGCTGGATCGAGATCGCGGCGAAGTTCAGCACCGCCGTGTGGTAGAGCGGAGAGCCGCACAGGTGCACGTGGCCGCCGAACGGAGGCAGGCCGAACAGGTGGAAGAACCAGGCAGCCGTCACCGCCGCGTCGTCCGGGTCGGCGCCGGTGAGGGGGCGGCGCACCCCCTTGGGCCGGCCGGAGGTGCCCGATGTGTACAGCATCGGCGCGCCGTGCGTGCGCGGGGACGGGCGCTCATCCGGCCCGTCGCCGCCCAGCCGGTCAAGCGGCTCGAAGCCCGGCACCGAGCCCGCCGGGCCGGGCGCGAAGCGGTGCGGGATCCCGGCCAGACCGGCCGCCCGCCCGGCAACCGGGGCGAAGCGCTCGTGGGCCACGAACACGCCCGCGGCGCTGTCGCGCAGGATGTAGGCGACCTCCGCCGCCACCTGATGCCAGTTGATCGGCACCACGTACAGGCCGGTCTCGATCGCGGCGAAGTACACCGCGAGCGCGGTGACGCCGTTGGGCAGCAGCGCCGCCACCGTGTCCCCCGGCTTCAGGCCCAGCGACTGGAACCCGCGGCCGTAGCGGTCGGCCTCCCGCGCCAGTCCCGCGTAGCTCACCACGGTGCCACCAGGGCCGATCACCGCCGGCGCCTCGGGCGAGCGCGCGGCGATGGCCCACAGGCCGACGGCGTCCACGGGCCTTAATGTAGAACACGTTCTATAGGCGGACAAGCACGCGGCAGCATCCGTTTTGCGCCTATTGCCTGGGTCAGCGGAAACATGTTTCACTTCTGGCGTGACTGAGCCCCTGCGGGCGCCGCTGGACATCGGGTTCGACTACACCAGGTCGCTGGGCCCGGTGCTGAGCCAGTTCATGACCGGCCTGGCGGGCCGGCGCATCCTCGGCTCGCGCGGCGCGGACGGCCGGGTGCACGCCCCGCCGTTCGAGTACGACCCGGTGACCTTCGCCCCGCCGGCCGAGCTGGTGGAGGTGGGGCCGGAGGGGACGGTCACGACCTGGTCGTGGGCGGGCGAGCCGCTGGCTGGGCAGCCGCTGGCGCACCCGTTCGCGTGGGCGCTGATCCGGCTGGACGGCGCCGACACCGCCATGCTGCACGCGGTGGACGCCGGGTCCGCTGCCGCGATGCGCACCGGCATGCGGGTGCGCGCCCGGTGGGCGGACTCCCCCGCCGGGCACATCCGCGACATCACCTGCTTCGAGCCGTGCCCCGCGGCGGGGCCGGCCGCGCCGCCGGGCGCCGCCCAGCCGGAGGCCGCGCCGCCGGACGCCGTGCCTCCGGGCGCAGAGCCGCCGGACATGGGGCCGGTGACGATGATCACCACGCCGGTGTGGCTGCACTACGAGCACACGGCCTCGCCCGGGGAGAGCGAGTTCCTGCGCGGGCTGGCGGCGGGGCGCCTGCTCGGGCAGCGCTGCCCGGCCTGCGGCAAGGTCTACATCCCGCCGCGCGCCGCCTGCCCCACCGACGGGGTGCCGACCGCCGAGGAGGTGGAGCTGCCCGACACCGGCACCGTGACCACGTTCTGCGTGGTCAACGTGCCGTTCACCGGCCAGCGGGTGCCGGTGCCCTATGTCGCGGCCGCCATTGTGCTCGACGGCGCCGACATCCCGTTCCAGCACCTGATCCTTGGCTGCGAGCCGGGCGATGTCCGGATGGGCATGCGGGTGGCCGCGGTCTGGAAGCCCCGCGGCCAATGGGGCACGACGGTGGAGAACATCGGCCATTTCCGCCCCACCGGCGAGCCGGACGCGCCGTATGAGTCCTATGCGCACCACCTCTAGCGGCCGGGGCCCATGGCTGGCGGCGCCATGGCTGGAGGCGCCATGACTGGCGTCGCCGTCGTCGGCTTCGCCCAGTCCCCGTGCGTGCGCCACGGCGAGGGCACCACCAGCGGGGTGGAGATGCTGGTGCCGATCTTCGGCCAGGTGCTGGCGGACACCGGGCTGGCCAAGGACGACATCGGCTTCTGGTGCTCGGGCTCCTCCGACTACCTGGCGGGCCGGGCGTTCTCGTTCGTCCAGGCGGTGGACGCGATCGGGGCCTTCCCGCCGATCATGGAATCGCACGTGGAGATGGACGGCGCCTGGGCGCTGTACGAGGCGTGGGTGAAGATCCTCACCGGCGAGGCCGGCGTCGCGCTGGCCTACGGCTTCGGAAAGTCGTCCGCCGGGCAGCTGCGGCGGGTGCTCGCGCTCCAGCTCGACCCCTACCTGCTCGCCCCGCTCTGGCCCGACTCGGTCGCCATCGCCGCGCTGCAGGCCCGGCTCGGCATCGAGGCCGGGCTGTGGAGCGAGAAGGACATGGCGCGGGTGGCCGCGCGCAGCCGCGCCGCGGCCCTCGCCAACCCGCAGGCGCAGCTGTCCGGTGAGGTGAGCGCGGACGAACTGCTCGAAGCGCCGTACCTCGCCGACCCGCTCCGGGCGCACGACTGCGCGCCGGTCGGCGACGGCGCCGCGGCGGTCATCCTCGCCAGCGGCGAGCGGGCCCGGGAGCTGTGCCCGCGGCCCGCCTGGATCACCGGGTTCGAGCACCGCGTCGACCCGGCACCGCCCGGGGCACGCGACCTGACCACCGCGCCGTCGGCGGCCGCGGCCGGGCGCGCCGCCGGTGCGGCCGGCGTGGACGCCGCCGAGCTGCACGCGCCGTTCACCCACCAGGAGATCGTGCTCCGGTCCGCCCTCGGCCTGGGCACCGGCGTGCGCATCAACCCGTCGGGCGGGGCCCTCGCCGGCAACCCGATGTTCGCCGCGGGCCTGGCGCGGATCGGGATGGCGGCCCGGGAGATCTTCTCGGGCCGGGCGGACCGGGCCCTCGGCCACGCCACCAGCGGCCCGGCCCTGCAGCAGAACCTGGTCTGCGTCTTGGAGGCCCGGCCGTGACGGCCCGGGCCGCCGTGCTCGGGGTCGGCCAGACCCATCACCGGACCCGGCGCTCTGACGTGTCGATCGCGGGCCTGTGCCGGGAGGCGGTGGACCGCGCGCTCGCCGACGCGGGTCTCGCGCTGGCCGACGTGGACGCGGTCGTGCTGGGGAAGGCGCCCGACCTGTTCGAGGGCGTGATGATGCCCGAGCTGTACCTCGCCGGCGCGCTCGGCGCGGCCGGCAAGCCGCTGCTGCGGGTGCACACGGCGGGCTCGGTCGGCGGGGCGACCGGGATCGTCGCCGCCAGCCTGGTCCAGGCCGGCCTGCACCGCCGGGTGCTCGCGGTCGCGTTCGAGAAGCAGTCCGAGTCCAACGCCATGTGGGCGCTGTCGATCGCACCGCCGTTCAGCATGCCGCTGCTCGCGGGCGCTGGCGGCTACTTCGCGCCGCACATCCGCGCCTACATCCGCCGCAGCGACGCGCCCGATCACATCGGCGCGCTGGTGGCGGTCAAGGACCGGCGCAACGGCGCCCTCAACCCGTACGCGCACCTGCGGCAGCCAGACATCACGCTGGAGTCGGTGCGCGCCTCCCCGATGCTGTGGGACCCGGTCCGCTACGACGAGACCTGCCCGTCCTCCGACGGCGCGTGCGCGGTGATCATCGGCGACCGGGCGGCTGCGGAGGCCGCCGGCGCCGCCGGCCGGCCCGTTGCCTGGATCCGGGCCACCGCGATGCGCACCGAGCCGACCATGTTCGCGGGCAAGGACCACGTCAACCCGCGGGCCGGCGCCGACGCCGCTGCCGCCCTGTGGCGCCAGGCCGGGATCACCGACCCGCTGGCGCAGATCGACGTCGCCGAGATCTACGTGCCGTTCTCCTGGTTCGAGCCGATGTGGCTGGAGAACCTCGGCTTCGCGGAGCCGGGCAAGGGCTGGCGGCTCACCGAGACGGGCGAGACCCGGATCGGCGGCGCGCTGCCGGTGAACCCGTCCGGCGGGGTGCTCTGCTCCAACCCGATCGGCGCCTCCGGCCTGCTGCGGTTCGCGGAGGCGGCGCTGCAGGTCATGGGCAGGGCCGGGGCGCACCAGGTGGCGGGCGCCCGGACCGCGCTCGGCCACGCCTACGGCGGCGGGTCGCAGTACTTCTCCATGTGGGTGGTCGCCGCTACCCCGGGCTGAGGTGTATTTCCCGGCCGCCGCCCTCCTCCTTACCCGCGAGGAACGGCGCCGGGCGGGGACGGTGCCGCCCGGGTGAAGAGGAGGCGAAGCCGCGTGCCCGACTACGGCTGGGGGCTGGTGCTGCTGGGCACCTACCTGGTCCTGGTGATCCTGGCCCGGTGGCTCTACATCGCGCGCACCAACGTCCTGTGGACCAGCGCCCAGGCTGGGGCGATGACCAGGCGGCTGTCCCTGCAAGGACTATGCGGCCGCCCGGGCGGCAGCGGGCCGCCGGCGCCGGAGGCGCCCCTGCGGCCCCTGCTCACCGAGATCGAGAAGCACAACCCCTCCAGCAAGCGCAGCGGCGTCATCGGCTGGAACGGCTCCCACCAGATCGCCCAGTGGGTGCTCATGCACGAGGCCGAACGGCTGGCGCTGCCCTCGCTCAGCCACGAGCAGCTGGCCGCCCGGCTGGAGCGGGTGCTGGGCCAGCTGGGCGAGCTGCCCCAGCACCGGCGGGAGGCGTGGGAGCACGTGATCTGCGGCCTGCTCGCTGCCAGGGACGACGGCGGCACCGGGCAGCTGGACCGCGACCGCCGCGCCTACCTCGATGAGGTGCTCGGCGAGATCTACGAGGCGTCCAACGGCAACGCCGTCCAGCTGTCAGGGCTCTACAACCGGGCCACCTGGATCATCTTCGTCGCGCTGCTCCCGCTGGCGGTGCTGGCCGGCCTGGGCTTCGGCGTGCTGCTGGTGGCGGGCGCGATCGGCGGGCTGGTCAGCAGGATGCAGCGGCTGGTGTTCTCCACCCGCATCCCCGTCACCTACGGCAGCTCGTGGGGGCCGCTGCTGTGCGCGCCGGTCCTCGGCGCGCTCGCCGCCTGGGCCGGGCTGGTCCTGATCTCCCTGCTGCAGGCGGCGGGCGTGCTGCAGCTCACCGCCCTGCATCTCACACTGGGCGGCCTGCAGCAGCCGACGGCCGCGGTGCTCGGCATCGCGATCCTGCTGGGCGCCTCCGAGCGGTTCCTGCTGCGGCTGGAGAAGCAGGCCGAGGCCGTCATCGACCCAGACCACACCGGGCCCGCGGATCAGCCCGCGCCCGCCGGCGCCGCGGCGCCCAGCGAGCGGGTACGCCTGCTCCGGCCCGCGGCGGCCGCGGGGCCCAGCGCCGCGGAGACCGGGACGGCGGCGGCCAGCACCGCCTCAGCCAGCACCGTGCCTGCCACCACCGGGCCTGCCACCACCGGGCCTGCCACCACCGCGCCTGCCAGCGGGCAGGCCCCGGAGGTGGGCGGTCATGCCGCCTGACGCCGACGGCGCGCGGCCGGGCGGCGCCCGGCCTCACCGGTAGCTGACCGGCAGCCGCTTGACGCCGTTGAGCCAGCCGGAGCGCAGCCGCTGCGCCTCACCGGCCAGCCGGATGCCCGGCATGCCGTCGGCGATCGCGTTGAACATCAGCTCGATCTCCAGCTGGGCCAGGTTCGCGCCCAGGCAGTAGTGCGTCCCGGTGCCGCCGAAGCCCAGGTGCGGGTTGGGGGCGCGCTGGATGTCGAACCGCTCCGGTGCGTCGAACACGTCCTCGTCGAAGTTGGCCGACCGGTAGAACAGGCCGACCCGCTGGCCGGCCCTGATCTGCTGGCCGCCCAGGGTGGTGTCGGCGAGCGCGGTGCGCTGGAAGACCGTCACCGGGGTCGCCCAGCGGACGATCTCGTCGGCCGCGGTCCTGGGCCGCTGCGCGCAGAACAGCTCCCACTGCTCCGGGTGGTCCAGGAATGCCAGCATCCCGTGCGAGATCGCGTTGCGGGTGGTCTCGTTGCCCGCCACCGACAGCAGGATCACGAAGAAGCCGAACTCGTCCGCTGACAGCTGGCCACCGTCGACCTCGGCGTGGACGAGCTTGGTGACGATGTCGTCCCGGGGGCAGGCTCGCCGCTCCTCCGCCATGACCATGGCGTAGCCGACCAGCTCGGCCGCTGCGGCCTGGCTGTCGCCGCCGTACTCCGGGTCGTCGTAGCCGATCATCTCGTTCGACCAGGCGAAGATCTTGCGCCGGTCTTCCTGCGGTATCCCGAGCAGCTCGGCGATCGCCTGCAGCGGCAGCTCGGCCGCCACGTCGGTGACGAAGTCACCGGTGCCCCCGGCGAGGGCGGCCTGGACGATCCGCTCGGCGCGGGCGGTCAGCGCCTCGCGCAGGCGGCCGATCGCGCGTGGGGTGAAGCCCCGCGAGACGATGCCGCGCAGCTTGGTGTGCTGCGGCGGGTCGATGTTGAGCAGGATGAGCCGCTGCATCTCCAGCGACTCCTGGGTGACCTGCTGGGCATGGCGGATGATCGCCGTGTTCTCCTGGCTGGAATACACATCGCTGGCGCGCGATACCGCTAATACATCGGCGTGCCTGGTGACCACCCAGTACCCGTCGTCGTCGAAGCCGGAGGCGCCACGCGGCTGCGGATTCCACCAGACCGGGGCGGTGCGCCGTAGCTCGGCGAACTCGGCCGCGGGCATCCGGCTGGCGTAGAGGTCCGGATCGGTGAAGTCGAAGCCCGGGGGGATGCTCGGCTCGGCCATCGCTGCCTCCGCTGTAACGTGTTCTAGTTGATTGAATCACGCCAGCCGGCCGGGGTGAACGCCTGCTCGCGGCGGAATCAGAACGCGTTCTACTATGGGTCTGCCGGTATGGATGGACTGCCGCCGGACGGAGGTGCTGCGTGGGGGATGCGGTCATCGTGGCGGCGGTGCGGACCCCGGCCGGCAAGCGCGGCGGCGTGCTGGCGGGCCTGCATGCCGCCGAACTGCTCGGCAGCGCGCAGACCGCGCTGCTGGAGCGGGCGGGCGTCGATCCCGGCAGCGTCGAGCAGGTGGCCGGCGGCTGCGTCACCCAGGCGGGCGAGCAGTCCAGCAACATCACCCGCACGGCCTGGCTGCACGCGGGGCTCCCCCGCCAGGCCGGCTGCCAGACGCTCGACGCCCAGTGCGGTTCGTCGCAGCAGGCCGCGCACCTGATCGCCGGGCTCATCGCGGCCGGTGCCATCGAGGCCGGCGTCGCCTGCGGGGTGGAGTCGATGAGCCGGGTGCCGCTGGGCGCGAACGCGGGCACCGGCGTGGGCAAGCCCAGGCCCGCCTCCTGGGACATCGACCTGCCGAACCAGTACCTCGCCGCGGAGCGGATCGCGCAGCGGCGCGGGCTGTCCCGCGCCGACACCGACGGGTTCGGCCTCCGCTCGCAGCAGGCGGCCCAGCTCGCCTGGTCGCAGGGCCGGTTCGACCGCGAGATCGTGCCGATCAAGGCGCCGGTGCTCGACGCCGGGCACCAGCCGACCGGCGAGACCCGCACCGTCGAGCGCGACGAGGGCCTGCGCGAGACGAGCCTGGAGGCGCTGGCCCGGCTCCGGCCGGTGCTGGAGGGCGGCCTGCACACGGCGGGCACGTCCTCGCAGATCTCCGACGGCGCCGCCGCCCTGCTGCTGCTGGAGGCGGGCCGGGCCCGGGCGCTCGGGCTGCGGCCGCGCGCCCGGATCGTGGCCCAGTGCCTGCTCGGGGCGGAGCCCTACTACCACCTGGACGGGCCTGTCGCGGCCACCGAGCGGGTGCTCGGCCGCAGCGGCATGGCGATCGGCGACATCGACCTGTTCGAGGTCAACGAGGCGTTCGCCTCGGTGGTGCTGTCCTGGCTGAGCGTGCACCGGCCCGACCCGGACCGGGTCAATGTCAACGGCGGCGCGATCGCCCTCGGCCACCCGGTCGGCAGCACCGGCGCCCGGCTGCTCACCACCGCCCTGCACGAGCTGGAGCGGCGGGACGCCACCACCGCGCTGATCACCATGTGCGCGGGCGGCGCGATGTCCACCGCCACGATCATCGAACGCCTCTGATGACCCGCCGCAGGACACCGGTGATGTGAGCGTTTTCGCTAAGCAACGCTGGGGAAATACCTGACGGGAAAGCCCTGAACGACGCGGGGGGCTCATTGCTATGAGCGGTTCAGCGCAGAATTCGGTGCCCAGGGGACTCACCATCACCGGGCTGGCCACCATGAAATGGCAGTCGGGGCAAGGCCAGCCGCTCGGGCAGATCCAGCATGCGCACGACGACTGGCACGCCAACACGGTCCGCCTCCAGGTTGGCGTGCCGCTGCTGCGCGGGAAATCCAAGGCGACGTCGACCTGGCACGGCGGCGGCCCGGTCCCGGCACTTCTGGAATACCTGGCCGTCCCCGGCAACGGGATGACGGCCTCGCTCAACGGCAACCACTACAACGCCGCCTTCCTGGCCTACCTGGATCAGGCGGTCAAGCTGGCCCAGGACCTGGGCATGACCGTGGTCATCTGCGCCCAGCACGAGACCACCGACCGCACGGTCATGCCGGAGGGCAATGACATCGCCTTCTGGAAGATAATCCACGACCATTACGGGGCGGACGTCGTCTGTGACCTGTTCAACGAGCCGGTCCCCGACGCCATCTACGCCGACGAGTGGGCCGGCTGGCAGCACGGCGGGCAGGGTTCGGATGGCGTCACCTACATCGGGCTCCAGGCCATGGTCAGGGACCTGCGCGCGTACGGGATGACCCAGACCTTCTGGGTAGAAGGAGTGCATTTCTCCAACACCCTGGCGGGAGTGAACGGCAGCGAGGGCAACCATCTGATCCAGGACCCGCTGAACAAGATCGTCTACTCCATCCACCACCCGCGGGGCGCTCACACCCGGGCGAACTGGGACACCCAGTTCGGCTACCTCAAGGCGCTGGGCATCCCATTGGTGGTAGGTGAGTGGACCAACTGGGCCGCCAAGAAACCCGGTGAATGCTGGAAGGATGCGGCAGCGGCCGTCCCGAGGTTCCTGTCGTACGTCACCAGCCTCGGCGCCGGGATGACCGCGTGGGCGCTGATATCCAATGTGCTGGTCGTCGACCAGGTGACCTGGGCGCCCACTCAGATCCAGTCCACGTACGCCTGCGACGGGTCGGTACAGGGCCAGGGGGCCGGGCAGCTCATCCAGAATCAGTTCGCCACCTGGGCGGGGCTGCCGCCCGGCTTACGGTCATGGGTGCTGGCTGCTGACCGAGATCACCTCGCCGGTCAGGTAGGACGCGTAGTCGCTGGCGAGGAAGACGATGACGGTGGCGACCTCCCACGGCTCGGCGGCGCGGCCGAACGCCTCCCGGCCCGCCAGCTCGGCGAGCAGTTCCTCGCTGGTCACCCTGGCCAGGAACGGGTGGGCGGCCAGGCTGGGCGCCACCGCGTTCACCCGGATGCCGTGCCCGGCCACATCCAGCGCCGCGCACCGGGTCAGCGCCATCACGCCCGCCTTGGCCGCCGCGTAGTGCGCCTGGCCCGGCTGCGCGCGCCAGCCGAGCACCGAGGCGTTGTTGACGACGGCGCCGCCGTGGCCCTGCGCGACCATCTGCCGCAGGGCCGCCCTGGTGCAGCGGAACGTGCCGGTCAGCGTGACATCCAGCACCGCCAGCCACTGCTCGTCGGTCATCTCCAGCACCGAGCTGGTGCCGCCGAGCCCGGCGTTGTTGACCAGCACGTCGATCCGCCCGAACCGCCGCACCGCGCCGGCGATGAGCGCCCCGACCTGCGTCTCGTCGGTCACGTCGCAGACCTGCGCCCACACGCGGTCCCCGTGCGAGCCCGCCAGCCCGGTGCGGGCCGCGGCCAGCCGCCGCTCGTGCCGGTCGCTGATCGCCACCTGGGCGCCCTCCTCCAGGCAGCGCCGCGCCACGGCCGAGCCGATGCCGGTGCCCGCCGCGGCGGTGATCACCACCACCTTGCCGGCCAGCAGGTCCCGCGCCCTGGGCTGAACCACGGGCGGCGGAACCACGGGCGGCGCAACCACGGGGGGCTGAACCACGGGGGGCTGAACCACGGGCGGGGGCGTGGCCCCGGCCGGCGGCGAGCTCACGGGCGGGCCTGGCGGGGCAGGCCGAGCGCCCGCTCAGCGATGATGTTCCGCTGGATCTCGCTGGAGCCGCCGTAGATCGTGTCGGCGCGGCTGAACAGGAACAGCCGCTGCCAGTCGTCGAGGTCGTAGGGCTCCCCGCGGGCCACCATGGACGGGGCGCCGCGCACCTCCATGGCCAGCTCGCCCAGCTCCTGGCGCCAGCGGGACCACAGCAGCTTCATCACCGACGCCGCAGTGCTGGCTGGCACCGTGCTGGCTGGCACCGTGCTGGCCGGCACCGTGCTGGCTGGCCCGGGTCCGGTGGCCGCCCGGTCCGGGTCCGGCGCCAGCGTGCACAGCGCGTGCGCGCGCATCGCCTCCAGGCCGATCCACGCCCTGGCCAGCTTGTCGCGCAGCACCGGGTCGGCGGCCGCCCCGGTCTGCCGGGCCAGCTCCACCAGCCGGCCGAGGTCGCGCTCGAACCCGATCTGCTGGCCGAGGGTGGCCACCCCCCGCTCGAAGGACAGCGTGCCCAGCGCGACCCGCCAGCCGCCGCCTACCTCGCCGACCACCAGGTCGCGCTCGGTGCGGGCGCCGTCGAAGAAGACCTCGTTGAACTCGGAGGTGCCGGTGAGCTGCTGGATCGGGCGGACGGTGACCCCGGCCTGGCGCATCGGGACCAGCAGGTACGACAGGCCCGCGCCGCGCCGCGAGCCGGGCTCGGTGCGGGCGAGCACGAAGCACCAGTCGGCCACGTGGGCCAGCGAGGTCCACACCTTCTGCCCGCTGATCACCCACTGGCCGCCGTCGAGCTCCGCGGTGGTGGCCACGGCGGCCAGGTCCGACCCGGCGCCCGGCTCGGAGTAGCCCTGGCACCACAGCTCATCGACCGCCTTGATGGCGGGCAGGAACCGGCGCTGCTGCTCCGGCGTGCCGAACGCGATCAGCGTCGGCCCGAGCAGTTCCTCACCCAGGTAGCCGACCCGGCTGGGGGCACCGGCACGGGCGTACTCGGAGTAGAAGATGACCTGCTGGGCCAGGGTGGCGCCGCGGCCACCGTGCTCAGGCGGCCAGCCCAGGCAGGTCCAGCCCGCAGCCGCCAGGTGCCGGTTCCAGGCGAGCCGCTCGGCGTGCGCCTCGTTCTCCCGGCCGGGCCCGCCCGCCCCGCGCAGCGCGGCGAACCGCCCGCTGAGATTGATCTCCAGCCACTGCCGCACGCGGCGGCGGAAGTCCTCGTCCTCCGGGCTCGGCTGCACCCGCCCTCCCTGAGACGGATCCGCGGGCCCGCAGGGGGGAGGCGGGCCCGCGGAAGCACCGTGTCTGGCCAGCGGCTGTCCCCGCGCGTAGGCTCAGCCTACCAAGCACTTGCTTGCCAGAGGAGTCCCCCTGGTGGAGCCCACCACCACCATCCCGGCGGCGGTCGCACAGGCAGCGCGGGCGTTCGGCGACGCGCCTGCCCTGGCCGAGCCCGGCGGCCCGCGGCTCAGCTACCGCGAGCTGCACGAACGGGTGGTCACGGTCGCCAGGGCGCTGATCGCCGAGGGGGTGGCCCCCGGGGACCGGGTGGCCATCTGGTCCCCCAACACCCACCATTGGGTGCTCGGTGCCCTTGGCGCGCTGCACGCCGGCGCGACGCTGGTCCCGGTCAGCACCAGGTTCACCGGCCACGAGGCGCTGGACGTGATCAGCCGCAGCGGCGCCCGCGCGCTGATCGTGGCCGGCCCGTTCCTCGGCACCGACCGCCTCGCGGCCCTGCGCGCTGCGGCTGGGGAGGACACAGGCGCCAACCGGATCCCGGGCGGCTCTCGTCCCGGCTCCCTGAGCCTGATCGTGCAAGTGCCCATCGGGACCGGCGCACCGGGCGGTGGGACCGCCGTGGCGGCCGATGGGGCCATCGGCTGGGACGAGCTGCTGGACCGGGCGGCCGCGGTCCCGGCCAGCGTCGCCGCTGAGCGGGCCGCAGCGGTCAGCCCCGGGGACGTCAGCGACATCATGTTCACCTCGGGCACCACCGGGCGGAGCAAGGGGGCGATGACCGCCCACCGGCAGTCGCTGGCCGTCGCCCGGGCCTGGGCCGGGTGCGGCTGCCTTACCAGGACCGACCGCTACCTCGTGGTCAACCCGTTCTTCCACAGCTTCGGCTTCAAGGCCGGCATCCTGGCCTGCCTGGTCAGCGGCGCCACCCTGGTGCCGCAGCTGGTCTACGACGCCGGGCAGGCGATGGCGCTGGTCGAGGCCGAGCGGATCACCGTGTTCCCCGGTCCGCCCACGATCTACCAGACGATCCTCGACCGCCCGGAGCGGGCCGCCTACGACCTGTCCAGCCTGCGGCTCGCGGTCACCGGCGCGGCGGCCGTCCCGGTCGCCCTGGTGGAGCGGATGCGGCGCGAGCTGAGCTTCACGTTGGTGCTCACCGCCTACGGGCTGACCGAGGCCGTGGTGGCGACCATGTGCCGCCCGGGCGACGACCCACAGACCGTGGCCCGCACGTCGGGCCGGGCCGCGGCGGGCTTCGAGGTGCGGATCTCTGTGCCAGACGGGCGCGAGTCCGCGCCCGGTGAGACCGGCGAGATCCTGCTCCGCGGGCCGAACCTGATGCTGGGCTATCTGGACGACCAGGAGGCGACCCGCGCCGCGATCGACGCCGACGGCTGGCTGCACACCGGGGACGTCGGCCACCTCAACGAGGGCGGGTACCTGACGATCACCGACCGGCTCACGGACCTGTACATCTGCGGCGGCTTCAACGTGTACCCAGCAGAGGTGGAGCAGGTGCTCGCCCGGCTCGACGGCGTCGCCGAGTCGGCCGTGGTGGGGGTGCCCGACGCCAGGCTCGGCGAGGTGGGCAGGGCCTACGTGGTGACCCGCGCCGGCCACGCGCTGGACGCCGGACAGGTGCTGGCGCACTGCCGTCAGCGGCTGGCGGGCTACAAGGTGCCGCGGCAGGTCGTGTTCTGCGACGGGCTGCCCCGCAACCCGGCAGGCAAGGTGCTCAAGCGGCGGCTGCGGGAGGAGGCAAGGTGACGGAGCAGGCCGGGCATGATGAGAAAGCAACCCGCGACAAGGAACCGGTCCGCTATACCGAGCGCGGCGCCGTCGCGGTGGTGACGCTCAACCGCCCGCGCTACCGCAACGCCCAGAACTCCGCGATGACCTACGCGCTGGACGCGGCCTTCGCCCGGGCCGTGAACAGCGACGGCGTCGCCGTCATCGTGCTGGCAGGCGCCGGCGAGCACTTCTGCGCGGGACATGACATCGGCTCGCCGGGCCGGGACGCCGACGTCTCGTTCGGCCGGCAGGCGGCGCTGTGGTGGGACCACGTGGGCAGGGCGGGCGCCGACGCCCGTTACGCCCGCGAGATGGAGGTCTACCTGGGGATGTGCCGCCGCTGGCGGGAGATCCCCAAGCCGGTCATCGCGATGATCCAGGGCGCGTGCATCGCCGGCGGCCTCATGCTCGCCTGGGTGTGCGACCTGATCGTGGCGGCCGACGACGCCTTCTTCGCCGACCCGGTGGTGCGGATGGGCATACCGGGCGTCGAGTACTTCGCCCACCCGTGGGTGCTCGGGCCCCGCTTCGCCAAGGAGGTGCTGTTCACCGGGGAGCGGTTCGGCGCCCAGCGTGCCTACCAGGCCGGCATGGTGAACCGGGTCGTCGCGCGCGGGGAACTGGCGGAGGCGACCTTCGCGCTGGCGGACCGGATCGCCGCCATGCCGCCGTTCGGCCTCGCGCTGGCCAAGCGGGCGGTGAACCAGTGCGAGGACCTGATGGGGATGCGGCCGGGCATGGACTCCGCCTTCGGCCTGCATCACCTCGCGCACGCGCACAACGCCGAGGTGTCCGGCGACCCGCTGGCGGGCCTGGACGCCCGGGCCATGAAGGACCCGGCCGCACATGACACCGGGGCCAGCGGATGAGCCCCGGCCCCGCCGGGTTCCGGGCCGAGGTACGCGCCTGGCTGGCGGCGCACGTGCCGACCGGCCCGCTGCCGTCGCTGGACACCCGCGAGGGCTTCGACCGGCACCGCGCCTGGGAGCGCGAGCTCGCGGCGGCCCGGCTGTCGGTGGTGTCCTGGCCGCCCGAGTACGGCGGGCGGGGCGCGCCGTTGCTGGAATGGCTGGCCTTCGAGGAGGAGTACTACGCCGCCGCGGCGCCGGCCCGGGTCGGCCAGAACGGCCTGTTCCTGCTGGCGCCCACGCTGCTGGAGCACGGCACCGGCGAACAGCGCGCCCGGCTGCTGCCGCCGATGGCCCGGGCGGACGAGATCTGGGCCCAGGCATGGTCAGAGCCCGACGCCGGCAGCGACCTGGCCGCGATCCGGGCCCGCGCGGTGCGCACCGACGGGGGCTGGCTGCTGTCGGGGACCAAGACGTGGAGCTCGCGCGCCGCGTTCGCCGACAAGGCGTTCGGGCTGTTCCGCTCCGACCCCGGCGCCGGGCGGCATCGCGGGCTGGCCTACCTGCTGTTCGGGCTGCACGCCGACGGCGTGACCGTGCGGCCCATCCGCCAGCTGGGCGGCGAGACCGGGTTCGCGGAGATCTTCCTCGACGGCGTGTTCGTCCCCGACGCCGACGTGGTCGGCGCGCCGGGCGACGGCTGGCGGATCGCGATGAGCACCGCGGGCCACGAGCGGGGGCTGTCGCTGCGCAGCCCGGGACGGTTCAGCGCAGCAGCCGCCCGGCTGGTGGAGCTCTGGCGCCAGGCAGGCGGGCCGGACGCCGATTCGTTGCGCGACCGGGTTGCCGACGCCTGGATCGGGGCCCAAGCCTACCGGCTGCACACCTACGCCACCGCTGAGCGGCTGGCGGCCGGTGGCACGCTGGGCGCGGAGGCCAGCCTGGGCAAGGTGTTCTGGTCCGAGCTCGACATCGCGCTGCACGAGACCGCACTGGACCTGCTCGGGCCGCGGGCCGAGCTGCGCGACGGCGGGGACGGGCGGTGGCTGGACGGCTACCTGTTCTCGCTGGCCGGCCCGATCTACGCCGGAACCAACGAGATCCAGCGGACGGTGATAGCCGAGCGGCTACTCGGGCTGCCCCGGTGAGCTGGGCTGCCCCGATGACGCACGGGCGGACCGCCGAGCAGGAGCAGTTCGCCGCGTCTGTCCACGGCCTGCTCAGCGCCGCCGACGTGCCCGGCGCGGCGCGGCGGTGGGCGGCCGGGGACCACGCGCCCGGCCTGGCGCTGTGGCGCAAGCTCGCGGGGCTCGGCGTCACCGCGCTCGCGGTGCCCCAGCGCCACGGCGGGCTCGGCGCGGGCTTTTCCGGCGTGGTGGCCGCCTGTGAGGAGCTGGGACACCATGCCGTGCCGGGACCGGTGGCCGAGTCGGTCGCCGCGGTCCCGGAGCTGATCACGGCGCTGGCCGGGGAGCAGGCGCTGGCCGGGGAGCAGCCATGCGCCCAGTGGCTGGCCGGCCTGGCCGCCGGGGACCTGCTCGCCACGCTGGCCCTGCCGCCCTGGCTGCCGTACGCGGCGGACGCCGGCCCGGCCGGCCTGATCCTGCTCGCCGGGCCGGACGCGGTGTGGCTGGCCGCGCCGGGCGCCCGGCACCGGTCGGTGGACCCGGCCCGGTCGCTGTCGGAGGTCTTTGGCGGCGAGATGCTGGCGCGCGGCCCCGCCGCGACCGCCGCGGCCGGGCGGGCGCTGCAGGCCGGCGCGCTCGCCTGCGCGGCGCAGCTGCTCGGGGCGGGCCGTGCGCTGCTGGAGGCCAGCGTCACCCACGCCCGGCAGCGGACCCAGTTCGGCCGGCCGGTCGGGTCGTTCCAGGCCGTCAAGCACCAGCTCGCCGACGTGGCGATCGCGCTGGAGTTCGCCCGGCCACTGCTCGACGCCGCGGCCGTCGCCGCCGACGGCAGCGCGGGCACCCACGGCACCGACACTCACAACACGGGGACCGCCACGCGGGACGTGTCGGCGGCCAAGGTCGCCTGCACCGGCGCGGCCCAGCGGGCCGCCCGGGCCGCCCTGCAGGTGCACGGCGCGATCGGCTACACCCAGGAGCACGACCTGCACCTGTGGCTGACCAAGGTGCGCGCGCTGGCCGGCACGTGGGGCAGCCAGTCCGAGCACCGCGCCCGGGTGATGGCGGCGGTCGCCGGCGGGGGGCTGGCATGGAGCTGATGGAGCCGGCGTGGAGCTGACGGATCTGGCCTGGACCGACGAGCAGCGGGACCTGCGTGACGCGGTCCGTGGCCTGCTGGCGCGGCATCCCTCGCCCGCCCCCGGCCCCGGCTCTGCCCCCAGCCCCGGCGGAGGCTACGACCGGGTGCTGTGGCAGCGGCTGTGCGGCGAGATCGGCGCCGCCGGGCTCGCGATACCGCAGCGCTACGGCGGGGCCGGGGCCGGGCCGGCCGAGACCCACATCGTGATGGAGGAGCTCGGGCGCGCCCTGACCCCCTCGCCGCTGCTGGGCTCGGCGGTGCTCACCGCCCAGGCACTGCTGGCATCGGGCGACACCGCTGCGTGCCAGCGCCTGCTGCCCGCGATCGCCGACGGCTCTGCGGTCGCGGCCCTGGCGTGGACGACAGCGGCAGGCCGCTGGGATCCCGGCGAGGCCGCGTGCACCGCCCATCCCGCCGCCCGGACCAGTGCCGCAGAGGCGATCCAGGCCATCGCCGGGGCGGCCGGCGCAGACGCCTCCCTGGCCACCGCCCCATCCGTCTCGTCACCCGACGACTGGGTGCTGGTGGGCGAGGCGCACCACGTGCTCGACGGCGACGTGGCCGATGTGCTGCTGGCCGCCGCGCAAACGCCGGCCGGGGTGGCGCTGTTCGAGGTCGACCCGCGCGGCCCCGGTGTCACCCGGGCCGCCGTGGCCACCATGGACACCAGCCGGCGGCTGGCCGTCGTCGGGCTGGACCGGGCGCCCGGCCGGCCCGTCGGCGCGGGCGCCGGCAGTGCCAGCCCCGGCAGTGCCGCCCTGGCCCGGGCCAGGGATCTGGCCTGCATCGCGCTCAGCGCCGAGCAGGTGGGGGCCGCGCAGCGGGCACTGGAGCTGACCGTCGCCTACACCAAGGACCGGGTCCAGTTCGGCCGCCCGATCGGCAGCTTCCAGGCGCTCCAGCACCGGATGGCCGACCTGCACGTGCTGGTGGAGTCGGCGCGGTCGCTGTCCCGCGCCGCGGCCTCGGCCGCCGCCGCGGGCGCGGACGAGGCGGGCCTGCGGGCGGCCGCGGCCAAGGCCTACTGCTCGGAGACACTGGCCCGGGTGGCGTCCGAGATGATCCAGTTGCACGGCGCCATCGGCATCACCTGGGAGCACGACGCGCACCGGTATTTCAAGCGCGCGCACGGCGCCGCGCAGCTGTTCGGCAGGCCCTCCGAGCACATCGCGAGGATCGCCGCCGCCGTCATCGACGGCTGAACCCGATCATGCCGGAGGAGCCAGAGCAGCGAACGCGGCACGGCGGCATGAAAGCGCGGAGCGCCCCGGCGGAGCCAGGTATCAGCCGGTCAGAGTTCTCCGCCCGGTTAGGCGCCGCTCTGGATCCTGAGGATGACGGCGGTGGTGGCCCTGACGGTCAGGCTGATGCCGGTGCGCGGATCGGCGGCCAGGGTGCTCCAGCTGCCGTTCCAGGGTGTGTCGCCGGTGATGGTGGTGCCGCCGAGGGTGACATGTGTCGCTCTGGCGTCTCCGGGCTGCCCGCCCGCGAGGGTCATGGCCTGCACGTCCTGCACGGCCGGGCCGGGCGGGACGATCGTGACGGCGGCATCAGGAGCGCCCGCGCCGTGTGCCTTGTTGATGACCGTGACGTAGTCCTCCCCGGCCGTGCCGACGCAATAGGCGGTCAGGTTGATGCCGCCCGGGTTCTGGATCTGAGCGGGCTTGACCTGCCCGGCCGAGCCGAGGGTGAACGCCTTGATGCCGTATCCCTTCGGGTTGATCGCATAGCCCCCGCCGGCGGGATCGGGCACGATCGTGTCAGTGAACAGCCCTTGCCTGTTGTGGAAATTCACGCCTGCGGCGCCGTGGGCTGCCCACCAGTGCAGGTGATCCAGCGCCCACAGCGCTGAGGCGAACGCGTCGCTCGCTCCCTGGACGCCGCCGAGGTAGTCATTTGATTCGGTGAGCCGGTAACCCAGGCCCGCGGCGGTCACCGGAGCGAGATTGTTTTCATACAGCCAGGGATAGGGAGTGTAGGTGGTGGCCGTGGGCTGAGTCCCGATCGCCGCGCTGTTCACCCATTCGGGGGACAGCATGTTGCCGATGGCCTGCTGAGCGGTGCTGTCCCCCGGGTTACCCCCCGCATAGTAATGCTGTGTGATCTCTGATAACCGGCCAGAGTCCCGTTCATCGCCGGCGAGCCGCTCCGCCCACGACACCCCGTTGGCCGGGTCGGGGGTGTAGGTCTTGTTGGTGTAGGCCCCGAGGTCTGGTCCCGACAACGGCGCCCCCGGCGCCGTGGCCCCGATCGCGTCGGCAAAGCGCCGCCACTGGGCCAGGTAGGACTGGTATGCGCTGCCCGGCACATCGGCGACCTCCTCGTAGATCGCCGGGTCCAGCGGGTGGCCTGGGAAGGTGTGGTAGGCATGCCAGTCCGGCTCGTTGCCGATGGCGAAGCTGGCCACATGCGGCTGGTAGTGACCCCAGATGTGCCCGGCGGCCTGCGCATTGACCACCAGCAGATCACCGATGGGATCTTCCGCGGGGCTGAGCAGGCGCAGTGAGTAGATGACCTTCACTCCGGCCACCGCGGCGAAGGCGAACAGGCCATCGATTCCGGCGAAGCCATCGCTGCCCGTGCCCGCCGGGATCAGCTGATCCACCGTGCTCCCGCCGATCCGAAGGCTGCCCAGGCCCAGATTGCGAAACAGGGTGACCAGCGAGTTGTCTGCCGGGTTGAACAGATTGCCTGACACACCGGCGTTGCCGGGACCGAGCGGCCCCCGCTCGAAACTCAGCCCAGCGAAATCACCCGGGATCACCGGCCCAGGATGCTCGGCGTCAATAGTGATCGTTACAGCATCCATGCCCGGCTGGACCCCGGAGAGGACGGCGTCATAACCAGCATGACCAACTGGTCCCCCGGCGCAGCCGGTCTAACCCGCCCGCCGGGAGCATCCCGCTGGCACCGCTGCCCTCGCGGGCTCCTGGAGCGCGCCCGGGCGGCGCGCGGGGCCCACGCCACTGAGCGGTCCCGCGTTTCCGGAGGCATAGCGGCGGGGTCACGGGCAGAGTGCCGTGCATGAAGGCGTGACGGTGTGCGCCGGTGTCGTGGCCCTGGTGGCTGTTGGGGCGTGTACCGTCTGCTGCCGCATGCGGTCGCGATGCCGCGTGATGGCCGGCCCAGCGCGGCCCTGACGGTGGTGAGCGGTGCGGCCACGGTGATTGCCGGCCCCGCCGATCTGGGGGGCAGCCTGATCCGGGTGTCGACGCTGGCCAGCTCGGGCGTGCGCCCCGTGCTGGCCGGTCGCGGCCCGGTGCTGCTGTACCTGGGACAGACCGGCCCAAAGCGGCCCGGCGGCGGTGCACATCGTGCTGAACCGGCACCTCATCTGGCGGCTGATGTTCGCTGGCGGCACGAACCTGACCACCGTGGACCTGGGCCAGGGGGCCGGGTCAGCAGCGTGGATTTTCGCCGTCGACCCGTCGTTGTACCCCCACATCCAGGGGACAACCGACTCTGAGGTCCTGTTCCACCTCGCCCTGACCCTGGGGCTGCAAGAGGATCCCATAGCCGCA
>Ga0335080_10002020_pt1 | contig 20194 bp, 17 predicted proteins | sample Lox_Sample_34_FD_206720 | JGI IMG/M metagenome (GOLD analysis project Ga0335080, IMG submission 206720) | Soil microbial communities from Loxahatchee National Wildlife Refuge, Florida, United States - Lox_Sample_3.4 | ecosystem: Environmental > Terrestrial > Soil > Wetlands | place: USA...
CCAGCGCGAGTAACGGAAGCAGCTTCACGGTGACGGCGACGTCGAACGAGACCGGGCCTTACGCCAGTGTCCCGACCATCACGACGACGACCGGCACGGTGTGCAGCGTTGGCTTGGTTACGAGCAATGGTCCGGGCAGCTACCAGGCGACGGTAACGATCACAAAGGCGAGCGGGACTTGCAAGATGAAGGCAGCGTGGCCGTTGAGCACGGACTACGCGCTGGCCTCTGCCTTGCAGAGCACGACCGCCACGCACTGACGCTGATTGCCGTAAACGCTGTGCTTAAAACGAATGCGGCCCAGCCCCCCTGGGCCGCAATTTTCTTGCTGCCGCCCACAACGCCGCCGCCCACGATCCTGCTGCCTACAAACCCACCGCATTAATAATGATTCCCGATCCCTGCATCCCCCACCATTCCTTAAGCATCTAAAACTTGACAATGATCCGCTCAATTCATATCATGCCATAGGGCGCAATAATAATAATGCTGATTCTAATGCACTTAGTGTAATGATCTATACGAGTTTAGGAGGAAGTTATGGGAAAAATTATCGGAATTGACCTTGGAACCACCAATTCCTGCGTGGCTGTTATGGAAGGCGGCGAACCCAAGGTGATCGCCAACGAAGAAGGTGGCCGAACGACCCCTTCCGTTGTCGGGTTTACCAAGACCGGCGAACGGCTGGTTGGCCAGGTCGCTAAACGGCAAGCCATCACCAACCCCGAGAACACCGTGTACTCGATCAAGCGCTTCATGGGACGGCGATTTGACGAGGTTTCGGAAGAAATGAAGATGGTCCCCTACAAGGTCACGCGCCAGGGCGACCACGTCGCCGTCATGGCCCAGGGCAAGGAATACACTCCGCCCGAAGTGTCGGCGCTGATTCTTCAAAAGCTCAAGAAGGCGGCGGAAGACTACCTCGGCGAAAAGGTCACCGAGGCGGTCATCACCGTGCCCGCGTACTTCAACGACGCGCAACGGCAAGCCACCAAAGATGCCGGCAAGATCGCCGGGCTCGAAGTAAAGCGCATCATCAACGAGCCAACCGCGGCCGCGCTCGCCTACGGACTCGACAAAGGTAAAGACGAGACGATAGCCGTCTACGATTTCGGCGGCGGCACCTTCGATATTTCGATCCTCGAAGTCGGCGAAGGCGTCATCGAAGTCAAAGCCACCAACGGTGACACTCACCTCGGCGGTGACAACATCGACCAGCGCCTCGTCGATTGGCTGATTGACGAGTTCAAGAAGGATGAAGGCCTCGACCTCCGTGCCAAGGGCAACGAGATGGCCCTCCAGCGTCTGCGCGATGCGGCCGAGCGCGCCAAGATCGAGCTTTCCACCACCATGGAGACCGAAATCAATCTGCCCTTCATCACGGCGGATGCTTCGGGTCCGAAGCATCTTGTGAAGAAACTGACTCGCGCCAAGTTCGAGTCGATGGTCGAAGACATCATCCAGAAATCCGTTGGCCCGTGCCGGCAGTGCATGAAAGACGCCGGCGTCGATGCCTCGAAGATCAACGAAGTCGTTTTGGTCGGCGGACAGACGCGTATGCCGCGTATTCAGGCGCTGGTAAAAGACCTGTTCGGCAAAGAGGGCAACAAGAGCGTCAATCCGGATGAAGTCGTGGCTGTCGGCGCCGCGATTCAGGGCGGCGTGCTCAAGGGCGAAGTGAAAGACCTGCTCCTGCTCGATGTGACGCCGTTGACTCTCTCGATCGAGACCCTTGGCGGCGTTGCCACTCCGATGATTCCCCGGAACACGACGATTCCGACGAAGAAGACCGAAACGTTTTCGACGGCGGCCGATTCGCAGACTTCGGTCGAAGTGCACGTGCTTCAGGGCGAGCGTCCGATGGCGGCGCAGAACCGGACTCTCGGCAAGTTCCATTTGACGGGATTGCCCCCGGCTCCCCGTGGCGTTCCCCAAATTGAAGTCACGTTCGACATCGACGCGAACGGCATCCTGAATGTGACGGCGAAAGACAATGCCACCGGCAAGGATCAGAAGATCACGATTACGTCGTCTTCGGGTCTAAGCAAGGAAGAGGTCGAGCGCATGGCCAAAGAAGCCGACGCTCACTCGGCCGAGGACAAGACGGCGCGCGAAACGATCGAAGCCAAGAATCAGCTCGACTCGATGACCTACAACATCGAGAAGATGCTGAAGGAGCACGGCGACAAGATCTCGGGCTCCGAGCGCGGAGACGTCGAAAACGCGCTGGCTGACGCCAAGAAGGCCATCGAGTCGAACGACAAGGCCCAGATGGATTCGGCGCGCGAGAAGCTCACCGCGGCCTCGCACAAACTGGCGGAGCAGATGTACAAGGCAACGCAGGCGCAGGGCGGAGCAGGCGGCCCGGGCGCGGGTGGATCCTCTTCCGGCGGCCCGGACACGTCCTCGGGCGGCGACGGCCACTCTCAGCAGAAGAAAGACGAAGGCGTAATCGACGCCGAATACGTCGACGTTGAAGACAAAAAGTGATCGCGCTGAGCGGGGCGTCTGAGCCCCGCTGCGATCATCCCGAGCGAAGTCGAAGGATCCGTTTGTACCTGCTGCGGATTTCGTGGAACGCTCGCTGACGAAGGCATGCGGGAACTGGCAAACCGGGTTGTGACGCTCCATGCCGAAACGTGGCAGGTCAAGTCATCGCTGTCGGCGGCTGCGGCTTAGTCAGCGCTTCCGACCTAGCTCTGTCATCCTGAGCGGAATGGCTGGTTCGCGAAGCGAAGCAGCCATGGAGTCGAAGGATCCCTTGCCCGCATGCAGATTTGTGAACCTCGCAAGGCGTTCTCACGATGCAGCATTTCCGGTGAGAACTCCTTGACGGGCCGGTGCTGAAAGTCAGTTACACGGGGTCCTTCGATTGCCATCCGCATCGCGGATGGCAACTTCTTTCAGGATTAAAGATCGGAACAGCGGCGGCAGAGGTGAAAGTTCCAGCAACGCGACAAATCCGCCGCAACAGGGTTCATGTAGGTAGCAGTCTTGGGTTCTTATGGAAGGGGCAGACAAATTGAGATTCGAAGTCAATGGTCAGATGTTCTTCGTAAACTTCGTTCCAGAGGAGGGACGCTGGTATTGCTACGCTCCCACGCCCACCGGCGTGCAGCGCATTCCTGTCTCCATGGATTCGTCGCCGTTCGACGCCTCGTTTATCATTGCCGCCGACGAGCAGGCAAAAGAAGTGCTCAATTGAGTACGGCGGTTAGTGGCCAGTAGCCGGCGGTCAGCGCTCAGCTTCTAATTTGTTATTTGACAGCTAAAACAGACCTAGAATCGATCCGCTACATAACTCTGTCATTCTGAGCGGAGCAGGAAATTCGCGAAGCGAAGTTCCTGCGGAATGACTCCGCGATGGGAAGACCTGGCGAAAAAATGGGGCGCTGCGATGGCATTCCCTGGCGGGGCGATTGCGAACCGGTGAGAATGCTTTGCGTCGTCGCGATCATTCATCATTACCCCTTCGCGGCAATCATGCTACGCTCAGGATGACAAACTGACAGCTCACAGCAACAATGCCCACCCAAACCAAGGATTATTACGCAGCACTCGGCGTCAAGAAATCCGCTTCTGCCGACGACATCCGCAAAGCTTTCCGCAAGCTCGCCCGCAAATACCATCCTGACGTGAATCCCGGAGACAAGACCGCGGAAGAGAAGTTCAAGGCGCTCTCCGAGGCCAACGATGTCCTCAGCGATCCCAAGAAGCGCAAGATCTACGACCAGGTCGGTTTCTACTCCGACAACATTGATCCTGCGACCGCCGAGGCTTACGCTCGCGGAGGCGGCCAACCCGGCGCGCCGGGCGGGTTTGGCGGAGGATTCCCCGGTGGTTTTCCGGGCGGGCAGGCAGGGCACGGCGGCGCAGGCAACGTCGATTTCGGCGGCTTCGATTTCTCCGACTTGTTCGAAGGCGCGCGCGGCGGTGGCCGCAAAACCACCTCTTCATCCGGCGGAGGCAGCTTCCGCGATATCTTCTCAAACATCTTCACCGGTGGCGCCCGTGGCTCTGCCGCCGACGAAGGCCCCGAGCCCGGTTCCGATCTCGAATATCAGGTCAACGTTCCTTTCTGGACCGCCATTCGCGGCGGCGTCATGAAGCTGAACATCACGCGGCGCGATGTCTGCGCCCATTGCCACGGCAACGGATCGATCGAAGCGCCGGGCGTATGCCCGCAGTGCCACGGCAAGGGAACGATCGAGCAGACCGGCGGCCGCATGAAGTTCAACGTCACTTGCCCCCGCTGCCACGGCACGGGCAAGAACATTTCGACCTGCCCCGTCTGTCATGGCGAAGGCAGCGTCGAGCGCACCGATCCGCTCGAAGTGCGGATAAAGGCTGGCACGCGCGACGGCCAACGCATTCGCATCGCAGGCAAGGGTAATGCGGGTCTGCACGGCGGCGGCGTCGGCGATCTCTACGTCATCATTCGCATTAGCGAGCATCCTCTATTCCGCCGCGAAGCCGACGACATTTACATCACCGTGCCGGTGACGGCGGTGGAAGCGGCCCTGGGTTCTAAGATCGACGTCCCCACCATCGACGGCCGCAGCACGCTCAAGATCCCTCCCGGCACGCAATCGGGACAGAAGCTTCGCCTGCGCGAAAAGGGCGTGCCGTCGGCAACCAAAGAAGGCTCGCGCGGCGACGAAATCGTGGAAGTGAAAATCACCGTGCCCATGCCTCGCGACGAAAAGACAAAGGAACTGCTGCGCGAGTTGGCCAAGCTGAATCCGGAAGATCCCCGGGCGGAGCTGTGGGACAAGGTGTGAAAGCAGGTTCCCAGTTGTCAGCTCTCAGTTGTCGATGGAGTGCGGTAGATTCTACTGAGAATCGAGAACTGGGAACCTGGAACTTTATTTCTTGCTCGGGTCGTCGGCCGGGTTCACGTAATTAATGGCCAATGGCGACATGCCATGGATCTGAATCTCCGTCTCTCCTGAAGCCATGGCGTAATGATGCATGTCAGGATCGAGGTAGGCGAAGCTGCCAGCCTGAAAAGGCATCATCTTCGTTTCGTCGAATTTGTCGCCCATGCCGACTTTCAGGGTGCCTGAAATTACCGTGACGTTCTCGCGCTTGGGATGCCAGTGCGGAGCGATCTTGTAGCCCGCAGGCATTTTGAATCGGACGGTATAGTCTCCGGAACTCGCCATCGGGTCCCCTTCGATCACCGCCAGCAGCGAGCCCGGCGCGACGAAGGGCGGCGGCGGTCCCCACTTGATCTGGTCAGGGGTAAAAGCATTTTGTGTACCCTGGGCGAGCAGCAGGGTAGCGCAGAGACAGAGAATTCCGAGCACGGTCTTCTTCATGGTTAACTCCCTCCTGATCTAGCGAGCGTTGATGCCGAACGCAGCAGATTTATAACAATTTCCCCAACGCTATGAGAGCCTGCGCTGCTCCAGTTCGTCAATCTGTCCTTTTTGGCGTTTTTTTTGCGGCGTCGTTTTAGGTCTTCTATGCACTCTTTACCAGCTTCAGTTCTTCGGGACCGCGAACGTTGTAATGCTGTTCCGGCACCGGGAAGCCGGCGCGGGCAAAGACATCGCGGATCAGGCGGTTCGTATCGAAATAAACCTGCCAGTAGTGTGCGTTGTTGCAATACGGCCTCACCGCCAGCACCGGCCCCGCAAGGTTGAACGTTATGATCTCGACATCCGGAGCCGGATCAGCCAACACGTTGGCGATCTTCGCCATCGCAGGCTTCAGCAAGGCAACCGCGGCCTCCGGGTCCACTCCGTGCGCCAACTGCGCGGTCAACTCCACGCGGCGGTAGGGGTTGGCCGAGAAGTTCTGGATGGTATCGCCGAAGACCTTGCCGTTGCCGACGATCGTCCTGACGTTGTCAGGGGTGCTCAGGGTCGTGGCGAAAAGCCCGATCTCCTCGACCGTGCCGGTTACGCCGGCCGCGGTAACGAAGTCCCCGACTTTGAAGGGCTGCAGGATGACGAGGAAGACGCCTCCGGCGAAGTTCGATAGCAGCCCGGACCACGCCATTCCGATGGCGACGCCCGCGGCGGCCAGCAGCGCGGCAAAGCTGGTCGTCTCAACTCCGAAATATCCGAGGATCGCGACGACTAGGACAATATTAAGCAGCGCCCCGAGCGCCGAGTTAATGTAGCGGACCAGCGTTGGATCGATCTTCTGCCTGCGAAGTGCGCCTTCCATCAAGCGCAGCGCCAGGCTGATGAGCCAGCGGCCAATCATAAACAAAACAATCGCGCCCAGAACTTTCAGGCCGACGGCGGTCAGTACAGCAGTTACGGTCTGCGTCATGGCGGTCAAGTTAAAATTCATAAACTCTCCTGGTGGGTCGCACAACTCGCACCCCAATGGGCAGACATTTTACCCGCAGCACCGTTGGTTGGCTACGGCATCAGAGTGATCGAAGCCGCTGGGACAGGGGGAAGATCTGACCTGAATTGTGACTCGAGTGGTCTCGCCTACCGTTACCTCTGTACCTGACCTCGCCGGGGAAAAAATTCAAAAAACGAAAGAAAATTCTTGCATCTGTGGAAAATTCCCGTAATCTCACAAATGCGAACTAACTTTGCCGAAATGCCCGGGAAATCGCAGCAACCCGGGAGCCGCGAGAGCAAGTCAAGGGAGACGCGGTGGTGAGAGTGAGTCGCTCAGGGAGGACGCCATCGAAATTGGCAACTGCCACCGCTACCACAAACATTCAACAGCCTAGTTTCCCTGCCAGCAATTCTGCTGTTGCTCCCCGGAAAAAATCGATTCGCCTCACGTTGTGGCCTTTGGTCGCCGCCACCTTCTTTATGGTGTCCGGCGGAACCTATGGGACCGAAGACATCGTCCACGGCGCCGGCTATGGGAAAGCGATTCTCATCCTGTTGCTCACGCCGCTGCTCTGGAGCCTGCCCACCGCGTTCATGATCGGCGAGCTTTCGAGCGCCCTCCCGTTCGAAGGCGGCTATTACGCCTGGGTACGCCGCGCAATGGGAAATTTCTGGGGATTTCAGGAGGCTTGGCTCTCGCTGGTAGCGTCCATTTTCGATATGGCGATCTATCCCACCCTCTTCGTCGCCTACCTCACCCGCATGTTCCCCTGGTTTCAGGAGAACCACCGCGGCGTGCTGGTGGCGCTCGGAGTGGTGGTCTTGTGCGCCGCTCTGAATATCGCCGGCGTTAAGGTCGTTTCGACGACTTCGCTCTGGCTGTTCTTTCTCTTGTCGGCGCCATTCGCCGCGATCTTTGTATTGGCTCCGTTCAAACTCGGCGCGCTGGCGAATGCTGTGACCAAGCCTACGACCTCGAACGTTGACATTCTGGGTGGGCTGCTGATCTGCATGTGGAATTACATGGGATGGGACAACGCTTCCACCATCGCTGCGGAGGTCGAGCGTCCGCAGCGCACCTACCCGCGAGCGATGTTGTGGGCAGTTGTAATCGTAGCACTCAGCTATGTGCTGCCATTTGCCGCGATGTGGGTGACTGGACTGCCGGCCAGCGCGTGGGAAACCGGTGCCTGGGCGGATATCGCTCAACTCATGGGCGGGCCCGCGCTGCGGATCGCGCTCGTCGCCGGCGGCATGATGAGCGGTTTTGGCATGTTCAACGCGCTCGTCATGAGCTACTCGCGCCTGCCCCTGGCAATGGCGCAAGACGGAATGTTGCCGAAGGTGTTCGCCAAATTGCATCCGAAATCGCGCGCCCCGTGGGTCGCCATCCTTGCTTTGGCTATTGGCTGGGGCCTCGCTTTGAATATCGGCTTCGAGCGGCTAGTGACGCTCGACATCATGATTTATGGTGCAAGCCTGACGCTTGAATTTGTGGCGCTGATCGTCCTGCGCTTCCGCGAACCGGAGTTGAAACGGCCATTCCGAGTGCCGGGAGGCTGGTTTGGAGCCATAGCGGTCGGAATCCCTCCGACCCTGCTGCTCGGGTTCGCCGTCGTGAACAGCGAACATGAAGCGATTCTCGGGATGAGCGCATTCTGGTTTGGCCTGATCCTGATGGGCGCCGGCTTTGTTGCTTACGCGATCAACCACGCGCTCAAGCCGTCGGGCTGGACGCAACCTGAGCCTAAGCCGGAGCTGGCAGCGTAAACCCCTGGCTGCGTAAACTCCTTCAATTGTAGAGACGCCGCTCGCCGCGTCTGTTGTTCAGCCGCGGTATTTGATGGATCGGCATTGTTTACTGGAGTAGAGACGCGGCTTGCCGCGTCTTTCATCTTTGTTTTTCACCGGGCTTCTTGCCCGGCAACTACTGACAGGAATCGCTCACCACTTTCAGGCTCGTCACCTGGAAATCCCCATACCACTTCCCGCTCGACTCCTGTTTTTCGTGTTCGGCGAATTTCGCTTCCTTCGCCGCCGAACGATGCAAAACATGACCCGTTGCCGTCACCTTGTGCCCAACGTCGCCTGCGTCCACTTTTCCTGCCAATTCCCACATCTTGCCGTCTTCGACAATAAAGAATCCGCCGGCTTCGATGCCTTTTTGCACGCAACCGGTAACAGCGTGTGGGTTATCGGTGACTTCTTGCGCTTGAATCTCGAGAGCACAGAGGGTCAAGAGCGCCACGACAACAAACGTGAGGGAGAATCTTGCATTCGAACACATCGCCTGCCTCCTCAACTACTATTGTGCATAGTATATGACGGTATGCAGTTGTCCGGAAGCACATGGGCCTCCTGCAACCCTCCGTTTCTTCGTTCTCCCCTTTTCGCAAATGACGTTCGTCTTTGCGTTATCGAGAGACCTGGCCCGTGCACAGCTTTCAATTTACGGAACTCGTGTCATCCCGCATTTTCTGCTGTCTGCGGTGCTACATTAGTCTCAGCATCGACCTTCGGGATGCCCGCTTCTTCCCGGAAGGAGTCGCTTGATTTTTGATCTGGTTGTATAGAGGACAAAGACTTTTTCTCAACATGCCATCTAAGCGTAAATCCAAAGGCGCCTACATGATCTCGGCCGTCGCCGAGATGTATGAGATTCATCCCCAAACCCTCCGCCTCTACGAGCGCGAAGGCCTGCTCAAGCCCAGCCGCACCGAAGGCAACACGCGCCTTTACACCGACGAAGACCTCCAGCGCCTCGAATTCATCCTCTCCCTCGCTCGCGACCTCGGTGTGAATATCAGCGGCATCGCCATCATCCTCCAGATGCGCGAGCGTATGGAAGAAATGCAGCGCCAGATACAGGATTTCGTGCAGTACATTCAGCGCGAAGTGTTGGCGCGCGCCACCGCCGCAGCCGATCCGTCGAAGGGCGCCATTGTCCCGCTCCGCCGCCCGGTCGCTCCGCCCCTCGATGCTCTCCGCCGGAAGGATTCCTCGAAGTAGATTTCACGAAACTTTCATCTCTGTGCAACCCACTGCACTCGTTTCCCATCTACTCTCGGACTATGAAATCCGCGGACCTGGGTTTGGGTGCTCCCCCGTTCCCGGCCGGCTTGCCGGCGCGGGCCGCACACGACATGAGCCACACAACTACCGATCACGCGCTTGTCCTGAGCCTTGACCCGGCCGGTCCCAACGCAGTCGTCCTTCGTTGTCAGGGTGAGATTATTTTCCGCACCGAGGCGCGCGCTCTCTCCAGCTTGCTCACCGAGGTGCTCCCCATGGCTCGTCACCTCGTCGTTGATCTGGCCGGCGTGACGGCCCTCGACAGTAACGCCCTGGGTGAACTCGTGGTGACTCAGATGTGGGCAGACGCCGCGGGGTACGACCTGAAGTTCGTGACCCCTATGAACTCGGTTTGGCGGATCCTGGAAACGACCAATCTGGTCGCCGTGTTGGATGTGTATTCGACCGTCGCAGGCGCGCTCGCCGCCCTGCATTCCGAACCCATACATCCTTCCTGACATCCGCCCCTCGGCTTCCTGTTACGCCGCTGGAGTAGAGACGCGGCTTGCCGCGTCAGTTCTTCTTCGTTCCGTCCCCTCCTGCCTGGTTGCTGAACTTGCGCCACCGGCGCCGGTACTTACGCCTCGCCTCGCTTCGGCCTCTCGTGTGGACGGCAGGCTTTAAGGTTTTCGTTGCGAAATGATAGGCTTTGATTTGCCAGTGAAGCCGAATCCACACTTCTATCCCGTCATCCTGGCCGGAGGCCGGGGCACTCGCTTTTGGCCCCTGAGCCGCATGCGCCGCGCCAAGCAACTCCTCGCGCTCGACGGCCGGCAAACTATGGTTCAGCAGACGGCCGACCGGCATCGCGCGCTCGCCCCCCCGCGCAACTTCTGGGTCATCACCAATCAGTACTTGCGCCCTGCAATTTTGCGCCAGCTCCCCGCGCTCTCGCCCCGGCAAATTGTCGCCGAGCCCGTCGGACGCAACAGCGCTCCCGCGATCGGCTTGGCGGCATTCTTATTGCTCCGTCGCGACCCCGATGCCGTCATCGGCATGTTTCCATCCGACCACGTCATTGCCGCCCCGGCCGAATATCGCGCCACCATCCGGAAGGGAATCGAACTGGCCGCGGCGAATCAAAATATTGTTGCCCTCGGCGTCCGCCCCAAGCGTCCCGAAACTGGCTACGGCTACATTGAAGCTGGAGAGAGTGTTGGAGACACCGCCAAACGTGTACGGCGTTTCACCGAGAAGCCCGGCCTCGCCAAAGCCCGTCACTTCCTCGAGGCCGGCAATTATTTCTGGAACAGTGGCATGTTCTTATGGCGCGCGGATACCCTCGCCGCTGCCCTCGCCGAACACTTGCCCCTTACCGCTGCTATCCTCGACAAAATCGCCGCCACCTACGGAACCCGCAAATTTTCCGATACTTTCCGCCGCCTCTATCCCAGGTGCGAAAACATCAGCATTGACTACGCGGTGCTCGAACGCCGGTCCGAGAAGGGCGAACTTGCTTCGCACATCTTCTGTCTGCCCTCGGAGTTCGGCTGGAATGATCTCGGCTCCTGGACCGCGCTCCATGAACATCACGTGGCTAAGACCACTCCAAAAGACGGTAACCTGGTCAATGCCAGGGCCAGCTTCGCTCTGAACGCGACCAATAATTATGTGCACGCGCTCGGTAAATTCGTGGCTGCCGTCGGCGTCAACAATCTCGTTGTCGTCGAAACCGATGACGCTTTGCTCATCACCACTCTCGACCAGTCACAGGATGTCGGCAAAGTCGTCAAGTATCTGGATGAGAAAAAACTGAAGAAACTTGTTTAACTGTCGCCGCCCCCTCGCGTGCGAAGCTTCTGCTGAATTGGGACAATGAAGGGCTCTGGCTGCTGATGACCAGCGCCTCTGACGAATGAGCGATATCAAATTTGGCACCGATGGCTGGCGCGGCCTGATCGCGGACGATTTCACATTTCACAATGTCCGCCGGGTCGCAGCCGCAATTGCTTCCTACGTTCTCAAGCACGAGGACGCCGCTCGCGGTCTCGTGATTGGCTACGATACCCGCTTCGCTTCCGATCGCGCCGCCCGCGCCGTTGCGGGCGTCGTGGCGAACGCCGGAATCCCCGTGCTCCTCTCCGAAGACTACCTTCCCACCCCCGCCGTTTCTTACCAGGTGAAAAAGTCGGGCGCGGCCGGCGGCGTGATGGTCACCTCGAGCCATAATCCCTGGAACTGGAATGGCGTGAAGTTCAAGGCGAAGTTTGGAGGCTCCGCCACGCCGGCCATTATGAGGATCATCGAGGAAGAACTGGCAGCCGGCGTAATGCCGGAAAGTGGCGCACCAGCGAGAATCGAAGAAGTCGATCTCAAGACGTCCTACGTCGATGGCCTGTGCCAGTTCGCCGACTTGCACTTGATCCGCAAGGCCAACTTCAACTTCGCCGTCGATTCCATGTACGGTTCGGGCCGTGGCGTACTCCCGGGCATCTTCGACCGCAACGGAATCCGCTATGTAGCCATCCGCCAGGATGTCAATCCTCTCTTCCCCGGCATTAATCCCGAGCCCATTCTGCCCCACGTCGCTTTGCTCCAAGAAACCGTAGTGAAGGAAAAGTGTCACGCCGGGCTCGTTACTGACGGTGATGCCGACCGTATCGGCGCGGTCGCCGAAGACGGAAGTTTCGTCGACTCCCACAAATGCATGTGCCTTTTGCTGCAGTGGTTGCTCGAGTACAGAAAGTGGCCCGGCGACGTCGTACGCGCTTTCAACACCACCGGAATGATGGATCGTATCAGCGCCAGATATGGCCGCAAGCTGCATGAGTGCAACATCGGTTTCAAGTACATTGCCGATCTCATGATGGATCACGAAATTCTCCTCGGCGGCGAGGAGTCGGGCGGCATCGGCTATGGCCGCTTCCTTCCCGAACGGGATGGCATTCTCAACGCACTGCTGCTGGCTAACGTAATGGCTGAGCAGGGTAAGCCTCTTGGGCAGTTGGTTTCTGATCTGCAGCGCGACTACGGTGCGCATCACTATGGCCGCGCCGATCTTCATATTTCCGACGACCTGAAAAACGAAGCGGTCCGCCGCGCCGGCAACCCCCAGATCGCCAAACTGGGGCCCTACCCCATTTCGCGCAAAGAGAATCGCGACGGGGTGAAGTGTTTTCTCGATGCTCCCCGGAATGGCAATGGCGCTGACCCGTGGGTGCTGTTTCGCGCCTCCGGAACGGAGCGTCTGCTGCGGATTTACGTCGAAGCTGCATCCCCCGATCTGGTCGCGGAGATTCTCGAACACGGAAAGCGTTTTGCTTTGCAAGCCTGATCGCCGCTTTCCCCCGAGCCTGCGCCGATCTGCCCCGGCCCGCCAGCCTGCCCGGCACTTTGGCGTTGCCCCTGCTCCAAAACAAGATAGGATAATGACAATACTTCGGGGTTATGAGCGAGACTGCAACCATATTGCCGCCAGTTGATTCGGCTGACTCACGCCGTTACAACCGCATCAAGCGATGGATGGGCATGGCCGATTTTGCCCTCGGACTCGCCCTGCTCGTCGTCCTGCTCGTCACCGGTTGGACTGGCGCCTTGCGCGATTTCGCCTATCGTGGTGCCTCGCAGAACTATACTCTCGCCGTCTTTCTCTATGTCCTCATGCTCATGCTGATCGGCAAATCCATCGGCGTTCCCCTCGATTACTACGCATTTCGCCTGGAACATCGCTTCCATCTTTCCAATCAAAGACTTCGATCCTGGTTGTGGGATGAATTCAAGGGCCTCCTCATCGGACTCCTGATGGCTACCCTCTTGGTCGAGTTGATCTATCTCCTCTTGCGCCAGGTCCCCCAGCACTGGTGGCTGATCGCCTGGGCGCTCTTCCTCGGACTCATGGTGCTCCTCGCTCAACTGGCGCCCGTCGTGCTCTTCCCCATCTTCTATAAGTTCGAGCCGCTCGAGAATGAAGAACTCAAACGCCGCTTGATCGTGTTGAGCGAACGGGCGGGCACTCGCGTCCGCGGCGTTTATCGCTGGCACCTCTCGGAAAAGAGTAACAAGGCGAACGCCGCCCTCACTGGCCTCGGCGCCACCCGGCGCATCATTCTCGCCGATACCCTCCTGGAAAACTATTCTGAGGATGAAATTGAAGCCGTGCTCGCCCACGAACTCGGCCATCACGTGCACCGGCACATTCTCAAGAGCATTTTGGTCCAGGCCGTTATCACGTTCATTGGCTTCTGGCTTGCCAACGAGGTCTTGCGTTATGCGGTCGAACGCCGCAACATGTTTGAAACGCTTTCTGACTTTGCGAATCTCCCCCTCTTGATTCTCGTTTCGACTGTACTGTCGCTCCTCTTGATGCCTGCCCTGAACGCCTATTCCCGTTTCAATGAACGCCAGGCCGATCGCTACTGCTTTCAGTCCGTCGCCCGCGTTGAGCCCTTCATCTCCTCCATGAACAAGCTGGCTCAACAGAATCTTGCCGAAAGAGTGCCTTCCCGCTGGGTGGAGTGGTTCTTCCATTCCCATCCCGCCATTTCCAAACGCGTGGCCGCCGCTGAGCTCTGGGAGCGCGCACTCAAGCAGGAGTGAGAACGGAAATCAGGAAGGTATCTTTGCCGTCGCCCGCTCCTTCGCCCCGCTCTGCAGAATTTCCTCTACCCGTCTCAGGTCCGCTTCCGTGTCCACCCCCACCGTATCGAAGGGCGTTTCGGCGACGTACACGGGTACCCCGTTTTCCAGAAATCGCAATTGCTCCAGGCGTTCTGTGCGTTCCAGTGAGGATTCCGGCCAGCTCACGAACTTGTCGAGCGCCGCTTTGGTATGCGCGTACAGCCCGAGGTGCTTGAAGTAGCGGGGCCGCGTGCCGTCGCGGTCATGGGGTATCGTAGCCCGGGAAAAATACAACGCCCGTCCGGCGCTGTCCGTCACGACCTTCACGGCGCCAGGATTATTGATATCCGCCTCGGCAGCGAGAGTCTTTAGCGTTCCCACCTCCACCCCCGGCCTTCCCATGAGCGCCAGCAGACTCTCAATGTGTTCACTTCTTGTCAGGGGCTCGTCGCCCTGGATATTCAGGTAGACGTCGGCCTTGAGCATCCCGGAGATCTCATGCGACCGTTCCGTCCCCGAGCGATGCGCAGCCGATGTCATCCGTACCGGGATTCCGCGCTCTCGGCAGCATCGCAGAATCTCGTCTGCATCGGTCGCCACAACAATCTCGTCGAGCCCCGCGCAGCGTTCTACCGCGCGGTACACCCGGACGATCAGGGGTTCACCCGCTATTTCTCGCAGCATCTTGCGGGGCAGGCGAGTCGATGCCAGCCGCGCCGGAATGACAGCGATAATCTTCATGGACTCAGTTTCGCACGCACTCGCCGGCTTTGGAACTCCGGTTCCACAGGTGGTAATGATCTCGGATTCCGCTGCCGCATTCCAGATACGGCCCCAATACGTCCCCGGAAATCTGTAGGTTAGTCATTGAAAACAAATAACTTATTGTCGTGGCCGGGGGCCCTCTGGCTTCGCCACCCTGAAACAGGCCGGAAGTCGCATGCCAAGTCCGGCCGGGTACTTTGGAGTGCGCGACCTCCCAGAATCGCTACCGCCGCAAGACGTGTTCGACCTACCATAAGCAAACGTGAGTTGTTTTCTTACTCTCCCTTGGCGCGAGCCCGCGTTCGTCCTCGGTAGGACTGGGGTCACAGCGAATGCAAATTCTGTTAGTCGATGATTCGGCCGTGTACCGGAAACTGATCGGCGATCATCTGAAAAACTGGGGCTTTGATGTCACCGTCGCCGAAACCGGCGAGGCCGCTTGGCGCGTCCTCAAGCAACCGGATGCGCCCAAGCTCATGCTCTTGGACTGGGTTCTCCCCGATCTTGAGGGGATCGAACTTTGCCAGCGCATCCGCCAGGCTGGTATCACCGGCCAGTACGTTTACGTCATCCTCCTTACCGGTAAGCAAGGTGGCCGCCAGAACATGCTCGATGCCATGGATGCGGGTGCCGATGACTACCTCGTCAAGCCCTTCGATGAGGCCGAGCTGAAGGCGCGCCTCCTGGTCGGCAAGCGCATCATCAACCTGCAGGATGAACTGATCACGGCCCGCGAATCCATGCGACATGCTGCGACCCACGATTCCCTGACTGGCCTGCTGAACCGGGAAGAAATCTTCGCGATGCTGGAGCGTGAACTCGAGCGCGCACGTCGCGAACACAAGCCCGTCTCCGTGATTCTTGGCGATATTGACCACTTCAAACAAGTGAACGACACTTGCGGGCATCTCTTTGGCGATCAAGTCCTGCAGGAGATGGCGCACCGAATGCTTACCGGACTCCGCGTCTATGACGGGGTCGGGCGTTACGGCGGCGAGGAATTCCTGCTGGTACTGCCGACCTGTAGTCTCGAGGACGGGCGGGTGCGCGCAAATGACTTGCGTGAGCGCATCGCAGCCACCCCCTGCACCTCTGGAAGCGTCGCAAGGTCGGTCACCATGAGCATGGGTGTGGCCGCTTCGGAATGCCTCGGTGCGAAAGAAGTGGAGGCCTTGATGAACCGCGCCGATCAGGCCCTCTATGTCGCTAAGAGATCCGGGCGCAACCGGGTCGAGCTCCAGGAACGCTCCACAGAAGATCCATGCGACGGATGCGGCCGGAAAACGGACGCCATCCAAAAGAAGTCAAGCCAACGCTCTTCGAAGGCTGGCGCCTCCTGACACTGGCCTTACACCCGGTCCTGCCGCTCTCGCCTTACCATTCTCCTGAAACCAGAAATTCGTGAATGCTCTTGGCTGCTCGCCGGCCGGCACCCATGGCCAGAATGACAGTTGCGCCGCCGGTTACGATGTCGCCGCCGGCAAACACGCCCCGGCGCGATGTCTTCTGCGTGGTGTCGTCAGCCTGAATGTAGCCTTTCTTGGTCGTCGCCAGCCCGGGCGTGGTGGTTTGAATGATCGGATTGGCGGTCGTCCCAATCGCCATGATCGCAACGGCAAGAGGAAGTTCGTATTCCGAGCCCGGAATCGGAACCGGCCGCCTTCTGCCCGAAGAGTCCGGTTCGCCGAGTTCCATCTTCTGGCAACGCGCCGCCCGGAGCCAGCCCTTGCCATCATCGAGAAATTCAAGCGGAGCCGCAAGCACCTGGAGCTGAATGCCTTCCTCTTTGGCGTGCTTGATTTCCTCAAGACGCGCAGGCATTTCCGCCTCGCTCCGCCGGTAGAGGATGAACGCGTTTCCTGCTCCCAACCGCAGCGACGAACGGATGGCATCGAGCGCCGTATTGCCGCCACCGATCACCGCGACGTTCTTCCCGCGGAAATCCACCATCGGCTCATCGTAGTTGGGGAACTCGTAAGCGTGCATCAGATTGATTCGGGTCAGAAACTCATTGGCCGAATAGACGCCATTCAGATGCTCTCCGGGAATGCCCATGAATTGCGGCAATCCAGCGCCCGTACCGATGAAAACCGCATCGTACTTTTCCTCGTCCAGCAGCTCGTCAATCGTGACCGTCCGCCCAACCACCACGTCCGTCTCGAATTCCACGCCCATCGCGCGCATGATGTCGACCTGCTCGCGGATGATCTGTTTCGGCAAACGAAATTCGGGGATGCCATAAACCAAAACGCCGCCGATCTCGTGCAGCGCCTCGAAAACATGCACCTCGTGCCCTTTCTGCACCAGGTCCCCGGCCGCCGTCAGCCCCGAAGGACCGCTGCCGACGATGGCAACTTTTTTCCCGGTCGGGGACGCCTTCACGATCTTTGTCACATCGAAGTGCTTCTGTTCGTAGTCCGCGACAAATCGTTCCAGATAGCCGATGCCCAGCGACTCGCCCTTATTGCACAGCAGGCAAGCCCCCTCACAGTGGTCTTCCTGCGGGCACACCCGGCCGGTGATGGCCGGGAGCACGTTGTCTTCGCGAATCTTGGCCGCCGCGCCCATGAAGTCGCCGTCCACAATCAGTTGCACAAACTCCTTGACCTTCACGCCGACCGGACAATCCTTCGTACAGCTCGGCTTCGCACATTCGATGCACCGCAGCGCTTCCTGCCGTGCCAGCTCGGCCGAGTAGCCCAGATTCACTTCCGTGAACTGCTTGTTCCGCACTTCCGGCGGCGCCTCCGGCATGTGCTGCCGCGGCATCTTGATGCGCTCTTTGTTCGGGATCGGATTATTGGATTTCTTGGTCGGAGTTGTGGGCGTGCTCATTTCTTTCCCTCCAGTGCGCACGCCACCTCGGCATCGGCGGGAGCTGCGGATTTTTTCTCTGCTGCTTCGTGCTGGTAATTCTCCATCGAACGCTTCTCGGCGTCGCGATACATGGCATTGCGCTGCACCAGGACGGCAAAATCCACCCGGTGGGCATCAAATTCGGGGCCATCGACGCAGGCGAATTCGCTCTTCCCCTCCACCAGAACCCGGCAACCGCCGCACATTCCGGTGCCGTCGATCATGATCGGATTCAGGCTCACCACCGTCTTGATCCGCTCTTTGCGCGTCATGTCGGCCACCGCCCGCATCATCGGTATCGGCCCCACCGCTAGCACCAGGTCAATCCGTGTCCCATTTTCTATGAGCTGGCGCAGCTTGTCCGTAACCAGGCCCTTATCCGCGTAGCTGCCGTCATCCGTAGTTACCAAGACCGTATCGCTGACTTCGCGCATTTCGGATTCAAGAAGGACGAGGTCCTTATTGCGCCCGCCGATAATCGTGATCACGCGGTTGCCCGCCCGCTTCATCGCAGAAGCCGTCGGATATGCCATCGCTGTCCCGACGCCCCCTCCCATCACCACCACCGTCCCGAACTTCTCGATCTCCGACGGCTTGCCGAGCGGCCCAACCATGTCGAGAATGCTGTCGCCGGCCTCGAGCGAGTTGAGCATGTGCGTTGTCTTGCCGAGCGATTGCACGACGATGTTGACCGTGCCTTTTTCCGGGTCCGACTTCTCGATGGTGAGAGGAATGCGCTCGCCTTTTTCGTTGACACGGATAATCACGAACTGCCCCGGCCGCTGTTTGCGCGCGATGCGGGGCGCCTCGATAACGAAACGCTTGATTCCTGGAGCGATGAACTGCGCATGGAGGATTTTGAACACTGAAAGTCTCCGTAGAAAACCCGAGTGTTATTCTCCCGTGCGCAGTTGCCAAGCCGATGTGACGCGCATCACGACGCGCAGTGCGACGCTCACCAGGTAAGCGCCTCGCTCCAACCCGCTCTCGGCCTCCCGAGGACCAGCGGAGTGTCGCAGAAGTGGTAGGCTTTTCATAGGGTTTGAGGGAATGGCTGACCAAACGTCTGTGGCTGCTAAGCGCCAGTTCCCGGATCTTCAGGGGCGTGTGAAGGAATGTGCCCGCGCTGCCGGGTTCGATCTGTGCGGGGTGGCCCCCGCCCGCGAATTCGATGACCTGGCGGCTTTTCCTCCCTGGATTGAGGACGGCCGCCATGGCGAGATGAAGTATATGGAGGCGCGCGACCAGCGAGGCAACCTGAAGCGGGCGTCTCTGGCGCACGCAGTCCCCTGGGCGCGTAGCGTGATTGTGTGCGCCATGAACTACAACACGACTCAACCGTATTCCACGGAAGCCAAGGATAGGAGTCGCGGTTGGATTTCGCGCTATGCGTGGAGCCGCGAAGATTACCATGATGCCCTGATGCGGCGCCTGAGAGTCGTAGAGGCGCACATCCGTGAAATCTGTGAGGTTCCTGACAGCCAACGACCGTCGGCCAGTGAGAATCTCCAGACCCGCTCCTACGTCGACACCGGGCCTCTGATCGAACGCGTCTTCGCAAAATATGCCGGCGTGGGCTGGATCGGGAAAAACACCTGCATTATTAACCAGAAGCTCGGCTCCTGGCTGTTCCTGGGAGTCATCCTGACATCGCTCGACTTTGCCGCCGGCTCTCCCGGGCCCGGACTCCCGGCCGCAGTCCCAGCCCCCGATCGCTGCGGAACCTGCACACGCTGCATTGCGGCCTGTCCCACGCAGGCGATCACCGCTCCCGGCCAACTCGATGCTCGCCTCTGTATCTCTTATCTCACCATCGAAAAGCGCGGCGACATTCCGCGGAATCTGCGCGCCGGCATCGGGCGTCATGTCTTCGGGTGCGACATCTGCCAGGACGTTTGCCCCTGGAACCGCAAGGCGCCTGCGACCGGGATCCCCGAATTCCAGCCGCGGCTGGAGTTGGTGAATCCCACGCTGGAGTGGCTGGCCCAAATGCAGCCGGAGAAATTCCGGTCAGCCTTTCGGGGCTCGCCGGTGCGCCGCGCCAAGCTGTCGGGCCTGAGGCGCAATGCTGTGATTGCCATGGGCAACAGTCGGGACGAGAAGTTCTTGCCGGTACTGAAGAGTCTCTCCGGAGATTCGGATCCCATCGTGGCCGAGCAGGCCCGATGGGCCCTCGAACAGTTCAAACGGCCGGCGAACGACGAATAGCAAGAACGCCACGACGAACACCGAATTACAATTCCCTGCATGTTTAAACCTGACCTTCTTCGTGGCAAACGCATTCTTATAACGGGCGGCGGCACCGGCTTGGGAAAGGCCGCGGCCCAGAGATTCCTCGAACTCAGCGCGGAGGTTTACATCTGCGGGCGGCGCGAAGATGTCTTGGTCGCGACCGAGCGGGAGTTGCGCGAGCGTACCGGCGGTTTGATCCACGCGCGCCGCTGCGATGTGCGCGACGCAACCGCCATCGAAGAAATGATCGGTGTGATCTGGAAAGACGGGCCCCTCGATGTGCTGATGAATAACGCTGCCGGAAATTTTCTCGCTCGCACCGAAGAACTCTCGCTCGGCGCATTTCAGTCCGTCATTGGCATCGTCCTCATGGGATCCCTTCATACGACTCTCGCTTGTGGCCG
>Ga0335080_10002021_pt1 | contig 20191 bp, 19 predicted proteins | sample Lox_Sample_34_FD_206720 | JGI IMG/M metagenome (GOLD analysis project Ga0335080, IMG submission 206720) | Soil microbial communities from Loxahatchee National Wildlife Refuge, Florida, United States - Lox_Sample_3.4 | ecosystem: Environmental > Terrestrial > Soil > Wetlands | place: USA...
GCACAAGGAGCGCATCATGCGGCACCTCGCGGATTGCGATCCGCTCGCGGCCCGGATCGGCGCGGTCAACACGGTCGTGGTGCGCGCAGCGGGGAAACTCTACGGCTACAATACCGACTACGTCGGGGTGCTGCGGACCCTGGAGCGACGAATACCACTGGCGGGCAGCCGAGTATTGATCGTGGGAGCGGGCGGCGCGGCGCGTGCGGTTGCCTTTGCGCTGGCCGAGGCGGGATCGAGTGTCTGCGTGTGCGCCCGTCGCCGCGCGAAGGCGGAAGCTTTCGCACGGGACGTGAATGGCGAGGCGATCGCGCGGTCGCGCCTGCGGCGGGAATTCTTCGACGCGATCGTGAATGCGACACCCGTCGGAATGCATCCGAGGGTCGGTGAATCTCCGCTCGAAGCGGCCGAATTGAATTGCAGGCTCGTCTTTGACACCATTTATAGGCCGCGCGTCACGCGTTTGATGAAACTGGCGCAGCGGCGAGGCATTGAGACCGTTTCCGGCGTTGAAATGTTCGTCGCGCAGGGCACCGCGCAGTGGGAAATCTGGACCGGCGAGCGCGCTCCCGTTGACGCTATGCGCAGGGCCGTGACCGCCGCTCTAGAGCGCGAAGAAAAAACCGAGAAGCGACAATCCGGAATGCGGGCGACCCGATGATTCAACCTGATTTCAAGACATTCAGCCGGTTGGCGAGCCAGGGAAATCTCGTCCCCGTCTGGGACACGTACACGGCTGATCTGCTGACTCCCGTCGGCGCTCATCTCCGCATCTCGCGGAAGGCGAAATACTCGTTCCTGTTGGAAAGCGTCGAAGGCGGCGAGACGATCGGCCGTCATACATTCACCGGCGTGAATCCGGAGGAAGTGTTCCGCGCGCGCGGCCGTGCTTGCACGCTGGAAGCGCGCGGCAAGAAGACGCGGTTCGAAGGGGACCCGGTCCGCGAGCTTCGGAGGCTGGTGGAGCGGTACAAACCCGTGCGCGTTCCCGGTCTTCCTCCGCTGACTGGCGGCGCGATCGGATATTTCTCCTACGACATGGTGCGCCTGATGGAGCGCATCCCCGATACGGGCCGGGACGACGTGCATGCGGACGATTGCGTGATGATGTTCTATCTCGGCCTGATAGCGTTCGATCACGTGCAGCATCGCGTCTCGATCATTCGCAACGTGTTTACAGAAGGGCCGGGCAGCCTGCGCAAGAAGTACGACGACGCCGTCCGCGAAATCGAGCGCACGCGCCGGACGCTGGAAGGCCCCTTGCCGCCACAGCGGCGCCCGAGCGGATCGAAGTCTCTGCGGATCGAATCGAACATGACGAAGCAGCAGTTCGTTTCTGCCGTGGACAAGGCCAAGGAATACATCCGGGCGGGAGACGCGTTTCAAGTGGTCGTGAGCCAGCGCTTTTCGGCCAAAACAAGCGCCGAACCTTTCGAGATTTATCGCGCGCTGCGCGTCGTCAATCCCTCTCCGTACCTCTATTTCCTGAAGCTTGACGACGTTTCGGTGGTCGGCAGCTCGCCCGAAATGCTCGTGAAGGTGCAGGACCGGGACGCATTCTACAAACCCTTGGCCGGCACGCGGCCGAGAGGCCAGAGCGAGAAAGAGGACCGCGAGCTCGAAGCCGAGCTCCTTGCCGATCCGAAGGAGCGCGCCGAGCACATCATGCTCGTCGATCTGGGGCGCAACGATCTGGGGCGCGTCTGCGAATACGGTTCTGTGAAGGTGGACCGGCTGATGTTCGTCGAGCGGTTTTCGCACGTCATGCATTTGGTTTCGGGTTTGAGCGGCCGGCTGCGCAACGACGTCGATTGCTTCGATGCACTAATGGCGTGTTTTCCCGCGGGCACGCTTTCCGGGGCGCCGAAGGTTCGCGCGATGGAAATCATCGACGAGCTGGAGCCGACGCGGCGCGGCATCTACGCGGGCGCGATCCTGTATCTCGATTTTTCTGGCAACGTCGATTCGTGCATCGGGCTGCGCACGCTGGTGGCAAAAGGGGGCCGCGTCTACATTCAGGCGGGTGCGGGGATCGTGGCCGACTCCGTTCCGGAGCGCGAATACGAAGAGACCGTGAACAAGGCGCGCGCTTTGACGAAGGCGCTGGAAATCGCGCAATCCGGCGGCGAGAGTCGCGGCAGATGACAATCTGCGCTATGCTGAAAGTGAAAGATGATTCTGCTTCTCGACAACTACGATTCGTTTACCTACAACCTGGCGCAGTACCTGGGCCAGATGGGACAGCGGCTCGAGGTGCGCCGCAACGATCAGATCACGCTCGAAGAGATTGAAGAGCTCGGGCCGGAGCGGATCGTGATTTCGCCCGGGCCGTGCACTCCGGCCGAAGCGGGCGTAAGCGTTCCACTGATCGAGCGCTTCGCGGGCAAGATTCCGATTCTCGGCGTTTGCCTGGGGCATCAGTCGATCGGAGCTGCTTTCGGCGGCCGTGTGATCCGCGCGAAAGAAGTGATGCACGGCAAGACAAGCACGATCCATCACGACACCAAGACGATCTTTCGAGGTTTGCCGCAGGATTTTCCGGCCACGCGCTATCACTCCTTGATCGTCGAGCGCGAAACGCTTCCCGCGTGCCTTGAGATTTCGGCCGAAACTGTCGATGGCACGATCATGGGATTGCGCCACAAAAGGTGGAAAATCGAAGGCGTGCAGTTCCATCCCGAGTCGGTTCTCACCGATGCGGGCTTCCGTCTGCTCGAGAATTTTCTGTCAATTTAGCCGCGAGCTTGCGCGGCGCGCTTTTTCTCGGCTTGCGAGAAGGCAACGAGCGCCTCGAGGCGTTCCCGAGCCTCGCCGGAGTCGATTGATTTCGCGGCGAGCACCACTCCGTCAAGGAAATCTTTCGCACGACCGGCGGTGACGAGCGCCGCGGCGGCATTGGCGAGGACGATTTCGCGGTGCGGGCCGTGATCGCGATAGAGCATCGAGCGGCCCAGAATCTTGTGCACGATTTCGGCGTTCTGCGCGGCATCGCCGCCCCGAATTGCTTCGAGCGGCGCGCGTTGCAATCCGAAATCCTCGGGAGTCACCGAATACGTTCGCACGGCGCCATCCCGCAGCTCCGAAATCCGCGTTTCGCCCGAGATCGAAATCTCGTCCAGGCCGTCCAGTCCATGAACCACGAGGGCGCGCTGAACTCTCAGTTCTCCAAGGGCTCGCGCCATGGTCTCCGTCACGCCCGCGTCGTAGACGCCGACCACTTGCGCGGAGGCTCGGGCGGGATTCGTCAGCGGTCCAAGAAGATTGAATACGGTTCGGGTCTTCAACTCGCGGCGAGCCGCTGCGGCGTGACGCGTGGCCGTGTGGATCGCCGGGGCGAAGATGAATCCGATTCCGACTTTTTCGATGCAGCGCGCGATGCTTTCCGGCGGAAGCTCGATCTGCACGCCGAGTTGTTCGAGCACATCGGCCGAGCCGCAGCGAGAGCTGATCGAACGGTTGCCGTGCTTGGCCACGCGCACGCCCGCCCCTGCAACGACGAAGGCGACGACCGTGGAGATATTGAACGTGCCGCAGGCATCGCCACCCGTCCCACACGTGTCCACCAGGGCTTCATCGGCGTGTTTATGACCCTGCGGGAAAATGGGCGGAGCGTGCCGGCGCATGGCGATTGCAAAGCCGACGAGTTCATCGACCGTTTCGCCCTTCGCCCTCAAGCTGGAGAGCAATCCGACAATCTGTTCGTGCGATGCGCGGCCGGAAAGGATTTCCTCCATCGCGGCTTCGGCTTCGGTGCGCGACAGATTTCTTCCCGCGGCTATTTTTTCGAGCGCTCGATGCAGCATGATTCAGGACCGCGCCTTGCCCCTCTTGCGGGTTCCAAGTACACTGAGATGCTTTTGTCGGTTCATTAATTCTAGCATTTCTACGGCTGGCCTCTGACCGGCAGCGATGTCCGCATGAAAATTCACGAATATCAAGCGAAGTCGATTCTCGCCAAGTTCGGAGTCCCGGTGCCGCGGGGAGAAGCTGCGTTTACGAAGGACGGTGCCCGGGCGGCCGCAGCCCGGCTGGGCGCGCAGGTCGTGGTCGTCAAAGCGCAGATTCACGCCGGGGGAAGAGGCAAGGCGGGAGGCGTGAAGGTCGTCAAGTCCGTCGACGAGGCCGCCGCCGCGGCCGAGCGCATGCTCGGCTTGAAGCTCGTCACGCCGCAGACCGGCCCCGAAGGGCGCGTGGTCCGCAAGCTGCTGATCGAAGAGGGCCTCGACATCAAGCGCGAGCTGTACCTGAGCATCCTGGTCGATCGCGTGGCTGGTGCGCCGGTGTTCATGGCGAGCGCCGCGGGCGGGATGGAGATCGAGGAAGTCGCGAAGGACCGCCCGGAATCGATCCTTCGCCAGGCGATTCGTCCCGAGACCGGTTTTCAGCCCTATCACGCGCGCAAGCTGGCGTTCGGACTCGGACTTTCCCCCGAACTCGTGAACGCGGCCACGCCGTTCTTGCAGTCGCTGTACCGCGCATTCATCGAGACGGACGCCTCGCTGCTCGAGATCAATCCATGTGTCGTCACCGGGGACGGGCGGCTCGTTGCGCTCGACGCAAAAGTGAATTTCGACGACAACGCGCTCTTTCGCCATCCCGAGCTGATGGAATTGCGCGATTTGGATGAAGAGACGCCGCTCGAAGTCGAGGCTTCGAAGTACAAACTGAACTACATCAAGCTCGATGGGACGATCGCGTGCATGGTGAACGGCGCGGGTCTGGCCATGGCGACCATGGACATCATCAAGCTGAACGGCGGCAGCCCCGCGAACTTCCTGGACGTAGGCGGCGACGCTTCGGAGACACGCGTGAAGAATGCGTTCCGTATTCTGCTGAGCGATCCGAACGTGAAGGCCGTGTTCGTCAACGTGTTCGGAGGCATCTTGCGCTGCGATATGCTGGCGAGCGGTATCGTGAATGCGGCGAAGGAGCTGAACGTCAAAGTACCCGTTGTGGTGCGCATGGAAGGGACGAACGTCGAGCAGGGGCGGGAGATTCTCCGCGCTTCCGGAATGAATTTCTCGATTGCGAACGGCATGAAGGACGGCGCGGAAAAGGCCGTCGCGCTCGCCGGAGGCTCGCGATGAGCATCCTGGTGGATAAGAAGACGCGCGTAATCGTGCAAGGTCTGACCGGGCGCGAAGGCAGCTTTCATTCGCAGCAGATGGTTGACTACGGGACGAAGATTGTAGCGGGCGTGACGCCCGGCAAGGGAGGAACGAAACATCTCGGCTTGCCCGTCTTCGACACGATGGCCGAAGCCGTCCGCGAAACGGACGCGAATGCAGCCCTGGCCTTTGTTCCGCCGCCTTTCGCCGCGGATGCGATTCTGGAAGCTGTTGACGCGGGAGTGTCGTTCGTCACCTGCATTGCGGAAGGAATTCCGGTGCTGGACATGGTCCGCGTCGCCGCGGCGCTGAAGAATTCGAAGACGCGCCTGCTGGGGCCGAATTGTCCTGGTGTCATTTCGCCCGGTCAGTGCAAGCTCGGCATCATGCCGGGATTCATCCACAAACGGGGCCAGGTAGGCGTCGTCAGCCGTAGCGGAACACTGACCTACGAGGCCGTGGGCCAGCTGACGGGGCTCGGGATCGGGCAATCGACGTGCGTCGGAATCGGCGGCGACCCGATCATCGGAACGAACTTTCTCGACGTCATCCGCATGTTCAACGACGATCCCGATACGCACGCGATCGTGATGATCGGCGAAATCGGAGGCAACGCCGAAGAGACGGCGGCGGACTTCATCCGCAAGAACGTGAAGAAGCCCGTCGTCGGATTCATCGCGGGACAGACCGCGCCGCCGGGCCGCCGCATGGGGCACGCGGGCGCGATCATCAGCGGCGGACAGGGCACGGCCAAGGAAAAATACGCGGCGCTGCGAGCAGCCGGCATTCACACGGTTCAGAGTCCCGCTGAGATCGGCGAAACCATGGCGAGAGTCCTCGGAAAATCGAGGACGCGGTCGGGAGGCGTGGCCGGCGCGGCGAAACCCGCCCGGAAGCGCTCCAGACAGGCGAAGCGGCGCGGAAGATAGTTTTGAAATCGATGTCCCTATCCTCAGGAGGATGAATTTTGGCAATCGAACGCACTCTCGCAATTATCAAGCCCGATGCCGTGAAGCGCGGAATCGCCGGAGAAATCTTGAGCCGCATCCACGCGGCGAAGTTTCAGATCGTGGCGATCAAGTCGATCCGGTTGACGAAAACCGAAGCCGAAGGTTTCTATGCCGTTCATCGCGAGCGGCCCTTTTTTGGCGAGCTGACCGATTTCATGAGCTCCGGGAAAGTGATCGTGATGGCGCTCGAAGCCGAGGGCGCGATTTCCAAGTGGCGTGACACGATGGGCGCCACGGATCCCGCGAAGGCCGCGCCCGGCACGATTCGCCGGGACCTTGGCACGAGCATTCAGAACAATTGCACGCACGGCTCGGACGCGTCCGCGACGGCGGCGTTTGAGCTCGGCTATTTCTTCGCGGGCTCTGAACTCGTATAAGCTGCGGTCTTCGATCCTGCTATGGATCCGTTCCGCGAAATCGGCAGATTGCTGCTCGTCCTCGGTGTCGTTCTGGCGGGCGCCGGGCTGCTCCTGATGCTCGGAGCGAAGCTGCCGTTTCGTCTGGGCCGCCTGCCGGGCGATATCGCCTACCAGGGCCGCCACGGCGGCTTCTACTTTCCGATCGTCACGTGCATCGTGCTGAGCCTGGCCCTGACGCTGATCCTTTGGATCGTGAACCTCTTCCGCCGCTGATGCCATGAGCCAAAAGTCGCTCTTCGATCTCACGCCCGAACGCCACATCTGGAAGGTCAGCGAGCTGACCGAACAGATCAGCGCTCTGCTCGAAGGCGCGTTTCGCGACGTGTGGATCGAAGGCGAAGTCTCGAACTATCACGCCGCGCAATCGGGGCACCTCTACTTCACGCTTAAGGATGCTCGTTCGCAAATCCGCTGCGTCTGCTTCCGGGACCAGGTGCGCGGACTGAAATTCCGCCCCGAAGACGGATTGCAGATCACGGTTCGCGGCTCGCTCGGGGTGTACGAGCCGCGCGGCGAATATCAGGTGTACGTCAGCTACATCGAGCCGATGGGATTGGGTGCGCTGCAACTCGCCTTCGAGCAACTGAAACAGAAACTCGAGGCCGAGGGCTTGTTTGACGAGGAGCGCAAGAAGCCTCTGCCCATCCTGCCGCGCTGCATCGGCATCGTGACATCGCCGACAGGCGCGGCGATTCGAGACATCCTGCGCGTTTTGAAGCGGAGATTTGCCAACGTTCGCGTGCAGCTCTATCCCGTGAAAGTGCAGGGCGAAGGCGCGGCCGGCGAAGTCGCGGCGGCGCTGAAGTATTTCAACCGCGAGAAGATTGCGGACGTGCTGATCGTCGCGCGCGGCGGCGGGTCGCTCGAAGACTTGTGGGCATTCAACGAAGAAGTTGTCGCCCGCGCGATTGCCGCGTCGGACATTCCCGTGATCACCGGTATCGGCCACGAAACGGACTTCACGATCGCCGACTTCGTCGCGGATTTGCGAGCGCCGACGCCGTCGGCCGCAGCGGAGATCGTCGTGCGGTCGCGACAGGAGTTCGAAAGCCACATTCAGGCTGCTTTTCGCGACCTGGTGAAGGAGATGCGCTACCTGCTCTCGGAGCGGCGTCACCGGATGCGCGATTTGCAATCGCATCGCGGCTTCCGGCAGGTGGAATTGCTCGTCCGGCGGCGCCATCAGCAAATGGACGAGTTTTCCGCCGCGCTCGGCGCTTCTCTGCGGCGCCAGTTGGCTTCGGCTCAGCAGCGGCTGGCGACGGGAAGCGCGCAGATTCTGTCTTTCGACCTGCGTGCGCGCGCCGCCGTGCTGCGGCGCCGAATCGAGCAGCAGCGCGAATCCCTTCGCGCGGGGCTTGAGCGAGTGGTGACGCGGAAGCAGCGGCGATTCGCCGCCACGAGTGTGGATTTCGCTCAGTCGGACTTACGCGCCCGGGTCGGCAGACTGCGCCATTCTCTGGATGAGCGATCGGCAGACCTGCGCGCTCGAATCGACCGCGCACTGGTCGCGAAACGGCGGCGCCTGGAGGCCGCGGCGCTGCAATTGGAGGAGCGCAGCCCGTTCCAATTGCTCGAGCGTGGATACGCAATCGCCTACGATGCCTCGGGTAAAGTCCTGCGGTCGGCGGATCAGGTGGCGACTGGAGAGGACATCCGGGTGCGAATCGCACGCGGCGAACTGGACGCCACAATCCGCCGCAAGCGGGATCTTTAACGGAACTGTGGCGCGGCCGCTTCTCTCCTCTTGATCTTCATCACCTGGTCTACGAGATCGTCTGCCATTCTCAGATCGTTGGCTCGCGCACTGGCTGAGATTTCGGTGTCCGCCTTTTGGCGATAGAGCAGGTTCAGATAGGCCATTGCATCGGTGTAGTTCGGCTTGAGGTCGATCGTCTTCTTCAGATTCGAAATGCCCTCATCGATTCCCCTCCCGAATCCGACGTTGAATCGCGCCGCCAGGTCCGGAGTCAGCGGATCGGCCGGTTTGATCGCCTGCCTTGCGTTTCGGTTGTACTCGTTGCGAATATCCTGGTTCGAGCGATAGGCGATCGACCAGTCAATCACTCCGACCCAGTAGTAGGGTTCCGGGTCATCGGGCCGCAGGCGAATGTGCAGCTCTTGATATTCCTTTGCCTTTTCTAACTTCTCGACATCGAACGGAGTGCCGCCCATGTTGTAGAGGATCGAACCGATTCCGTCGATCGCCGAGATATTCGTGGGATCCTTATCCAGGATGGCGCGGAACTCCTGAGTGGCCAGTTCGCCGTAGTGCAGATTCTCCGGCGAGGTCGCTCCGGGGACGTATTGCGACGCGTATGCCACCGCGAGATAGAGCTGCGCATTGACAAGTGAAGGATCGAGTTCCTTCGCGCGCTCGAAGTCCGTTACGGCGTCATCGAACTTGGCGTGCTTGTACGCTTCGACGCCTCTGTTCAACATCGCGCGCGCCTCGACGCGATCATCCTCAGAAGTCTCCTGAGCGGGTACGGGACCGGCCAAAGCTAGAACCCAAAGGACCGCGACCAGAGAACGGAGAAGAGCGCCTGCGAGCGCAGGATGGGAGATCATGCAGCCTCCTAGAGGCTTCAAGGGCCGAGGGAAACTACGCTAGATAGACACCGACGGCGGCCAGTAGGTTGCCGGACGCCCGCGCCGCGAGTCTACGGCGATGCGCGGAATGAAACGGAGAGAGCCGGGGCGGCTATTCCTCTTCGTCGCCGCCACCGGCGACCTTCAGCACAGCGAGGAACGCTTCCTGCGGAATATCGACGCGGCCCACGCGCTTCATGCGTTTCTTGCCCTCTTTCTGCTTCTCCAGCAGCTTGCGCTTGCGCGTGATATCTCCGCCGTAGCATTTGGCCAGCACGTTCTTGCGGATGGCGCTGATGGTCTCGCGGGCGATGATCCGGCCGCCGATCGCCGCCTGAATCGGCACCTCGAACATTTGCCGTGGAATCAGCTTTCGCAGCCGCGCGACCAGCTCACGGCCGCGCTCGTAGGCCTGCTCGCGGTGACAGATGATGGTGAGCGCGTCCACGGGCTCGCCGCCCACAAGCACATCGAGTTTTACAAGATCGGACTCTCGATAGCCAGAAAGGTGATAGTCGAGCGACGCGTAGCCGCGCGAAACGCTCTTCAGCCGGTCGTAGAAATCGAGCACGATTTCATTCAGCGGCAGTTCGTAGGTGAGCATGATCCGCGTCGGCGAGAGATATTCGAATTTCTTCTGTACGCCGCGCTTTTCCTCGCACAGCTGCAGCACGCCGCCGACGGACTCCTCCGACGTGATGATCATCGCCGTCAAGATCGGCTCCTCGATCGTGCGAATGGATGAGGGCGGCGGGAATTTCGTCGGATTGTCGACCTCGAGTACGTCGTTAGCCGTGGTTGTGATGCGATATTGAACGCTCGGCGCCGTGGTGATCAGATCGAGATTGAATTCGCGCTCGAGCCGTTCTTGGACGATTTCCATGTGGAGCAAGCCAAGGAATCCACAGCGGAAACCGAACCCGAGCGCCGCCGAGTTTTCCGGCTCATAGAAGAACGCCGCGTCGTTGAGCTGCAGCTTGCCGAGGGCGTCGCGAAGGACTTCGTAATCGGTCGCATTGACCGGGAAGAGGCCAGCGAAAACCATCGGCTTGATGGCTTCGAATCCCGGCAGCGGCGGCGCGGGCCGATCGGCTTCGATCACGGTGTCGCCCATGCGCGCGTCGGCCACGCGCTTGATGTTGGCGACCACGAAGCCGACGTCGCCCGCTGCCAGCTCGTCGAGCGCCACCGGTTTGGGCGTCAGCGCACCAAGAGTTTCCACTTCGTAGACCTCGTTGCTCGAGCAGAGGCGGACTTTCATGCGCGGAGTGATGCGCCCCTGGACCACGCGCACCAGCACCACCGCGCCGCGATAGATGTCAAACCACGAATCGAAAATTAGCGCCTGCAACGGAGCGCCCGCCGTGCCTTTCGGCGGTGGCACCCGCTTGACGATGGCTTCCAGCACGTCTTCGACGCCCAGCCCACTCTTGGCGCTGATCGGTAGCGCATCCTGCGCGGGGATCGCGAGCACGTTCTCGATCTGTTCTTTCACGTACTCAGGCTGGGCGGCCGGCAGGTCGATCTTGTTGATGACCGGGATGATTTCGAGGTTATGCCGCGAGGCCAGAAACGCGTTAGCGACAGTTTGAGCCTCGACGCCCTGGCTTGCGTCCACGACGAGCAGAGCGCCTTCGCACGCCGAAAGTGCGCGAGAAACTTCGTAGGAGAAGTCCACGTGGCCGGGCGTATCGATTAAATTCAGGCGGTATTCGTGGCCGTCGCGCGCGTTGTAATGCAGGCGGATGCTTTTGGCCTTGATGGTGATGCCGCGCTCGCGTTCCAGGTCCATCGAGTCGAGCACTTGGGCCTGCATCTCGCGCTGGCTCAGGGCGCCCGTCAGTTCCAGCAGCCTGTCGGCCAGCGTGGATTTGCCGTGGTCGATGTGCGCGATGATGCAGAAGTTCCGTATGAATTGGGGATCCATGTATTTTCGTGCGGGTTTCCGTGTGGGCGGGATGCCGCGCGCCCGGCGCGCTGCCGCCGCTTCCCTTGAATTATCGAGTGTGCCACAGTTTGCAGCATCCGGCCAGCATCCGGAGGCAACGATGGGAGCCGAATGCCGATTCGGAGTACGGAGATTCGCCAGGCGGGCGGCTATCGATTCAGTCCGGAGGTTCGTGCGGAAGCCGCGAGGATCATTTCGGAAAGCAGCTCGCCGAGGCTTCGATTCGCCAGCGCGAACTGAGCGTCGCGCGTCGCGCGGTCGGTCCATCCCAGACAGACCAGCAACACCATCTCGGACCAGGATTCCGCTGTCGATCCGGCAAACCCGATGTCGCACAATACCTCCGCAACGAGGCTCGCGCGTTTCCTTTCCATCGCGGCCAGGCGCACCGCGACGCCTTTGTCCATGCGCGCCCAAGCCCGGAGCGCGACTTCGAGGCGAGTTCGAGTGGGATCCGTTGCCCGCGCAATCAGTTTGGCCCACCGAGTGGCCGCTGTGGCGTCGGCGGCCTGCGAATCGAGCCAGTGCAGCTCGGAACGTTCCCAGGAGCTGAGCATTTCCTCCAGCAATTCGGCGTGATCCCGAAAATGCCAGTAGAAACTACCCTTGCTGACGCCCAGGTCTCGCGCCAGAACCTCAACGCGGACCTCTTGGATGCCGTGCTGAGCCAAGCGCGCCAACGCCGCTTGAATCCAGTCGCTTGGTTGAAGTGATCCGGTTCTAGCTGGAGCGGGAGAGGCCATACGGTAGCGTATGCGCCCGAAGGTTAGCCGAAGCTGATCGAAGCGTCAAGGGAGTTGCGTTCTTACTTGGGCGACCTTGAGGGCGGCGGCGAGGATTTCGGGTTCATCACCGAACCCGGTCAGCCAATGGACGATGGGCTCCTTGCGAAACCAGGTGATTTGTCGTTTGGCGAATCGCCGAGTGGCCTGTTGGATGGCCGGAATTGCCGCCTTCGGGTCTTTCTCCGCCTCGACCCGGTTTCGCAACTCGGAGTAGCCGATGAACTGGAACGGCTTCGAGCTGGCCGGAACCCCTCTGTGAATCAAGCCGCGAACTTCATCAGCCCATCCCGCAGCCATCATGGCTTCGACGCGGGCGTCGATTCGCGCGTAAAGCCGGGTGCGCGGCGGCAGCAGCCCGATCTTTCTTATGTCGTAGCCCTGCAACGGGTTTCTTCCGCTGCCGTGGATCTCACTCACCGGCTTGCCCGTGAGCACGCGCATTTCGACGGCGCGGATGATCTTTTGCGTGTCGCGAGGCGCAATTCTGTCCGAGGCCTCGCGATCCAGGCGCGCAAGCAGCCGGTGCAAACTGGCGGCACCGTGCCGCTCGGCTCTGGCGCGCAGGCGCTCGCGCAACTCTTCGGATCTCGCCGGTGCATCCGCGAGACCCTCCAGGAGTGCGCGCAAATAGAGACCCGTCCCCGCCGTGATGATCGGAAGCTTCTTCCGCCGGCGCAGGTCTTCGAGCGCCTTGATGGCTCGCTGGCGGTATTCGCCCGCCGTGAAGATTTCGTCCGGCTCAACCAAATCGGTCAGGTGATGCGGAATGCCGCCCTGATCCTTCGGGGGCACTTTGGCTGTGCCAATGTCGAAGTGGCGGTAGACCTGCGTCGAATCGCAGACCAGGATTTCACCGTCGAGTTTCTCCGCCAGCCTGATCCCGAGGTCCGATTTGCCCGATGCCGTGGGCCCGAGAACGACGAGAAGCCGCGGGAGGCCGGTCATCGGGAGAACGTCCAATATCGCAGCAGGAGCGCGACCAAGACGAGGCCCGCCAGCAAAAGGGCGCCCACGACTTGCGTTCGATTCAGGTTCAACGCAGGTTAACTTGCTCCGGCGGAATATTGTAGATGAAGATGATGCGCAGCTTCAGATAGGGGCCATGAAACTGCGATGGCAAAGGCTCGAACGGATTCGACGCGTGAATGGAGGCCATCGCCGCGTTGTCCAGCGGCTCCTTGCCGGAGGTGCGCTCCAGCTGCGGATCGGGCACCGGAACGCTGCCGTCCGGATTAATTTGGAACGTCGTTGAAACGATGCCTCGGTCTCCCATCAGGGCTGACGTCGGCATGATCGCATACCAATTCCTCTTGAGCGTGGCGAGAAGGCGCTGAATGTAAGGAGTGAAATCGACGCCTTGCGTGTCCGAGAGGATTTGATATCCCTCGCCCATTCCTGGACCACCGGCGCCGGGGGTCGCGGGGCCGCCGCTATACACTCCGCCTTGCCGTGGCGCGCGGCTGATTGCGTCGCTGATCTGGTCCTGTATCAACTTTCCGGGCGACGACTGCGGCAGCTGCAGATTCAGGCGGCCCTGATTCGTGGGCGCGGCGGGTATCACAGGCTCCAGATGCGAGGGCGCCGGTGTTGTTGGTACCGGGTTCGCAGGCGCTGCCGCGGCGGGAACCTGCGGGCGCGGCGCCTCCGGCAGGTCAACCGGCGGTCGCTCCGGAGCAGGAGCTGGGGCGGTGATTTCCGGCTTCAATTCCGGCACGACCCTCTTGAGCATTTCCCGATTCATGTTGAGCCTCGGCGTCGGTGCAGGCGGGACAGGCTTTTCCGGCGGCAGGTACACGAAACTCAATTCCTTCTGCGCGAGAGCGACATCTTCTTGGGATGGTCCGTGGTACGGGAAAATCTTCGGCCACAGCAGCAGGAAGGCGACGAGCCCCACGTGCACAACCACCGAGGCGACGCGCATCAGCGCGTCCCATTTTGGATCTTGCTTTTCGTCCGGCCGAATCAGCAGATTCGGGTCGCCGGTGATGAAGATATCCGGCTCGACCACTTCGCGCAGCTCCGGCGTCATTTCCGGCGCGCGCTTGAATTCCCGAATCTGCTCGGGAGCGGCCGGCTCCACGAACGCCGGGACGACAATGCGCGAGTCGAGCACCGCGATCGGGACGTGCTCGGTGATCGATTCAAATCGCTCGATCGGCTTGGCGGGCATTCCGCGGGGAACCAGCGTGCGGTCCAGCAGCACGCCCAGCGGCAGGTGCGCCGGTATGTTCGTGCGGCCGTCGAGCGGCGGCAGATTCGCGTCCGGCAGCCCGGAAGGCACGAGCGTACGCTCGTCCATGTATGTTTCGAGGCGGCGCGCGGGGGGCTTGGCCTCCCCGTTATTCAACGGGCGTACGTCTATCGGAACCAGAGTGCGCGGAATCATCGAACTTCCTGCGGAGTGAACGAGTCCAGTTGGACGCGGCGTGCGTGATCAAGGATGCCTGCCATCACGCGGTCTGCAAGCTCTAGAGCGCGCCGTCCTGCGGCGCCATCGACTACCGGTTGTTTGCGCGTCCGGACCGATTCGGCGAACGCGCGCAGCTCTGCACGCAGCGGTTCTTCTGGCGTCGCGGCCAGCTTTTCGAATCCGATCTCCGGCTGCGGGGCCGTGCCCGGCTTGACGCGAATCCGCAGCGCATCCTGGCGGGTGAAGTCGAGCGAAATGTACTCGTGTTCCTGAAAGAAGCGCATCTTGCGGACGCGCTCCGTGGACACGCGGCTCGCCGTGACGTTTGCCACCGCGCCCGTCGCGAATTCGACGCGCGCGTGCGCGATGTCGACTTTGTCCGTGATGACGGGTATCCCGACGGCTTTCAGGTCCACCACCGGGGCGTTCACCAGCGAAAGCAGAATATCGAGGTCGTGGATCATCACGTCGTAAACCACGTCCACATCCAGGCTGCGCGGCGTGAAGATTCCGAGCCGGTGAACCTCGAAAAACATCGGCCTCGACACAATCTTCTGCGCCGCAACGACCGCTGAATTGAATCTCTCCACGTGGCCAACCTGCAGCACGCGGCCCCCGCGCTTCGCTGCGTCGATCAACTCGTCGGCTTCGGCCAGCGACGCTGCCATCGGTTTCTCGACCAGCACATCCAGTCCCGCTTCGAGCAGCCGGCAGCCGACGCGCGCATGATCTTTGGTCGGCACCGCCACGCTGACGGCATCGAATCGCTCTCGCGTCAGCGCTTCCAGGTCCGGAATGACCTTGGTCCCGAATTCGCCGGCCAATTGCTGTGCGCGCCCCGCGTTTGCGTCGAGAATGCCCGCAAGCTCGACGCCTTCCAGCTCCTTCCAGACGCGCACGTGGTTCTTGCCGAACTCTCCGGCGCCCACGACGGCCACGCGAATCGGTTTGGCGCTCATGAATTTGTTTTCGATTCGGGCGGAAAAGCCTGGATCGCGATGCCGGCTTCGTCGGCGGCGCCAAGCAAGGCGTCGCGCTCGAAAAGCAGCGTGCGCCCCGCGTCGATCGCCAGCGCCGTAGCATTCGCGTGGCGCATCACCGCGATCGTCTTCGTCCCGATCACCGGCACGTCGAATCGCATGTCCTGACGCGGCTTGCTCACTTTGACGACAATCAGCCTTTGCCCGCCCGCGATCCGCGCCGCCCGCTCGATCGTTTCGTCCGTGCCCTCCATCGCCTCGATCGCGACGCACGCGCGATCGCGCACGACGACGGTTTGTCCCAAATCGAGCCCCGCGATCTGCCGCGCGATCTTGCGCCCATACTCAATGTCTGCGGCCTCCGCGTCATCCGGCGAACGCCGCGTAAGAACTCCGGCCGCCGGGAGCAGCGGTCCCAGGAATCTTGTCGAGTCCATCAGCTCGATGCCTTCATCCTGCAGGACGCGAGCGATCGCCCCGATCAGCGAATCGGTATTCTTCGCCGGGAGCGACAGCAGCAGCTTTGCGAGACGCCAATCGGGCCGGATCGAACTGAAGATCTTGTTGTGCTTCACCTGCCCGGCCATCACCGCGTGTTTCACGCCTTCCTGATGCAGCAGCTCGATGCCACGACTCAGCTCCCCGAGGCTGATCCAATGCAGCCGCTTGGCTTCGCGTTCGAGCGCCGGAGAGGCCTCCTCGCGGATGGCGATCACAGCCATTTCGATTCCGCGGCTCCTCGCCCCCTCCAGCACGAGAAAGGGGAAATCGCCATTGCCGGCGATCAGGCCCCATCCTCCCGAAATTTGCTGAGTCGTTGAGGCCACGCCCGATCCTATTTCGTCAGTCCGCGGTCAGTGGATTCGATGAAGCGTATCAATGTTTGGACGTCCTCGGACTCGGCGAGGGTTCCCTTCATTTTCTCGATGGCCTGCGACGTGTTGAGCTTGGAACGCAGCAAGTACCGATAGGCCTGTTCGAGCGGCTGAATCCGCTCGGGCGGAAATCCGTGCCGTTCCAGCCCGACTCGGTTCAGCCCGTAGCACTTTGCCTCGCGCGGCGCGACAACGAGTGAGAACGGCGGCACGTCTTTCATGATCACGGTTCCTGCGGCGATGTAGGCGTAGCGTCCAACGCGCACAAAGGGGTGCAGCAGGCAGAACGCGCCGATCGTTGCGTAGTCCTCCACGATGATATGCCCCGCCACCTGAGCGCCGTTGATTAGGATCACGCGGTCGCCGACCTGGCAATCGTGCGCGATGTGAGCGTGCGTCATCACCAGGTTGTGGCTGCCGACGCGCGTCACGCCGCCGCCTTTGATCGTGCCGCGATTCACGGTCGAATACTCGCGAAACTCGTTGTCGTCGCCGATCTCGACCGACACGCGCTGGCCCGTGTACGTCAAATCCTGCGGATCGCCGCCGATCACCGAGAAGGAGAAGACGTGATTGTTCCTCCCCAGGCGCGCCGGCCCTTTCACTACCGCATGTTCGTCGAGAACGCAACCGTCGCCTATTTCGACTTCGTCGCCGACGATCGCGTAGGCTCCGATTCGGACGCCGCTTCCCAGCTTCGCCGCAGGGGAAACGATGGCGCGAGGGTCGATCTGCGTCATCGAGCCTTCTCGGCAGGTTCCGCGGCCGGCAGTTGTTCCGTCGCCATGTCGACCATCTTGCACATCATGGTGGCTTCGGCGGCGAGTTCGCCGTTGACCGACGCGCGGCCCTCCATCTTGCAGAACGTGCCTCGACAGGAAGCCACGATGAGTTCGATCTTCAATTGATCGCCGGGGATCACAGGCCTGCGGAATCGCGCGTTATCGATCGCGACGAAGTAGATCGTCTTGTTCTGGCGGTCCGGCACCTCGTTGAGGAGCAAGACGCCGCCCGTTTGCGCCATCGATTCGATGATCAGGACCGCCGGCATGACCGGCCTGCCGGGGAAGTGCCCCTGGAAATAGCTCTCATTAATGGTGACGTTCTTGATTCCCACAATCCGCTTCTTCGGTTCCATTTCTTCGATCGCATCAACCAGGAGAAAGGGATAGCGGTGGGGCAGGATTTTCTGGATCCCGTTGACGTCAAGCAGCATCGTTAACCTCGCCGTAGCCGGATATTTTCAGACCTGTTAAGTCGAACAATTCTATACGAATCCACCGCACGGGGGAATCGGCGCCGAAGCCGCCGTTGTCGCTCGTGCCCACGGCTGCTACGATACCGCGCCATGACTGACATGGGGCCAATGATGCGTCAGTTGCATCGCGATTTGCACGTCCGCCAGGCGCGACTCGTCCGGCTGCTCGGGAAGTTCGTCCGGTGCGAATCACCGAGCCACCACAAGCCTTCCGTGGATCGTATGGGTCGCATGGTGGCGGGCGAGTGGCGTCGCCGTGGAGCCCGCGTCAGCGTCTTGCACCAGAGGAACCGCGGCAACCATGTTCGGGCGGAGATTTGGCTTGGCGCTGGACGCCCCGCCGGTCAGATTTTGATCCTGGGCCACCTCGATACCGTCCATCCGCTGGGCACGATCGCGAAGATGCCTTTCCGTGTTTCGGACGGCCGAGCATGGGGGCCGGGCGCCTTCGACATGAAGGCCGGGCTGGTCATGGCCCTCGCGGCGGTGGACGCCTTGCGATCAGCGGGAGTTCGACCGAAGAAGCGGCTCGTCTTCCTCTGGAATTCCGACGAGGAAATCGGCAGCGACACTTCCCGCGCACGGATCGAACGCGAAGCGGCGCGCAGCGACGCTGTCCTGGTGCTGGAGCCTTCCTATGGCCGGGAAGGCAAGCTTAAGACCGGACGCAAAGGCGTAGGCACGGCGGAGATCTCGATCGGCGGGTGGGCGGCGCACGCGGGATTGAACCCGGAGGCAGGCGTCAACGCAGTCCATGAGCTGGCCTTGCAGATCGCGCGGCTGATGAAGATGAATGACGCGCAACGGGGAATCTCCTTGCAGGCAACCGTCATCTCAGGCGGGACGGTTTCCAATGTGGTGCCCGATCACGCGCGCGCGCAGGTGGACATCCGATTCATTCGGACGGCCGACGCGCCGCGGATCGAGAGAAAGCTCCGCAGTCTGCGCCCCATCTTGAAAGGGGCGCGCATCGAGGTTCGCGGCGGAGTGAACCGGCCGCCCCTCCAGCGCACACGCGCCATTCACAGTCTTTTTCGTCACGCGCAAACCTTGATGCGCCATCTCGACCTGCCCCTCGGAGAGTGTTTTGCGGGAGGCGGTTCCGACGGAAATTTCACGGCCGCCCTGGGAGTCCCGACGCTGGACGGGCTCGGCGCGGTCGGCAACGGCGCGCACACGCCGCGCGAACACGTGATTGTCCACTATCTGGCGGAACGAACTGCGCTGCTCGCCGGACTTCTGGCAACGCTTTGATCTCGATGTCTCGATTGCTTACCGCAGGTAGGCGCGCTTGAGATACGCGATCGTTTGCTGATTCAACTCGTCGTAGTTCAGGTGGAGAGACTCCTTGAGAGCTTCTTCCGTTGATGGTGCGGTTGCGATCCGATCGAGCAGGCGCGTGATGTCGCTGACGCCGCCCGTGTCGATGATCGACTCTACCACCGCGAGCGACCACGCATAGGCAAACGTCGCTCCATCACCCGAAAGTCCCATCCACGATCCGCCCATCGATCCGAGTTGCGGCGTCATGCCCTGGATCGCGGCGTTGATCAGAGCGCCCGCGTCCGAACTGCTTCGGCGACCCTCCATCCACTGCGCGATGCCTTCCTGGAGCCACGTGGGCGCACGGTTGTGCGACTTCTGCCCGACGAAACTGTGCGTCAACTCGTGCTTCAACACACGCGCCAGCTCCGGCGTCACATGGGTGAGTCCCTGGACCGGAATGCGGAGTCGCCCATCGTTCAGCGCGCCGACCCATCCCGGTGCGCGGGTGATGTCGGCAAAGGTCTGCTCCGTATAGAGGATCACGGCGATGCGCTCCGGCGGCGTGTAGTCGAGTTGCGATTCGAGGTCGCGAAAATCGTCCTCCAGCGCCCGCAAGATTCCGCGCGCCAGATCGGGCGTCGCGCCGCCGTAGTATTTCAGATCGAAGTGCGCGGTTTCGCCTTCGCGATAGCTGTCCTCTTCCGATTTGTCACGTTGCGCCTTGGCAAGAGCCTGCTCGACCTCCGGGTCGGGGCGCAATCGTTCGGCACGCTGCCATTCCGCAATCGCCAGCTCCATCTTGTTGGCGCCGTAGTAGGCCCAGCCCGTCAGCTTGGCCACATCCGCGGAATCGGGCGCCACGCGGCGCGCCCGCTCCAGCGGATCGAGCGCCGTCGTGAACTGGCTTTCGCGCAAGTACAGCATCGCGAGGTTCAGCAGCAAGCCGGCATTTTCCGGGGCGAAGACGAGCGCCTGGCGGTACTGCTGGATCGCGGCGTCCGGATCTCCTTTGCCGAGCAGAAACTGCGCCGCAGCGTGGTGCGCCGCGGCAACCTTCGCAATCGACGTCGGCGAACCGGACCGCGCGTCGGTTTCGAGCTGGGCGATGTACGCGTAATCTACCGCGTCATCGTGGATCGTCCGCGACGCCACATCCTCGTACCCTCGAACGGGTTCGATAGGAGGCGCGGAAACCGGCGCTTCGAAAGAGGCTCGAGACGCCGATGAATATGCGAAGTCGTCGTGCTCGATTCTGGCGACAATCGACTTGGGAATGGAAAGCTGTCCGGCGGGTGTTTGATACGTCACGTGCGTGCCGTCGTTCGTCACGCTTTCGGCTGTGATCCGGCGGCCGTTCCTGAGAACAATCGTATCGGCCGCCGCGGACGACGACACGGCGAGCGCAACCAAAGCCATCCATGGCGCGGCGGAACGCACGCCCCAATTTTATCAATCGCGCCGCCGGCGCTGTCGGCCGTGGTGTCCGAAGATGTCGTAAATCGAACAGCGCCTCCGAATGAATTGACGCGGTCGAAGCGGA
>Ga0335080_10002022_pt1 | contig 20191 bp, 17 predicted proteins | sample Lox_Sample_34_FD_206720 | JGI IMG/M metagenome (GOLD analysis project Ga0335080, IMG submission 206720) | Soil microbial communities from Loxahatchee National Wildlife Refuge, Florida, United States - Lox_Sample_3.4 | ecosystem: Environmental > Terrestrial > Soil > Wetlands | place: USA...
GACGCACGTGGACCGGTCGATCTCCGGGCCCGAGGAATTCATCATGACCAACATGCAGGGCACGCACGTGCTGCTCGAGGCGGCGCGCGAGCGCGGGCTCCGCTACCTGCAGGTGTCGACCGATGAGGTGTACGGGTCGATCGAGGAAGGGTCGTTCACCGAGGAGTCGCCGCTCCAGCCCTCCAGCCCGTACAGCGCGACCAAGACCGGCGCCGATCTGCTCGTCTCGAGCTACTTCCACACGTACGGCCTCGAGACCGTGATCTGCCGGGGCTCGAACAACTACGGGCCGCATCAGTACCCGGAGAAGCTGATCCCGTTGATGGTGTTGAACGCGCTGGCCGGGGACCACCTGCCGGTGTACGGTGACGGCAAGAACGTGCGGAACTGGTTGTTCGTGGAGGACTTCGCGCGCGGGATCGGGCACGCGCTCCTGCACGGTGCTCCGGGCGAGGTCTACAACTGCGGCGGCCCGGACGAGTGCGACAACCTCACGGTGGTGCGGCGAATCGTGGAGTTGTGCGGGCGGGACGAGTCGTTGATCGAGTTCGTGACCGACCGTCCGGGGCACGACCGTCGCTATTCGCTGTCCTCGGCGAAGCTCGGGGCGCTCGGATGGCGGGCGCAGGTCCGGTTCGACGAGGGGCTCGCGCGGACGGTCGAGTGGTATCGCGACAACGCCCGGTGGTGGGATCCGATCCGCTCGGGCGCCTATCGCGATTACTACGAGCGGCACTACGGGCGGGCGCTGAAGGCTTGAACGACGCGGGGCTCCGCGAGCTCGAGCGCGAGGTCGTCTCCTGCCGGCGCTGCCCACGGCTGGTGGCGTGGCGCGAAGAGGTCGCGCAGGTTCGGAGGGCGGCGTATGCGTCAGAGGAGTACTGGGGTCGGCCGCTGCCCGGATTCGGCGACCCGGACGCCGCCGTGCTGGTGATCGGGCTCGCGCCGGCGGCCCACGGCGGGAACCGCACCGGTCGGATCTTCACCGGCGATCGCTCGGGCGACTGGCTGTTCGGGTCGCTGTGGCGGACCGGGTTCGCCAACCAGCCGACGTCGGTCGCGCGCGACGACGGGCTCGAGTTGACCGGCGCGTATGTGGCGGCCGCGGTCCGGTGTGCACCGCCCGCCAACCGGCCGACGCCCGCCGAGCGCGACAACTGCCTGCCGTACCTGGTTCGGGAGCTGGGACTGCTCGCATCGGTTCGGGTGATCGTGACTTTGGGGTCGTTCGCGTGGGACGCGACGCTGCGTGTCCTCGGCGATCGTGGGATCGCGGTCCCGCGGCCCCGGCCAAGGTTTGGGCACGGCGCCGAGGTCGGGATCGACCGCTTCACCCTCCTCGGTTGCTTTCACCCGAGCCAGCAGAACACGTTCACCGGGAAGTTGACCGAGCCGATGATCGACGGGGTGTTCGAGCGCGCGAAGGCGCTCGCGGGCTGAATCGTGTGTACGGCCGGCTTCGTAAGCCGGGGCAGTCCCCGGTAAAACGCAGCAAAGCCCCCGGTCGGCCGTCCCCGCGCCCACATAAGCATGGTGGGCATGCTTATGTTGCCACAACGGGCTGCGGCGAGGGAGATTTGCTGCGTTCTACATGGGGGCTGCGAGCCCGCTCTCCGCGGGCCGGGTCGCTGCGGTCGGAAACGGTCCTCGATCGCGGGAACCGGCGGTCCCGGCTCGCTACGCTCGCCTGAGTGCCCCTCGAGCAGTTCAGTCCCCGCACGCGGGAATGGTTTGCCGGCGCGTTCAGCGAGCCGACGCCGGCGCAGTCGCAGGCGTGGCCGGCGATCGCCTCGGGTGAGCACGTCCTGATCTCGGCGCCGACGGGGTCGGGGAAGACGCTGGCGGCGTTCCTGTGGGCGATCGACCGGCTGGCCTACGCGCGGGAGGCCGGCGAGAACCGGCGGATCGGACTCGTGTACGTGTCGCCGCTGAAGGCGCTCTCCTACGACATCGACCGCAACCTCCGTGTCCCGCTGCGGGGGATCGGCGCGGCCCTGACGGTCGCGGTGCGCACCGGGGACACCCCCCAGCGCGAGCGCCAGGCGATGCTGCGCGAGCCGCCCGACATCCTGATCACGACGCCCGAATCGCTGTACCTGATGCTGACCGGCCGCGCCCAGGAGCTGTTCGCCGGGACCGAGTCGTGCATCATCGACGAGGTCCACGCGGTGGCGTCGACCAAGCGCGGCGCGCACCTGGCGCTGACGCTGGAGCGCCTGACCGCGGCGGCGGGGCACGAGGTCCAGCGGATCGGGCTGTCCGCGACCCAGAAGCCGCTCGAGGAAGTCGCTCGCTTCATGGTCGGCCGCGCTCGAACCTGCCGGATCGTCGACACCGGGATCCGCAAGGAGCTCGACCTCGAGATCAAGGTCCCGGTCGAGTCGATGGTCGAGCCCGACGCCACGCCGGCGCCGGATCTCGACCCGCTGGTCGGGGGCGCCGAGGCGACCCGCCGCTCGATCTGGCCGGCGATCTACCCGGAGCTGGTGGAGCTGGTGCAGGCGCACCGGTCGACGATCCTGTTCGTCAACAACCGCCGCGCCGCCGAGCGGCTGGCGCTCCGGCTGAACGAGCTGGCCGAGCACGAGATCGCGCGCGCCCATCATGGGTCGCTGGCGCGCGAGGAGCGCCTCGTGGTCGAGGAGATGCTGAAGGCCGGCGAGCTGCCGTGCCTGGTGGCGACCTCTTCGCTGGAGCTCGGGATCGACATGGGTGCGGTCGACCTCGTGATCCAGGTCGAGTCGCCCAAGTCGGTGGCGCGCGGGTTGCAGCGAATCGGCCGGGCCGGCCACTCGGTCGGCGACGTCAGCCGGGGCCGCATCTTCCCGAAGTTCCGCGCCGACCTGCTCGAGTGCGCGGTCGTCGCGCGGCGGATGCGCGACGGCGAGATCGAGACCACGGTGGTCCCGCGGAACGCGCTCGACGTGCTCGCGCAGCAGATCGTGGCGATCGCGGCGGCGGCAGCTGACGACCGCCCGGTCGGCGTCGAGGAGCTGCACGACTTGATCACGCGCACGCACTCGTACGCGGAGCTGAGCCGCAACCAGCTCGAGAACGTGCTCGACATGCTCGACGGCCGCTATCCGTCCAGCGAGTTCTCCGAGCTGCGGCCGCGGATCGTGTGGGATCGCCTGGAGGGGACGATCCGGGCGCGGCCGGGCGCCCGGCAGCTCGCGGTCACGAACGCCGGCACGATCCCCGATCGCGGGCTGTGCTCCGTCACATTGCCTGACGGCCGGCGCGTCGGCGAGCTCGACGAGGAGATGGTGTACGAGGCCCGGCCGGGACAGACGTTCCTGCTCGGGGCGAGCACGTGGCGGATCGAGGAGATCGGGCGCGACCGCGTGATCGTCACGCCGGCGCCGGGGCTGCCGGGCGCCGTCCCGTTCTGGAAGGGCGACGGGATCGGCCGCCCCAAGGAGCTCGGCGAGGCGATCGGCGCGTTCTCGCGGTGGGCTGTCGAGCAGCCGGCCGAGGTTCTCGAGTCCAAATACGACCTGGACCGCCGGGCCGCGAACAACCTCGTCGCGTTCCTGCGCGAGCAGCAGGAAGCCACGCGCGTCGTGCCGTCCGACCGCGCCGTGGTCGTCGAGCGGTTCCGCGATGAGATCGGGGACTGGCGACTGTGCGTGCTGTCCCCGTTCGGCGGTCGCGTCCATGCGGCGTGGGGGCTGGCGCTGAGCGCGGCGATCCGCGACCAGCTCGGGCTCGAGTCCGACGCGATCTGGTCCGACGACGGGATCATCGTCCACCTGCCCGACGCCGAGGAGCCGCCGAGCGCGGACCTCGTGATGCTCGAGCCCGACGAGGTCGAGGACGCCGTGGTCGCAGAGCTCGCCGCGAGCGCGCTGTTCGGCGCGCGCTTCCGCGAGAACGCCGCCCGCGCGCTGCTGATCCCGCGGGCGCGGCCGGGCCAGCGGACGCCGCTGTGGCAGCAGCGGCTGAAGGCGCAGTCACTGCTCGAGGTCGCCAAGAAGTACGGCGAGTTCCCGATCATCCTCGAGACCTACCGCGAGTGTCTGCGCGACGTGCTCGACGTTCCCGGCCTGGTCGAGCTGCTCACCGCGCTGCACCGTCGCGAGCTGTCGCTGGTCGAGGTCGAGACCGCGACCGCGTCGCCGTTCGCCTCCTCGCTGCTGTTCGACTACGTGGCGACGTACATGTACGAGGGCGACACGCCGAACGCCGAGCGCCGGGCGGCGGCGCTGTCGCTCGACCGCGAGCTGTTGCGCGAGCTGCTCGGGCAGGAGGAGCTGCGCGACCTGATCGACCCGGGCGCGCTGGAGCAGGTCGAGGACGACCTCCAGTTCCGCTCATCGGTTCGGCAGGCCACGAGTCGCGACGGTCTGCACGACGTGCTCCGAGGGGCCGGGGACCTGACGGTGGCCGAGGCGGCGTTGCGAGTGGTCGACGGGCTCGACGCCGCCGCGATGCTCGAAGAGCTGCGGAGGGAGCGACGGGCTGTGGTCGTGCGGCTCGCGGGCGACGAGCGGTGGATCGACGCCGCCGATGCCGGCCTGTATCGCGACGCGCTCGGCGCCGCGCCGCCGGGCGGCCTGCCGACGGCGTTCCTGGAGGACGTGCCCGACGCCCTGTCGCGGCTGGTCCGCCGCTACGCCGCGACCCATGGCCCGTTCACGGTGGACGATCTGCGGGCGCGCTACGGCGTCGACTGCAGCGCCGTGCTCGAGGCATTGGAGCGCGGCGGGGACCTGGTCCGCGGAGAGCTGCGCCCCGGCGGGTCGGAGCGCGAGTGGTGCGATTCCGACGTGCTGCGGCGACTGCGCCGGGCCTCGCTGGCGGTGCTGCGCAAGGAGGTCGAGCCGGTCGACCCGCGCGCGCTCGCGCGCTTCCTGCCGGCCTGGCAGGGGGTCGACCGTTACCCGCCGACGGGCGCCGGCGTCGACCGCCTGCGCGAGGTGCTGGTCCCGCTGCAGGGGCTTGCGGTGCCGGCCGACGTGTGGGAGCGCGATGTCCTGGCGCGCCGCGCTGGCGCGTACTCGCCGGCGTGGATCGATCAGCTGTGCGCCAGCGGCGAGCTCGTGTGGATCGGCGCCGGGCCGCTCGGGCGCAATTCCGGCCGAGTCGTCCTGTACTTTCGCGAAGATCTGGGCTTGCTTGGTCCGCCGCTGCAGCGGGGGGCGGGTGCGATTCCGGCGGGGTCGCCGGCCCACGACGCGGTGCGGGCGCGGCTGGCCGCCGGCGCGTGCTTCTTCACCGACCTGCTCGTCGACGTCGACCTCGCCCCCGAAGAGCTTCAGGAGGCCCTGTGGGATCTCGCCTGGGCGGGGGAGGCGACCAACGACGCGTTCGCGCCGCTGCGCGCGCCGCGGCTGACGCTTGCCCGGGCGCAACGGGAGCGGGTCCGGACCGTCGGACGGCCCGGGCGGTTCGCCGCGCGCCGGCGGGGCGCGGGCGCATCGGCGCAGGTCCAGGGCCGCTGGTCGCTGACCGAGCCGCTGTTCCGCGCCGGGTTCGATCCGGCAGCGCGGCGGCGGGCGCAGGCCGAGTTGCTGCTCGAGCGGTACGGGATCCTCACTCGCGAGCAGGTGCGGGCCGAGGGCTTGCCGGGAGGGTTCTCGGCGATCTATCCGGAGCTGTCGCAGCTCGAGACGCTCGGGATCGCGCGCCGCGGATACTTCGTCGAGGGCCTCGGTGGCGCCCAGTTCGCGCTGCCGGGGGCGGTCGAGCGCGTGCGCGCCGTGAGTCCCGATGAGGATGCGCCGATCGTCCTGGCGGCGGTCGATCCGGCTCAGCCTTACGGGGCGGCGCTGGCATGGCCGCCGCGTCCGGGAACGCCGGACGATTCGCGGCGGCCGGCGCGCGTCGCCGGCGCGTACGTGGTGTTGGCCGGCGGCGAGCCGGTGCTGTACGTCGAGCGCGGCGGCCGCGCGCTGCAGACGCTCGTGAGCGCCGAGGACCCGCGGCTCGAGCCGGCCCTGGCGGCGCTCGTCGAGCAGGTGCGGGCCGGACGCATCAAGCGGATCGCGCTCGAGAAGGTCGACGGCGAGCCCGCGATCGACTCGGCGCTCGGGCCGGCGCTGGTGGCGCTCGGCTTCCAGCAGGGACCGCGCCGCCTCACCCTCAGTGCGTAATGCCTGAGGGCGACACGATCGCCTACGCGGCCAACCGCATGCGGCCGGTGCTCGAGGGCCGGGTCCCCGACGAGATCCTGACCCCGCAGCCGCGGCACGCGCTCGACCGCTGGCAGGCGCGTCTGGCCGGTCGCGCGGTGAGCCGCGTCGACACGCACGGCAAGCACCTGTTCCTGCGGTTCGAGGGTGACCTCGTGCTGCACTCGCACCTCGGCATGGTCGGGATGTGGGGCGTGTACCGGCAGGGGAGATTGGGAGCCCGCCGGCCCCGGTCGGCGCGCAGGGCGTGGATCGTGCTCCGGGCGGGCGGGGACGAGGTCGTCGAGTTCGACGGGCCCCTGCTCGAGCTGATGACCGACTCGCGGACGCGGTTCGATCGGCGGCTCGCCGCGCTCGGGCCCGACGTGCTCGCGCCCCAGTTCGACCGCGAGCGCTTCCTGCGGCGGTTGCGCGAGGACGATCAGACGCGGCCGGTTGGCGACGCGCTGCTCGACCAGCGGAACGTCGCCGGCATCGGCAACATCTGGAAGGCCGAGGGATGCTGGGAGGCGGGCGTCGACCCCTGGCGAGCGCTCGGGACCGTGGACGATCGCGAGGTGGTGGCGATGATCGACGCGGTCAGGCCGCGCATGCTGCGCTCGGCCGTGGAAGGCCCGCGCTCGATCGATCCGCGGGTGTACCGGCTGGCGGGCCGTCCGTGCCCGCGGTGCGGGGCGCGGATCGCCGCGCGCGGTCAGGGGGCCGCGAACCGGACGACATACTGGTGTCCGGGATGCCAACGCTAGACGGGAGTCACGAGGCGGCGCGTTCGCGGCTGCGCCGCGTCGGTCACAAGGGCGCCGACCTGATCGCGCCGGGCAACACCCGCGCGAGCTTCGACGCCGCGCTCGACGCCGGCGTCGACATGATCGAGTTCGACGTGCTCCCCGAGCGCCACGGAGATCGGCTCGTCGTGGCGCACGACTACGAGGACGCGGCGGCCCGCGCACCGCACACGCTCGAGGAGACGCTGGCATATCTCGCCGGGGACCGGTTCGCGGAAGTCGAGCTCGACGTCGATCTCAAGCTGCCGGGGTACGAGCTGCGGGTGCTCGACGCGCTGCGAGCTCACGGGGTCCTCGGCCGCGCGCTGATCGCCAGCCAGTACCGCTCGAGCCTCGAGGTGCTCCGAGCGGCGGATCCGGGCGTGAGGCTCGGGTGGTCGGTGCCCAAGCTCACGCGCGACCCGTTTCGCTCGCTCGCGACGCGGCTGCCGGCGTTCGTGGCCTTGCAGGCCTTCCGGGTCGTGCTGCCGTGGCGGGCCGCGCGCGCGATCCGGGACGGTCGCTGCGACGCGCTGATGGTGCACTGGCGTCTGGTGACGCCGCGGCTCGTGCGCGGGGTGCGGGCGGCTGGCGGGGAGGTGTACGTGTGGACGGTCGACGAGCTGCCGCGCATCCGGGCGCTCAAAGCGCTCGGAGTCACCGGGGTGATCACGAACGACCCACGGCTGTTCGGGGCGCTGGCGTGAGGTAGGAAGCGTGTGATGTGATGGATCCCCGGTCTGCGCGTAGTGAGGGTGTGAGCGAGACCTTGACGGCGCCGGGCAGGGACACCTCGTGGGAGCGGTTCGAGTCCCTGTACCGCTCGAGCCGCGACGACGTGTACGCGTACGTGTCGACGCTGCTGCGCGATCCGGCTGCCGCCGAGGATGTGACCGCGCTGGCGTTCGAGCGCGCCTACCGGCGCCGGCGGACGTTCGACCGACGCCGTGGTGAGGAGCGGGCGTGGCTGTTCGGCATCGCTCGCAACGCGGCACTGGACGAGCTTCGCCGGCGCCGACGGGTTGCCGCGCTCGTGAGCGACCCCGAGGAAGTGGTCGAGGCTTCGGACGCCGACGGGGCCGAGGTCGCGCTCCGCCGGACCGCGGTGCAGAACGCGCTCGCGAAGCTGCCCGCACGCGAGCGCGAGATCGTCGCCCTCAAGTTCCACGCCGGTATGTCCAACGCCGAGCTGGCCCGCGTGCTCGGCGTGAGCGAGTCGAACGCGGGCACCCTGCTGTATCGCACGATGGAGAAGCTCCGGAAGGCCTGCAATGCCACAGCTTGATCACGATCCGATCGATCCCGAGATCGCCGCCGCGCTGGACGCGATCGACGCCACGCTGGCGGGCGAGCCCGTCGACGGCCGCTACGCCGACATCGCCGAGATCGCGCTGCTGCTGGCGTCCGACCGGCCGCAGGTGCCGCCGGCGTTCGCAACCTCGATCGATGAGAAGGTGAGCCGGCGGTTCGCGGCGGTGGCGACGGAGCGTCCGGGACGCCGCCGGGCCGTGCGCTTCTGGGAGGCGACCGGCGCGCTCGCCGCGGTCGTGGCGGTGATCGTCGCGATCGTCGTCGTGGCGGGGAACGTGCATGGCGCGTCATCGGAGTCGTCGTCGTCGGCTGCCGATCTGGCTCAGACCTCGACGTCGGCCGCGTCGTCGAGCAGCAGCGGGTCGGCCGCGGCCGGCTCCACGCCATCGGCGCCGCCGGCGAGGGCCGCGAAGTCGCGGGCCGCCCTGGTCCCGCCCACGAATCCGTCACCGTTCGGGGCGTCCGCCTCCGGGTCCTCCGGCTCTGCGACGTCCACGCCGGCCCTCCAGCCGCCCACCACCGGTCGCAAGGTCGTGCAGGGTGCGCAGCTCAACCTGACCGCCGCGCCGAACCGGATCGACGACATCGCGCAGGAGATCTACGACGTCGTCGGCCAGGCGAACGGGATCGTCGACAGCTCGTCGGTCACGCAGGGTGGGCCGGGCGGCTACGCCAACCTCCAGCTGAGCCTGCCGAGCGCCGGGCTCGGACAGACGATGGGCCAGCTGTCGTCGCTCAACTACGCCCAGGTCGTATCGCGCACCGACTCGAGCCGGGACATCACCGACCGGTACGGCGCGGCGACGCGTGCGCTGGCCGATGCGCGCGCGCTCAGGACGTCACTGCTCAAGCAGCTGGCGAACGCGACCACGACCGAGCAGATCGACAGCCTCAAGGCTCAGATCCACGACGCCGAGGCCTCGATCTCGAGCAATCAGGCCACGCTCAACCGCCTCAACCATCAGGTCAACTACAGCGAGGTGTACGTCACGGTTCAGGCCAAGACCGCACCGGCGCCCGTCTCGCACGGTGGAGGCGGCTTCACTCTCGGCCGCGCTGCACACGACGCCGGGCGCGTCCTGACGGTGGCGGCGGGCGTGGCCCTGATCGCGATCGCCGCGCTCACGCCGGTCGCCCTGGTCGTGGCGCTCGCGTGGTGGGTCGGGGCGGCGCTGAAGCGGCGCCGGCGCGAGCAGGCGCTCGATTCGGTGTGAGCGCCGGCCGAACGACTCGACGCGGCGGCCCGGCAAACTCCGCGGGCGAGTGAACCTGTGGTATGCATGCGCACGATGTCTTCGAGCAGCGAGGACACGATCGCGCTGCTGCAGCGCGTAGCGGTCTTCTCGACGCTTTCGCCCGAGGAGCTCGAGCGCGTGTCCCAGGTCGCGGTGCCGCGGCGGTTCGAACCGGGCGAGGTCGTGTTCAAGGAAGGCGACGAGGGGAGCACGTGCTACGTCGTGCGCTCCGGCCGGGCGCGCGCGGTCCGCGAGCATCCCGACGGGCGATCGATCACGCTCGCTCACTTCGGCCCAGGAGACATTTTCGGCGAGATGGCGATGCTCGACGGCGAGCGGCGCTCGGCGACGGTCGAGTCGATCGACACGACCGACGCGATCGCGATTCTCAGTGCGGACATGCACCGCTTGCTCCGTGAGTATCCGGACATCTCGGTGAAGCTGGTCGCCGCGCTCGGTCGCCGTCTGCGTGAGACCAACGAGCGCCTCGCCCGTCAGTCGTTCCAGACGGTGCAGAGCCGGGTGGCCGCCGTGCTCGCCGAGCTGGTGACGACCGCCCGTGCCGAAGGCCAAACCGAGGGCGATGTGGTGATCACATCGACCCAGGCGGAGCTCGCCCAGCTCGCCGGTTCATCGCGTGAGTCCGCCAGCCGCTTCCTTGCCGTACTCGAGCGCGCAGGAATAATTAGTCAGGGACGGGGAAAGCTCACCGTTCATGACCCAGAGGCACTCGGGCGATACGTCTACTAGCCCGGAACCCGAAGTCGAACTGTCTGCGGGGGGAGCCGTGGTCCGCGGCAACGAGGTGATCGTGGTCGTCCCCGTCAAGCGCGACGCCAATCGCCGGCGAGTACTGGCGCTGCCGAAGGGCCACCTCGACGAGGGTGAGACCCCGGAGGCGGCGGCAACGCGCGAGGTCGGCGAGGAGACGGGCGTCACCGCGGAGTTGATCGAAAAGCTCGGCGACGTGGAGTACAGCTATGAGCGGCGCGGCCGGCGCCGGTGCAAGCGCGTCGCTTTCTACCTGTTCGAATACCGGTCGGGAAGCCTCGACGACCACGATCACGAGATCGAGGATGCGCGCTGGATGCCGCTCGAGGAGGCCGCCGAGGCGCTCACCTACTCTGGCGAGCGCGGAATCATGCGCAGCGCGTTGTCGCGTTTGTCCTCGGATCGGTAGGCTGGCGCCCGTGCGTGTCCTCAACTTCTACTCGTCGGTCTTCGCGGACCAGCTTCGCCGTGGCCGCAAGACCGCCACCATCCGTCTCGGCGACAAGTCGCACAAGTACCGCAAGAACGACTGCGTGCTCGTGACGATCGGCTACCAACACTCTCCCCGCGAGAAGATCTTCAACGCGGTAATCGACCAGGTCGAGGTCAAAAGGGTTCGTGACCTGTCCCCTCGCGACATCGAGCACGACAATCCCGAGTTCCGGCGCGTGGACGAGATGATCCACTTCCTGGAGCAGATCTACGGCCGCAAGGTGTCGATGGACGACACCGTCACCGTCGTGCGCTTCTCGCAGATCATCGAGAACCCGCCGGAGATACGCGAGCGCATGCACGGGCTGGGCGCGGCGCGCAACTAGTGGACCCGTCCGGATGGGACCACGCTCGGTCGCAAGCGCGAGGCCGCGGAAGTTACGTGCGCTGCTTGTGCTGCGCTTTGGCGTGGCCGGCGGCGTGTCGAGTGGCGTGCTTCGCGGGTGCGGGCTTGTGGGCCGTGGTGGCGGTCGTGGTCGCCGCTGGCGGGGTGGTCACGGCCGGGGCGACTGGCGCAGGCTGAGCAGTGGTCGGGACCGTGCTGGGCTTGGGAAAGACGGACCGCGCCCCGCTCGAGGCAGCCGCCGGCTGCTTGGTCGAGTGACCGCTGCCTTGATCCAGGAGCCCCACGACGATGACGACGGCCAGAATCGACAGCAGCGGCACGTACAGCCGGCGCAGCCTGCGTGACCTCGCGTCCGCTGCGGCGCCTCTCGGTCGCGGCGTACGAAGCCGCCGTGCGCGTGCGCCGAGCAGGCGGCTCCCGCCGCTCGACGGCCGTGGCGGTTGCCGCACCCGGCCTGCGGCCCGGCTGCGCAGTCGCGTGCCGGTCGACGTCCCGTTCGAGATTCGCGACTTCGTCTTGGGCGAGCGAGGTCGTTCGCCCGAGCGTGCCGTCGGATCCTCTCCCAGCGGGGTGCCGATGACGAGCCCGCTGGCGGGCTGTCTGACGGGCGCTGCCGAGGTCTGGGCGATGGGCTGGGGTGGCGGCGGGCTGCTCGGGGGCGACGGGCGCCGAGCCGGAGCCGGAGCTTCCGTCGCCGGGCCGAGCGTCGGTGTCTCGATCGCCTGCCTGCGCGTCGGTGCTTCGATCGCCCGCCCGGAACTCAGTGGGTCAATCGCCGGCCTGGAAGCCCGCGCTTTGGTCGCCGGGCTGGGGGGCGGACCGTCCAGTTCCGATTCAAGCGTGACCGCTGCGCCTTGGCGGAGATCGGCCCCAGGGAGACGGCGCCGGTGCGGCGACGGGGCCCCGGTCGACGCGGCGAGCGCGGCCAGCGTCTCGGCCAGTTCCTCGGGCGAGCGCTGGGGTGCGCTGAACCCCCGCCGATCCCCATGCGATCCCATTAACCGATGATAGCCTCAGAACGGCGTGAGAAGTGTCGCTTACAGGGGGGTAAGGCCAACCACTCTGGCGCTTGTCGCTGCAGTCGTACTCGGCGCCACGGCCGCCGGATGCGGTTTCGGCGACCCCACGACGCGGCCGGTCGCCTCCGAAGCTCCGGTGGTCCCGACGCACCGTTGCGGGACGCTACCGGGACCGGGCGCGACGTTTTCGATCCTGACTGGAAAAGCGAGTTGCGCCGAGGCGAGACAGGTGTTTAGCGATCTATTCGCCGGACGCGGAACGCCTCAGACGGCTCCCGATACTGGCCAGACCGACCGCGAGGTCGACGGGTGGCTGTGCGGGGGCGGTGCCGGGGGCTTCGGCTGCTCAAAGAATGGGCAGGCGATCACCGCCGCCGCGTGACCGTAGCCTGACCCGATCCCGGGACGGCGGGGCATGCACGCGGGCGCCGATCGCCCGCTTCAGTACCAGTGCGGGTTGTGGCTGAGCTCGTGCGCGAGCGCCGCAGCGGGATCGCCATATCGATCGTGGATGTAAAGCGCCATCGACTCGATCTCCTGCGCGGCGGTCGGGTTGTCCTGCGGGCAGCTTCCCGGACCGTAGCGGCAGTAGTTCACGGTTTGGAACTGCCCGAGACCGAAGGCCTGGTCGGAGGCGATGCCGAGATCTCCTTGCGCATCTTCGATCTGCTCGACTCCGAGCCAGTCCTGCACTTGGGCCTGGTCCCATCCGTATTGCGTGGCGATCCTGTCGTAGATCGGCATGTACGAGGCGATCGCCGGCCATGGTCCGACTCCAGGAATCGACCCGATGCCGAGGAGCGGGCTGCCTTGCGGGCCGCCGGTCAGCGGGACGAGGTGGACCTTCCCGTTCCCGACCGAGGTCTGCTGGTTGTTCGTGCTCTGGGCGGGGATCGTGGTGACGCTCGCGCAGCGGGCGGTCGGGCTGAGGAACTCAATTTGATCAGGCTGACCCGAGAATCGCGTCAGGCCCCACCGGGCGAGTTCGGTCGCGGTCACGGAGGCTAGGCCCTGTACTTCCGCCGCCGCGCCGCAGCCGTGCGCCGTGGAGAGATCGGCCTCGATGCCGGCCGTCGCGGTCGCGCCCGTAGTGGCGAGCGCGGTCCCGGCGGCCCCAGCGGAGCCTTTGCCGCTCGCGTTCGGAGCGGGATCCGTTGCGCCGGCTCCCCAGCTCCCGACGAGACGGAGCTTCAGTCTCTTACCCAGCACGTCGAGGTGCGCGGCCAGTCTCGGCTCGCATCCGGGGTCGAAATTCGTGCCGCTGGCTGCGAAGAAGCCGACTTGGCCGCCGTGGGGCCTGAACGTGATCGGGGGAGACTCGCCGCTCGCGTCACAGGTGGATGAGGTTTGGAGCGGCGTGACCGTGGGACTAGCCTGAGCGTACGGATCCGTGCTGGCCCGGGCCTGCGCGGTGGCCCCGGCCCCGGGGGAGATGCTTCCACTGGGCAGGGTCTGGGTCGAGTGGACCGTGACCAGTACGTCTGGTTCGCCGGTGTAGACCGGCTGGGGCGAGCACCCGCCGCCCTGAGAGCAGTACTCGACGGAGACCACCTTCCCCTGGTTCGGGTTCCCCGCCCACTTCTCGGCAGCAGCCTCGACCGTGCCAGGGTCGTAAGAGTCCTGCGGCTCGAGCACGCCGTTGATGTTTGTCAACCTGTTCCATTGCGTGTCGACGCTCTGCTCGGCTGCCAGAGCGGCCGCGTCCGCGGCGGTCTGGGCGTTCGTGGCGATCGAGGTAGAGAGCGAGAGCCAGAGCACCAGCATTCCGGCTGCGAGCAGGGCAATCATGACCACGACCAGGAGCGGAATGGCTTGGCCGCGCTCGTCACCGGCAAGCGTTCTCAGACCGCGGTCGGCCGGGCCGCCACCACGTTGCGCCGTGAGCGCCGTCCACGGGCTCACGGCGCGCTTACTGCGACTAGATCGATCGGGCGGAGGTACGATTCCCGCTGCTTCGGTCACTTTGCCTGGCAGGGTACTTTCTGGGGCCTGGAGGATGCCTCACTCGCACGTCCGCACGGCAACGCATTTGGAGTCAGCAACTTTGTCCTCGCCGCAGGTTTCTAGGGCCGACGGGCGCACCCCGGGAGACCTTGCGTCCTGAAACCGCCTCGTAGTCCTCGAGCAGTAACCAGGGAAGGCAGGGATGGCTGATCGCTTGTTGAGCCGGCGCACGAGCCGGCGCCAGATGAACCCCCGTCAGCGGCAGGGCTTGTTGCTGGTCGTACTCGCCGCCGCAGGGCTGATCGGCGTGTTTCTGCTCGTCGCCGATTACGTCTCGAGCGTGTCCAAGCAGGTCGGGCCGAAAGTGGACGTGCTGACCCTGGTCCGACCGCTGCCGGCCTACCAGCAGGTGACGAGCGCCGACCTCGGCCTCGTTGCGCTGCCCGAGAAATGGGTGCCCGGCACCGCGCTGAGCGACTCCAGCCAGGCCCTCGGACAGATCAGCCAGGTCCCGCTCCCGCAGGGAACCGAGCTCCAGCAGGGAATGCTGACGAGCCAGCCAAGCCTCCAGCCGGGGCAGGAGGAGTTCGCGATGCCCGTCGATCAGACGACTGGTGTCGCCAACCAGGTTCAGGCCGGGAGCCTCGTGGATGTCGTGGCGACGTTCTCCGGCAACGGCCGGTCCGGATCTGCAGGCCAGAACTCCGCTCGCGTGATCGTCTCGGGGGTGAAGGTGCTGATCGCCGGCGAATCCACCTCCGGCACCTCGAGCGGCGTCGTGACCCTGGCGCTGACACCCCTGCAGGTCCAGCAGGTGGCCTTTGCCGAGAGCTTTGCCCAGAAGGTCTGGCTTTCCCTGGTCGCGCCGGGCACCACCGGTCCCCAGACCCAGCCGCCCCCCTACCAGCCCGGCCTATGATCCGCACGCTGCTGGCGATCAACGACCCCCGCGTCGCGGATCACATCTCGGGTCTGGTGACCGAAAGCGAGGAGCTCGAGCCCGTCGCCTGGCTGCGTGACCCCCAGGAGCTGAGGGGCGCCCTTCCCCGGCCCGACGTGGATGCGATCGTCGTGCACGACCGTCGCGGGGCGCCGCCGCTGATCGAGGTCGCGCGTGAGCTGACCGTCGCGCATCCAGATGTCGGGCTCGTCCTGATCGTCACCGAGGACTCACCCGAGGTGCTACGCAGCGGCATGCAGGCCGGCGCCCGTGACGTGCTCACGGCCCCGGTCGGGCTCGAGCAGCTCGAGACGAGCCTGCTCGCGGCGGCGGGCTGGACACAGGCGCTGCGGCGGCGAGCGGAACGCGAGAGCGGAGATCTGCTCGGAGTCGGGCGGGTGTTGACTGTGGTTGGGGCAAAGGGCGGCGTCGGGACCTCGACGGTCGCGGTTCACCTTGCCCTCGCCGCGCGCGAGCTCGGCGCGGCGTCCGTGGCCCTGGTCGAGTACGACCTCCAGGGCGGCGATCTACGCGCGTTTCTGGATCTCCCATACCGGCGGAGCGTGGCCGACCTGGCGACGGTGGCCGACGAGCTCACCACTCGCCACCTGCAGGAGGCGATGTACACCCATGCCAGCGGGATGCGGGTGCTACTTGCCCCACAGGACGGAGAGCAGGCCGAGGGGGTCACCGCCGCGGCGGCGCGGAACATCCTCGCCGCGATCCGCACCCGCGAGGACCTGACGATCGTGGATGCCGGCGCCACCCTGAGCGAGGCGAGCGCGATCGCCGTTGAGATGGCCGACACGGCTGTGATCGTGACGACTCCCGACGTAGTGTCGCTGCGAGGGGTCGTGCGGCTGTGCTCGCTGTGGGATCGGCTGAAGATCGAGCCGGCCGATGTCGCGGTCCTCCTCAATCGCACCTCGCGCAAACTCGAGGTGCAAGCCGACCTGGCCCGGCGGGTCGTGCCCGTGCCGGTCCTCCAGACGAACGTGCCGGCCGACTTCTTCGCCCTGGAGTCAGCGGTCAATACGGGCATTCCCGGCACCGAGGGCGCCAGCAAGGCGATGCTCCGGCCGATGGCGGCCGTCCTCGGCGAGGTTTCCGTGCTGCCGTCGGTCTCCGGTGAGGGTGCTGGCGCCAAACGCCCGAAGAGCATCGCGGCCCGCTTCGCGGGCGAGAGCGGCCAGGCCACGGTCGAGATGACCGGCATCGTGCCGGTGCTGGTGGTGGTGCTGCTGGTCCTGTGGCAGATCGTGCTGGTGGGACTGACGTTCGTGTTCTCGGGTCACGCGGCGCGGGCGGGCGCACGCGCTTTCGCGGTCGGCGACCCGGTGCAGCCGGCGGCGCTTGCCGCCGTTCCGGACGCCTGGCTCGGCGAAGCCCAGGTGACGCCGCACGCACCCGCGAGTACCAGCGATCCTCAGGACATCGAGGGATCGGTCACGGTCTCGATCTGCGTACCGCTAATGGTGCCGGGCTTCGGCTGTGCGGTGCGGATCCCCTCCACCGCGAGCACCGTGCTCGAGGAGTCCGCGCTCGCCAACGAGCGGCCTGACCTCACGATCCTGGCCGGCGGGTCAGTGTTCGGGCCCGGTGCGCCGCCGGCTGTGGCGCCGAGGTTCGTCTCGGGGACGACGGCGACCATCTTCGATCCGCCCGGCGGGGGGCCGCCTCAGGCCACGGTCCCCGAAGGCGTGCCGCCCGCGGTCCAGCGGATGATCGAGGCCGCCAACGACATCGTGAGCTATCCGTACTGCTACGGCGGCGGACACGATCCGCCGAACTTCTGGCCGACGGTGGGAGACCCGGGGATGGCGTTCGACTCGTGCACCCCCGGCCCGACGGTTGGCTACGACTGCTCGGGCGCGGTGGAGTGGGTGCTGCACAACGGCATCGGCTACGACAACGGCGGAGCCTCCGGCAGCATCGTGTTCCCCAACACCGGTCCCGGACAATTCGTCACGATCCAGGCGGGCCCCAGCCACGTCCGAATGACGATCGCGGGGCTGGACTTCGAGTCGATCGGTGACCAGCAGCGAATCGGACCGACTTGGTACCCGGTTGGCCAACTCGGCTTCCCCGACTCGACCTACACGACCTCCCATCCGCCCGGGCTGTGATGCGCGATCGAGGCACGCGTTTCAGCATCCTGCTCGCCGCGGCCGTCGCGTTCTCCGTGGCCGCGCTGTTCGTGTTCCACGGCGGGGCCTCTTCGAGCCAGCCCTCGGCCTCGCCCCAATCTGTGGCGCAGGCGTTCGCCGGCGCCTACGTGCGCTACCTCGATGGGGAAATCCCCGTGAGCCGGCTGCCGGACGCCGATGCCGGCGTGCTGCAGACCGCGGGACGAGTCATCATCCCCGCTCGGCTCCGGACGGGGCAGCTCACGCTCGCTCAGTTGGATGTTTACGACGTGTCGGGAGCCGCGGCGCGCGCCGGGTTCGGCGCCCGCGACGAGAGGCACTACCTCGGGGCGACCATCGCCCTCGCCCACCGCGGCAGCGGATGGGAGGTCGTCGGGCTGGTGCCGTCCGACATGTCGGACCTCTACGCGCCGCCGAAGATCCAGCGGGCGCCGTCCGCGGCGCAGGCGGCCGCATCGAACTTCGTGCTCGCGTACGTCGACTATCGCGCGGGCGTGCATCGCAACCCTCCCGGCGGCCTGCCGCTGATCGTCAAGCAGATCGCCGACCGGCAGGATCCGCTCGCGCGCACAACCGCCACACACAAGCCCGCGCGTCTGGTCAAGCTGGAGCTGGGTCCCGTGACAAACGGGTCCGTCTCCGCCACGGCATCGCTGGTCGACGGTCCCTCGACCCTCACCGTCCTGTTCATCATGCAGAAGGAGGGAGGGCTGTGGACCGCATCGCAGTTCATCCTCTCCCCGTGACGATGAACCGCTTGCGCTCGCAATCCGGCCAGTCGACCGTTGAGTTCGGCGCGACGATCGCCTGGCTCCTGATCGCGGCGCTGTTCGCCTGGCAGCTCGCACTGGCCGGCTGGACGTTCGTGTCGGCCTCCAACACCGCCCGGAGTGTGGCCCGCCTGTTCAGCCGTGAGCAGAACGAGGCCCACGCCACACAGGAGGGTTTGAGCTCGCTGACCAGCGACGGGCTGGGGACGGGTGCAAGCGTGAGCTACGACAAGACGACGTCGACGTGGATCGTGACCGCGAAGATGCCGATCGTCCTTCCCGGGCTTGCCGGCCCACCGATCACGCAAAAGGCGACCATGCCCACCACCGGCTGATGAGCCTTCGCGACCGTATCGCCAACGAACGCGAGCAGAGCGCCAAGGCCGCGCTCAACGGCACCGACTACTACCGCCGCCGGCTGCTCGAGGAGGTAAACCTCGCCGAGATGGCGCAGCTGACCGACTCGCAGCGCCGCGTCCGGCTCGAACGGATCGTAGGGCGCATGGTCACTCGCGAGGGGCCGGTCATGACCACTTCGCAACGGACCGCCCTGATCCGCCGCGTGATCGACGAGGCGATTGGTCTCGGCGTGCTCGAGCCGCTCCTCGCCGACCCCTCGATCACCGAGATCATGGTGAACGGACCCGGCGAGGTTTGGATCGAGCGCGACGGCCGGCTCGAACCCGCCGACGTCCGCTTCACAAGCGAGACGCAGCTCTACCAGACGATCGATCGAATCGTTTCCCAGGTCAACCGCCGCGTCGACGAGTCGAGTCCGATGGTCGACGCGCGGCTGCCGACCGGCGAACGCGTCAACGTGATCATTCCGCCGCTGTCCCTGGCCGGGCCGGTGATCACGATCCGCCGCTTCCCACGCCGGTTCACGCTCACGCAACTCGTCGAGATGGGCACGCTGGACGAGCCGACCCGCCGGCTTCTGACCGCGTTCGTGCGCGCGCGGCTGAACATCGTGATCTCGGGAGGCACCGGCGCCGGCAAGACGACGCTGCTCAACGCGCTGTCGGCGGCGATCCTCGAGCGGGAGCGAATCGTGACGATCGAGGAAGCCGCCGAGCTCCAGCTCCAGCAGCCGCATGTGATCCCGCTCGAGGCGCGGCCGGCGAACGTCGAAGGCAGGGGCGAGGTCACGATCCGAGACCTTGTCCGCAACAGCCTCCGTATGCGTCCCGATCGGATCATCGTCGGCGAGGTGCGGGGCGTCGAGACGCTCGACATGCTTCAGGCTCTCAACACCGGCCACGAGGGCTCGCTTGTCACCGTCCACGCCAACACCGCCGACGACGCGCTGTACCGGCTCGAGACGCTGGCGACGATGAGCGACCTGCACATCCCGCACGCCGCCCTGCGCGAGTACATCAACGCGGCCATCCACGTGATCGTGCAGATCGACCGCGGCGCCGATGGGGTCAGGCGCGTGACCGAGGTCGCCGTTGTGGGGTCCAAGCGAGGAGATACGTTCAGGCTCCAGACCGCGATGCGGTTCGAGGCCGAGCCGTTCGGCCCCGACCGTGCGGTCATCGGTGACGCGCGGCACTTCGACCTGCCCGAGCGCGTCGCCCGTCAGCTTGCGCTGGCGGGAATCGACGTTCCGCCGGCGTTCAAGCAGGCGGCGAGCGAGTCCGCGCCGACCCGGGACGCGGTATGACATCGCCGGCCGCGATCAGCGGGATTGCCGCGCCGCTGGTGCTGTTCGTGCTCGTCGCCGCCGTTGGACTGACCGGCTTCTGGCTGCTGGTCTCGAGCTCCGCCCGGCGCAGCAGCCTGATCGAGCGCGGCGGCGTCGAGGTGCGCCGTCGGCCGCGGCTCGACCAGCGACTGAACGCGTGGCTGGCGCGCACCGGACGGGGGGCCGATCTCGCGGCGCGGCTTCAGTCAGCAGGCGTCGAGCGGTCCGCCGCCCAGTTTCTCTTGACCGTCGTCGGAGCAGCGTTCGCCGCTTTCGTCATCGTCGGCCTGTTGTTTCCGGTGCTGCTGGCGATCGCCTCGATCCCGCTCGCTGTCTGGGCGTGTTTCGCCTGGCTCGACCGTACTCTCGAGCGACGCAAGGAGGGGTTTGTGGGACAGCTGCCCGAGATCGCGCGTCTGCTCTCGAACGGGGCCTCAGCCGGGCTGTCGATTCCCAGCGCGATCGAGCTGTGCGCGCGAGAGATCGAACCGCCGGCGAAGGACGAGCTGCAGACCGTGATCGACGAGCTTGGGCTCGGACGCTCACTCGATGACTCGCTGGCCTCCCTGCAGCACCGCCTCCCGTCGCGCGAGATCTCGGTCTTGATGACGACGCTAATCATCCAGCAGCG
>Ga0335080_10002023_pt1 | contig 20190 bp, 15 predicted proteins | sample Lox_Sample_34_FD_206720 | JGI IMG/M metagenome (GOLD analysis project Ga0335080, IMG submission 206720) | Soil microbial communities from Loxahatchee National Wildlife Refuge, Florida, United States - Lox_Sample_3.4 | ecosystem: Environmental > Terrestrial > Soil > Wetlands | place: USA...
CGGGCGCGCTCCTCGGGGGCACGGTCTGGGTGGTGTACGCGCTCGCCGGCCTGGGGGCGATGCGCTGATGCCGGTCACGGCGCAGAGCGCGCTCGAGGCGGTGCTCGGGCCGGGCGGGGCCCTCTCGCGCGCGCTGCCGGGCTACGAGGAGCGCCCGGACCAGCTCGGGATGGCCGAGGCGGTGGCGGACGCGCTCGCCCGGCGCCGCTACCTCATCGCCGAGGCGGGCACCGGGACCGGCAAGACGCTCGCCTACCTCGTCCCCGCCGTCCTCTCCGGCCGGCGCATCGTCGTCTCCACCGCCACGAAGACCCTGCAAGAGCAGATCTGGTTCCGGGACCTGCCGCTCCTGCGCGACCAGTGCCGGATGGAGATCTCGGCCGCCTACCTGAAGGGGCGGGCCAACTACTACTGCCTCGCGCGCGGCGAGGAGTTCGAGCGCCACCCCACCTTCCCCACCCGCGACGAGGCGGCGCTCTGGCCGCGCATCCGGGACTGGGCCCGCTCCACCGAGACCGGGGACCGCAGCGAGATCGACCTCCCCGACTCCTACCTCGCCTGGAGGGAGCTCTCCGCCACCGGCGAGACCTGCCTGGGCAAGGAATGCCGCCGCTACGAGGAATGCTTCGTCCAGCTGGCCCGGGGGCGGGCGGCGGCCGCCGACGTGGTGCTCGTCAACCACCACCTCTTCTTCGCCGACCTCGCCATGCGCACCTCCCGCGCCGGCGTCGAGGTGCTGCCTCCCTACGAGGCGGTCATCTTCGACGAGGCGCACGCCCTCGAGGACATCGCCACCGAGTACTTCGGGCTGCAGGTCTCGTCCTACCGCATCGAGGAGCTCGCTCGCGACGCGCAGCGGGCGGTCTCCGACCGCCCCGACCTGGCGAGTCTCCTCAAGCGGACCACCGGAGAGCTCGTGAAGGCGGGCGAGCGCTTCTTCTCCGGGGTCGGGCGCGCGCTCGCCGAGACCGCCGGTCGCGCCTCGCCGCCGCGCGGCGGGCGGCGCGCCGAGGACGAGAGCCTGCGCGGCCCGCTCACCCCGGCCATGCTCTCCCCCCTCGAGCGCGAGCAGTCGCGGCTCGACGACGCGCTCGAGGAGCTGCGCGGCGAGCTCGCCGACGGGCCCTCGCCGGCGCTCGCGCAGGTGGCGCGCCGGGCCGCCGACCTCCGGGTGGAGCTAGCGGCGGTGACGGCGATGAAGGAGCCCTCGCGCGTCTTCTTCGCCGAGGCGCGCGGGCGCGGCGTCTTCCTGCGCGCCGCCCCGGTGAACGTGGCCGAGGAGCTCGCCGCCCGCCTCTACCGCGAGACCGACACGGTGGTGTTCACGAGCGCCACGCTCGCCACCCAGGGGCGCTTCGACTACTTCCGCAGCCGGGTGGGGCTGCGGCCCGAGTTCGACGTGGCGGAGCGGAACTTCCCGGGCCCCTTCGACTACCGGAGGCAGGCGGCGCTGGTCGCGCCCGAGGGGATGCCCGACCCGAACGGCCCCGCCTTCCTGCCGGCCGCGGCGGAGGCCATCCGCGGGCTCACCGCCGTGACCGGAGGGCGGGCCTTCGTCCTCTGCACCTCGGTGCGGAACATGGTGGCGCTCCGGGACGCGCTCTCGAGCCTTCCCTGGCAGGTGCTCCTGCAGGGGGAGCGCCCCAAGCACCGCCTCCTCGAGGCCTTCCGCGCCCGCCCCTCGGTGCTCTTCGCCACCCAGAGCTTCTGGGAGGGTGTCGACGTCCCGGGCGAGGCGCTCTCCCTGGTGGTCATCGATCGCTTGCCCTTCGCCCCGCCGGGGGACCCGGTGGTGGCGGCGCGCCTCAAGGCGCTCGCCGAGGCGGGGCAGGACGGCTTCGCCGAGCTCTCGGTCCCGGCGGCGGCGCTGCAGCTCCGCCAGGGCTTCGGGCGCCTCATCCGCTCCCGCAGCGACCGGGGGCTGGTGGCGGTCCTCGACCCGCGCCTCACCACCCGCGGCTACGGTCGGGCCTTCCTGCAGTCGCTCCCCCAGAGCCCGCTCCTGCGCACGGTGGCCGAGGCCCGGCGATGGTGGGAGGAGGGCCCACCGCGCCCCTAGGAGCGCACCAGGCCTTCGGTTGGATTAAGCGAGCGGAGTGCGATAGCTTTTCCGGTGCGGGTTGTGCCTCGTTCCTGGCGCGGAGCCTCGAGCCCATGGTCCAGTTCAACAACGACATCCGCGAGATCGCGGTCAAGGTCGTCTACTACGGCCCCGCACTCTCCGGGAAGACGACCAACCTGCAAGCCCTCTTCCAGAAGATCGACTCCAAGGTGCGCGGGCGGCTCATGACGCTCGACACCAAGGACGACCGCACCCTCTTCTTCGACATGATGCCGGTGTTCTTCCGCTCCGCCTCCGGGGTGAAGGTGAAGCTCAAGCTCTACACCGTGCCCGGGCAGGTGATGCACGAGTCCACCCGGCGCATCGTCCTGCAGGGGACGGACGCGGTGGCCTTCGTCGCCGACGCGCGCCGCTCCGAGAGCGGCCCGACGCTCGCCTACTGGAACAACATGCTGCGCAACCTGGAGGCGAACGGGCTCGACCCCAAGGCACTGCCCATCGTCATCCAGAAGAACAAGATGGACCTCCCCGACCTGCGCGACGACGACTTCGCCGACCTGCGTCAGGGCCTGTCGGCGCCGGTGTTGCCGGCGGTGGCCATCCGCGGCGAGGGAGTCCTCGAGACCCTGCACGCGGTGCTGCAGCTCTGCTATCGCAACCTCGACAAGACGGTGGGACTCGCCAGCCGCTGGCGCATCTCGGAGAAGGAGTTCCTCGACTCGGTCTTCTCGCACGTGGACGTGAAGGGCACCGGTCTCCAGCCGACGGGGACGGCCACATGACCCTGGCGCCGTCCGTGCTCCAGGCGCCGACCCCCCTCGGCGACCTGCTCGACCTCAAGTCGTTCACCGAGGTCTGCCAGTCCTTCGCCGAGCTCTACCGCATCGGCATCAAGGTCTTCGACGCGGACGGGAACAAGCTCGTCGACGTGAAGGTGGGGAACGCCGACTTCTGCGGCTACATCTGGCAGAAGCCCGACGGCCGCTCCCAGTGCATCGCCACCGTCCAGCGGGTGAAGGGCGAGGCGGTGCCGGACGAGGCCGCCCCCACCCTCTTCGACTGCTTCTCCGGGTGCCGCTACGCCGTGCAGCCGGTGCTCTACGAGGGCGACGTGGTCGGGCGCATCGTCTTCGGCCCCTTCGTCCCCGACGACCTCGTCTCCCTCCCCGGCACCCTCACCTCCATCTCCGCCGACTTCGACGAGCGGCTCGCCACCGGCTACCTGCAGAAGATCCGGCGGGTCCCGCGGGCCACCGCGGAGAAGGTGCTCAAGCACTTCGCCGACATCCTCGACGTGCTGGTGTTCACCGGGCACAAGAACCTGCTCACCGCCCGGCTGCACATCGAGGCGGTGCAGGAGTCCTACCGGGAGCTGCAGGACAAGAACAAGCAACTCGAGAACGCCTACCACGCGCTCAAGGAGCTCGACCGGCTGAAGTCGAACTTCCTCGCCACCATGAGCCACGAGCTGCGCACGCCGCTCACCAGCGTCATCGGCTACTCGGAGATGATGCTGGAGGGGCTGGGCGGGCCGCTCACCGCCGAGCAGCGCGAGTACCTCCAGATCATCATGGAGAAGGGGGAGAGCCTGCTCCAGCTCATCACCTCCATCCTCGACATCTCCAAGATCGAGGCGGGCCGGGTGAAGCTCGTCCTCTCCGACGTCGACCTGGCGACGGTGATGCGCGACGCCGTCTCCACGGTGATGCCGCTCGCCCGCAAGAAGGGGCTCAAGCTCACCTGGCAGCCGTCGCCGCTCCCGCGGGTGCAGTGCGACCGCGAGAAGGTCCGCCAGTGCCTCATCAACCTGGTGAACAACGCGGTGAAGTTCACCCCCGCCGGGGGAGCGGTCACGGTGGAGGCCCGGCAGGTCGCGGGCGACAAGGTGGGGCTCTCGGTCGTCGACACCGGCATCGGCATCCCCTCGCACCACCTGCCGCGCGTCTTCGACGTCTTCTACCAGGTGGACGGGTCCTCCACCCGCGAGTTCGGCGGGGCCGGGTTGGGGCTCGCCATCGTGAAGAGCTACGTGGAGGCCCACGGCGGCGAGATCGGCGTCGAGTCCATCGTCGGCAAGGGGACGACCTTCACGCTCGTCCTGCCGGTCGTGGCCCGGGCCCCGGCGATCCCGGCGTCGGCGACGCCGCCGCCCCCGGCGACTCCCACCGCGGCCGCGGGGTAGCGGCGCACGTGCGCCCCACAGGCGAGTTCGCGCTCATCGATCGGTTCACCCGCGGGATGAGGGGCCCGGGGGAGGCGGTCGTCCTCGGCATCGGCGACGACGCCGCGGTGCTCCGGCCGCCGCCCGGGCAGGACCTCGTCGCCACGGTGGACGCGGTGGTGGAAGGCGTCCACTTCGGAGCCGGCTTCGCGCCCGAGGACGTGGGCTACAAGGCCCTCGCCGTGAACCTCTCCGACGTCGCCGCCATGGGGGCCCGGCCCCTCTGGGCGCTCTCGGCGCTCGCCACCCCCCGCGAGGCGGACCGGGGGCGGCTCGCGCGCATCGGCCGGGGCCTCGCCTCCTGCGCCCGCCGCTTCGGCGTCTCGGTGGTGGGCGGGAACGTCACCGCGGCGCGGGAGCTCTCCCTCACCGTCACCGTCGTGGGAGCGGTGCCCCGGGGAAGGGCCCTGCTCCGCTCGGGGGCGAGGGCCGGGGACCTGGTCCTCGTCTCGGGCACGCTCGGAGACGCGGCCCTCGGCCTCGCCGCGGGCGCTGCCGCCCCGCTCCTGCGCCGGCAGCGCCGCCCCACGCCCCGCGTCGCGCTCGGCCGGGCGCTCTCGGGAATCGCCCGCGCTGCCATCGACGTCTCCGATGGCTTCCTCCAGGACCTCTCCCATCTGTGCGAGGCTTCCCGGGTCGCCGCCCGGGTGGAGCTCGAGGACCTGCCCCTCTCCGGCCCCTACCGCGCCGCGGTGGCCGGGCGCCGGGACCCGTTCGAGGCGGCCGCCTCCGGGGGCGAGGACTACGAGCTCGTCCTGGCGGTGCCGCCGGAGCGGCTCGGCGACGCGCTCGAGCGCGCGCGCGAGTGCCGGACGCGCCTCACCGTCGTCGGCCGGCTCGAGCCCGGGCGCGGCGTCCGGGTGGTGAAACGTGGGGGCGGGAGCTACCGCCCCCGGAGCGCCGGGCACGACCACCTCCGGCCGCGGGGCTTCCTTCTTGGAAGGCGCCGCAGCGGGGCGTAGGATCTTCCCTGCCTAGGTGCCTCGCGCGGCGGGGCAGGAGATCTCCCTTGTCCCGAAGTATCCGTGAGGACCGCCCCTCGACGCGCCCTTCGGCCCGCGGCGCCGACAGCGCCCCCCACCTCATCGCCCTGCGCGGCCGCCCGGCCGAGCGGGAGCTGAAGGCGGTGACGCCGCTCTCCAGGCGGAGTGTCTCCCTGCAGACGAAGCTCCTCGTCTCCTACCTCATCCTGGGCGTCATCCTCCTCTTCGCCATCCCCTTCGTGCAGGCCTACCTGGTGGCGAGCCGGGTGGGGGCCGGGGCGGTGATCCTGGGGCTCACCCTGGCGGTGGGCTACGGGCTCTCCACCGCTGTGCTGGCCGTCGCGCGCCTGGCCCGCCTCAAGGGCTCGGCGGTCGAGATCAGCCGCGGCGACCTCTCGAAGAGCGTGCTCTCCGACGAGAAGCACGGCTTCCACGACGAGGTGGACGACCTCACCGAGTCCATCCGCACCATGCAGGAGAACCTCCGGGACCTGGTGTCGCGCATCCAGCGCACCGCCCAGTCGGTGGCCGACAGCGCCAACGAGCTGCAGACCTCGGCGGAGGAGGTGAACGCCTCCACCGACGAGGTGGCGAGCTCGATGGCCAAGATCGCCCAGGGCGCCGAGGAGCAGTCGGGGCTGGTGGAGCGCACCTCCAAGGTCATCGGCGACATCGCCGCCTCCATCGAGCGCACCGCCCGCAGCGCCGAGGAGGCGACCAAGGCGAGCGCCGACACCTCCAGCGGCGCCGCCAAGAGCGGCGAGGGGGCGCGGCTCGCCGCCGAGAAGGTGAAGAAGGTCTTCGCCCGCATCGAGGCGGCCAGCGAGCAGGTGTTCGCCTTCGGCGAGCGCACCCGCGAGATCACCCAGATCGTGGAGGTGATCACCAGCATCTCCCAGCAGACGAACCTGCTCGCGCTCAACGCCACCATCGAGGCGGCGCGCGCCGGCGAGTACGGCCGCGGCTTCGCGGTGGTGGCCGAGGAGGTCCGCAAGCTGGCGGAGAACGCCGGGCGTTCCGCCGAGCAGATCTCGGCGGTGGCCGCCGACGTCTCCAGCCGGGCCTCCATCGTGGTGCAGGCGATGCGCGCCTCGGTCTCGGAGCTCGGCGAGGGGCGCGAGGACCTCAACGCCATCATGCGCTCGCTCGACGGCATCGCCCGCGTGGCCGCCACCGGCGCCGAGAAGGTGAAGGTCATCTCCGAGGCCGCTCGGGACCAGCTGCAGGGCTCGGCCGACATGGTCCGGGCCATGGACGACATCTCGGACGTGGCCACTGGCAACGCCACCTCCACCGAGGAGGTGCGCAAGGTCATCGTGGAGCAGACCGCCTCGGTCTCGCAGATGGCGAGCGCCGCGCAGGAGCTCCTCAACCTGTCGCTCGAGCTGCAGAGCGTCGTCTCCCGGTTCCGCCTCGACCGGCCCTAGCCGTGGACCCGCGCCACGTCGTATTCCGGGCCGGCGGCGAGCGCTTCGCCCTCCCCCTCGAGGCCGTCGGGGAGGTGGTGACGCCGCAGCCTCCCTACGCGCACGTGCCGCGAGCCGACGGCGCGGTGCGCGGTGCCATGAGCCTGCGGGGCCGGGTGGTGGCGGTGGTGGAGCTGGCGCCGCTCGTCGGCCTGGGCGGCTGCCGGCTCGCCGAAGGGCAGGGGCAGGTGGTGGTGCTCGACCGCGAGCGCCGCGGGCTCGGCTTCCTGGTGGACTCCGTCCTGGGCGTGGAGCCGGTGGGCCCGCTCGAGCGGCCCGGCGAGGGCCCGGCGGTGCGCGGCCTCGCCACCGTGAAGAACGCTCCGCTGGCGGTGCTCGACCCGGATGCCCTCTTCGAGGCCGCCCAGCGCCTCTTCGGGGGGAAGCTGCCCCAGGCGGGTTGATGGGGTAGGCCCTCTCCCCACAGGCCGCTTCCTTGGAGCGGGTCCGGGGCCGGTGTTAACGTCAATGTCGCAGCCGCACTCGAGGAGGTTTCCGGCTCCATGTCGAAGAAAGTCCTGGTGGTCGACGACGCCATCTTCATGCGCAACATGATCAAGGACATCTTCGCGTCCGGCGGCTTCGAGGTGGTGGGAGAGGCGGCCAACGGGCTCGAGGCGGTGGAGAAGTTCAAGGAGCTCCGCCCCGACCTCACCACCATGGACATCGTCATGCCCTTCAAGAGCGGCATCGAGGCCACCCGCGAGATCGTCAAGGTGGACCCGCGGGCGGTGGTGGTGATGTGCAGCGCGCTCGGGCAGGAGTCGCTCGTCATGGAGGCCATCGAGGCCGGCGCCAGCGACTTCATCGTGAAGCCCTTCAAGTCCGAGGACGTGCTCTCGGTGGTCCGCAAGGTCCTCGGCGAGGCCTAGGCGCCGGGGGCGGGGGCGCCGTGGAACTCGACCTCTCCAAATACCTCGGCCTCTTCGTCTCGGAGTCGAAGGACCACCTCGAGGCGCTCTCCCGCACCCTGGTCGACCTCGAGCGGGCCCAGGCCGGCGAGGTCCCCGAGCTCGTCGACAAGATGTTCCGCCACGCCCACAGCATGAAGGGGATGGCGAGCACCATGCAGTTCGACGGGATCGCGCTCCTCGCCCACCGGGCCGAGGACGTCATCGGCGTGCTCCGCGGCCGGAGCGGCCCCATCGATGCGGAGGTGGTCGACCTCCTGCTCTCGGCCGCCGACTCCCTCCTCGGGATGGTGGAGGCGAGCGCCGGCGGCGGCGCCCCGGGCGCGCCCAGCCAGCCCCTGGTGGACTCGCTCGCGCAGGCCTTCGCCGCCCTGAAGCGCGGGGAGAGGGTCCCGGCGCCCGAGGCGCCGACGGCCGTGGACGCCCCGCCCCCGCCTGCCCCGGCCGCGCCTCCGGCGAGCGCCGGTGCGCTCCGGCTCGCCGTCGAGGTGGAGGTGGCGGGGGCGTGCCCGGTGCCGTCGGTGCGCGGCTACCTGGTCCTGAAGCGCCTGGAGGCGCTCGGCACGGTACTCGCGGCCTCCCCGGGGCACGACGACCTCAAGGCCGGCCGCATCCCGGACCGGCGGCTCACCGCCACCATCGAGACCACCCAGACGCCGCAGGCGGTCGAGCAGGCGCTGGCGCAGATCGCCGACCTCGCCAAGGTGGTGGCGCGGCCCGCCGGCGAGGAGCCGTCCCCACCGGTGGCGGCGGCGAAGGCCGAGGCGCCCGCCGAGGCGCAGCGCACGGTGCGGGTGCGCGCCGAGCTCCTCGACGAGTTCCTGGACGTGGTCGGGGAGCTCCTCCTCGCCACCGCCCGCCTGCGCGCGGTGGGGCGCGCCATTCCCGAGGCGCAGCGTCGCCCCCATGACGACGGGGTCGACCGGCTGCACTCGGTGGTGAAGGACCTGCACCTGAAGGTGATGGCGGCGCGGATGACGCCGCTCACCGTCCTCTCCGACCGCCTTCCGCGCGCGGCGCGCGACCTGGCGCGCCGCGGGGGCAAGCAGGTGGACGTGTCGGTCTCCGGGGCCGAGATCGAGATCGACCGCTCCCTCCTCGAGGACATCGCCGACCCGGTGCTGCACGTGCTCCGCAACGCCGTCGACCACGGCCTGGAGACCCCGGCGGAGCGGATCGCTCTGGGAAAGTCGGCCACCGGCCACGTCGAGGTCTCGGCCCGCCGGGAGCGCGACCGGGTGGTGATGGAGATCGCCGACGACGGCCGCGGCATGGACCCGGAGCGGCTGCGCCAGGCGGCGGTGGAGCGGGGAGCACTCTCTCGCGAGCAGGCGGCTGCTCTCTCCGACGCCGAGGCCCTCGAGCTCGCCTGCCTGCCCGGCGTGTCCACCGCCCGGGCCGTCACCGACGTCTCCGGGCGCGGCGTGGGGATGGACGCGGTGAAGCGCGCGGTGGAGGCGGCCGGCGGGTCGCTCCAGATCGAGAGCCGGCGCGGCCAGGGCACCCGCATCGCCATGCGCCTGCCGCTCACGGTGGCGGTGCAGCCGGTGCTGCTCGTCCGGGTGGCGGACGAGATCCTCGCCCTGCCGGTCTCCAAGGTCCACGGCGCTGCCGAGGTGGAGCTGGAGAAGCTGGAGCGCTCCGGCGGGGCGCCCCTCCTGGGGTTCGGCGGCACCCACCTTCCCGTCCACGACCTCGCCACGCTCATCGGCCTCTCCCCTGGACGCGCCACCGGCAAGCGCTCGGTGGTGGTCACCGAGGGCGGGGAGGGCCGGGTGGGGCTCGCCGTCGACCAACTCCTCGGCCAGGAGGAGGCGGTGCTGAAGCCCCTGCACCGTCCCCTCTCCCTCGTCCCCGGGCTCTCCGCCGTCACCGTGCTCGGCTCCGGCAGGCCGGTGTTCGTCCTCGACGTCCCGAGGCTCGTCGCCGCGTGACCTCCCCGGTGGCGCAGCGGGAGCTCGAGGCCCTGCGGCTGCTCGCCGCCGAGGGAGGGGCCCAGTCGGCGCGGGCGGTGGGGATGCTCATGGGGCTCGAGTCCCGGGTCGACCGGGTGGAGGCGCTCGCCGCCCCGGACCGGCTGGCGCTCGCCGCCCTGGCGGGCGCGCTCGGCCCGAGCCTGGTGGCGGTGGCGATGGACCTCGCCGCCCCGCTCCGGGGCCGCCTCGTCCTCCTCGTCGGGGCCCCGGACGCGGAGCGGATCGCCTCCGCCCTCGCCCCCTCCGCCGCTGCCGGATCCCTCGACGCGGTGGGGGAGAGCGCGGTGGTCGAGGCGGCCAACATCGCCGGCTCGGCGTTCGTGTCGGCGCTCGCGAAGCACCTGCACGGGAGGCTCGTCCACGGAGTCCCCCGCCTCACCCGCGGATCGGCGGCGGAGTGCCTGGACGACCTCGCCCCGACCCTCTCGGGGCCGGCCTTCGCTCCCCGCTTCCGCTGCGGTGGGCTGGAGGCGATGCTCCTCTTCCTCCCGGACGGGGAGCGGGTGCCGCTCATCCTGGCGGCGATGGAGGCGAGGTGATGGACGAGCGGCGCCTGCGGCTCCTGCTCGCGCGGGTGGCGCGCGGCGGGGCCACGGTGGACGAGGCGGTGTCCGCGCTGAAGGGCGCCCCCTACGAGGAGCTCGGCGGGTTCGCGACCCTCGACCACCACCGCACGCTGCGGGTCGGGATGCCCGAGGTGGTGCTCGCCGAGCGCAAGACGGCCGCCCAGGTGGCGGCCATCTCGAAGAAGCTCGCCTCGCGCGGCCCGCTCCTGGTGACGCGGCTCGCGCCCGACAAGGCGCGGGCGGCGAGGCGTGCGGTGCGCGGCTCGCGCTACGACCCGGTCTCGCGCACCCTCTCGCGCGGCCGGATGTCGCTCCCCACCCGCGGTCCGGTGGCGGTCTGCTGTGCCGGCACGAGCGACGTCCCGGCCTGCGAGGAGGCGGCCGTCACCCTGGACGTGATGGGAGTGGACGTCATCCGCATCTACGACGTCGGGGTGGCGGGGCTCCACCGCCTGCTCGCCCGCCGGGAGGACCTGGAGCGGGCGGTGGCGGTGGTGGTGGCGGCGGGGATGGAGGGGGCGCTCCCGAGCGTGGTGGGCGGGCTCGTGGGCAAGCCGGTGGTGGCGCTCCCCACCTCGGTGGGCTACGGCGCCAACCTGGGCGGCCTGGCGCCGCTCTTCACCATGCTGAACTCGTGCGCCCCAAACGTGAGCGTGGTGAACGTCGACAACGGCTTCGGGGCCGGGTTCGTGGCCGGGCTCATCGCCCGGAGGTGACCCGGAGCGCGGGGCGCGCTAAAGAGCGCTCATGGCGAACGTCCTCCTCCTCGAGCCCATCGGCGGCGTCGCCGGTGACATGTTCCTCGCCGCGGCGCTCGACCTGGGCGTGGACCAGGCCGCGCTCGAGCGGTCGCTCCGGTCGCTTCCCCTCTCCGGCTTCCGGCTCGTCGCCTCCAGGGCCGAGGCGGGAGGCGTCCGCGGCACCCACGTCGAGGTGGTGGGCGAGGGGGGCAGCCCGAGGGAGCGCCACCTCGCCGAGATCCTGGCCCTCGTCGACCGAAGCGGGCTCGCGCCGCGCGCCCGCCAGGCGGCGCGCGCGGTCTTCGAGCGGATCGGCCGGGCGGAGGCGAAGGTCCACGGCGTCGCTCTCGAGGAGGTGCACTTCCACGAGGTGGGCGCGCTCGACTCCATCGTCGACATCTGCGGGGCGGCGGTGGTGCTCGACCTCCTCGGCTGGCCGCGCCTCGTCTCCCCCGCGCCCGAGCTGGGACAGGGGTTCGTCGGGACCGCCCACGGCCGGCTGCCGGTGCCGCCCCCGGCGGTGCTCGAGATCCTGCGGGGCGTCCCGGTCCGGCCGGGAGGCCCCCCTGGGGAGGCCGTCACTCCCACCGGCGCCGCCATCCTGGCCGAGCTCGCCGAGGTGCGGGAGGGAGCCCTTCCGGCGCTCGTGCCCGAGCGCGTCGGCTACGGCGTCGGGACGGCGCGCTGGCCCGACCGGCCCAACGTGCTCCGCCTCACCCTGGGCCGCGAGGCGGGGGCGGCTCGCGATCTGTGGGTGCTCGAGGCGAACCTCGACGACTGCTCCGGGCAGCTGGTGGCGCGGGCCATCGAGGCGGCGCTCGCCGCCGGCGCGCTCGACGCCTGGGCGGCGCCCCTCACCATGAAGAAGGGGCGACCGGGGTTCCAGGTGGCGGCGCTCGCGCCCGGCGAGCTCCGGGACGCGGTCGCCCGGGTGCTCCTCGACGAGACCACCTCGCTCGGCGTCCGCTACCACCCCGTCGACCGCGCCGAGCTCGACCGCGAGCTCGTCCCCGTCGAGACGGCCTACGGGACGGTGCGGGTGAAGGTGGCGCGCCGGGCCGGGAAGGTGGTGGGCGCGCACCCGGAGCACGACGACTGCCTCGCCCTTGCCCGGGAGCGCGGGGTGCCGCTCAAGGAGGTCCTGGAGGCGGCGCAGGCGGCTTTCCGCGCCCGGCCCGGGCGCTAACGGCCCGATCTCCTCGAGGAGGGGCGCGATGCGGAAAGGCGAGCGGAGGCCGGGCGGGGCGTCGGGGCGGAAGGGGGCTCCGCGGAGGCCCGCCCGGCCGAAGGGCGGCGCGGCGGCGCTCGCCCCCGAGGACCTCGTCGCCGCCTTCGAGATCTCCCCGGTCGCGGCGGCACTCCTCGAGGAGGGGCGAGTGCGGCGCGCCAACCAGGCCTTCGCCCGGGCGGTGGGGCTCGAGCCCGCCGCCTGCGCCGGCCGCCCCATCCTCGAGCTCTTGCCCCCGGAGGGCGAGCCGCCGGCGCTTCCCGGCCCCGGCCGGTCGTCCGCCTTCCGCTCGCGGCTCGGCGGCGTGGGCGCCCGCGCCGACGTGCGCGGGCTGGAGCGGGCGGGCGGGGGAAAGCCGCTCGCGCTCCTCGTCCTCTCGCTCCACGCCGAGGACGTCGACACCGCCCAGAGCCGGGCGCTCCTCGAGCTCTCTCGCGAGCTCGCCCAGTCGCGCGGCGAGGAGGAGATCGCGGGCGCCCTCTCTCGCGCCCTGGAGGTGCTCTTCCCCGGGCGCGCCTTCTGCATCCGGCTCGTGGACGCGAAGAGCCTCGCCCTCACCACCCTCTACGCCCGCGGGCGGCTCAAGCCCATCGCCCAGGAGCAGGTGCTGCTCCGCCGCCTGGCGGTGAGGCGCGAGGGGCTCTCCGAGGCCGCGCTCGGCGCCGGCGGGGTGGGGCTGGTGGAGGAGGACGAGCCCGTCTTCCAGGGGTGCGTGAAGGCGATCGCGGTCCCGGTGGCGGTGGGCGGGAGCCTCTTCGGCGTCGTGAACCTCGAGTACCCGCCCGGCGGCCCGGGGGAGCCGAAGGCCGACGAGCCGCTCCTCCTGCAGGTCGCGAACCAGGCGGCCCTCGGCGTCCGGAACCTCCGCTCCATCGAGGAGCTCACCTTCCTCAAGACCTACCTGGAGGAGCTCATCGAGAACGCCAACGCCCTCATCGTGGTGACGAACCGGCAGGGGGAGATGCTCGTCTTCAACCGCGCGCTCTCCCGCCTCACCGGCGTCGGCCGCGAGGAGGCGCTCGGAGGGGAGCTCCTCTCGCTCCTGCCGCCGGAGGAGCGGGGGCGGGCGCGGCGGGTGCTGGAGCGGAGCATCGAGGGGGAGGCGGTCACGAGCTTCGAGACCCGCCTCGCGCTCCGCGGCGGCGGAGAGGCGCAGGTGGTGGTGAACACCGCCCCCATCACCGGGCACACCGGCGAGGTGGAGGGGGTGATCGCCATCGGCCAGGACCTGACGGCGCTGCGCGCCATGGAGGAGCGGGCCGAGCACTACCAGCGCCTGGCCGGCTTCGGGCGGCTCGCCGCCGGCATCGTCCACGAGCTCAACAACCCTCTCGTCGCCATCGTCACCTACTCGGACAGCCTGCTGAGCCGCTACCGCCTGGGAGGGCTCGACCCGAACGACGTGGAGAAGCTCCGGCGCATCCAGGAGGCGGGCGAGCGCATCCAGCGGTTCTCGCGCGACCTCATCGCCTACGCGCGCCCCTCCACCGACAAGCCGGAGGACGTGGACGTGGCGGGGCTCCTCGAGCAGGCGGCGCGGATGTGCGAGCCGGTGCTGCGGGAGGCGAAGGCGAAGGCGCACCTGGAGATCGCGCCGGCGCCGCGCGTGCGCGGAGGCCGGGCGAGCCTCCTGCAGGTGTTCGTGAACCTGGTCACCAACGCCGCCCAGGCGGTGCGGCCCGAGGGCGGCAACGTCACCCTCGGCATCGCCACCCGCGGCGACCGGGTGGTGGCCACGGTGGCGGACGACGGGACGGGGATGACGGACGAGGTGCGCAGCCGGGTGTTCGAGCCCTTCTTCACCACCAAGCAGGGCGGGCGCGGGGCCGGCCTCGGCCTCTCCATCGTCCAGGGGATCGTGGCGCGGCACGGCGGGGTCATCGAGGTGAGGAGCATCCCCGGAGCCGGGACGACCTTCACCGTCACCCTGCCCATTCGCGGCTCCGAGGCGCCGGCGGTCCGGCCGCCTCCCGCGCCCGGCTAGCTCGGCGAGATCTCCTGGACGATGCGGGTCCCGATGGGCGTGCCGAGCCCGGTGCAGGCGTCCCAGCCCGCGCGCGCCTGGTAGGCGGCGGGCCCGTTCGATCCCGACACCACGTCGCGGAAGGCGCTCTCGCCCTTGGCGTAGAGTTCGGCGTTCACGAACCCCACCGAGCCCCCCAGCTTCTCGTTGCAGCGCGCCAGGAGCGCCGCCCAGAGCGGGGCGACGGCGCTCGTGCCGCCGATGACCATGTCCTGGCCGTCGACGCGCACGCTGTAGCCGGTCGCCGGGTCGGCGTCGCCGGCCACGTCGGGCACCCCGCGGCCTTTGCGGTGGTCGGGGTTGGCGGAGGCGGGCACGTTCGCGTCCGCCTGCCAGGGCGGCAGGCCGAACTTGTCGCTCACGCCGCCCCCGGTGGCGCCGCCGCCGGCGGCGAGGTCGTTCCAGGCGGTCTCGCTCGGCGCGCCGTTCGAGACGACGAGGCGGGTGCCGCCGCAGGCGAGCACGTGAGGGCTCGAGGCGGGGAAGTCGACGTGGAACCGGCCGTCGGCGACGCCGTCGGTGGCGCCGTCGTCGCCGGCGGCGCAGCAGACGCTCACCCCCATCGCCCCGGCGGCGACGAAGGCCTGGTCGAAGGCCTGGAGCGACTGGTCGGTCCAGTTCGCCTCGGCACCGCCCCAGCTGATGGAGACCACGCTCGGCTGGTTCGCGCCGTCGTGGATCGCGGTGAGGATCGCGTCCAGGAACCCGGCGTCGGTGTTGGGGGCGAAGTAGACGGCGACCTTGGCGTCGGGGGCGAGCGCGCCCGCCACCTCGATGTCGAGCATCACCTCTCCATCGGGCCCGTCCGTCTGCCCGGTGGGCGCGTTGCTGCCGCCCTGCACGCTCACCGAGACGACCTTGGGGGTCGAGAGCCCGAGCGCCTGGAAGTAGGCGTCGAGGTCCGCCTGCGTGTAGCCGCCGCCGAGCTCGACGAGCGCGATGCACTGCCCCTTCCCGGTGGCGTCGGTGGGAAACCCGTACAGCTGGCCGAGCTGGAGAGGGGTGAATGCGGAGAGCCCCGCCTTGCGCGTGGCGAGCCGGAGGTGGGGCTTCGCTGCCGGCCGGTTGTCGAAGCCAAAGACGCCCACCACCAGGTCGCCGAGCTCCTTCGGGAGGTTCACGGCGCCCTTGCGCCCCCGGAAGCGGCGCCCGGAGTGCTCGTAGGTCCCGAGCTCGGCGTGGATCACGGTGAGGAGCTTGGAGGCGGGGCCGCTCACGACCACCGTCCGCTTGGCGGCGCTGGAGGAGACGACGGCGAGCCCGGCCTGTCGGAGGAACTTCGCCACCTGGTCGACGTCGGCTGGGTCGGCGCCGTACTGCGATGCGTAGTCCTCTCGCGACATGTGTTTCCGCGCTCCGGTGCGAGGTGCCGGGGGCTTCGACCGCGGGCGGAGGAGGAGCATGAGCTCGATCTGCTCGGCGGGAGCGACCGGACCGACGAAGCGCGCGCCGATGGGGAGGGCCTTCTCGCTGCCCGAGAGGGAGACGAACTTGGATTGGGACGCCACGGGGACTCACCTCCACCCACACGGAGATCGCGGGGGATGCCTCTCCATAGCCTTTACGCTCCGTCTCACAAGTCCCCGCTGGGCTCTTCTGTAAGGGTGAGGCTACACCGCACGACATGAACGCCTGGCGAGAGGCGCGCCCCACGCGATGGCGGTCGCCATCGCGCGTTTCCCTCGCCATCGGGCGATCGCGAGCGCTTGCGCTCTCCTCCGCGAGCGGAAGCTCCGGTGCGGATCGGGAGGCGAAGTGAATCTTCAGCGCCGGCGGGACTCCTCCCTCCGCGCCGCCTTCGGAAGGACAAGGCTCCTCGCCGATCGGACGCGCGCCGGTCGCCGCGGCGCGTCGCATCGCGCCCTCCCCCACACTCTGGGGCATGGCACACACATGGGTGAAGCGACTCCGATCGCACCATCAGTATATGCGAGTGAATCCAAACGGTTATCCCGATGTGAGGGGGCGAGCTCGATCGTATGGAATTTGCATACCTCTTCTCCGGGGAGGCTTTGCCCCAGCACCGAAGAGAAGGGGGAACGATGCCCCGCCGCACCCGCTCTGCTCGCCTGGCGCTCGCCGCCGCCTCGTCGCTCCTCTTCGCCTGCGAGCGCGCGGAGGCGCCGAGGCCCGCTCCCCAGGTCGAGCCACCGCGCCCCGCGGAGCCCGCTCCGCCGCCGCCCGTCGCGGCTCCCCCGCCGCGCGAGGCCCGCGTGCTCGCCCCGCCGCGGAAGGTGAGCGCCGCCTCCCAGTCGGACTCGGAGATCGCGCTCCAGTGGGAGGCCTCGCCCGACGGGGCCGTTTCCGGGTACGAGGTGTACCGGGGCGACGCCCTCGCCGCGAAGGTCCCGGCCACGCGCCTCCTCGATCGCGGGCTCCGGCACGGGACCACCTTCTGCTACGCGCTCCGCGCCTACGACGCCGAGGGAGACCTCTCCGAGCGCACCAAGCCCGTCTGCGCCCAGACGCTCGATACCACTCCGCCGAGCCCACCCCCCCAGCTCAAGGCGGCGGTGCGCCCGGGGAACAACATCGCCGTCACGTGGGGGCCCTCGACCGACGACGTGGGGGTGGTCGGCTACGAGGTCATGAGGGGCAACGACCGGCTCGCCACCGTCACCGCCACCTCGCTCGAGGTGCGGGGCGTCGCGCCCCTGAAGGAGCAGTGCTTCACCGTGCACGCGCTCGACCGCGCCGGGAACCGCTCGGCCGCCTCCGGCCCGGCGTGCGTCACCATCCCCGACACCACTCCCCCCACCGTCCCCGGCCGCCTGGCGGCGAGCGCCGCGGGCGAGCACGAGGTGGCGCTGAGCTGGGATCCCGCGACCGACGACGTCGGGGTGGCGCGCTACGAGCTCGTGCGCGCCGGCAACCCGGAAGGCAAGGGGACCCCCGTTCCCGCCGAGGGCGTGGCGGCGCGCGACCGGGGTCTCAGCGCCGCCACCCGGTACTGCTACCAGGTCCGCGCCTGCGACGCCTCGGGGAACTGCTCGGCGCCTTCGCCCTCGGCGTGCGCCACCACTCCCGACCTCACGCCCCCCTCGATCCCCTCGGCGGTGGCGGCGAAGGCGCTCTCCGACCGCGAGGTCGAGCTCCGCTGGACGGCCTCCACCGACAACGTCGGCGTCACCGGCTACGAGGTTCACCGGGGGACGAAGGTGTTTCCCGTGGGCGCGAAGGAGACCTTCGTGCGGGAGGCCGGGCTCCGCCCGTCGCAGGACTACTGCTACACGGTCCTGGCCCTCGACGCCGCCGGGAACCGCTCTCCGGCCTCTCCGCCCGCCTGCGCCCGCCCGCCCGACCTCACTCCTCCTTCGATCCCGGCGCGGGTGGCGGCGGTGTCGGTCTCCTCCACCCAGATGTTCGTGGCCTGGGATCCGTCCACCGACGACGTGGGGGTGGTCGGCTACGAGGTGATGCGCGGCTCGAGCCTCATCGCCAAGGTCGCGGTGACGCGCGCCCGCGAGCGCGCGCTCCTGCCGAACCAAGAGTACTGCTATTCGGTGGTGGCCATCGACGCCGCCGGGAACCGCTCCCCGGCCTCGCCGCCCGCCTGCTCCACCACCGCCGACCCCTCGCAGCTCGCGAGCCCGTCCGACCTGCGCGTGGTCCGCACCTCGCCGACCTCGATCCTCTTGCAGTGGGAGCCCTCGGAGCAGGGGGGCGTCCTCTACCGCGTCTACGCCAAGGCGGGCACCGCGCAGGGGATCATGAAGGAGAGCACGCAGGGACTCACGAAGGACAACACCTTCACCCCGCTGGGGCGACTGAGCGCCAAGCCCAACTGCTTCCGGGTGGCGGCGGTCGACTCCGAGGGAAGGGAGTCGCCGCGCTCGAACGAGGTCTGCGCGGCGAGCACCGCCACCTCGGCGGCCGCGAACTAGGGTCGGAAGGCCCCCCCACGGGCCGCGGGCCCGCCGCCCGCGGGCGGCTCACGGGACGAGCGACAGGACCGCGTAGCCCTGGAAGGCCGGCAGGACCGTCGAGACCGACCATCCGGAGGGGTTCAAGGCGAACTTCTCGTCGTCGCCGGTGACGGCGCGGAAGCGGGCGCGGCGGGCCGAGCCCGCCACCCCGTCGCCGAGGAGCAGGGTGGCGCCGCGGACCGGCTCCGCGCCCAGGGAGACGAGGTGGACGTCGAGGCGCTTCGGGGAGCGCCACAGGGAGGCGAGGACGGGCTTGCGCGACTGGACCTCCACCGCGCGCCGCTTGCGCCCGCGCAGCTGGTCGAGCGCCTTCGCCAGGGGCTCCGTGGCGGCCGGCCCTGCCGGCAGCCCGGCGGCGGGGTTCGCGACGAGGGGCGGCAGCACCACCAGGGTTCCCTCGCCCACCTTGGCCCCGGAGCTCTTCGCCTCGGGGAGGAAGCCGGGGAGCTGCTGCCCGTACTCGTCCACGAGGCCCGGCTCCCCGAAGGCGAGCACCTTCCCCCCGGTCTCGAGGAAGCGCGTCACCGCCGCAGCCTCCGAGGCCGAGAGCGCGCTCGCCTGGGCGAGCACGAGGGCCGTCCCCTCCCGGGGAGCGGCCGGGGAGAGGGAGGCCGCCCACTGCACGTGCATGCGGGAGAGGGTCTCTCCCGCCTCCTCCACGGCCATGCGGTGGAGACCGCGCGTCCACAGGTCGGCCTCCGGGGAGTAGTAGACGAGGCACTCCGCCACCGGGTCCCCGAAGGCGAGCGAATCGCGCCGCGCCACCTGGGCGTGGTGAAGCCTCCGCACCGCGGCGAGCGCCGTCGCCCGCTCCCCCTCCTCGAAGGCCACCTCCACGCCCGAGCTCGCGAGCGCTGCGGCGAGGCGCGCCACCTCCGCCGGGTCGGCATCCTCCGAGAGCTCCGCCGCGACGAAGCGCCGCCCCATCACCGCCCGCCACAGCCGGCCGGCCGCCACCCCGGTCTGGTGGGCCGCCACCCGGAGCGGGAAGACGGCGGCGTCGAGCGTCCGGCAGGCCTCGAACTGCGCCGGGCCCGCCGCGTCGAAGCGGGCCCCGACCGGGAACTCGCGGCGGGCCGTGCGGGCCCGGTCGCGCACCGGGCGCACGTAGGCCTTCACCGCGTCGGCGAGCGACTCGTTCCGGAAGCGCCAGAAGTCGCGGCCGAAGTGGAGCTGCTCGAAGGTCACGGCGCCGGGCGAGGAGGCGAGCGCCTCGCCGGCGATGCGCCGGTAGTCGAAGGCGCCGAACTGGGGGCCGTACTCGCGCCGCAGCCCGGCCTGGAAGGCGGCCTGGCAGGCGTCGGAGAACCCGGCCCCGAGGAGTCCGAGCGCGAGGACCGCGTCGGGGCGGTCGAGGAGGAGGCCGGCGTGGCCGCCGTCGAGCGCGGCCACCCCCTGCTCCGCCACCCTTTGGCGGTGCGCCGGGCTGTTCAGGCAGGCGCGCTCGAAGCCCGTGACGCCCGACACCTTCCCGTCCGCGGCCCGGCAGGCCTCGTCCTGGACGAGCGCCCGGCCCGCCGGCAGCCGCGCCCAGGTCCTCTCCGGCAGCCCCTCGGCGAGCTTGTCCGCCGGGTCGATGACGAGCGGAGCTCCTCCGGTCTCGGCGGCGAAGGCCTCCACCTCCGCCAGGGCGTCGCCGGGCCGGAGCCGGAAGGGCGCGAAGGCTTCGAGTGCCACGGGGAGGGGGACCGTACACCGCCCGGCAATCGCAGGGCAACGCGCCGGGGCGAGCTGCCGAGTGGGCGAGCCGCTCCGGACGGGCCGAGGCGGGACCGGTTGCTTGGGGAGGCTCGCTGCCGGGGGGATGGCCCCGAGTCAACCCGCCCGAAGCGGAGGTCCCGAGGTGGGCAAAGGTGCGTAAGTCGTGGAGTTGACGATGGTTTGGGCGGGTGGTACCCACGAAAGAAGCCGGTGCGCTGTACCATGCCCCAACGGGGCTAGAGTCACCCCCCACCCTGCATTTCAGGGAGGTCTTCTCGGATGGGCGAACTGTTCGGTGCCATTGCCAGGGTGTTCGAGGCCGGCGGCCTCGGGATGTACCCCATCGCCGTCGCCATGATCTTCGCCCTCACGATCATGGTCGATCGG